>Ga0213866_10000348_pt1 | contig 38374 bp, 31 predicted proteins | sample PICome_11_FD_160079 | JGI IMG/M metagenome (GOLD analysis project Ga0213866, IMG submission 160079) | Coastal seawater microbial communities near Pivers Island, North Carolina, United States - PICO284 | ecosystem: Environmental > Aquatic > Marine > Coastal | place: USA: North Carolina... | reverse complement strand
GATCCGCGCAAAGTCGTCAGCGTGAACCAGCAGTCGGGGATGGTCGGATTTGAGCGTATCGAGCCGGTCGGCCGATGCGGGCAGCGCAACGCAAAGCGCCAGTAAAACCCAAGCGAGATAAGGCATTCGGTAAGGCATACAAACTCCGTCAGACCTGACGTCGGCGGAGCGGGGCTGTTTCATACAATGTGGGACTCATCGCCGGCCGTCGGTCGGGCCTTTGAAGTCGTCGGTCCTGAATGGCGAGGCGGGCAGGCCTTCTTCGTTGATCAGGCTCGCTTCGGTGGGGTTGTCTTCCCACGCATAACGCACGGCGAAGGGGACCTTGACCTTGTCAGACCAGACCCGCACCTTAAACGGCGCGTTGTCCTGCTCCTTGATGATCTCGGCCTGCGCGACGACAAATTTTCCATCCTTGCCCGCAATCGTGAAGCCTTGCAGCGGGCCGTCCCCGCGGACACTCAGGCCACCACCCGCCATGATAAAACTGACCTCGATGCTGTTCTTCCCGCCAACGGCCTTGGGCAGGTGCCCCTGAAAGAGCGGCCCGCTTTTGACCAGGTTCTTTTTGCCATAGGTGTCGCCCAGCGCCCAGAGCGCCAAGCGTATGCCCACATCCTGCTTGTTGCGGGGGTGGATGTCGTTGGCCTCGCCAATGTCGATGGTGACGGCCATGCCGGTGTTGTTCGTGCGACGCAGCGTGCGGAGCTGGGCACTGCGCAGGTGGGCCCAATCGGTGTCAACGACTTTGTCGGTGGGTTGTCGGTAGTTGGCGAGCTGTACAAAGAGGAAGGGGAACTCGCCCTGCCCCCAACGCTTACGCCAGTCGTCGATCATGCCGGGGAACAGCTTGTAATACTGCTCGGCCCGTGAGGCGTTGGACTCGCCCTGGTACCAGATCGCGCCCTTGATGGTGTAGGGGACGATGGGGTTGATCATGCCGTTGAACAGACCCGCGGGTGAGTGCGGGTGATCGGGACCGAAGAGCGCGCCGGGCCGGGGGGTTGGCCGGTTCTTGGCGTTAAGTTCGTGCGCGAGGTGGTACTTCCAGTCGCCGGCAAGCGACATCGCTTCGCCCTTCCCATCGGCGCGGGACAGCGTCAGTTGTTCGGGCTTTCCCCAGATCCCGCCTTCGCCAGAGAGGTCGACGACGCGCACAGCGAGGGTCAGCTTGCCCTTCTTGACCAGGCTGTTGTGCACGTTGTAGTTGCGCGGGCGCTCCCAGCCACCGCGGTTGGAGGCGGCGGTCTGGCCGACCTGCGTCGCGTTCACGTAGGTCGTGTCGCCGTCGTCGATCGGGCCGAGCGAGAGCTTGAGGGTCTGGCCTTCCCAGCCCGCGGGCAGATCGATGGTCTTGCGGAACCAGACGACGCCGTCGATGTTGAGCCCGGCCTTCTCCCACTGCTGGGGCAGGGCCATCGTCTTCCACTTGCTGTCGTCGAAGTCGGGCTTGGCGTAGCCGGACGTGACGCCGGTGTTCTTCGGGCCGTTGCGGGTCTGCTCCCAGCGCTTATAGGCCTTGTCGTAATCACGCTTGGCCTTGGGGTAGGCCTTAATCGCCGCGTCGTAGCGATCGAGGATCGGCTTGGCCCAATCGATCTGGCTGAGCTTGTCCCGGCTGGTCCAGGCCTCGACCGGCGTACCGCCCCAACTCGAATGCAAAATGCCGACGGGCACGCCCAATTCCTGCTGCAGGTGCCGAGCGTAAAAATAGGCCACGGCCGAGAAGCCGCCGGTGGTTTTCGGAGACGCGACGGCCCAACTGCCGTTCACATCAAATGCAGGCTTGGTCTTGACCGACTGGGCCGCGGTCCACATGCGGATCTGATCGTTGGCGCTGCCGGCGATCTCTTCCTTCGCGTTGAGCGAGTTCGAGACGTTCCACTGCATATTGGACTGGCCCGAGGCGACCCAGACCTCGCCGACGAGGACGTCCTTGATCTCGATCGTGTTCTTGCCCTGGATCGTGAGGGTCTGGCCTTTGGCCGAGGCCGGGTGGGCGGGGAGCTTGACGCTCCAGTCGCCCTTCTTGTCGGCCTTGGCCTGATTCTGGACACCGGCGAAGGTCACAATGACCTGCTCGCCGGGTTTGGCCTTGCCCCAGACACGGACCTCCTGGTCCCGCTGCAGGACCATGTGGTCGCCGAAGACCGACGGCAGGGTCACCTCCGCGAGCGCAGCGGGTGCCGCGAGCACGACGGCGAGGAGTGTGATGAGTAATCGCGGCATAAAGCAGGTCTTTCCATCCGGCGGCCGGGCGTTGATCCCTCAGCCGCCATCCCGCCGATGATACACAAGCAGCGGCCCCAGCGGCCTCTGCGCCTATACCCTCCCACCGCAAACGGGCCCCGGACCCCAGCACGACGATGGCCAAACGCATTTTCTTACCGCTCGCCCTGATCGCACTCGGTGCCGCGACCATCGCGGGCTACCAGTGGGCCAAGGCGTCCGTCGCCCAGGACATCTACCGCGACCGTCTGACCAGTCTCCAGGCCGACTACCAGCAGCTCGCCAAGCAGTACAACCAGGCGATCACCCCCCGCCCCGTGACCGAGTTGCTCGTCGAAGATCAGAAGGTCTGCGTGCTGGTCCGCAAGGGCGATGGCGAACTGGTCCGCGTCCCCACCCCGTTCAACGGCTGGGAGAACGACGTCTATGTTGACTATGTCCTGGCTGACGGTCGGCTGCTGATCCGCCGGGTCTTCGAGATCAACGACGATCAAGCCACCTCCAAGCCGGTCAACGTCGACGCCGAGCTGGTGGATGTGAAATGGGGCGAGTCCGTGCCCTTCGGCAAGGCGATCTACCGCAGCAAGATGGCCGACGGCCGGTGGGTCGTTTCCGTCACCGGCGACGGGTCGCTGACGCTCAAGCGCATCGGCGACGACGAGCCGGTCAAGCTCGCCACCCAGCCGAAGGTCAACGAATACGAGCCGGTCGACGAGCGTGCCGACGAAGCGGTCGAACAGATCGGCGTCGGCGACGTGTGGCGTCATCTGACAAAGTGATCGGCCGAGCAGCACTTCGGGAGGGCGAGGCTCCCGCCGAGCCACGAATCACAGAAAAATTTCGGCTCGGCGGGAGCCTCGCCCTCCCGGAGAGCCGCAAACCGGCCTTACGCCGAGCCGATGTCTTCGGCGTGGTCGTCGAACCAGTCCTGCAAGCGTTCGTAGTCCGAGCGGTTCTCGTCCCAGAACTGCTCGTCCGCGGGCGCAATGATGAACTGCCGCCAGAAGCCCTCGCTCTGCATCATCCACGCGGTGGTGATGACGCGGGCGGCCTTGTCACCGACGACCGTGTCGTACTGATAGACGACCAGTGCCCAGTCGCCTGACGCGCGGACGATCAGGCCTTCGTTGGTGACGGGGTGTTTCTGCCGAGCCTTCATGAACGCGACGAGGCGTTGAAGGATCTTGTCCTGACCTTCCATGTCGCCGGGGGCGAGCACCATGTCGTAGGCCTCGGCCAACTCGCCGGTGTCGATCGCATCGAGGTAGGCATGAAACGCGAACGAGGCGGAGGACTCGATCGAGGTCTCGTCGGTGTTATCGACGGGCGTCAGCGCGGCCTGGGTCGCGTGCGATGCGATTAGAACCGCCGCGAAGGTCAGCAACAGGATGCGCGAGTCTCTGATCAAGTCGGGCTCCGAAAATAAGACTTCACCAGCTTAACGTTCGGGGGATCGGGATGCGAGGAAAAAAGCGCGAGAAATCCCTGTTCACGGGAATCGCTGCCGGATTGCGACGGCTGGGTGTCACGAAGCCGACCGTTTTGCGTGCTTTGCGCCGTTATTCACCGGGGATGTAGCTGATCACGCCGTCCCAAGGACTGGACGCGGTGGCGTAGAGCTTCTTGGGGATCCGGCCGGCGAGGTAGCTCAGCCGCCCCGCCTTGCAGGCGTGGTTCATGGCGTGGGCCATGCGCACCGGGTCGGAGGCATGCGCGATCGCGGTATTCAGAAGCACGCCGTCGGCACCGAGCTGCATGGCGTCCGCCACATCGCTGGCCGCGCCGACACCGGCGTCAACGATCACGGGGTAGTCTGCATCGCCCTCTTTCAAGAGCTCGAGGATGATTCGGATGTTGTTCGCATTGAGCACGCCCTGGCCTGAACCGATCGGCGAGCCGGCGGGCATCACGCTCGCGGCGCCGGCCTCCTTGATCTTGCTCGCCATGACCGGGTCATCGCTCGTGTAACAAAGCACCTTGAACCCATCGGCCACGAGCTCGCGCGTCGCTTCGAGCGTGCCCACGGGATCAGGCAGCAGGGTCTTCTTGTCGTTGAGGACCTCGAGCTGGACCCAGTCCTTGCCGGGGTTGTCGATCTGGTCGAGCAATTCACGTCCGAGACGTGACACGCGCACCGCGTCCTCGGCGGTGAAACAGCCGGCGGTGTTGGGCAGGATCGTGTAACGGTCGGTGTCGATGTAATCGAGCAGCGACTCGCCCTGCTCGTTGACCAGGCGCTCGCGGCGCACGGCGACTGTGATCACGTCCGCGCCAGAGGCGTCGAGCGACTGCTGCATCAGCTCGTAGGTCTGGTACTTGCCGGTGCCGACGATGAGTCGGCTGCCAAGCGATCGACCGCCGACGTTCAGTGGGGTGTCCAGTTCGGTAGTGAGGGTGGTGGTCATGCGGCGGTGTTGGGGCTGGGTTCGAGGCTGGCGACCTGATGGAGGCCGACGATGACAGGGGATTCAACCATCGCTTCGTCATCATCCGTTGGCGAAAAGATATAAAGCGTCCCGCTCTTGACGACTTGCAAGTTCTCCGGGTGCCGAACTTCATATCGATCACCCGCACTGGTCACTACTAAAAACGGTTCAAACGGTTCTGCTTTAACTTTTATGACGATTTCTTTGGCGTTCATGGCTGGTCTCCCGGAATGATAGTGCTCCTTTGATTATACCCGGCTCTTATCCCCCGCCGACGAGGGTGACCAGCTCGACCTGGTCGCCGGCGTTCAGCGTGGTCTGGCCGTGCTCTTTCTTGGGCACGACGCTGCGGTTGACCTCGACGGCAACGGCCTGACCGGCGAGTCCGAGCTCCTTCAAGAGCTCCTCAACGGTGCTTGCATCCGTTTTTTTCGCCTCGCCATTGACCGCCAGTTCTATCATGTGGACAGTGTAGCAAGGCCGATCAGACGTCGGCTGAACCGCGAGGATCCGCCATGCAAAATCACACCCTCTCGCTCTTACTCGTCCTGACTGGTGGCCTGTTATTGACAAGCTGCTCGGAAAACACCGCTGGCGATGAAAACGATCGCAGCATGCTGCCGAGCCCGGCGGAGCCGCAGCCGGATAATCATGAGGCCGATCAGCCCGCGGCCCAATCGATCCCTGTTGCTTATTTCGATGCGATAACGGCCTTGCGTAAAGAGACCGCCGAGGCGAACAAGGTGTTGATCATCGACTGCTGGGCGACATGGTGCGGCTCATGTGTGGCGATGTTTCCGCACCTGCACAAGGCGATGAAAGAGCGCGGCGACGGCGTCTTGCTCGTCTCCTTGAGCTTTGACGAGGGCGAAAACTCGATCCTCGAAGCAGGCGAATTTCTGACGAAGCACAACGCATGGGACAACGCACTCCGCGCCGCGTCCGGATTCGACGCCAAGGACGCGATCGGCAAGGCGCTGAGTGACAACTGGGACGGCGGCGTGCTGCCCGCGGTGTTCGTCTACAAGCCGGACGGGACGACGGCTTACGAGCTGCTCGAAACCCGCGGGGAGGTCGCGGACTGGGTTGAGGGGATCACAAAGGCGGTGGACGCCGTGCTGCCGAACGAAGACGAATCAACCCGGTAGACTGGTCGGCCCTGTGAGCAGCCCATGAAGACGATGAAGACATCCTGGACCAGCCGCTGCTACGACGTGTGGGCGTACTTCTACGACCACACGTTCGGGGCCCTGGTCCACAAACGCCACCTCCGCGCGATGGAGCACATCCGCGCCAAGCCCGGCTCATTGGTCCTGGACCTGGGCGTGGGCACGGGGATGATGCTCAGCGACTACCCGCGGGACATCACCGTCATCGGCGCGGACCTCTCGGCGGGCATGCTCGCCAAGGCGATGGGCAAGAAACAAGAACACAACCTCGACCACGTCAGCCTGATCCAGGCCAACGCGATGTTCCCCCCGCTGGCCGAGCAGTCGTTCGACCACATCATGATCGCGCACACGATCAGCGTGGTGCACGAGCCCAACAAGCTGCTCAAGTGGGCCGAGCGCCTGGTCAAGCCCGGCGGGACGATCGTGCTGCTCAACCACTTCCACGCGCACAACCGCCTGGTCGCTTTCATCGAGACGATCACCAACCCGATCTTTATGAAGATCGGCTGGAAGAGCGACCTGTCGCTGGAGGACTGCCTCAAAGGCACGAACCTGCACGTGCACTACCTGTTTAAGACCAGTTGGCTGGACCTCTGGCAGATCGCGGTGCTCAGCCCGCTGCCTGAGGCAGGGTCCGAGGGCGGTTCCGACGCCGATGCGTCTGCAACCGAGTCCCCCGAGTTGCGGCTCGCCGGGGCAGAGTAGGGTCTAGGGTCTAGGGTCTAGGGTCTAGGGTCTAGGGTCTAACAATCATCAACAGCTCAATACGCCTTGCTGTTATCACGCAGCACCCCTCACCACCAATCAACTGATTGTGGTCAGTGGCGGTGTCCTAGACCCCAGACCCTAGACCCTAGACCCCACTGCCCTTATCATCCGGCCATGAATCGTTGGTATCTTCTGATCGGGTGGGTGCTGTGCCTGTTGACGGGGCCTGTCGCGTTGGCCCAGACGGCTGAGCCCGTGCTGGACTCGGGCGTGAGTCTGCGTGCGGACCGTGCGACGGTCGTGCAGACCGACGACGCGAAGCTCCTGTTCCTGGAAGGCGACGTGTCGGTCAGCGTCGGGGGCTACGGCTTCCGCGACCAGAGTGCCGTGGTACGCATCAAGCGCCGTCCGGGGCTGGGCAAGACCGTCCGAGACCTTGCGTTTGTCTTTAGCGACCCCGAGTCGATCGGGGACGGCGGGGTCCAGGCGGATGCCAAGGGGCTGCTCGTCACCGTCGCCAGCCGGGGCAAAGTCGAGCTGTCTGCCGAGCTGGGCAAAGCCAACGCGCTGCCCGACAGCAAGCTGACCCGTGTCGCCCTGCAGCGGCTGGCCGAGTACGACCAGCGCCTCAGCCGGCCGACGCGCCCCGTGCCCGACGATGCAGGGCTGACCCCCGAACAGCTGCGACTGCGCGAGCAGCGCCGCGCCGAGATCGCCGAGCAGCGACGCCGAATCGAGCTGCCCGGGCCCGGCGAGACCCTCACCGACAACGAATTGATTGACCGCCCCGTCCTCCCGGCGCGTGGCACGGTCCGCTACGGCTCGGTCGACCGCATCGTCTACCAGCGCGGCGAGGAAGAAGACGCGGTCATCCTCATCGGCGGCGTGCGCGTCATGTATCAGGATGCCGACGAGGGGCGCGACGTCCTGCTCACCGCCGAGCGCATCGTCATCTTTATTGATAAGGACGACAACGCCAACACCACCCCCAGCGCACAGATCGATGCGGGCAAGGTCCGCGGGGTCTACCTCGAGGACGGGGCAGTGGTCAGCGACGGCAACACGACCGTCCGCGCTCCGCGCGCGTTCTACGACCTGCAGTCCGACCGGGCCATCCTGCTGGACGCGGTCGTTTACAGCTACGACGTTCGGTACAAAGTCCCGCTGTATATGCGTGCGGACGTGATCCGCCAGACCTCGGCCGACAGCTTTCAGGCTGAGGAAGCCGTCTTCACCACCAGCGAGTTCGGCAAGCCGCACCTATCGATCGGCGCGAGCAAGATCACGCTCCAGCAGTCCCGACGCGACGACGGGTCGACCGAGAGCTGGGTCACCGCTGAAGATCTCACGCTCAACGCGGGTCAGACCCCATTCTTCTATTGGCCCAAGGCGACCGTCGAGGCCGGGTCGATCCCGCTGCGTCGCGTCGAGGTCGGCTACGAGAGCGAGAACGGTGCGGAGATCCAGACGAAGTGGGACATCTTCGCGCTCACCGGCACCCAGGCACCCCAGGGCGTCGAGTGGCTGGCCAACATCGACCTGCGTGGCGAGCACGGCATCGGACTGGGCACCGAACTCGAGTACGAACGCGACGGCGTCCGCGGCGATACCAAGGCCTACTTCCTTCCCAACGATTCGGGCACCGACGAGATCGCCCGCCGACTGGGCGTGGGCTTCGACAACGAGACGCGCGGCTTCTTCCGCACCCGCCACCGCCAGGAGCTGCCCGCCGGCTGGGAGCTCTGGCTCGAAGCCAACAGCGTGTCGGACCCGACCTTCCTCGAAGAGTTCTTCCAAAATGAGGCCTACGCCGAGCGCGAGTACGAGACCAGCGCGTACTTCAAGAAGGCCGAAGACGACTGGGCGCTGACCGCGCTGATCAAGGGCGAGGTCAACAACTTCACCCCGCAGTACGCCCCGCTGCTCACGCCCGGCTACACGGTCAACAAGCTCCCCGAGGCCGAGTACCGCCTGATCACGTCCATCCTCGACGACAGCGCGACGCTGTACCACGAGTCGCGCGTCGGGCGCATGCGTGCGGTCTTCGGCGACGACAGCCCGGGCGACCGCGGGTTCAGTGCCGCCCAGTCCGCCGCCGCCTTCGGCATCGCGCCGGGCACGAGCTTTGACGCCGCCGCACTCGCCGCCGGCTTCCCCCGCTCGATCGTCACACGGCTGGACACCCGCTCGGAGCTCAGCGCCCCCTTCCGCACCGGCGTCTTCGACTTCACGCCCTTCGCCGTCGGCCGACTCACCGCGTACGACAGCGACTTCTCCACGTTCAACGGCGGCAACAACGACCAGGCCCGGTTCTGGGGCGGGGCCGGTATCAAGGCCTCGACCGCGATCACCAAGTCCGACAACAGCTATCAATCACAACTGCTTGATGTCAACGGCCTGCGACACATCATCGAGCCCGGCGTCACCCTCGCGTTCTATGACACCACCCTGAACGCCAGTGACCTGCCCATCTACGACCCCGAGGTCGAACGCCTCACCGAAGGCGGCGTCGCACGCATCGGCATGCTTAACACCTGGCAGACCAAACGCGGCGGCCCGGGTCGCGAACGCACCGTCGACTGGGTCACCCTCCGCACCGACGTCGTCCTTGCCACCGAAGACGCCGCCAACCCCGCGTCCATCGGACGGTACTACGACTACCGCCCTGAGTACACGCTCGGCGACGACCACTTCTATACCGAGCTCATGTGGGCCGTCACCGAAGCCACCGCCATCACCGGCGACCTCACGCACAACTTCGATCAAGGCTCCGTCGTACAGTGGCGCCTCGGCGTTGAGAACCAGCACACCGACCGGCTGTCCAGCTTCGTCGCCTACCGCGAGATCGATGTCCTCGATGCAAGGCTGCTCAGCTACGGTGCCGACCTGCAGCTCACCAGTAAATACCGGGCGGGCGTGTTCCAGGTCCTGGACTTCGGCGAGGGCAACTCCCGCACGATCAACCTCACCCTCGAACGCCGCCTACCCCGCGCCACGCTCGGCGTCGTCATCGGCTACGACGACATCGACGGCGAAGCCACCGCCAGCATCGTCCTCACCCCCGAGGGCATCAACCGCGCGATCAACACCGGGTTCTTCCGGTAAGCGATCGATCTCTTTCATTGCCGAGCGCCACACAACTTGCCCCGGCAAGCTGTGTGCGAATACCGATTGATATACATCCAGAAAAGATTCGTACTTTCCCATAGCACCGGGCGGAAGCCCGGTGCGTGGATAAGCAAGCTTGGATTGAGCGTGATAGCGCATTGTTGCCGCACGCTCCGGGCTTCCGCCCGGTGCTATGCAGACATACTACTGCTCTTTCTGTTCAACCGGTTGCCTGAGCCGCTCCCACGCGCTGCGTGTGTCGCGCAGGACCTTGTAATCGATCTTCGGTTTCCCGAGCGTCCCCTTGACGCGGATGCCCAGGAGCTCGTTGCGCAATAAACGCAGCAGGTCGCTGAACGGGATGCCCTCTGCCGTGCCGGTGATCTCGGTCTGTAGGCGGAGGTCCAGCTCCATCTCGGGGTAGGTGACGACGCCCGATCCGGTGATTCGCAGGCCCTGTGCGAAAATCGTTTGTCCCGCGACCTTGAACTCGCTGCCGCGCGTCTCCATCCACAGCTCGTTGAAGACGATCTTGTTGCCGGTGATATCGAACTCGGCCGCACCCTTATCAAACCCACGTCGGTCGGGAATGTTCAGATTCATTGTCTGGACAAGGAAAAGCTCCAGCGGCGTCTCCGCGAGCAGGCCGGCGTCACGCAGCCGCACACTGCCCCGGCCGTAGCGCTCGCCCTTGGGGTCGTAGTCGGAGTCGAGCAGCAGCGACGCGCTGAGTAGGCCAGACGACAGGTCGCGCTCCACGAGTTGCCCCTCGCCCTTCTTCTCCCACGGCTGATCGGGCTTGAGCATCGGGCCCAGCTCGGCGTCGTGGATCGTGGCATTGAGCCGGGCGCCGCCGTCGCCGAACAGGTCCGCCGACGCTTCGACGACCAGCGTCCCGCCGTAGATCGAGCCCGTGCCGCGACCGGTCCGCAGGACACGCGGGTCGTTCTTGTTGTCCGCGGTGATGCGGAACTTCTCGACCCGGCGGTTGTTGGCGATGAACTTGTCCGCCTTGAGCACATACGACATCGCCGGCAGCTCGTTGCCGGGCTGATCGTCGACATCGACGCTGAGCGTGCCCTTGAACCCGGTGATCGGCAGGCCCCCCGCCTCCAATGTGCTGTTGGGCAAGTCGTAGTTCCCAGTGAAGCGCGTGGTCTGCTGCGCCCCGCCGGTCTTGGTCATGATCAGCTCGCCTTCGTTTAAAACCAGCGGGCCCTCGTATTTGATCGAGTCGATAACATCGCCCGCCGCATCGGGCAGAAGCAGCCGCGCCGTCTGCCCGATCGCGCTAGAGTCGCCGTTAAAGGCCAACCCGATGCGCGGCTCGTCGTCGAATCCGATGTCCCCGGTCGCCTTGAGCACACCCTTCGCGCCGTCCGGGTCTTCGAAACGCCCCTGCAATCCTTCAAGCTGCATCAGGTCGGTGTAGACCGTGACCCTGCCGGACATGTCGGTAAAGCTCATGCGCCCGCCGAGCAGGTTGAGCGCGAGGGTGTCGGGCTCGAGCGTCGCGATAAAGCCGTCCTCCTCGTCGCCGGGCTTGGGCTGCCAGCGGATCACCGTGTCGAGCGTGCCGGCGGGCTCGTACTGCTTGAACAGATCGATCAACTGCCCGCGCAGCTCGCTCTCCCTAGGCAGTACCTCGACGAGCTGCGCCGCCCACGTAATGTTCTCGCAATCAAAGGTCAGGTCCGCGGTCGTGCTGTCCTCCGGCCCGGACCAGTCGACTTCGCCGGTAATCTGAATCTTTGCGTCGCCGTATTTGCCCTGCAACGACATCTGCTTGAGATCGCCGGCACTCAGGGCGAATGCCCCCTGCACCTGATCGATCGTCACGCTCCCACCGAACGGCGTCGCGCTGCCGCCGGTGACCTTCACATCGAACTTCAGGTCCGGCTCATCCATGCCTTCGCGCTGGAACACCTCGCCCTCTAGGTTGATCAGTCCGGTCAGCGCCAGATCGGTCAACAGCTTCTCCGCCTCGTCGCCCAGCCCGGCGAGCAGCAGCTTGTCGATCGGCAGCGCGGTGTTGCTGACCGCGATGTTCGGGTGGTACTCGCCGCCGGCCGCGCGGTCGGCCGAGCCGTTGAGCGTGAGCCCGCCCCCGGTCGGCGACGTCAGGTTCAGGTCCTTGATCTTTACGAAGTCCCCGCCGATGACAATCGTGCCCGAGTCCGCGGTGACGGGGTAGGGGAAGTCGGCCATGACGGCGCTGAGCCCCTTGGCGTCGACCGTCGCGGTGACGGAGTAGTCCTCGTCCTCGCCCTCGGGCCGGTGGACATCAACGCCGACCGCGACCGTGCCGCCCAGATCAAAGCGTGGCGCCGTCGCAACCTCAGCATCGCCGGGCGAGACCAGCCCGCGCTCCACGAGTTCTTGATACGCCTCTTCGTTCAGGAACCTGCCCAGGTTCTTGCGTGCGTTCGGCTCGAGCGCGTCGCGCAAGTCGCGATCGATCGGCAGCCCGGTGATCGCGATGTCCAGTTCGACCTCCGCGGTGTCGCTGGCGGGCGCGGCGAAGCCGGTGAGTTCGAGCGTTGCGCCGTTGATCGCGGTCGCGGTGATCGGGCTGTTTGTGCCGATGCTCACGCGGTCCTGCCGGATGCGGACCTGGCCCTTCACGTCGTGCAGCGGCAGCGGGAACATCGCGTGCGTCATCTTGCCGTTGAGGATATCCAGGTCGACCGTCCACTGATCCTCCGCGTCGCCGCCGGGCGAGACGAAGCCGGCCGAGAGCGCGAACGTCCCGCTGGGCCTAAATCGACGGTAGCCATCGCTGGTCAGCGGGTTGTGAGCGAGGACAAACTGGTACCGATCACTCAGGGTAAACGGCATCGTGTCGATATAAATCGCGAACGGGTCGCCCTCCCCCAGCCCGCCCGATCCCTTGATCTCGTAGACGATGGGGCTGAGCCCGATGCCGCGCTGCTTGACCGCGCCGCTGCCCGCGAGCTTGAAAACCTGGCCGGCATCGGTCTGCTCGATCGACGCCTCGCCGCTGAGCCGGGTCATCCGCGTCTTGATCAGCCGCAGCAGCATCGCGGTCTCGCGCTGATCCGGGTCGTCCAGGTCGAGCATGTCCAGGTTGATGCCCACATCGATGAAACGCAGCCGGGCCTCGTGGAGGTCCAGCTTGCCTTCTTCGTCGGGCTCAAGCGAGAGCGACAACTCGGGGACCGCGCCCGAGGGCGCCAGCTTCTCCCAAAGCCGGCGGAACTCGGAGGGGACAAAGTACCGCTGCTCATCCGAAAAACGGAAGTGGTCCGCACGCATGTTCAACGAAGGCACGCTCAGGTCGAACCCGCCGGTGAAGCCAATATTCTCGACCCCCGCAGGCGCATCGGTCTCCGCGATGGTAAAACGGTAGGCCTTGGGCTTGCTGCCGTCGGGCGTGAGCTCACCTTCGACGCCCATCTCGCCGAGCAGCACGATCCCGTCGGGCGTGAGCTGATCGAAGCTGATCTTGCCGTCGGCGATCGTGACCTGCGGGATCGGCGCATCGCTGTCGCTATCTTCGGGGGCCTGGATCAATTCGTAGTTGAACAGGCCCGTCTCCGGCTGCTCGATCAGGAACAGGACGGGCTTGATGATGTCAATGCGATCCGGGCGGTAGCTGCCGTCAATCAGGCCGCGGGCCTCGCCGGCCATCTCGATACGCTCAGCAGTCAGGAGCGTGCCGAACTCCCCATCGACGCCGGGGACGCGGAGCGTGACGCCCTCCAGCGTCAGTTCGCCCTTGCGGTTGACCGTCGCATGATCGATCGTCGCCTCGCAGCCGGTCGACTCGTAGAGCGCCTCCTCGATGATCGGGATGAGCTGGGCCGGCCGGGTGTACCACCACACGACGGCCAGGGGCGTGACAAACGCAAAGAGCAACAAGGCCAACCCGACGCGCACGATCCACTTGCGTCGTCGACGCCGGCGAAGTCGCAGGACGGTGGGGTCGGTTTCAGTCACGGGGGTCATTCTAAAGGGTTCTACGGGCGGGCCGGAAGTTGGGCGGTGATGTTGCGGGAGGGCGAGGCTCCTGCCGAGCCGAAAGTCCGAGTTGATTCCCGGCTCGGCAGGAGCCTCGCCCTCCCCTAAAGACGCCAATCCGGACGGAAGGTTCAGTATTCCATCCAACACGCGTCACCCGCTACACGGTAGGCCGATTTGCGCTAAAATCCCGGGCCCAAATCACCGGCAAACCACGACTGAGAGCGCCATGGAAACCAAAGAGACCATCCAGTACGACGACTTCGCCAAGCTCGACCTCCGCGTCGCGACGATCACCGAGGCCCAGGCCCACCCCAACGCCGACCGGCTGTTGAAGCTGCAGGTCGACCTGGGCGGCGAGCAGCGGCAGATCTGTGCCGGCGTCCGGGCCTTCTACGACCCAGAGACCCTCGTTGGCAAGCAGATCATCGTCGTCGCCAACCTCGCCCCGCGCAAGATCCGTGGCGAAGAGAGCAACGGCATGCTCATGGCTGCCTCCGCGATGGACGGCGAAGAGCTGACCGACGTCGTGCTGCTGGCACCCAGCAAGGAGGTCCCCGCCGGGTCGAGTGTGGGCTAAGGCGTGCTGCGGCCGCAATGAATAGCACCACCTGTGAGGGTGGTGCCATCATGGTTCTTAACTTGTCTACTTTGGGAACCGCCCTCTCGGGTGGCGCGATTGCTGAGGCAAACTATTCGTCTGCGGCCTCGTTTTCTGATTCCGCTTCGTCTTCTGCTTCGGCGTCTTCATCCGCGTCGCCGCCATCCAGGTCGTCGCCTTCCTCGTTTTCTTCACCCGGGCCGAAGCCCTCGGCCCACTTGAAGCCGGTGTAACGAATCAGCGCATCCATCGACAGCGGCGGCTCAGGATCGGCCGTCGCGTCCAGTCCCGTCGCGAGCATGAGCATCGCGGGCTTGACCGCTTCCTCTTCGAAACGGGCACGGGTCATCGGGCGGAACGTATCGATCCGCACCAGTGCGAGCTTGTAGTCGCCGGCCAACTCGACCGCGTAAAGCCGATCGGACTCGGGTGCATCGTTGATCGTTCCAGCGGCGATCAGATCGTCCGCGATCTGGAACGCACGCTCGATGATCGGCTGAGTCGAACTCACGCCCTCGATCGTCGCGCCAAATTGCTGGTTGGCCGACTGACGTGTCAGGCCCGAGAGCGTGTTCTTCGCATCGGCGTTGGGCATCAGCTTTTCGATGGACTGCGCGGCGGCCTTCTTGAGCAGCGCCTCTTGTTCTTCCGCCAATGACTGATAGGCCTTGACCTTCTTGGCGTCTTCCTTGACCTGCTCGGCGATCTCGGTCATGTCCGTCGCCGGCCGCGAGGGCTGGGCCTTGGTGATACGGAAGACATACATCGAACCGGTGAGGTCACGCAGGACTTCGCCGGGCAGCATCGGCTGCAGCGCAAGATTGACGTTCTCGAGCTGGTCCTCTTCAAGGAACGGCTTGGCGATCGTGAGGTAGTCGGCCAGGCGCACGGGACGCTGGCCCTGCTGCGACAGGCTGGGGACCGTTGCGGTGAACAGGCCCGCCCGACCGCCGAGCACGGTCTCGGGGATCGGCACATCCATCAGGAAACCGAACTGCGGGTTGGGCAGCTTCACTGTCGAGCTCGGCATCTTGCTGGCCCAGTTCTGGGTGAACTGCGCCGACTCGACGATGTCATTGGTCGAAACAAAGTCGTTGACCTGAACGATCTCCGGCGTGATGCCGTGCTCCTGCTCGATCTCGGCGGCGAGTTGGGGCAGGGACATCGGCGCAAAATCCTCGGGCAGGACCTTGTAGACGCCGTCATCGGGCAGACCGCGAGCATCTTCGTTGAGGCGTTGGCGGGCCTTTAGCACGATGTCGTTGATCTTTTCCTCGGCCCGTATCACGGTCAGCGTCAGGCGGATCTGGTCACGCAACTCGGGGGTCAGCCGGGCCGGCGGGATCGTGCCGTCCTCGTTGGGCTCGATGTCCTGGATAAAGCTGCCGCGGTTGTCGTTGTAGAACGTGCGAACGTCTTCGGGGGTGATGGTCTTGGCAACGGCCGTCCGGGCGGCATCGACCGGGATGCGAAGCGCTTCGAGTTGGACCTTGTCCGGCTCGCGGTAGCCCAGGCCGAACGGCTCACCGGTGCCGGGGGCGTCGTCGGCGAAGCGTTCGAAGTGCTGCTTGATGTAGGCATCATCGACTGTCGTCGTGTCCAGCCGGTCCTCCGCGCCGAGCACAACGACCGTAAGGTTCAGCTCCGAGAAGACACGCTGCAGCGCGTAGCGTAACTCGGTCGCGGTCACGCGTTCGTGGCCTTGGATTTTTTCGAGGTAGCCGCCCTGAAGCATCGTGGTCTGCAGCGCCTGCATCTCGAGCTGCTGGATGAGCTGAGGGGTGACCTGCTGGGGCGCGAACTGCTGGAACTGCTGGATGGTCTGTCGTGCGCTCTGCTGCGCAGTGACGAGCGCATCGCTCATCGCGATCACGCGGCGCATGCCCGGCGAACCGATCGCGTCTTCACCCTCGGGCAGCGTGTACTCGATGCCGGCAATCAACTGGCGGTACTGCTCGGCCTTGAGGTACTGCTTGCCCAGGTCGATCAGGTAGGCCGCGTTGGCGCCGAGCTCTTTAGCCCGGGCCTCGAGCGAGTCGAAGTCCTGCAGGCCGAGGACCGAGGCGACGAGATTGAACGCTTCCTGATCGCTGGCGCCAAGGCCGTTATGGTCGGCGGCGGCCTGGATCATGATCCACATCAGCGCGTCATCGCGCTCGCTGCCGGTCTGCGGAATCAGCGAGATGCCCGGGAGCGGCTCGACGCGCAGGCGGCGGAGCATCTGGATGTCGCTGCTGACCCGACGGAGCTGGTCACGGGTGATCTCCTGGCCGTCGTACATCGTCGCCATCGTCGCCTTAGCGGGGTTGGGTACGAACTGTTGAGCGGCCTGAGGCACGAGGAACGCGAGCATCAGCGCGCCGCAGAAAATCACCAACATCCATTTTTGATACTTACGCAGGAACTTAAGCACGTCGGCAGGCTCCGAAAAGATCGGGGGGTCAGAGGCCCGGGTCAACCGAGCGCGAACGACAAGTATAGCCGGTCCAGCGGGAATACGGGCTCAATTGGCCCCCTTGAATTGGCTATTTAGTGTGCAGAAAGCGATAACTGTCGCCACCAGTCCACCGCCGCGACCGCGTCCAGCACCGCCGGCGCGATCGCCCCTTTGCCGGGCACCACCGCTGAGCCCCCGATCCGCGGCACCAAGGCTAGCACCTTCGCCCCCGTCATCGCCTCGATCCACCTCGGATTACCCGGCAGTGACGGGTCGGCCGACATCGCCGCCGCTTCGTCTGGCTCGTAGCCGTTCATCACCACCCCCGCGACCCGGACCCCCGCGTCGCGCAGCACCTTCACCGTCATCGCCGTGTGGTTGAGCGTCCCCAGCCCCGCCCGCGCGACCACCACCGCCGGCAGCCCGAAGCACCCCGCCTCCAGCCACGTCGCCCCCGGCTCGTCCGGGTCCAGCGGCACCATCACCCCGCCCGCGCCCTCGACGACCAGCGCCTGGCCGTAGCCGTCGACCTGCCGGGCCGCCGCATCGAGCTGGCCCCACGGCATCGCCGCGCCCGACTGCTGCGCCGCGACCGCGGGCGCCAAGGGCTCGCGGAAACGGATCGGGTTGATCACATCCAAAGGCAGCCGGCAGTCGCTGAAGTGCGCGAGCGCCTCGGCGTCCTCGTTCACCAGCCCCTCGCGCCGCTTCTCACACCCGGTCGCAAACGGCTTGAACACCGCGACCTTCGTTCCGCTGCGCTGCAGCCGAAGCGCATTGGCGATCGCGCACGCGACCACCGTCTTGCCGACCTCCGTGTCGGTGCCGGTGACAAAGAGCCCGGGCGTGTTAAAGCGGATCGTGGGGAGCATGGAAAAGATCATAGTGTTCGCCGGCAAACAACGTCCGAGAACTCCTCTACCCGATCCACGTATCGATCATTCACTGCGCCGAGACGCTCCCGCCGATCGATGAACATTGTTGGGCAGTGTTCTAAACCCGTCTTCATAGGAGCTTCGCGATGGTGACTCAGGCAGACATTGAACTTATCGAAACCGAACTCCAGCAGCTCCGCACCCTGCTCATGACCTCCCGCGAACGTGTCAGGCCCCGTCTGGACGCACTCGTTGATAAAACAGAGAAGCTCCAGGAAAAAGGCGAGGGATCGGTATATCTCCCTACGATCAACAACGTGCACAAACTCCTGCTGTCGTTTAAACGCGGCTTCGAGGTCAACGACAAAGTCCGCAAGATGACCCCGCAGCGCTGAACCATCAGCCACGCCGGATCGCACCATGCAGACCCACGGCTACGAACATAGCCTCCCCTGGCGGCAGGCCCTCGCCCTGCTCGACCATCTCCGCGCGATGACCGCCGACCTGCCCATCCGCTGAGCCGTCTGCTTCGAGCAGAACGACTACGATTCAGTTAAGTCACACGCGACCGCCATCACCGAGCACCTCTTCAAGCTCCACCTTCAAGCCCAGGTCGCCGGCCACCTCGGCCTGCTCACCGGCCGACAGCTCAAGGCTCTGCGCAAAAAGCTCGACGCACTCGAAAACGCCGTCAACACCCTGCCCGACGAGCTCTTCGAAGACGACGGGCAGGACGAGCTCAAGCCGGCGGCGTAACATTCTTGAACCGCCAAGGCGCCAAGTTCGCCAAGGAAGTCCGCAAGGCAAATTTTGTCACGGATTGACATGGATGCACACGGCCAGAATCCATACATATCCGTGCATATCAGTAGCTAGGTTCTTCTGCCTTCCTTGGCGCACTTGGCGCCTTGGCGGTTCAACTCAAACTACAATCTTCATATGCCTTACCACCGCGTCATCCTTGTCGGTGCCGGGCCCATCGGTCTAGAGCTTGCCGTCGTGCTCAAGCACCTGGGGCAAGACGTCCTGCACCTCGAGGCCGGCGCGGTCGGCCAGACCATCACCGGCTACCCCAAGCAGGCGCGATTCTTCTCCTCGCCCGAGCGCATCGCCATCGCCGGTGTCCCGTTGATCAGCCCCGACCAGACCAAGGCCACACGCGAGCAGTACCTCGCCTATCTCCGCGGGATCGTCCAGCAATTCGGCCTGCCGATCTCGACACACGAGCCGGTCCGCCGTATCCAGCGCGACGACGTGGGCACGTTCACCGTGCAGACGGCCAAGCGCACCGCGACCTGCGACCATCTGGTCCTGGCGATCGGGGACATGCACCTGCCGCGCCTGCTCGACATCGAGGGCGAGGACCTGCCACACGTCAGCCACTATTTCGACGAGCCGTACGCGTACTTTGGTCGCAACCTCTTGATCGTCGGCGGGCGCAACTCCGCCGCCGAGGCCGCGCTCCGCTGCCACCGCGCCGGCGCGAAGGTCACGCTGAGCTACCGCGGCGACAGCCTCGATGACAACGGCATCAAGTACTGGCTGCTTCCCGAGCTCAAGGCCCTGATCAAAGCAAGCGAGATCGATTTCTACCCCAACACGGTGCCAACGAAGATCACCGATATGCACGTCGAGCTGGGCGGGCAAGACGTCCCCGCCGACCACGTCCTCTTACTCACCGGCTACCTGCAGGACAAGACGCTCTTCGAGATGGTCGGCGTCGAACTCGTCGGCGAAAACCGCGCACCATCGCACGACCCCGAGACGATGCAGACCAATGTCCCGAACCTCTACATCGCCGGCACCGCCGCCGCGGGCACCCAGCAACGCTTCAAGCTGTTCATCGAGAACTGCCACATCCACGCCGCCCGTATCGCCAAGGCCATCACGGGTGAAGACGCGCCCACGGGCCTGATCAACCAGGCGGCGAAGACGTTCGGGTTGGAAGAGTCTTAGAGGATTCGTTTTTTGAACCGCCAAGGCGCCAAGTGCGCCAAGGAAGGCAGCAAGGCATTTATTAGCCACGGATTTACACAGATATCACGGATTGATCTGTGGACAACCGTGTTGATCCGTGGCTAAATATCTTTGCCTTCCTTGGCGCACTTGGCGCCTTGGCGGTTCAATGAATCAGATCTTCGCCAGCAATTCCCGCACATCCACCACCTGCATCCCCGCTTCGCGTGCGGAGACGACGCCGGGGTCGGCATCCTCGTAGGCAACACACTTCGCGGGATCGACGCCCAGCGCCGCGGCGGCCTTGAGGTAGGTCTCCGGGTGCGGCTTGTGGTGCTCGACATCGTCGGCAGTAATCACGTGACTGAACAGGTGGCCGACCTGGACCTGCTCGATGGTGGGTGCCGCGGCGCCGTGTTTCCCGCCGGTTGCGATCGCCATGGGCAGCTTGCCGTGGTGCTCTTCCGCGATCTGCACGACCGGCTCGATGCGCTGGACCGACGGGATGTGCGGGAAGAAGGCCTCGTACTTCGCCTTCGCTAACGTCGTCACATCGACCTCGATCCCCTGCTCCCGGCTGAGCATCTCGATAATGCGGAACGTAGACATCCCGCCACACGAATAGAACTTCTCCTCGGGGAACAACAACCCCGTCGGCGCAAGCACCTCCTGCCAGGCGAGGAAGTGCGCGGGCATCGTGTCGGCGAGCGTGCCATCGAGGTCGAAGATCAGGGCTTGGGGTTGCATCGATGAATAATCTCGTCAAAGTTTTCTGTTAGCCGCCGCCTGCAAGGCAGCGCGCAGGCGTGTCATAATTCGGAGCGTCGCCTTGCAGGCGACGGCTAACCAATCAACCCCGCGTGTTACGCGGCGGCTACGTCCATGCCTCGTCGAGGATCGCCGCGCCGCATTCGGGGCACGCCCCGGTCGAGGCCCGCAGATCATACCCGCATTGAGCGCACACCTCGGTCGGCGACGGCGGCGGTCCAAACATCTTCGGCGCCAGCCAGTGCCAGAGCAGGCCAATTGCGATGAGTTTGAGCCCAAAAAACCAGATCAATGGGTTGACCCACCAGCACAAAAGCAGGCACCCAAGAAGCCCGGCATACGAGAAAACCCTTGGGTATAAGCGGTTTTCTACAGGCAAGCGCAGTGCCGCCAGGTTCGTGATCCCGTAATAGATCAGCACCGTGAACGCGGAGAAAGACCATGTGGTTTTGAGATCACCGATGAGGACAAGGCCGGCGATGAGGACCGCGACACCGATGACCGCCGGGATCGGCGTGGTTCCCGAAGCGTTGACGTTACCAAAAAAAGTGGGCACGTCGTAACGCCGGCCCATGGCAAGAAGTACGCGCGACAAACCGAGAACAAGGTTTAACAGGACACCAAGCATCGCGGTGATGCCAGCGATCGCGATAATCGTTGAGAGCCAGGCCGGCCCACCGGTCCACCAGACGATCTGCAGCAGTACTTCGCCGAGTTCCATCCGGGCGTCACCGGTATTGATGGCATAGACCAATGCTGCGCCGATCGCGATATAGATCAATGCGATAACGCCAAGGGTCGCAATGATCGCCTTGGGGATCGTACGTCGGGGATCACGGACCTCTTCGCCTAATGTGGCGACACGGCCGTAGCCCGTGTATGCGACAAACATGAGTGCGGTCGCGCTGAGCAGGCCGATCGCAGGCGCTTCAGCCGGCCAAAACTGTTGCCCGGTCGATGCGGTGAAGCCGATTGGATGCTTAAGCATGACAAAGCTGTAGGCCACAACCGCGATTAGACCTGCAATCGTGGTCGCAACGAGCAGCGTATTTGCCCAAGCGGATCGGCGGACACCCAGAAGAACCAAGCCGGTGATTACGAACAACGCAACCAGCGCGATAGCGATATTCATGTAGTACGTGTTGACGCCTTGAGCGATGAGCTGTTGGATAAACGTCGTGTCGTAAAGAAACTGCCCAAGCAGGTAAGTGCCGACCCCCAGCGCCGCCGTCGCCGCGCTGGCGCTCTTTGCGAGCAGAAACATCCAGCCGGCGGTGAAGCCGAGTTTTGGGTGGAGGAATTTGTAGCCGTACTCGTAGGTGCCGCCGGCCACCGGATGCGCGGCGGCGAGTTGGGCGCTGCTCAGGCCATTGCACAGCGCCAGCAGCGCGGCGAGGACAATCGCGATAAGCACGCTCGGGCCGGCGATGCCCGCGGCGATGCCGATGGAGACGAACACGCCCGTGCCCAGGATCGACCCGAGCCCGAGGAGGACTGCGTGGAAGACGCCGAGCTCACGCTTGAGTCGGCCGGGCTGTTGGGCTTGTGGCATAGACGCATTATCTGTGATTTGGTTTTGAACCGCCAAGGCGCCAAGTGCGCCAAGGAAGTCAACAAGGCAATGCTTAGGAAGGCAGGAAGTTAGGAATTCAGGAAGTGAGCACGAGAGATGTCATGCCAGCCTCTTCCTGCTTTCATTCATTCCTGGGTTCCGTAGATCGGCCTTGCTGCCTTCCTTGGCGCACTTGGCGCCTTGGCGGTTCATTCCGATGCAACGCGCTGCCGCAGCACGACCCATCGCGCGGGCGGGCGGGTCGCGGGGTCGCCGGGCGGGTACAGGCCAGGGGGGACGTTGGAGGTGCCGATGGTGGCGTTGACGCGGGTGAAGCCGGCGGCGGCGAGGTTGCGCATCGCGGAGGCCGGTGCGTAGCCATCGACACGCATCGTCAGCACCGCATCCTTGTTCTTCGGCGGCGGGACATCGCCAAGCAAATCGCCGGTGATGGTCAGTGTGGTGGCGGGTGCACCGCACTGGATGACGCCGTCGGCATCGCCGTCGATAATGATCGTGGCGCTAGATGTGGCGCCGAAGACGCCTTGGCTGTTGCCGCCGATGAAGAGCTCGAGCTGGCCGTCGCAGACGATGGTCGCGTCGTCGGTGAGGTTGCCGGCGATGACGACCTCGCAGACACCTTTTAATTCGAGCGTCGCGTCGAGGTCGCCATAGATGTGGACGATGCTGTTGCCGGCGATCTCGATATCTTTGTTGACATCGCCGGTGACGCGGACGTTGCCTCGGGACGCGATGTAGAACGCGTCCTCGAGGTCGCCTTCGTGATCGAGCGCCCAGCCGATGCCGCGCTGCGCGTTGTTGTGCCAATAGGCCCGGCTGCCATAGAACGCATCGCGGTGGGTCGTGCCGCGGTAGGCAACGGCGCGTTGTACTGCAGGCCAGCGCTCGGCGTAGAGCGCGAGGCGTGCTTCTTCGAACGCGCTGCCGCGCAGCTCGCGGTCCATCTCGGCGAGCCGGAGGTCGTAGCGGTCCAGCGCGAAGGTCGTCGCATGGAACTCGGCGACGGCGTCGTTCGCGCCATCATCGGGTTGGGTGTTGCGGCAGCCGGCGGCCAGTGAGCAGAGCCCAAGGAGCATGAGCGCGGCGACAATCAACGGTTTGGGGGCACGATTTTGCAAGGACGGATTATAGCCTGCGGGCGTGATCGGCTGGGTTTAGCGGTCGGCAGGCGGGTTTTTAGGCGGACGTGTCGGTGAGGGAGCGGCCGGCTGTATAAAAACGTTGGGGATTGTCGGGCCGATGCTTAAACTGGTGGAAGGGTCTGTATCTGTTGCTTCGAGGCTCACTGGGTTCGAGGGATCGTTTTCCATCTTCAAGGAAGCGAGGCCGAGATGACGCGGCTTGTGCACGCGATCGTGATGGACGCACGACGGACGGATGTGCGTCGGCTTAAGGTTTGTCTGGACGCGGTAGAGGGACTTCGCGCGACGCTTCGGCTCGTTGCGGGCGATGCGAGTGCGCTCGATCGTTTGGGTTCGCTGCGCGCAGACGTCCTGTTTATCGATGAAGACCTGCCACGGATCACGGGGGTCGAAGCGATCCGCGCGCTGCGGTCGGCGGGCGAGCGGCGGGCGATCATCGCGACGACGCGGGTGGACTGCGGGTACCTGGCTGCGGACCTGGTGCGCGCTGGCGCGGACGGCTACCTGGCCAAACGCGACCTTCGGCCGGAGGTGGTGGGCCGGGTGCTTGAGCGCGCGATGATGACGGCTCGGGCGCGACGCCGTAGAGACCGGGCGCAGCGCAGCGCGGCTCAGCAGATTGTTGAAGCGCAAACCACGCGGTAAGACCGATCGACACGCTTAGAGCGGGATGCCGAAGAACGTCGGCTTATCCGGGCTGTCGTCGCTGTCTTCCGGGCTCCAGTCGTCTTCCTCTTCTTCTTCCGGGTCCTCGCGCGGCGGGTCTGGTCGCACGGGCTCGGGTTCGGGCTCTGGCTCGGGTTCGAGATCCACTTCGGGAGCGGGGAGGGGTTCAGGATCAGGCTCTGGCTCGGGCCTGGGGTCAGGCTTGGGCTCGGGCCTAACAAAGCGCGGGCGGTCTGAAAGGCGCTTGGGGCGATAGCGGTTATAGAACAGCCGGTAGATCGTGATGAGCGACGCCTTGTCACCGTTGGTCTGCAGCTTCTCCCGGTTGTCGCGCACCATGTCGATGAACTCAAGCGGCTCGATCTGGACATACCCCAGCGCCTCGGGGAACTCGTGCGTGCGCACGCGGTCGAGACGTTCGTAGTCAACGAGCACAAACTCGTGCACGGGGTCGGTGCTCATGACCGCGACCTGCAGCCCCTTCTTACGTGTGCCGTAGTACTTGTCGCCGGCCTTGAGGTCGTTGGTCCTAAAGCCGAGCAGGCGGTAGGTGCTGTACCTGTACTTCTTCTGACGCTCGGCGGCGGCCTTGCGCAGCGCGTTGTTCTCTCGGCCAACCTCTGCCTTCGGGATCAACTCCAGGCCGGTCACGATCATCTCGTCGGGCCCGATGACTTCTTTCACTACGACTGAATTCACGAAACCGTAGTGACCGACATCGATCGAAGGGATGACCTTCGCCGCGATGATGACCTCGGCGCTCGGCGGCGGGTGCTTGATCTCTTTCGTCGCGCCCTTGATGCGGACGACTTCGATCTCGGTCATCTCTTCGAAGGCCTGGTCGTAGCTTCGGCCGTTGGAGTTTTCACGCGAGCGTTGGTAGTTCGGCAGCAGGACGAAGCGGTCGTCGTCGAAGCGGAAGAACTGCTGGCAGTACAGCCGGGTGTAGTTCGAGAAGATCCGGCGCTGGTCGCGCGTCAGCCCGGCCAAGGGGTCCTCACGGCGGAGTGCCTCGGCGGGCGCGGCGAGAAGCGAGGCCAACACCATCGCCAACGCAAGCGCCCCGGCACATAACACCCGGGCAGATCGGATTCGACCGACCCGCAGATGTAAATGAATCAACATGACAAGTTCCTTCTCTTCAAAGACACGCCCGGAAGGGCTGGATGCGCAGGGCAACACCGATTGTAACAATTCAGACGCCCCAGTCCCAGACGGGTTCCCCGCTCATCAAATGCCAACAAGGGCGAGCCAGGCCCTGGTGAGCACCACAAAAAAGACGACGAGCCTCTCGGCCCGTCGTCCTTGAAATCTGGCTTGAGACGGGCAATTGCCCACTCCGCTGACTTACCAGCGATCGCCGCCGCCACCGCCACCGCGGTTGCCGCCACCGCCACCGCCGTAGCCACCGCGACCACCGCCGCCGCCACCGCTGCGTGGTTCACGCGGGCGGGCTTCGTTGATGTTCAGGGTGCGGCCTTCGAACTCTTGGCCGTTAAGCGCTTCGATCGCTTCCTTGCCGCCCTCGTCCGCCATGGTGACGAACGCAAAGCCGCGTGGGCGACCGGTTTCGCGGTCGGTGATGATCGCCACTTCCTGGACTTCACCATAATTGGAGAAGAGCCCTTCGAGCGATTCTTGGGTCGTGCGGAAATTCAAATTACCAACATAGAGTTTCATCGTGAAGCTCCCTAACAGTCTCGAGGCCGATCGGGTGTTGTCGGAACGCCCGACAACGCTTCACGTTCGTCTCTAACCGTAGCCATAAAACCACCGGAAAAATGAGATTGATCCGGTTTCGTGAGCAGGATTGTACCCGATCGCAGGCAAAATAGGAAAACCTTTTCGGCATCGCCCATTAAAAAGACGTGAATCCGCCGGATCGCAGGTCACCGCCCGTCAGTACCCCGCCGCTGATACGCTTGAGAAACCGGTCCCAAACGTCCAGCCGACGCGGCTGCCCGGACCTGCGAACCCCCGGCGATGACGACCGCTCCGACGATTCATAAATCAGACCTGCACACGACTTACAAAGAAAGGCCACATCGCAACCCCCGTCTGGCTCCCCCGTATCCAGCCCGCCCATGACCTGCCAAAGCGTCCACGCGGGCATCGGCATAAAGAGCTTGTACACCCGCCTGCCGCAGCCGCCATCCGCCTGCGGGCAGACCCACTGAAAGACCCGTGACGGGATCCGTATAACTCGCATTGGTACACGTCCCGCCGTCCCCTGGCCGACCAACCGCCTGTCCACCCGCTGCAGCTCCTGCACGAACCCGGCCGGCACCCGCTTCGCCAGCCCCACTCGAAGCCGGCCCCAGTCCGCCGCCCACACCGCCCCGCCCGGGTCCAGGCCGTCCGCCGAAGGCGTCCAGACCCGCGTCGCGCTGCGCTTGCTGTTAGCCCGGTTGACCACGTGCTCGAGTATCAGCCGCCCGCCCCGGACGCGGTAGGTGCTTGGCGGGTATTGCGTCTCCCTGTGCTCACGGATCTGCCGCTGGACTTCCTGCCACCAGGTCCGCGATGACTCGATCGGGTTCGCCCAGCGCGCGACGGTCGTGCGGTTCACGCCGAATCGGTGCGCCGCCTCGTCCAGCGACACGCCGGGGTACGGGATCACGACCGGCGAGCAGAGTTGCTTAATTCGCGCGCCGTCCATGCGCACAACGCCCTGCGCTTTGTTGTCATCGATGCGTTTGTCGTTGGCCCGAAGCACCAGCGACCACGACCGCAACGGCCGAGTGTAGGTGGACATCCCCCTGCGATGCAGTATGCGTGCGAGCTGTTCGGGGTGGTCTTTGAGTTTTTCAAAGGCACGCCCCCATGCCGACATCAACGCTCGGTCCAGTTCGGTATATCCCATACCAGAGGGCGGACACCGGGTTAATGCGCACAAAAGAACGGTGTAGCGGGTGACGCGAAGCGTCCCGTGGTTCGGTCGGGTTAGCTTGTTGCGGGATGAGAGAATTCGCACGGGACGCTTCGCGTCGCCCGCTACACATGGCTTGATATGATTCTTGGATGGTCCGGGCGTATCACTTGATCCTCGCCTGCTACGGGTTCTGGCTGCCCAACGACCCGCGCGGGTCCTGGTCCGACTTCGTCCGCAGCTTCGAGCTCTACCGCGTCGCCGGGTCGGCCACCAAGGTCAACACGAAAGCATCCCTCGCACACCAGCCACACGCCCACCGCGATCGTCTCAAAGCGAAGCAGGCACTATCTCGCCCGCCAGTAGTGTTCACTGGGCATCAAGCCCAAGCCATCGCCCAAGGCTTTGCTGACTACATCGAGAAGAATCGCCGTGTCGTCTACGCCTGTGCCGTGATGCCCGACCACGTGCATCTCGTTGTCCAACGATGTGAGCACCCCATCGAAACAATCGCCAACCAACTTAAAGCCCGCGCCACGATGTTCCTGAACAAGGAAAATTTGCACCCCTTCTGTGAGTTGCCCGGGACGCTTCGCGTCGCCCGCCACACCCTGCTGACACATCGTTTATGGGTTTGGTGCGCGCAAAAAACAACCCTCGCAGCTTTAGGCTACGAGGGTTGAAAAAGCCGGCAATGACCTACTTTCCCGCAGTGGCAGTATCATCGGCATGCTGGGCTTAACGGCCGTGTTCGGAATGGGAACGGGTGGGACCCCAGCACTATGGTCACCGGCAAAGGTGGGCGATGCTCTTTCGAGCATGCCCGCCAAGTTGATCCTTTCGGATCTTGACGGGACAGGTGTTTTTGGTTTCAAGCGTTCGCTTGAAGATCGTAGCCAAGCTTCATGGCCAAGGTGGGTTGGGAAACCTTGGTGGTTTGAAGTTTGGCGTTGATTGGAGCTTTAAGTAGTAACGTTGAGTGTAAACGTTTGGATGCTTCGTGCGACCTTGACCGGCGTCCTTGACCAACTTGCGTTGGTTGTTGGATCGACGGTGTTGGGTCGGAATGATGAAGCGATCGACCATTAGTACGGGTCAGCTGAGGGCATTTCGGCCCTTACACCTCCCGCCTATCAACCAGATAGTCTTTCTGGGGTCTCTCACACAAATGTGCGTGCAACACTCATCTTGAGGGGGGCTTCCTACTTAGATGCTTTCAGTAGTTATCCCTGCCGTACTTAGCTACCCGGCGGTGGCCTTAGCAGACCAACCGGCGCACCAGGGGTACGTCCTTCCAAGTCCTCTCGTACTAGAGAAGAATCCTCGCAATGTTGCTACGCCCACAGCAGATAGGGACCGACCTGGCTCACGCCGGTCTGAACCCAGCTCGCGTGCCACTTTAATGGGCGAACAGCCCAACCCTTGGGACCGCCTTCAGCCCCAGGATGTGACGAGCCGACATCGAGGTGCCAAACCGCTCCGCCGCTATGGACGCTCGGGAGCGATCAGCCTGTTATCCCCGGCGTACCTTTTATCCGTTGAGCGATAGCCCTTCCACACGGGACTACCGGATCACTAGAGCCCTCTTTCGAGACTGCTTGTGCTGTCGCACTCGCAGTAAAGCTGGCTTATGCTCTTGCACTCGACACATGGTTTCCAACCATGCTGAGCCAACCTTTGCGCTCCTCCGTTACTTTTTAGGAGGAGACCGCCCCAGTCAAACTGCCCAGCAAACACTGTCTTCGGCCCAGATTCATGGGTCCAAGTTAGGTCAAAATGGTATACAGGGTGGTATTTCAAGGATGGCTCCACCCGGACCGGAATCCGAGTTTCAAAGCCTCCCACCTATCCTACGCAGTATAAAATCTTGGCCAATATCAGCCTACAGTAAAGGTGCACGGGGTCTTTCCGTCTTGCTGCGGGTACACGGTATCTTCACCGTGACTTCTATTTCACCGAGTTGGTAGTTGAGACAGTGTGCCAGTCGTTACGCCATTCATGCGCGTCGGAACTTACCCGACAAGGAATTTCGCTACCTTAGGACCGTCATAGTTACGGCCGCCATTGACCGGTGCTTGGGTCGCAAGCTTCTCCCGAGGGATAACCTGCTTCCTTGACATTCCGGCATCGAGCAGGCGTCAGACTGTATACGTCCTCTTGCGAGTTAGCACAGTCCTGTGTTTTTGATAAACAGTCGCCAGCACCTTTTCTCTGCGCCCTTCGCCGAAGCGGGAGGGCCCCCTTATCGCGAACTTACGGGGTCAATTTGCCTAATTCCTTAACTACCATTCTCTCGAGCGCCTGAGGATTTTCACCACACCTACCTGTGTCAGTTTTAGTACGGTCACTGATTGCGGGCTATTTCGGGGAACCCCGTCCACGAGCTTCGATCCAAGCTCTCGGCCTTGCGGCACGCACACATCTAGCCGTGCGACTCACTTCGGGGGTCCGTCACCACGCTGTGGTTCAGGAATATTAACCTGATTCCCATCGACTACGCCTTTCGGCCTCGCCTTAGGGTCCGACTAACCCTGGGCGGATTTACCTTGCCCAGGAAACCTTAGGTTTTCGGCGAACAGGATTCTCACCTGTTTTATCGTTACTCAAGCCGGCATAATCACTTCCTGCCGCTCCACAGAACGTTGTCCGTTCTGCTTCGACGCTGACAGGAACGCTCCTCTACCACTATGTAAACATAGTCCGCAGCTTCGGTTCACAACTTAATTCCCGATCATTATCGGCGCACGATCCCTCGACCAGTGAGCTGTTACGCACTCTTTAAATGGTGGCTGCTTCTAAGCCAACATCCTGGTTGTCAAACGGAATCGCACTTCCTTAATAACTTAGATGTGATTAGGGACCTTAGCTGGCGGTCTGGGTTGTTTCCCTCTCGACCATGAAGATTATCCCCCACGGTCTGACTCCCACGATAGGGCCTTACAGTATTCGGAGTTTGGCTGGGGTGGGTAGGCTGGTGCCCCCCAGTCCCAATCAGTCGCTCTACCCCTGTAAGGTATAACGTGAGGCTAGCCCAAAAACTATTTCGAGGAGAACGAGATATCTCCGAGTATGATTAGACTTTGACTCCTCCCCACAGCTCATCCCAATTCTTTTCAACGAATACGGGTTCGGTCCTCCAGGGCGTATTACCGCCCCTTCAACCTGGCCATGGGTAGATCACTCGGTTTCGCGTCTAATCCCTACAACTCAACGCCCTTTTAAGACTCGCTTTCGCTTCGCCTGCGCGGGGGTACCGCTTAAGCTTGCTATAGAGATTAACTCGCCGGCTCATTATGCAAAAGGCACGCCGTCACCGATCCGAAGATCGGCTCCGACCGCTTGTAAGCGTATGGTTTCAGGTACTTTTAACTTCCCTTATCGGGGAACTTTTCACCGTTCAGTCACCTTACTGGTCAACTATCGGTCATCGAGGAGTATTTAGCCTTGGGGGGTGGGCCCCCCATGTTCAAGCCGAGTTTCACGAGCTCGACCCTACTCTAGGGCTACCTCACTATGCCGCTACGGGATTGTCACCCTCTGTGATCAGACTTTCCAGACTGTTCACGACACTATGAGTTTGTCCGCTTTCGCTCGCCGCTACTTACGGAATCACGGTTGTTTTCTTTTCCTCTGGTTACTTAGATGTTTCACTTCACCAGGTTCGCTTCCATAGCCTATGCATTCAGCTATGGATGACCATAAATGGCCGGGTTTCCCCATTCAGAAATCCACGGATCGAAGCTTGTTTGCCAGCTCCCCGTGGCTTATCGCAGGCTACAACGTCTTTCGTCGCCTCTCGATGCCAAGGCATCCACCATACGCTCTTAATAGCTTCATCACTCCGACCTAAAACCGGCTTACGCCAATCGCAGTCAAGAGTCACGCGTTGGAACGATTATCCAACGACTCTGCCGAGGCTCCGCTTCACACACCCGGGGGGATGTGATCAACATTGAGCGTCGCAGAGCAAGCACCTCAAACGCTTGCACTCGGTGTTACTACAAAATTCAGCAACACCAAAAAACACCTATCCACTTGTCGAAGAGCAGTTGCCGTCGGCCGAGGCCTCTGACGTTTTCCCGCGGCTGCGGGCCGGGCTTCATGGTCGCCAAACGCGGCGTAACATGCTGCCCGGCTCGGAGCTGGGTCGGGGAGTTTAGCGGTTCTTTTCAGGCTGTCAAGCCGGGGGAACCGTCCGGGGGAGGGACGGCTAAGAGTCGTCCCTACTTGCTCTGGTTTTCGTTCACTACTGGCTGCAGTGTCGATTTCCTTTTGCCCCGCTGCGAAGTACAGCGAGAAGGACAAGTGTATCAAGACCAACCCCCCTGTCAACCTCGTTCGCCGGATCTGTGGAAAATTCATCCGCCGCCGGCCGCCCCGCACCAAACCCCTGCCAGAGGACCGATAATGCCCCTCCTCTGGCCGGCTCAACGTGCCTGGTCGGCCTTAAACCGCTGGCGGTACGAACTGGGCGTCTGGCCGGTGGCCTTGGCAAAAAAGCGGGAGAACTGCCCGGGGCTGGAGAAACCGTACGAGGCGGATAACTCGCTCAACGGAAGATCCGTCTCTTCGAGCATCAGCTTCAGCCGATCGACGCGCAGCCGCTTGATCTCCTCCTTGATGGACCGGCCAAGCACCTGATCGAATTTTCGATACAGCGTCCGCCGGGAGGTGTTCAGCGCCTCGGCAATCGATTCGACATTCAGCTCTTCTCTGCAGTGCTCCGCGATATAGCGCATCGCCTCTTTCACCAACTCGTCTTCGCAGATAAACACATCCGTGGTGTCGCGCGCGATCAGTCGCGTCGGCGGAACAAGCCGGTGAAGCGGGTGCGCTTCCTTGCCTTGCATGAGCTCATCCAACATCGCTGCAGACTGATAGCCGACATCGAACCAGTCGTGATCGATCACGCTGATCGTTGGCGAGATCGCATTGGTGCTCATGTCGTCGTTCCACACCACTAAGCCAAGGTCATTGGGAACCTTCATGCCCCACTGCGGCGCGAACTGTGCGATATACCTTGCAATCGTTGATTCTCCGACAAGCAGGCCGACCGGCGCCCTTAAGCCCGAGAGCCATTGGGCGGTCTTCTGAAGAAACGTCTTGTGCCATTGTCGTTGGTTGCTCCAATACTGTTCGACATCGACCAGGCGCACGACCGGCGGCGTCTGCCCCGCGTCGGCTGCTGCCTGGCACATGCCATCGATGCGCAACTGATTCGTCGCGTCGCCGAGCAGGCCGTAGTAGGCAAGTTGCTTGTAACCGCATGCGATCAGGTGCTCGCCCGCCGTTCGGCCGTCGGCTTTGAGATCGAGCGTCACGCTCGGCAACTCTCGCGCAGGCGAGTTGTCCCAGTGGTTCACGATGGGGATCCCCTGGGCCTGCACCGCTCGGGCAACATCCGAATCGATGCGCCCAACCACGCCGTCGTAGACCAGCACATCCTGCTGGCCTTCGGGCCCCAAGGCGAAGGGGTCGATGACGCAGGACCAGCCCTTCGATTGGCCGTAGCGGAGGATCCCCTCGCAGCAGTCCTGGTGCCAGGGCACGCACTGATCCAATTCGATCGCGATCGCGACACGCGGGCCAGGATTGGACGGGTCGTAGCGTGGAGCGGCGGCCGCACTTGCGGGATCAAGGGAAGAATTCATCCCCTGAATGATATCACCTCAAGGCATTATTTGATCAAGGTAGCCCTATTTTGGCACTAACCTGCAAATAGTTGGCACAAATGGCTATGGCTTTATGCGTAGGAGGGCGTATTTTCTGCCTGCAAGCAACGCGGCAAGTGACCGCAACGCAACGAGGGCCCAATGCCTTCAACCGAATCGGACTCGATAGCCCACCATCCGGAGAAACAGACATGCAGACCAAGAACACCCCCAACCCCGCCTCAAAGGAGAACAAGATGAAAATGATGACCCGCACCACCCTCGCCGCCGCGATGATCGCCGCCGCTGGCCTGTTTACTGGCCAGGCCCAAGGCGCCGCCACGATCTACGAAGGCTTCGATTACGTCGACGGGGGATTCTGGGAGCCACAGAACCAGACCGGCTCGGGCGTCGGCTTCTCGGCGGCCAACTGGAACAGCGGCACGAAGAACGGCATCGATTCCACCGCTGGCTCCGCCCTGAGCTACGGCGCACTGGAAGTCGAAGGGCTTGGCGCCACCAGCGGACTCAACCTGTGGGGCAACCGCGACCGTGCGATCAATGGCGATCTCGCTGCTGCGGGTCTCCTGAGCGACGGTGCCACCCTCTGGTTCAGCCTCTTGATGAGCAACGTCGATGAGACCGGCGGTGGCGTCAAGAGCGGTATGGTCCTGAGCAACGCGTCCTTTTCTAACAGTGACCAGGAAAACCTGCTGAATGGCGTGGGCGATTCCGGTGTCGGTGTCATCGCGTCCAACGGCAGCGCTGTCTTCGCGGGTACGCTGGGTGAAACGAAGTCGGTCAGCACGACCGGGATTGATATCTCTTCGGAAACCAAGCTGATCGTTGGTAAAATCACATGGAACGCGGACGCCGGTTTGGCCGACACCCTTGAGATCTACGCGCCGGGCACAGACCTCGTCCAAGGGGCCGTAATCTCTACGCACGACCTTGGTGTGCAGAACCAGGGCACGTTTGACCGCGTGGCAGTGCTTGTAAAGAACGTCAACTACCTCGACGAGATCCGTTTCGGCGCGACTTATGCCGACGTGACCCCCGTCCCCGAGCCTTCCTCGCTGGCCCTGCTGGGCCTCGGCGGCCTGCTGATCGCCCGCCGTCGGCGTGGCTAAGGCAAAACAGGCCTAACGGCCTACCCATTTGACCCTCCTACAGCGTTCGTTCTCCGACAGGGGTTCGAGCGCTTTCCGATCAACGCAAGACAAAATCTGCCATCAGTCGATTCTGCCAAATCGCAATACTTATTGTCCTGGCGGGGCCCCGGATCCTACGCACACCGGGGCCCCGCCATTTTTTGTTAAGCGGCACACGGGCGTCGCACACGGCTTTACAATGCCGCCCTGATATGCGTCGGCGGGCACTGCGCCCGTGTCACACCGGAATCCCATCGGTGGGGTGCCAGAGCGGACGAATGGAACGGTTTTGAAAACCGTCGTGCCTTCACGGGTACCGTGGGTTCGAATCCCACCCCCACCGTTTTCATTTCAATTAAGCAGGAGCCCGCGATGCGCCGCCCGATGTGTTGGTTGATGCTGTTCTCGTTCGCCCTGCTGCTCGCGGGGTCGGTCAAAGCGGACAAAACGATTCAGGTCTTCATCCTCGCCGGCCAGTCCAACATGCAGGGCCAGGGCGTCGTCGACATGGACCACGCCCAGCACTACAACGGCGGCAAGGGCAACCTCGTCTGGTCGATGCAGCACTCGGCGAGCAAGGACAGGATGAAGCACCTGCGCGGTGCCGACGGATCGTGGGCCGAGCGCAAGGACGTCGTGATCTCGTACAAGGTCAAGGGCGAAGTGCGCCAGGGCCCGCTGACGATCGGCTACACCGGCTACCGCGGGTCGAGCCACATCGGCCCGGAGCTGCAGTTCGGCCACGTCGTCGGCGATCACTTCAAGCAGCCGGTCTACCTGATCAAGACCGCGTGGGGTGGGAAGAGTTTGCACGTTGACTTCCGTCCGCCGAGCGCGGGCGGGCAGACCGGGCCTTACTACGCGCAGATGGTCAGCGAGGTGCGTGAAGCACTCAAGGCGCTGGAGGGCAGGCGGTACGAGATCGTCGGCTTCATCTGGCAGCAGGGCTGGAACGACATGGTCAATAAGGACGCGACGGCCGAGTACGCCGACAACCTCGTGCACCTGGCCAAGGACATCCGTGCGGAGTTAAAGATACCGAAGCTGCCGATCGTGATCGGTGAGTTAGGCAATGGCGGGCCCGCCAAAGCAGGCGGCGGGATGGATACTTTTCGCAAGCAGCAGAAGGCCGGTGCCCAGCGCATCAAGCACGCGCTGTTCGTGCCGACCGCGGCCTTCGCACGCGACAAGGACCTCTCTCCTAACACCGGGCACGGCCACCACTGGTTCGGCAACGCGGAGAGCTACTTCCTGGTCGGCGATGCACTGGGGCGCGGCGCGCTCAAGCTGCTGGACGAGTGATCGCGTGCCCCGGCCCAAGCAGGTGCTTGAATGGTGACCGATGCGGATGCGCTCCTGTACGCGTTGACGAGCACAACCTGGCCGGAATGCACCACTTGTGCACCAAAAGGCGCAGTTTGTATATGTAAAACCGAGGGATGACGCTAATTAACAATTAATTGGCGGGCATGGGTATGGCACTTTGCAGATATCACGGTATCTTGCCTTTGTTGCGTGGTGGTCTGGTTTGGTGAATTGCTCCCAAACCATCCGTTCTTCCGGCCCCACAAACTGCATAACAGCGCTCCTTCAAGTGGCGCCACGTTCCGCAAGGGGCGTGGCGCCTTTTTTATGCGCACCGATCTTCCGACTGACGGTTGAGGTGCGAAAAATTCAGACGGGATCGAACGACGCCCCATGCCAAGCTATACCGACTGTGCCAGACGATGGGCATTGACCACCGATTGGATCGTCTTCAGCGATGCCCTGGCCTGCAAGGTACTGAGCAATTCGGGGTACATATTGACCCAGCCTTGTTGACCGTCGATCGGCAGCGCCAGCGTAACGATGTCCTGCTTTTCAAAAGCACTGTCGATTCGTTTGAGTAAACGCGATGTCTCGACCGCACCCTCAGGGTCTGTGTCGAGTGAGATTGCGACGGGAAACTTGAAGAGCCCGTACTCACTCATCGATTTATCCGGAGCAATGTCACCCTGTGTAATCAGCCATTCGAAGTGATTCAGACTTAATGCCTCATCCGTCAAACCCGATGCGCTGTCATAAGCAGTCTGGCGATAGCCCCTGACGTAGTACTCGGCCTGTCGGCAGGTCTGCAACACGTCCAGAACGGGTCGGATGCCAAAGGCACGGCGAATTGCATTGATCGCATTCGATCGGCAATCAGTAGCAGACGGAATGCGCCCCGCCGGGATCGACAGTATTCGCCGCACCCAATAATCAATCTTCCATACCAAGGAAGAAAGCATCGCCATCGGTACGGGTTCGGCCCCGGCTGGCTTTGCGAGGTATCGGTACGGGCCCGCCAGATGACCAAGGAACCCGACGGCGTGGCCAGCATCTTCAATCGGCCTTTGATGCGTTTTGATCCAATCCGGCGGCAAGTTGTAAGTCGCCTGCGTATCGCATGCTCGTTCAGTCTCAATGGTTCGCTCAAGCACATCGAGTGTTTCAGCGCTCGGTTTTGATGCGGCCAGATCATGCAAGATACAGAGCGTGCGAGCAGGCTTAGCTAAAGGCTCAAAACCAGGATGAAGCGGAACGAGTTTGTCCTTGTGGTGGCTAACATCGATCACCCAAGTATCGTCATTTAAATTCGCATCGTAGTGACGCTTGATGTTCTCGTCATAGAGCCGAACAAAGAGGTCGGGGCGCACCTCCCGCCCGATGTAACGCGAGACCACACGCTGGGACGTAGGTACATGAATCTCACGCAGTCCCTTCATCACGGCGAAGTGAAGAATGCTGTTGAGCAACATGTGGTGCCAGGTCCCGAATCGCTTTTCGATTTGCGATTTGTGATCACGGCGTAGGTGGATGCGCTGGACGAGGTCCGACTGATGCTCATCGGTATAAAGGCAGTCACGGTCGACATAGAGGTGTGCGCTGGCGACCAAACCAGGCCGGCCGTGATGCTCCCCATGAATCATGACATCGGGGTCGAAAAATAGGTCTTGCGGGAACTTGCCGACCCATTGCTCGTCACCATAGAACAAGAGACTAAATAGTTCCGCGTGCTCGCTCAGATCCCAGAGCTGGGCGCCTAAGCGCGCCTGCTCGGGCAAGGCGTATGGCAGATAGCAGCAACGATGCGGGAAAAAGTGCTTCCCCTTGTACCCGCGCGCGACAAACTCGGGCTTGCGCTCGGATGTGATCTCGTGATAGCGGAGTACTTGCTGCATGCCCTGTCTGTGATTCTTGATTGGGTACCGATGGCCCGCTGCCCAGCGGTGGCACGTTGTACACTTCATCGGCCAGAAGCGTCCTTGACACCATCCCCAGGCCGGTTGAATCAGCTCTCCAAGAGACCACAAGATGCGCCTCTCAGTCGTCATTATTGCCTCGCTCGTCGTCTTGCTGCTGCATGGCGTCGCCATCGCTGCCTCAACGGACCCGCCACGCGTCTTCCTGCTGGATGCTCAGGTGATCGAGGCGAATCGGCTGCGTGTTCAACAAGGCGACGCTGAACTGAAGCCTGCTCTGAAACAGCTCACGCGGCAGGCGGACAAACTGTTGGACGCCGGCCCGTTCTCCGTGATGGACAAGCAGTCGACGCCGCCCAGCGGGGACAAGCACGACTACCAGAGCATCGGCCCGTACTGGTGGCCGAACCCCGACAAGGCCGACGGCTTGCCGTACCTCCGCAAAGACGGTCAGGTCAACCCCGAGCGGAGTAAGACGGGCGATGCGCAGAGCTTCAAGTCGATGCGCGAAGCGGTCGTCACGCTCGCGTACGCCTGGCATTTCACAGGCCAGGAGAACTATGCGCAGCACGCGGCGTCCCTGCTGCGGACCTGGTACCTGGACCCCGCCACACGCATGAACCCGAATATGCAGTACGCCCAGGCGATCCCCGGCCGAACCGAGGGGCGCGGCATCGGGATCGTCGACGCCCACAGCCAACCCAAGCTCATCGATGCGATCGGGCTGCTGCAATCCTCCAAGGCATGGACCGACACAGACCAGCAGGGTATGGTCGAGTGGTTCGATGCCTTCCTTAACTGGCTGCTAACCAGCAAGCACGGCAAGGACGAAGCGAGAACAAAGAACAACCACGCGACACAGTACGACGTGCAGGTCGCCAGCTACGCGCTGTTCGTCGGCAAGCCGGACATCGCAAAAGAGGTGCTAAGCAACGTCGCCAAGAAGCGGATCGCGACGCAGATCGGGCCCGACGGCAGCCAGCCCCACGAACTCGCACGAACACGGAGTTGGGACTACAGCGTTTTTAACACACTGCATTTCGCGCATTTAGCCGTGCTCGGCGAACACGTCGGGGTCGACCTCTGGCAGCAACCGGAAGGCCAGCCGAGCATCCTGAGCGCGATCGATTACCTGCTGCCTTACGCGACGGGGCAGAAGAAGTGGCAAAGCATACAGATCAGATCGTTTAATGCCAAGGACCTGCTCGTCTCGCTGCTGGTTGCGGCCAAGCACGACAAGGCCGGGCGGTACCGGGAGGCCGCGCAGCAATTGCTTGCGGACGACGCGATCGAGCGGCTGGTTTATCCGACGCCGTGACCTACACACCCGAGCGGGCCAGCAGGTCCATGAACTGGTCGGTGAAGACGAAGTTCTCTTCGGGGAACTCGAGCCCCTGCATGTTCTGGTCGATGTGGCTGAACATCATCTCGATCGTCGCGAGCAGCTTCGGCTCGTCGGACGGGTCGGCGGGGTCGAGGAGCTCGACGGTGCCCTTGGTCGAGGAGCCACGCTCGTCGAGGTGGGTGAGTTCGGCGGTGTGCCGGATGGTCGTACCTGGGGTCGCAAGAACGCCGGTGAAGGTCGCTTTACCGATCTTGGCGAGGATGACCTTTTCTTTGAAGTCGTTGGCGTGGCCGGTGAGGATGCCAGCGGTCTGGGCATAGCCCTCGATGATCAGGCTGTTGGGCATGACCGGGTAGGCGGGGTGCTCGGCATCCGGTGCACAGCCGGTGGGCCCGCCGTTGAACCCACCCGCTGATTTGCTCGCGGCGAAGTGGTCGTGCATGACATCCTCCGCGGCGGTGACGTTGCGGATGGCGACGCAGCGCTTGGCCTTGT
>Ga0213866_10000347_pt1 | contig 38399 bp, 25 predicted proteins | sample PICome_11_FD_160079 | JGI IMG/M metagenome (GOLD analysis project Ga0213866, IMG submission 160079) | Coastal seawater microbial communities near Pivers Island, North Carolina, United States - PICO284 | ecosystem: Environmental > Aquatic > Marine > Coastal | place: USA: North Carolina... | reverse complement strand
CCAGCGAAATGTGATCGACCGCCGTCGGGATGAAGTGGCGCTCGATGCCTGCGCCGAGGAAGGTCGGGCGCGAGGCCGTGTCTTGCGTTTTGCGCGCGAAGGTTTCGAGCTTGCGCAGCACGTCGGCTTCACTCTTGGTCGCGGGGATGCCGCTCAGAGCCGTGTCTTTTGGGAGGCGCAAGTCAGCGGGAATGGCGGTGAAAAGCTCTTCGATCGACGAGACGCCAACCGCTGCGAGCATTTCTTTGACTTCAGCTTCCGTGTTTTGAACGTATGGCATGATTCACCAAGAGTTTCGTTAGCCTGACCCCAGTCCCCGTAGCGCGCGTCCACAGCACGAGCGCTTTCTCGGAGCGAGCGCGGAGCAATCCCAAGGCTCTTTGGCCCGAGCTGCTCAGCGCTCACATCGTTCCGAGCTGAATTGATTACGCATCGTCTGCGAGTTGCGCTTCGTAGGTCGCGAGATCCTTGAGCGAATCAAGATCGCTCGCATCACTCACCTTGACCTTGATCAGCCAGCCCGCGCCGAAGGCATCAGTCTTCATCTTCGCGAAGTCGTCAGCATCGACGTCCGAGTTGACCTCGACGATCTCACCGTTGACCGGCGAGTAGAGATCGCTGACGGCCTTGACCGACTCGATCTCGCCGAAGCTCTCGTCCTTCGTAACGGAATCGCCCACTTCGGGCAGTTCGCAGTACGTCAGATCGTTCAACTGCTCGACTGCGAAGTCGGTGATCCCGATCGTCACGATGTCGCCTTCAAGCTTCGCCCACTCGTGGGATTCGCGGTAACGGTAATCGCTCGGACGTGCCATGAGCGTTTCTCCTGCTCTTTGAGTGTTGCCTTCAAAATCTGCATTGCCGCGAGCTCAAGGCCCGGTTTGCGCCTTCTACTTCTTCCGCTTGTAAAAGGGAAGCGGAACGATTTTCGCAGCGGCGGTCACGCCCGGCTTCAGCTCGATTTCAACGCTCTCGCTTGAGCGCGCAATCGTTGCGGGAATCAGCGCCGTGGCGATCACCTTGTCGAGCGTAGGCGACTTGGTGCCGGATGCGATTTCGCCGATTGCCTCGCCATTGTGCAGCACTTTCATGTGCTGGCGGGCGATGCGCTTCGAGTCAACCTCAAGTCCAACCAGCGTGCGCGAGGGACCTTCTGCTGCCACTTGCGCGAGCACGCTCTTGCCGTTGAAATCTTTGTCGAGATTGACCGCCCAGTTCAGGCCGGCTTCCAGCGGGTTCACCCTGTCGTCGATCTCGTGGCCGTAGAGCGGCATGCCCGCTTCCAAGCGCAGCGTGTCGCGCGCGCCAAGGCCGGTCAGGCGCAGGCCGTGCTCCTTGCCGGATTCGAGCAGCGCGTTGAAGACCTTGTCCGCGTGAGCCTTGGGGAAGATCAGCTCGAAGCCATCTTCGCCGGTGTAGCCCGTGCGCGAAATGATCACGTTGTTGATGCCGCACACCGTGCCGACTTGCGAGCGGTAGTACTTGATCTTGCTCAGGTCGACGTCGGTCAGAGGCTGCAGGATCGCTACTGAGGTCTTGCCTTGCAGCGCCAGCATGGGATGCGATTCGGTGATGTCGTCGATGCGCACATCGAAGCCCGCGCTTTGTTCTTTGAGCCAAGCCGAAATCTTGGGGTGATTGCCTGCGTTGCAGACGATCATCGTGCCGCCCTTGATCAGCGCGTTGACAGGATCAGCGCTCATCTCATTCTCAGTCGCGCTGGAGGCTTCGTCGCCCGCGCTCGCGGTGATCAGCACGTCGTCAAGAATCGTGCCTTCCTTATTACAGATGAGATTGTAGCGCACCTGCTTCTTGCGCATGCCCGCGCGGGCGTTGCTTGCAACGTGATCGGTAAACGCGATGTGCTGCGGGCCCGTGAGCATGATTCGGCCCATGTGGCTGACGTCGAAGAGGCCGCAATGCGCGCGCACGTTGAGGTGCTCTTCGACGATCGAAGTGTACTGCACCGGCATGTACCAGCCAGCAAAGTCGACCATGCGAGCACCGTGCTCTTCGTGAAGCGTCTTGAAAGGTGTTTCCTGCATCTCGAATCCTCTGTCTGCGTCCGGTGCTTGATCGTGAGGTCTAGCCCCCCTGATCGTGCGTATCTCTTCTGAGCAAAAGACTGGCGCAAGCCCGGGAATCGCCCATGCCCGCTCCAGTCTTCTGCGTTGACGTTACACCCTTGGAATGGGCTGGTCAATCTGAGCAAGAAAGGCTTTTCCTACCTATTAAAAGGGGGCTTCGGATATCCAGCGACAAGCTCGGCATTGTGTGGCGAAGCAGTTCACGCTGAAGTAAAGTCGCACTTTAGACGATGGGTCAAAGCGAAGCTTTGGCGGCTAGAATCGCCGTTTTGGCCAAAGAGCCAACCACAAGAAAGGCAGGGGCCGAGCACCATGAACACGATCAAGAAGATTCTCGTTACGACTGACAGCGCCTCGGAAATCTCTACGGCCAGTAGAGTCGGTGCCGACCTCGCCGCGAGAATTGGAGCGGAGCTGCATATTCTGCACGTCGTCAAGAGTTACGACGCGGACTACGACTACGCAGTGCGTGACCTCTCAAAGTCCATTCAGCAGAAGGTTGAAGAAGAGTTGTCCGCAACCAGCAAAGCGTTGGACGACGGCTCGCACGGTGGGCTCGTGTCAGCGGTTCGGATTGGGTCTACCGCCAACCAGGTTTTGCAGTACGTTCAGGATCACAACATTGATCTGGTGGTGATTGAAGTTCGTAGGGACGGCCAGGGCACCAAGCGCTTGGGTGTTCTTTCTTCGGCGCTGGCTCGCGCAGTTCCATTCGACGTGCTCTTTGTTCATCCCAACCAGGGTGGGCCTTTCGAGAACCTGCTTGTTGCTACGGACTACTCGGAAAGCGCTTCCGAAGCCATGGTGCGTGCGATCGACTACGTTAAGCTGCACGGCAAGGGCAGCGTGAGTGCTGTTCACAGCTTCGAACTTCCGGCGAGGCACTACTACACGGGTCACACGCCGGAAGAGCTTCGCGAAATCTTCCAGCAGCAGTCGGACAAGCACTTCGCCGAGTGGATGGGCAAAATCGAAACCAAGGGTCTGAACATCACGCAAGCTACCGTCGAAGGCGAAACTGCGGACGCCGTTCTTGCTCGCGCGAAAGAGACCGGCGCTGACTTGCTGGTGATCGGCAGTCATGGCCGCACGGCAAGCTCTGCGATGATGATCGGTAGCGTCGCGCAGAAAATCGCGCTGAACGCCGAATGCAACGTGTGGGTCGAGCGTTCTGACGGCGATGCCATGGGCATCTGGGCTGCCATCAAGCGCGTGATCGGCATCGAATAGACTCGCAGGAGTCTGCAATTCACAAAGCGCGGCGTCCTCCTGCATGCTGGGACGCCGCGCTTTTGTGTTGAGCGTTGCACGGATGGTCGATGGGTCGAGCATTAATGGCGCTCAAAGCGCTTTCAGCACGCCGCGTATGCCCGAGGGCCCGGAGCCTTGCTAGCCCCCTCTGTCTGCTACAATCTCCCCGATTCACCATTCACGGGCTACTAGCGAGAGACACCATGAGCAACGAGAGCAAGTTCGACATCCCCGCCCTCAAGGTCGGCGACATCACCCTCAAATCCCGCTTGATCGTCGGCACCGGCAAGTACGAGACTTTCCCGCTGATGGCCGAATGCTTAGAGGCGAGCGGCTGCGATTGCGTCACCGTCGCCGTGCGCCGCGTCAAGCTTGATGGGGCGAAGGAAGACAACCTGCTCAACTACGTCGATCCCAAGCGCTACACGATTCTGCCCAACACCGCAGGCTGCTTCACGGCCGAGGATGCGCTGCGCACCGCTCGCCTCTCACGTGAGCTGCTAGATACGCCGCTGGTGAAGCTGGAAGTGCTGGCTGATCAGAAGACGCTGCTGCCCGATCCCATCGGTACGCTGGAAGCCTCGAAGATCCTCGTCGATGAAGGCTTTACCGTGATGGTCTACACGAGCGACGATCCGATTATGGCGCGACGCTTGGCGGATGTCGGCGTGGCTGCGGTGATGCCCGCGGGCTCCCCGATCGGCTCCGGCCAAGGCGTGCTGAATCCGAACGCGCTGACGATCATCCTCGAGACCGTGCGCCCTGAGTTCAACATCCCGATCATCATCGACGCAGGCGTCGGCACCGCAAGCGACGTGACGCAAGCGATGGAGCTCGGCGCCGACGGCGTGCTGCTCAACACCGGGATCGCCCACGCGAAAGACCCGCTGCACATGGCCGTCGCCATGAAGCACGCCCTCACGAGCGGCTACTGGGCCGCCCGAAGTGGCCGCATCCCGCGCAAGCTCTACGCAAGCGCGAGCTCGCCTTGGGAAGGCGTGATCAGCGTGATTCCTGGGGAGTAATAATCCCGGAGCGAGAGCACGTGCAGGCGCTGCCTTGGGTTGCGGCGTAGGCGAGTGACGCCGCTCTGGTATGATGGGCCAAGGAGCAAAGGGAGTTCATCATGTCCTTCAACATTGAGACTCTAGCAGACAAGCTACGCGACCAAGCGAAGAAGCAGGGTCAGATCGATGGCAATGCGGTCAACTGGGATCGTGTTCGCGACGACTGGCTTCAACGCGTAGAGCATCTGCTTGATCAAGTCGTCGGCTGGACACAGACGCTTCAAGATGAAGGACTCCTTTCGATCAAGCGAGAAGCTTACGTCGTGAACGAAGAGCGCCTAGGCGAGTACACTTCCAGCAAGCTGACGCTGACAACGCCTACCGGCTTTCCAATTGAAGTCTCGCCATTTCATCGCGTCATTCGGGGGGCGGTAGGACGTGTCGATGTTTCCAGCCCGGCAGAAAGATTCATGCTGCTGAGAAACCAGGAAGATGATTGGAGCATCGTCTGGCAACTCACCCCATCCCCGAAGCATGAAGTGCTATCCGAGGAAAGCTTTGTGAAGCTTTTGGACTACTTGATTGGGTAGGGAGTAGTCGATTGAGCTACGTTCCCACTGTCAACGATATCCTCGACGACTACAAGCTCCAAAAAGAAGCGCTCGGCCAATACCTCAAGTCAACAAGCGTCGACGGCCAATACTCATCAATAACCATTGATCTCGTAAAGCGAACGCGCGGCGAGCTGGCCAATGCTTTCGCCTTGCTCTGCATCGCTGCAACAGAAGCTGCTGTCCGTTTGCATTTCAACCAAGCCGCGCACTCGAAGAACGCGACCACTTCGTATTCCGAGCGCGCGCGGCTGCTGGATGCCAAGTTTGAAGGGAGAGCCCCCTTTGAAGAAATCTTGGACCTGTGGAAGCCACCGACCGGAAGCGCTGGAATCTCGGCCGATGCGATCGGCCAGTTCAAATCGATCTATAGACATCGGCATTGGCTGGCTCATGGGCGCTATTGGCCCAATCGAAGCGGCAGGGCAGAAGTTGATCCGGATTCAGTGATCCTTGCTCTGCGGGACGTACAAAGCGTCGTACCGGATTTTCCTGTCCGCGTGTAGTGCCCGAAGTGGTCGCATCCCGCGCAAGCTCTACGCAAGCGCAAGCTCGCCTTGGGAAGGCGTGATCAGCGTGATTCCTGGGGAGTAGGTAGCGCACGCGAGTGCGGCGATTCAACGACGCGCGGGCGAAGTGCTGTGGTCAGTCTTCGCCCTCGTCGCGTGTTGCTTGCGGCAGGTACTGCTCGGCGAGCCATACGCCGATTGGGCTATCGAGTTGAATGGTGACGGTCAGCTCTTCGTGCTCCCATTGAGGTTTCCCTGCATCATCCAAAATCAGACTCCCGCTAGCATCTCGCAATAGCGTGAGCTGCATTTCGTTGAGCACGGCGTTGCGCTTGTAGCGACGAACCGTAAGAGTGTGCGGCACACTCTTGTCGAGCGCACCCATTTTGGCGCCGAAAGTATCGATACCTGTGGTGAACTCAAAGCCAGTAATCGGCTCGTTGTCAATTGCCGTGATCACGTCGAAGGGCTTGAGGCCCAGCTCCTTCGCCTGATAGCCATCTTCAATTGTCGCTATCTCAAGCACTGCGATCGCGCCTTGATCAGCAATATACTCGAGCAAAGATGTGCGGGCTTTCTCCAAGTTTTCGAGAGAACTCCAAGAAGCCGTTGCGACCTCATAGGCTGTCAACCAATGCCTCAGAGCATCGGCAGGCCGATCTTGCAATTTTCGAATATTGCCCAAGTACATCCATGCATTGCTGTATTGAGGATCGAGTTTCACCGCACGAGTGAGATCAGAAACGGCTCCCGCCGCGTCACCGAACTGGTCATAGCGCAGCGTGCCGCGTCCGGCCCAGGCATCGGAGAAGCCTGGGTTGATCTTGATGCATTGGCTGAAGTCTTCCATTGCTGCATCGAAGTTCTTCATCCCTCTATGCACGAGAGCGCGGGAGTACCAAACTTGGAAATCGTTGGGAGCGAGCTCAAATGCTTGGTCAAGATCAGCGAGCGCACCCTCTCCGTCACCGATGTTTATCCGCAGCCTTGCCCGATGACACCACGCAGAAAGCAGGGAAGGATCAAGCGTGATGGCCTGCGAAAAGTCGCGCAATGCTTCATCTGTGTTGCCCTGCAGAAACTTCAGGAAGCCGCGTGCGTTCCAGGCTATCGCGAACTGCGGATCGACGCTGATTGCCTGTTCGTAATCTTTCATCGTGCCTTCGGTGTCGCCGAGTCTCTCGCGGCAGTTGCCACGATTGATCCAGAACTGCGGAGCGTTGGGACGAAGCTCAATCGCTTGAGAGTAGTCGGAAAAAGCCCCAGCCTGATCGCCCAAGCGTGCGCGGGCATTGCCGCGGTTGAACCAAGCGTCAACGCTCCGAGGCTGGAGCAAGATCGCCTGATCAAAGTCGGAAGCAGCGCCTTCAAAGTTTCCAGCCTCGTAGCGCAAAGTACCTCGGTTGATCCATGATTGAGGGACTTGGGGTGCAAGCTCGATCGCCCTGTTGTAGTCGATCAAAGCAGCCTTTGAATCTCCGATAGCATGAAGTGCGCGACCACGATTGAGCCAAGCTGCAACAAAGTTGGGATCAAGCTCAATCGCCTTGGTGTAGTCGGAAATTGCCCCTTCTGAGTCTCCTCGCATATACCGGGCAACTGCACGCTCGTTGTAAGAGGCAGCGTCTTCTGGCTCCTCAATTCCAGCGCCCTCGCGGATGCGCGACATTCGACGCTCGATTTGCTGAGATTCAGGCGAATTAATCAGGCGTCCTTGGAGTACTTCGCGAAGGATCAGGTCAGCGGCTTCACTCTCCGTTGCGCAAAGGGCGAGGCCGGCAGTCACGACAACGCTTGCTCGCGCTCCGCTGATCTCGCTCGCAAAGAAGGCGTCGTAAGCTTCATGCAGGAACTCGCCGAGGGCGGGGACAGCCACTTGCGGCTGCTGGATATCGCCGAGCGTTTCCAAGATCACCTGGAGGGCGTCGCGGTCGGGATCGGTCCAGCGCACGCTGGGGCCATCGAGTCGCGCCTTTTCAGTGTATGGGCGCAGAAGGTCGGCGAGCGTTTGCGCAACCTTTTCGTGGCGGAAGCCAATCAAGCGCTTCACCCACTCATCGGGGTTGAGCGCCGCCATGCCATACTTCTGGCGAAACTCATCTTCACGACCGAGGCGGCCGCGCCCCGCTTCCATATCTTCCACCGCAGCGCGGGCGAGGGTGCTCCAAGCATTCACCAGCGAATTAGATGCCGTCGCGATGTGTGCCTCATGCGATGCGCGCTCTTCGGGCGTGAGGTCGAGCGAGACCAGCGCTGTTTGAGCGGCAGAGTGATGCTCTGCCAGCAGGGCGAGCACGAGCGCTGTGTTCTCCGCTTCGCGCTGAGCTTTGTGCGCCTTGGCGAACTCCTCTTCAGTTAAGAGATCAACGTGCTTGCCGGCGATCGGATCGCGCGCGAGTTGCAATCTCGCACGCTGAGCCTGCGCCCATGTCAGGGCATCCTGCACAGCGCGCAGAGCCTCTTCGCGACGAGCTGGCGTGAGTGCGTTGTTGCGCGCGATGGCTGGGCCGAGGGCGAAGGGATCGTCGTCGAGATCTGCGAAAAGCAGATCGATTGAGAGCGTCTCAATGCGCTCAAGGATCGACTTGATATCCATGGCCACGGCAGATTGCGCGGCTGCATCAAGCTTGTCTTTTCGCGCTTGGACGAGCAGCTCGAACTCCTCGCGCTCCTGCGCTTCGCGCTGAATCTCGCGCACCCAAAAGCCGATTCCAGCGAGGCAAAGCAGCACGAAGGCTACAGCCGCCACCGCCACTGCGCGCTTGTTGCGCTTGATGTAGCGCGCGAGCAGTTCGCGAATCGAATAGGCGTAGGTGCTGAGCGCGCGGCCTTCGCGATAAGCGCGCACTTCATCTGCGGCTTGCTTGGCAGAGTGCAGGCGTTCGCTCTTTTCGCGCGCCATCATGCGCTCGCAGAGGCTGATCAGCTCGCGCGGCGCATCAGGCTGAAGCTCGCGAATCGAGGGAGCTTCTTGCGTGAGTACTTTGCGCAGAATGTCTGGCATGGAGCTGCCCGTGAAGGGCGTTGTGCCTGTCAAAAGCACGTAGAGCATGACGCCGAGAGAGTAGACGTCGGACTGGCCGTCGACTTCCTCAAGCTCGCCTTTCGCCTGCTCGGGAGGCATGTAGGCAGGCGTGCCCAGCACACTTCCAGTCACCGTGCGGCTACCGGCCAAATCGTGCGCAGAAGCGCTTTGAGGGAATGGCGTATCGGCTTGCCCCAACACCTTCGCCAAGCCCCAGTCGACAACCAGGGTCTCGCCGAAGTCGCCGAGCATGACGTTGTCTGGCTTGAGATCGCGGTGGATAACTCCCTTGGAGTGCGCGTAGGCAATCGCTTCGCAGATGTCGATGAAGTGATCGAGCAGCTTCAGGCGCTCCTTCATCTTCGCGCTGGCGTCGATGTCGTCGCGGCGGTTGATCTTGCGCAGGCGATCGTAGAGCGATTCGCCGTGGATGAACTTCATGGAGTAGAAGGCGCTGCCATCAACTCGCTGGCCGATCTCGTAGACCGGGATAATCCCTGGGTGCTCAAGCCTGCCGGTGACTCGCGCCTCGCGCAGAAAGCGCTCCGCAAAGTCGCGCGAGGCTTTGGAGCTCTGGGACCCTGAGAGCCCGGGGAGAAGCTCTTTGACCGCAACTTCGCGCCCAAACTGCTCGTCAATTGCTAGCAGCACGCGGCCCATGCCGCCGCGCCCAATCTCGCTTGTTGCTCTGTAGCGTTCGGCAAAAGGCGCATCGGACTCAACTCCGCCGACAGGCTGCGCTGCCATGGTGGGGCCATGCTGAGGTCGCCATCGGGTACAGTATTGGCCGTATCGATTTGCGAGGGCGGTGCTGCGTCGGTGAGCGTTTGGGCCGTGTTGATTTGCGAGGGTGGCGCTGCATCCGCGAGCGTTCTCGAGGTGTCGTTGTAAGTCAGCGGCGTATCGTCTACGAGCGTCTTCGCTTCCAGTGATGCGTTAGTCGAATCGAACTTCTCGTGCCGCCGCATTTCAGCAGAATCGTGAATCTGCGATGACTCTGCTTGAGCCGTAGGCTTTCTGAGCGGCGCGTTGTCTCGTCGCGGCGAGTTGGCAGCCTTCTTGTCGTCGTTGGCCATTCGAATTCCCTCGTTTCGCGGGATTATTGGCGAACACCGCTACTTGTCCGCTTCACTCTATGCATGAGAAATCGCTGACACCCAATACCTTGGCGCGTTCGACCATGACCCCTGCGTAGCCACGCGCCTAGATGCAGCTTCTGCAACATTGATGATGTGATGCATGTTCCCCTGCCATGCCCCACCGCGCAAGGAAGAGAGCGGCAATATTCGCCGATTCCGAAGGCCGTCTTTGAGCGCCGCGGCGTGACAAGCGTGAGCATCAGTCGGCGACTGCGTGAATCTGGAAGCTAAGCGAGAAGGAGATGCGAAACAACGGCTCTCGCCTACGGAATGTAGGGCGAGAGCCGTCGTCTGATGCGCAGCGCATGCGCGCCTAATCCTGCTTCGCGTCGCCGCGCGCGAAGATGGAGGCTGTTCTGTTCCTGCTTAGAAAACGAAGCCGCCGTAGAGGCGAATTCCAGTCGTTCCGCCGAGCGAAATTCCGAGTCCAATAGATGCTTTCTCAACGTTGAAGGCGCCTCCGAGGAAGAGACTTACGATGCCACTGCGACTCGAGCCGTAGTCGACATCCTCTTCGATTCCACGGGAATCACTCAGACCAAAGTTTGCCACGCTGAGGCCGATTTCGAGCCCGCCTTGCAGTGCAATGTTTCCATCGCCAGCGGGGAAGAGTCCGTAGCCACCAAGCAAGAGCGGGAACGATAGGTCTACAAAGGATGCTTCGTTGAAGGTAAATCGGTCATCCCGATCGTACGTTGAGTTCACGACGTGCAATCCCAATCCGACGAGTCCGCCGAACTCATTTGCGCCACTACGTTTTCCGAAGTGCATCCAAACGGTCGTGCCAATCTCAAAGCCCGCTCCATCAAGTTCAAACTCATCTCCTCCATCTGGATCTTTGATCGTGATGGTATTGGACCCGAAGCCCAGAAAGCTGTCCAAGCCAACGCGAGTGAGCGGACCTTCCTGCAACCACGATCCTGATAGCTGTATGCCAAGGGAAGTCGAGGAGTGCTCGTACTCGCCTTCGCTGTCTACGGTCGTGCCGTCTTGAGTTGCGTCTTCGATGTCGTAATCAACCAAGGTCGAACCCAAGTATCCGCCCAGAGCGAAGGTTTGCTTTTTCGTCGGTGCCGGTTCTTCTCCGTCGACTTCTTCTCCTTCTACTGGCTCTGCTGCCATCGGACGAAAGTGATTTGACAGACGAGCTTCTGCTTGTGCTGGGGCCGCAGAGAGCAGAGCCAAAGCTACCGCGCAGAGCGCGAATGTGAGGCTAAAGTGTTGCATGGAATCTCCTACAGTAGACTATCCGCGCAGCACTGCGCGGCGTTGCGACAACCAAGAGCTCCCACTGAACTCGCGGTTGTCAAACGAATCGATGTTGGCTGAGAGAATAGGACTAAATATATCCACTGCAAGAGTGACAGATTGTTGGCATGTCGAAAAATTGGCAGTGAGTGTCCGAGGGGTTGATCGCCCAACTCAGCGAAGGGGAGTCTCTCGTGCTTCAATAAGGGGAGAGGCGAAGGAGCGAGTCAAGGCGAGATTGGCAAACGATGTCGACACAGCATTGCAACAAGCGGAGCAAGGGCGCTCCGCTTGTTGTGGTAGATGAAGTCTACTTGCGCGCTTAATCCTGCTTCGCGTCGCCGCGGGCGAAGATGGAGGCTACGAAGTCGAGCAGGTCGCTCGCGCTTGATTCGTTGTAGCCGTAGTCGCGGATCAGGCGCTGCTTGACCACTTCGATCTTGGCTTGCTCTTCCTTGTCCATCACGTTGGAGACGCGGGCGGTGAGCTTGATCGAGTCCTTCTGGTCCTCGAAAAGCTTGAGCTCCAGCGCTTTGTGCAGGCGCTCGTTGGTGCGGTAATCGAAGCTCTTGCCTTCAAGCGCGAGCGCGCCGATGTAGTTCATGATCTCGCGGCGGAAGTCGTCCTTGCGCTGTTCGCTGATGTCGATCTTCTCCTCGATCGCGCGCATCAGGCGTTCGTCCGGAGCTTCTTCCTGACCCGTGTAGGGGTTCTTGATCTTCTCGCGCTGGGTGTAGGCCTTGACGTTGTCGATGTAGTTGCCGCAGAGCCGCTGGATCGCGCCCTCGTCGGCACTGATCGCGCGCTGGACTTCGTTCTTGGCGATGTCCTCGTACTCCTGCTTCACCTCGGCGAGCAGCTCCTTGTAGAGCTTCTTCTCTTCTTCGTTGTTGATCAGCGAATGATGGTCCAGCCCCTTGTCGAGCTCGTTCATCACCATGAAAGGATTCACGCTGTCGCCCGTGTGGTTGACGATCGCGTTCGAGATCTTGTCCTGAATGTAGCGCGGGCTGATGCCTTGCAGACCTTCGCGAATCGCTTCGCGGCGCAGCTCGCGCACGTTGTCTTCGGTGAAGCCGGGCAAGCTCTTGCCGTTGTAAAGCTTCATCTTTTGCAGCCGCGTGAGCTGTTGATTATGCGGATCTTCGAGGCGCGTCATGATCGCCCACATGCTGGCGACTTCGAGCGTGTGCGGCGCGATGTGCTTCTTCGCGCGCTTGGCGTCGAAGCTCTTCTCGTAGATCTGGATTTCCTTCGAGAGCACGGTGTTGTAGGGAATGTCGATCTTCACCGTGCGGTCGCGGAAGGCTTCCATCAGCTCGTTGTTCTGAAGCTTGCGGTATTCCGGCTCGTTGGTGTGGCCGATGATCACCTCGTCGATCACGGTCTGGCTGAACTTCTTCGGCTTGATCGAGTGCTCTTGCGATGCGCCGAGCAGATCATAAAGGAAGGCCACATCGAGCTTGAGCACCTCGATGAACTCGATGATGCCACGGTTCGCAACGCAGAACTCGCCGTCGAAGTTGAAGGCGCGCGGATCGCTGTCCACGCCGTAGTACGCGATCTTGCGGTAGTTGAGATCGCCGGTCAGCTCCGTCGAGTCTTGGTTCTTCTCGTCCTTGGGTTGGAAGGTGCCGATGCCCACGCGATCCTGCTCGCTGATGTTCAGGCGCTTGATCACGACGTATTCGCTGATCACCTTGTTCCAGTCGCCGCCGCACTCCGTGAGCAGATCGTTCATCATCTTGCGGCAGAAGGGATTGACGTCGCCTTCGAGTCGAATCTCGTAAGGCAGATCGCTCGCCTCGTTGATCGCTTCGAGCACGGGCTTGCGCGCATCGAGCGGGATCAGCTTGAGCGGATCCTCGTTCATCGGCGACCACATGATGGGCTGCTTCGTAACCGGATCTTCGACTTTCCAGCCGTAAGTGTAGAGAGCGCCTTCAGGTGTGCGCGAGTAACGCTCAAGACCTTGCTTGAGCAGACGCGCGATCGTTGACTTGGCAGAGCCAACCGGGCCGTGCAGCAGCAGCACGCGCTTCTCGCTGCCGAAAAAGTGCGCGGCTGATTTCAGGTGAGCGACCAGCGCCATGAGCGCGCGCTCCATCCCGAAGATCGCTTCTTTCCCGCCGTTCTGCGGGTCATCGAAGAACTTGTAGTGAACAAGCTTCTCCTTGAACTGCTTGATCTCCTCAGAGCCTTCCTTCATCACCATGTCGTACACGCGCTGGAAGGCGTTGCGCGCGATGCGCGGATCGGCGACGACCATGTTCAGATAGTCGTTGAAGCTGCCCTGCCAGCTCATGTCCTTGAAGGTTTGCACGTCGCTGCTTTGGTTCACTGCTGCGAGAAGCTCTTGCGCGCTCTTGGCCATGTGGACGCTCCGAGGTTTGGGCGTTTGCTCTGCTTGGGATGGCTCGGGCTGATGCCGAACTCCCTCTCTCCCCTTAAGGATACTCTGAATGGAGTGATAGCGCGATGATTTGCGGGAGCGGGATGGTGCGAGGGATTTCGTTTGAGTGATCGGAGAGAGGAGATGGTTCGCGCAAAGGGGCAGGGACGCTGAGGATTGGGAAATTGTGTTGGTTCTGCGAGCTTCATCGCCGTGGTCTCGCTCCGTGTAGAAATGCTGAAGCGCGGGCGCGCGGGGAGCTGTCGAGGCGTAGCCGAGACTGAGGGGCATGATCGCGCAGCGATCACAAGCGCCTGCGAGGCCACGTTTTTGCTAAGTTGGAAACAAGGGGAGGCCCCCTCCGACTTCGACGCTGCGAGTCTCAGCCACCTTCTCCCGCTTCGCGGGGGAGGATCTCCGCATGCATTCTCGGACAAGCCGTAGATGTCGGTGCCACTACGCCAAGACACAGAACTGGCATGAATGCCAGTTCCACTGCAACGCCCGCATGGCTCGGTGAACCATGCGGGCGCTGAGTGTTGATCAGTCAAGCTTTGAGCTTACCACACGTCTTTGCGCTGGTAGTGGAACTTGAAGATCTGGCCCTTGGCGTCGCCGCCCGCGAAAGGAGCGACGGTTACCTTGAAGTGGACTTCTTCGTTGCTCTCGCGCTTGAAGGGTTGGGCCGTGGAGTCGTTCATGATTTCCCACTCGCCGCCAACGCGCTCGATGATGATCACCTCAACGGGCGTCTTCTTGAAGTTCTTGATCTCGAACTCGATCACTTCGTCGGTGTCGTAGACGTTGCCGCGCACGTTTTCTTTTTCGTACACCATCTGCTTGCGCTCGATCTTGATGTCCTGCGCAACGCCGATGTAGAGACGCATGTCCTCGCCCACCGGAGTGAACTTGCCCCAGTCCTCGCCCATGAAGACGGTCGCCATGCGCGGGCTGCCATCAGCGTTGGTGATGACTTCGCCATCGGCGTTCTTGTCGGTCTTCATCTGGTAGATGCGCACCTTGCCGTAGTCGAAGCTCTGCACGCCTAGGCCAGTCGCTTCCGTGTTCGGGAAGACGTAGTCGGTGAGCGTGGCTTCGCTGTTGCGGTAGGTGTCGAAGACGTACTCTTTGCGGATCTTCACGTCGTCGTAGCGGCGAGCGAGCACGCGCTTGGCTTCGCCGTTTTCGATCGAGCGCTCGAAGGTTTGACCGCCGTTCAGCGCGAAGGTGGTGTCCTCGAAGTGCTCGCCCGAGTTGTTGTTGATCTTGAAGTAGTGCTTGAGCGCAGCAGTCTGCTCGTCTTCGGCGATGAAGACCTGGTAGCTGGTCTCGCGCCCGATGTTGCCCATCAGGTAGCTGACGCGAAAGGTCACGGACTTCGCTTCATCGGCGTAGACGGCCCAGGTGAGCGCGTTCTCGCCCGGGGGATAGCTGGTGCTTAGCACGCGCACAGCGGGGTCTTCAACGACCGGGCGGAAGACGATCGAGCTCTTGTCGATCGCGGTACCGGCCCACGAGAAGTCCACCGTGTTCGCGCCTTGCTGCAGCGCGATCTCGCGGTCCTCTTCAACCAGCGTGTAGTACGCGTGGTCAAAGTTGACGTTCACGTTCTCTTTCGCCGGCAGCGTGGCCAGCTTGATCCGCGCTTGCACGTTGTTGTCAGTTGGAGCGGCAGCGTCGAGAGAGATCAGCGCAGCGCTCGCGGCTACCAGTGTCAATGCACCGGACATCATCAGCTTCGCAATCATGGTCATTTCTCCTGCGGCGAGATGCGCTCTCGCCAAGCGATTAGTTATTCGTTTGTTCCCCGCCAGTCGCGGGCCTTTCGGCTGAGCTCGAGCAGGTCTCGCTTTGCCTTTGAGCGGCTGGCAGACAAGATTGTCTGCCCCACCCAGCCCTAGCCGATGCTCGCGCTACTTGGCGTTGGAGCCGTTGGCTTGCGTGTGAATGTAGCCCTTCGTGATCGTGCTGCGCGCACCGCTTGCAGCGTCATCATTGCGCGGCTGATCAATCTCAATCTTCCAGGTGTAGGCGTCGTGCTTGATCAGCTCGGTGCCAGCGGCGTTTTGCACGCTGTAGTCGCCCCAGAAGTTCAAGTAGATCTCTGCCTTCAAGCCGGGCTTGGTCGGGAACTTGAGCACCACTTCATAGGTGCTGATGTCGTCCCAGCCGGTGAGACGCTGGTTGCGGCCGCCGCGCCCGTTGTTGGTCCATTGGAAGTCGAGGCGATCGCGCTCGTACTTCATGCGCTTGATTTCCAGCGTGACGTTTGGATCGACGTCGCCTGCGATGCGCACCACGTCGCCCTTAGAGATGTACTCGCTGTGAATCGCTGCGACGTAGGCCAGGCGATTGCCGCCCTTGTCTTCATAGAGGCGCACCGTGCCGCCGGGCAGGGGCTCGTTGCCGAGTTGCAGCGCTGCATCCAGCTCATCATCCCACTTCATGTTGGTGAAGGTGAAGACGCGGCGCAGGCCAGCTCCGTAGAGGTTCGGGTTGTAGGTGTAGACGCTCTTGACCGGCACGTTGTCGATCGCGAAAGACTCAAGGCGCTTGCTCCAACCGTGCGGCACAGTCTCCGTGCCTTCAACGGTATAGATGTAGTATTCGCCGAGCTCGTCCTTGATCACTTCCTTCTTCTCATCAGCAGCGGAATCCATCTCCGCCATCGCGCGATTGGCGCGGCGCATCTTGTCGAAGGCTTCCTTGCGAGCTTGAGGGCGAGCGAGATCGTTCACCGTCTCGACCAGATTGAGCGTTCCAATCACCACGCGCACGCTGGCGTTCTCGTAGTCTTCGCCGGAGCGGTTGGTGACGGTGAGGTAGCTGGTGAGCTTCATCTTGGTTCCCTCGGCGTTCAGCACGCCGTGGTACTCGCTCGACCAGGAGATGCTCGACGTGAAGTAGCTGATCTCCACTTCATAGTCGCCGGCTTCTTCCGCTTCGATCGTCCAGATCAGCATCTGGTTTGATTCGCGCGGGAAGGTGGTGTCCGCGACGCTGACCGAGTCGGCGTCAGAGGCAGCGCGGAAGATTACGCTGGTCGGGTCGATCGTCGTGCCAGCCCAAGAGAAGCTGAGCTTGTTCTCACCTTGATTGAAGCCGAGCGTGCGGCGTTCGCTGACGAGTGTCAGATCTACCGAGTTGTAGATCGTAAGCGTGACGCTATCGCGCGTTGGCAGCGTGACCAGCTCTTCGCGGGCAAGAGCAGGGGTAGCCATCAGCGCGAGCATCAAGAGTAGTGCGGCGTATCTCAACATCGTTCATCCTTCCATTTCTCCGAGGCAATCGTCTGCGGCTTCTCATCTGACACGATCAGGTGAAGCCGCAGGCGGCTGCTTCGAAAAGCATCATAGGCGCAGGGGGTTCCAAAGTTGGAGGATTCGCCCTGGCCAGGTGCTGAGTCATCCTCTTCTCAACCTGATACGCAGGCTGTGCGGGTTCGGTTCCCGTCCGCTTGAGATTTTTCAAAGCAGCCGCGAAGTTCGTCGAATTCGACCCACGGGTGACCTTCCTCGCGGCCTCTCAAGCTAGAATGAGCGCGGCCCCGGTATCCCCAACTCAGCGGATCTCACACAGGCGAAGAGGCAGATGTGAGCAGCTCTCCTTTCGAACACAAGCGCGCGCGCAAGTGCAGCATCGCGGGGTCGCTTTTCCCCTTGGCTATCTTGATCGGCGCGAGCTCTGTGTTCTGGACTTGGCGCGGTTGGTTGAGTGAAGATGCTGAACCTGAGCCCACTCGGCACGCAGCCGCTTCGAAACCTGAATCGCGAGCACCCGCGGCGGAAAGTGAACCCCTTGTCAATTCTGATGTTGTGAGCCTCAACAACGCATATTCGGCAACAGAATGGGAGACGCAGATCCGCGGCGCCATTCTCGATAGCTTTGTCAACTCAAAGAAGAGCCTTTACCTCATTCCGCTCGTCAACAACGAACACATCTCAAAGGTGTATGCCACAGCTCCCGACGGCGAACGCACGCGAATCTTTCCTACCTTCCCTCATGCGAAAATCGGCTCGACGCTCGAAGTCACCGTTGGCTCTGGTGATGTCGCAGCAACGATTGAATCTCTCGTCGAGTATGATGTTCGCTACCTCCATATCACCTCGCCCTCGGAAAATGAGTTGGCAGCAGCCGCTCATTTGACGGAGTTGGAGTCGCTTAGCTTCACTTCGCGTTGGAATGTACGCGACGAACTCTCGATGGATGTTGCGTACTACCTGCGCGATTTGCCGAAGCTTTCGAGTCTCTCTATTCATGGCAGCTACCCGCTTCGTACGATCAACACCGACGCGATTCTCGCGCTCCCGCATCTCAAAGAGTTACACCTGATGGGCAGATCGTGGGGCGAGGAGATCGAAGAGGGCGCTCTCGTGCTCGCTGATTTCACGCAGATCGAAGTGCTCACGCTCGCTAGCGAAGTGCTACCGCTTCGCTACTTACATGAAGCAGGCAAGCTCACGAATCTCAGAAAGCTGATCCTGATCGGCATCATCGAGGATGAGCGAAACACCCTGCTTGCCCTGCGCGAAGCGCTCCCCGACTGCGAGATCGAAGTACGCGCCGAGTAGCTCTCGATGAAATGGTGAGGTGATGCGCAATCGATTTGCCGGATGAGGGGGGGGGCGATTTGCCGTCATCCCGACAGAGGGCGAAGCCCGACGAGGGATCACCCTTGCGGCAAGTACCGCTTCCTACGATTGCCCCCGAAGCGCGCTCAATGATGAGCGAATCGTGTGCAAAGAAAAGTGCAGCATTGTTCGCGAGGGAGATCCCTCCGCCTTCGGCGTTCGGGATGACGACGCTCCGCTCAAGGTGAATTCGAGAAGAGTGATAGCCGCAGCCGCTGCGCTTCCGCCGGATTCCTGGCGGTGAGAGTTGGCTCGCGGCTCGTTATGCATCGCTGCTGTGACTAGAGTTCCTCCACAGACAAACTCACTTTTTGGCGAGGGGAAATCAGCATGCCAGCAACACACACACTCAAACACACTCGCTCTATTCGTTCGGAGCGCGTCTCTGATCCCATCTTCTTCGCCCGCGAGGCGCTGGAGCGCGGCTGGCCACGCGGCCACGTCCCCGACTCCGGCCCCTATCGCAACACGATCAAAAGCATGGCGAAGGAGCTTTCGTCGAGCACCGCGCCAAGCCGCATGATCGCGCTCTTCGGCCCGTGGGGATCGGGCAAAACGACGCTTCTGCTACGCCACTTTCCACTCTTGAAGATTTAGGAAGTACTGAATCACAGCGGTTGCCCTAGCCTGAAACTCGGTGTGGCCCTCTCCAGATAGATTGTGGACTAGGCAGCCGATGGTTCGCGCGACGGCATCCCAGTCGTCAATGTCTTGAACCGCCAAGTTGTTTGACTTGTGCGCTCGTACGTGCTTAACGAAATCTGCCATGTTACGAATGTCGAACACGCAAGGACAGGCGTCTATTTGTTCACGAGGCATCGATTTGGAAATCAAGCTCCGGACAGAATTCACCCCAACAATTTCTATACCTCGGATGTTCTCTCTAGGGTTTTGAGCAAGGGAGAGGTAAGTGAGCTGTGCGATCGTCAGTCTGAAGCAGTCATCCGCATCTGAGGAGCTGAATCGGACGCTATTCTTGCCAGTGGGAGAGTAAACGTCCGGATACCACAAGTTTGCTTTCGAATACCTATCAAACAATTGGATTGCTTCCCGTGGATTACCGTGTAAGTGGTGGGAGCAAACGTGGGCCAGCGCTTTGTGCACAGTTTCAACTTGTATTGAGCGGCGATGAAGTGACTCGCCAACGGCTTTGAAACTACTGTCTGAAGCCGAAAGCACGCTCCCGTTCTCAAGGCTTGGGAGTGGTGGCATTGAGTATTCGAGTGGAATGATCTTTTTGATGTACGACTCAACTTCACCGTGTCCAAAGTTGAAGTATCTCGACTTTATTGCGGATGCAGTCGCATCTGGGTCGAGTGGAATGATGAGATGTACTCTCGTGAGCCCGGAGGCATTGAAGAACTTCTCCAATAAGTCCAGAAGCGCTGTTGGCGTGCATCGATCTAGGTTATCGACTACAACAACTATACGGTCTGAATTGCGGTTATTGACTGCGACATCAGAAAGCGAAGAAAAGAGAAGCTCCGCATAGTCCTCGGCTACTAACTGAGAGTTCACGAGTGAAAGTAGGGCTGATAGCTCGTTGTCTTTTCCTTCCTGGTCCTCCATCGCCGCATCGTTGGCGCACGGGTCGAGAGTTTTCAAAGACATCAACTCATTGGCCGCTGAGAGCGCTCCAATTATTCCTTCAAGCTCATCGCATCCAACCACTCCAGCAACCACTGCCAACGTAGCTAGAAAAACTTTGCGGGCTGCCACTCCGGGATCACGGCTTTTCTCTGCAGTGCTCAGATCGTCGCGCTGGCGTTCAATAAAGCACTTCTCGAAATGTTCTAGTACGTCTTGATACCACGCACCGCTTTCTGACGGTTCTGTGCTGGCGATCTTTGAGATTAGTGCCAGAGTGATGTTGTCCGATGCTTGGTATTTCCACGCATCGAAGAACAGGACTTTTGTCCTCTTCGAGGAGCTGAGGTTTGGGAATCGATCGTGGGTAAATTCATCTCGGTGCTCAACGATGTACTCGACAAACTTAAGCATAGTGGTCTTGCCGGCACCCCAGCTTCCTCTTAATCCAATAAGTCTGGGAAGTTGGTCGTCGGAAAGCAAGTCGTTTGCGATTCCAAGCGCTGCATTCCGATAAGCACAATCAGTTTTTGGGAACACGCCTCTTATGTCGTTCATGTTTGACCTTGTCGTTAGTTGAATGCTTCTTCCGTTCGTACAAGTGCAGAGTTTACAGCCGAACCCCCTCCCCTCTACCCCTATCCCCTCGCATCCCCTATCATCGAGCGTTGCGCGCAGTGAGCGCGAGTGATGAGACGAGGGCCAGCGGACCGGCGATGCCGGGAGGTTGCGTTGCGCCCGGACCAGAGCAGGACAGGCGAGACTATGACTCCTCCCCAGGCGACCAGCGATTCCAGTGCCGACACCACGCAAGCCGCAGGGGGAGCGCAGGCGCAAGCGCAGCGCTATCAGCCCAAGCACAATATTCGTGTGGTGACCGCAGCCGCGCTCTTTGATGGGCACGACGCCGCGATCAACGTGATGCGCCGCATCCTGCAGCAGCTCGGGGCGGAGGTGATTCACCTCGGCCACAACCGCTCGGCCGAGGAAATCGTCGACGCCGCGATCCAGGAAGACGCCCAAGCGCTGGCCGTCTCGTCCTATCAGGGCGGCCACATGGAGTTCTTCAAATACATGTTTGATCTGCTGCGCGAGAAGGGCGCGGGTCACATCAAGATCTTCGGCGGCGGCGGCGGCGTGATTGTCCCGCGCGAGATCAAGGAGCTGCACGAGTACGGCATCAACCGCATCTTCTCGCCTGAGGATGGCCGCGAGCTGGGGCTTGAGGGGATGATCTCGCACATCATCCGTGAGATCGACTTCTCGACGCTCGAAGCGCTCAACACGGACGAGGCGACCAAACTCGCGCCGGATCAGCACTCGATGCTCGCGCGCTTCATCACCGCCTGCGAGCTGCGCGAGACGCACAACGATCAGCGCTTCGACGATTCGCTGGGCGTGCTTTTCGATCGCTCCAAGAGTCTCACTCGCCACGTGCCCGTGATTGGTCTGACCGGCACTGGCGGCGCGGGCAAGTCGAGCCTGACCGATGAGCTTCTGCTGCGCTTCACCGCCGATCATCCCGATTGGAAAGTCGCGGTGCTCTCCGTTGATCCCAGTAAGCGCAAGACCGGCGGCGCGCTGCTGGGCGACCGCATCCGCATGAACGCGCTGATCAATCCCAACACCTTTATGCGCTCGCTCGCCACGCGCGCATCGGGCGTTGAAGTCAGCCCAGCTTTGAAAGATGCGATTGAGGTGTGCAAAGGCGCGGGCTTCGATCTGGTGCTGGTTGAGACGAGTGGCATCGGCCAGGGATCGAGCGCGATCACCGATCTCGTGGACATCCCCGTCTATGTGATGACCGCCGAGTACGGCGCCGCTTCGCAGCTTGAGAAGATCGACATGCTCGACTTCGCGCAGCTCGTGGCGCTGAACAAGTTCGAGCGTCGCGGCTCGCTCGATGCACTGCGCGACGTGAAGAAGCAGATCTGGCGCAATCGCGGCGACTTTAACGCCGACGTGAAGACGATGCCCGTCTTCCCGACGATCGCCAGTAAGTTCAACGATCCCGGCGTCAACGCTTTCTATCAAGAGCTGCGCAAGCGCGCGCAGGAGGTGAGCGGCGAGAGCTGGGGCGACACCAAGTTCACGCAAGTCGTCGACCTTGAGAAGCTCGAAGAGTACGGCGCCGCTCGCATCATCCCGCCCAAGCGCGACCGCTATCTGAGCGAAGTCGCCGAAAGCGTGCGCGCACATCACACCTTCGTGCATGAGCAAGCTCGCCTCGCCTCGGCCATCGGCTCCACCTTCAGCGTGCTCTACGACATGGGCGACACCGAAGTGCCCTGCCGCCTTGAGCTTTACGACAAAGCGCAAGTCACCGAAGGCTGCACGATGCGCGTGATGAACGAACGCTGGGAAGAAGTGGAAGGCAAAACGCAAGAGGTCGGACCGCTGCTGCTGCGTCTGCGTCAGCGCTACAACGAGCTCATCATGGATCTCGACAGCGAATGCCGCGAGCTGCTGGCAGCCTGGCCCGAGCTGATCCAAAGCTACAAGAGCGACGAGAACGTCTACTCCGTGCGCGGGAAAGAGATCCGCGTGCAGAACTTCACCAAGTCGCTGAGCGGCTCCAAGATCCCGAAGGTCTCGATGCCTCGCTTCAGCGATTGGGGCGACAATCTCTCCTGGGCCTTGCGCGAGAACGTGCCCGGGCGCTTCCCTTACACGGCTGGCGTCTTCCCCTACAAGCGTGTGGGCGAGGACCCGACGCGCATGTTCGCCGGCGAAGGTCCGCCCTCGCAGACGAACGCGCGCTTTCACTTGGTGAGCGAGGGGCAGCCAGCCGCGCGTTTGTCGACGGCCTTTGATTCGGTGACGCTTTACGGCGACGATCCGCACGAGCGCCCTGACATCTACGGCAAGATCGGCGAGTCGGGCGTTTCGATCTGCACGGTCGAGGACATGGAGATTCTCTACGCGGGCTTCGATCTTTGCTCGCCTACGACGAGCGTTTCGAAGACGATCAACGGGCCGGCGCCGATCATCCTCGCCTTCTTCATGAACGCTGCCGTGCGCCAGCAATGCCGCAAGCATCTGATGGAAGCAGGCAAGCTGATGGCTGATCGCGACGGTCAAGGTCAAGCCACCGGCGCCGATGCCTGGCAGGACACGCGCAACTTCTCGCAGCTCTGGGACGACACGCGCAAGCTTTTGAGCGACGAAGAGTACGCGAAGATTCAGGCCTTCACGCTCGCCTCGGTGCGCGGAACGGTGCAGGCGGACATCCTCAAGGAAGATCAGGCGCAGAACACCTGGATCTTCTCCACCGAGTTCGCCCTGCGCATGATGGGCGACGTGCAAGCGCACTTCATCGACTGCAACGTGCGCAATTACTACTCGGTGTCGATCAGCGGCTATCACATCGCTGAGGCCGGCGCCAACCCGATCACGCAGCTTGCGCTCACGCTCGCCAACGGCTTCACCTACGTGGAGTACTACCTTTCGCGCGGCATGAACATCGATGACTTCGCGCCCAACCTGAGCTTCTTCTTCTCGAACGGGATTGATCCGGAGTACGCGGTGATTGGTCGCGTGGCGCGCCGCATCTGGGCGATTGCGCTCAAGCGCATGCACAACGCGAGCGCCCGCGCGCAGATGTTGAAGTACCACATCCAGACCAGCGGGCGCTCGCTCCACGCGATGGAGATCGACTTCAACGACATCCGCACAACGCTGCAAGCGCTCTACGCGATCTACGACAACTGCAACTCGCTGCACACCAACGCTTACGACGAGGCGATTACCACGCCCACCGAGGAAAGTGTGCGGCGCGCGCTGGCCATCCAGCTCATCATCAACCGCGAGCTTGGCCTCGCCAAGAACGAGAACCCGCTGCAAGGCTCCTTCATTATTGAAGAGCTGACCGAGCTTGTTGAAGAGGCCGTGCTTACCGAGTTCGATCGCCTCACCGAGCGCGGCGGCGTGCTTGGCGCGATGGAGACGCAGTACCAGCGCGGCAAGATTCAAGAAGAGTCGATGCACTACGAGATGCTCAAGCACACCGGCGAGCTCCCCTTGATCGGCGTCAACACCTTCCTCAATCCCAACGCGGATCGTGACGTGGGCGACAAGATCGAGCTGCGCCGCGCCAGCAAAGAATCGAAGGACGCGCAGATCGTTGGTTTGCGCGACTTCCAATCACGCCACGCCTCCACCTCGGCGGCGGCACTTGATCGCCTGCAAAAGGTCGCCCTCAGCGATGGCAACATTTTCGCCGAGCTGATGGACACCGTGCAGCACTGCTCGCTCGGGCAGATATCCGGCGCGCTCTATGCGGTGGGCGGGAAGTACAGAAGGAATATGTAGGGGCTTTGTTTCCTCGCGCGGAGCGCGACACAAGGTTAGCCCCCGGTGGAACCGGGGGTTGGACGGAGCACCCCGCTCTATTCCCCCGGTTTCACCGGGGGCTAACAGATGCATCGCGCTCCGCGCGAAGAGGCTAAACTCCAACAAGGGCAGCGATAGAAGAACATGGCAGGCACGCGCTCACATCCCGATTCGCTTCAGCCGGGGCTTGGCCGCGAGTATTCGCTTGCGGAGTTCGAGGCGTTGCAGAGCGAGCACGGCAATCTGTGGGAGCTTGACGGCGGCAGGCTCGTCGATCGTCATCCGCGCGATTTCAATGGGAAGATCAGCACGCCGAATCCAAAGCACAGCGGGCTGCAGTGGCGGATCGCCGCGCTGATCGACGAAGCCGGAGCCGAGCTTGGCGAGACCTTCACCGAGCTCACCCTCACCCTCGATCCCGCAACAATGATCGTGCGCATCCCCGATGTTTGCTTCGCTTCCAACGCTTTCATGGCCGCGCAGGATGATCCCGATGAGCTGATTTCCGGCGCGCCCGAACTCTGCATCGAAGTGCTCTCGCCCGGCGATCGCATGCAGCAGGTCGAAGCGAAAGCCGACCTCTACTTCCAATACGGTGCGCGAGAAGTTTGGATCTTCGATCCCGCCAACCGCAGCGTGCAAGTCCACGGACGGGAGCCGCAGCGCATCATCGTGTTCAAGGTGAGCGAGTTGCTCACCGGCGGCCCGCTTCTCCCGAAGCTCAGCATGGACCTCGCGCAACTCTTCGACGCCTAGGGCGCCGAGCAAATCAACAACGACAAACGCGCGTGCGGGGAGGGCTAAAAACCCTCCCCGCACCCTTGCGTTGGCGCGCTGCTAGTACGCGATTGCGATTACCACTTCGCGCGAGACGTCTTCGCCGGTCATCACGCACTTGCCGCTCGCGGCGCTCATGGGATGACGCGCATCTGCGTCCGGCGAGAAGATCAGGCGCACGGTCGCCTTGGTGTCGCCCTTGATCTGATCTTCGAGCGCGTCGTCTTCCTTTAAGAAGCAGCGCACGAAGCCGCCCTTCTCTTTCACGAAAGAGTAAAGCTCGTCCTTCGTCGTGGCGACGTGCGTGTTCTCTTCGCGATACGCAAGCGCGCGCTCATAGAGCGCAACTTGGAAGGCGTCGAGCTTCGCGCGGAACCAGTCCGCAGTGATCTCTTCGAGCTTGAGGATTTCCTTCGACCCATCGAGGCGGCTCTTCACCACCACCGATCCGCTTTGCACATCGCGCGGGCCGATCTCAAAGCGGAAGGGCACGCCGCGCTGCTCCCAGAAGAAGTGCTTGTCGCCGGGGCGCATGCCGTCGCGCTGATCGAGCGCCACGCTCTGCCCGCTGATCTGATCGAAGAAGCACTTGAAGACTTCGCGATTGCCGAGACGCGTGTCTGCAGCGCTCAGCTCGTCGTCGCCGCAAAGTTGCGCGAGCAGCTTGCGCGCAAACTCGGTAACGCTCTCGCGCTCCTCATCCTTCTTATAGATCGGCACGATCGCGCCGAGCGTGGGCGCAACCTTGGGAGGCAGCACAAGCCCTTCGTCGTCCGAGTGCGTCATAATCAACGCGCCGATCAGACGCGTGGAGACGCCCCAGCTCGTGGTCCACACGTGCTGTCTCGTCTGGTCTCTGCCTTCGAACTCAATGTTGAACGCCTTCGAGAAGTTCTGACCCAAGTTGTGGCTGGTGCCAGCTTGTAGCGCCTTGCCATCCTGCATCAAGCCCTCGATGCAGTAGGTGTGATTGGCGCCGGCGAAGCGTTCGCGCGCGCTCTTCTCGCCAGTCAGCACGGGCAGCGCGAGATAGTCTTCGGCGAAGGCGCGATAGACTTCCAACATGCGCAGCGTTTCTTCCTGCGCTTCCTCGGCGGTTTCGTGCGCGGTGTGGCCCTCTTGCCAGAGGAACTCGCTGGTACGAAGGAACAAGCGCGTGCGCAATTCCCAGCGCATCACGTTCGCCCATTGGTTGATCAGGATCGGCAGATCGCGCCAGCTCTGCACCCACTCCGAGTACATGTGCCCGATCACCGTTTCCGAGGTGGGGCGCACAACGAGCGGCTCTTCAAGCTGATTGCGCGCAACAAGGCTCTTGCCGTCTTCCGACTTGCCAAGGCCCGAGTGCGTCACCACGGCGCATTCCATCGCGAAGCCTTCGACGTGCTGCGCTTCCTTTGCCAGGAAGGAAACGGGGATCAGCACGGGGAAGTACGCGTTGACGTGACCGGTCTCCTTGAAGCGCCGGTCCATGTCGCGCTGAATGCCCTCCCAGAGCGCGAAGCCGTTGGGGCGAATCACCATGCAGCCGCGCACGGGCGAGTAGTCGGCGAGTTCCGCGGCTTTGATGACGTCGTGATACCACTTGGAGTAGTCGTTATCGCGTTTGGTGATGTTGCGTGCCATGTCTTCCTCATTCGTGTCGTTAGGCTTTGCGAGACTCAAGCCTTCGTGTTTTAGCGTGCTCGCCCGGTGTTTCGGGCGAAATTCGAGAGCCAAAAAGAAACGCCCGCACATGGCGGGCGAAGGCTGCGTCGTCAATCCAAACGCGAACCTACCCGCAAAGCGCGGGCGGTAGAGGTCGGAAGCTTGTGAGTTGATCGCGCATGTTTCGTCTCCGCCTGCAAATTAGCGCGGCTGAGATGAAGCGCAATATGGCAGTGCGAAATCACTCACTACGACTGCGCCAATCATCTACAATCACGGCGCACCCCACTGCCTTCCCCAACGCGAGGTCTCCCATGCCAACTCACCGCACACGCGTGCTGCTGCTCGCTCTGTTCGTGATTGTCGCTGGTGCATTTGCGGCATCCGATGCGATCCCGCGCGCTCAAGCGCACGAAGACACAGCCAGCGATGCGAGCTCGAAAGCCGAGGTTGCGCCGAGCAGCACGCCCGATAAGCCTCGCATTCAAGTCAACCCTAGCGTGCGCATGTCGATGAACGAGCTGCTTGAACTCTACGCGGAAGCGAAGGGCAAGCTTGTTGTGCTCGATGAGCAAGGTCGCGATGCGATTCAGAGTTTCAAACGAGAGATCTGGCTGCCCGCAGCGTCTAGCGGAATTGACGCCGACGGTCTTTTGAAAGCGCTACTCGCGCGCTATCAGCTCGTGGTCGAAGAAGAAGCCGAGTTGATTCGCATCCTGTCGCAGAGCCCCGAGCGAGCGCATGCGCGTTGGGTGAAATCTGAGGCGGAGCTTGCAAGCGTTGACAACTGGGACCTTGTAGCGATGACTTTTCAGTATTACTCGACGCTCTATGAACGAGAAGCTTGGGATGCCCTTGCCGCAATGCGAGAAGCAGAGACTCTTCGCGTTGAGACAGCGGGCGAAAGGAAGCTGCATCTGCGCGGCTATGCCAAGCACCTGCGCCAAGCGTTGACGCTCCTGCGCTACGTCGAGCGCGACAAGCTTGCGATCTCCTATCCGCGTGTTGCTACTGATTTGAATCTTGAGCCTGACACTGAGCGCGAGCCAGAGTCGCCGCACCTGCAAACCATCGCGGGGGTGAGAAGCTGGAAGTGTCTCGATCTGATCAAGCACTACGCCGCTGAACGCAAGATGGTGCTGAGCTATCTGCCGAAAGTTGGCGAAGCGATTGAAGCGATTGAGATCAAGATCGACGCCAGCGAAGAGGGCCAGCAAGCCGATTTGCTGAGCTTGATTCAGGCGGCGCTGATCGATTCTTCGATCACGTTGATCGAGCATGACGGTCTGATCGAAGTGGTCCACGAGCGGGATGCAGCGCTCATGAGTCTGCCCGTTCTGACGCGGGAGGCGCAGCTTGATGGGCTTGGCCCGCTGGAGGGTGTGCAGTTGATCTATCAGCCGCACTATTTCAGTGGGTATGCGCTGCGCAATTCGCTGGAAGCGGCGTTCTCGAACGACTCGCTTTACTCAATGGTAGTTCACGACACGGATTCTGAAATCCTCTTCATGCGCGGCTCCGCTCGCGAAGTGCGCGCAATGCTTGCGCTGATCAAAACGCTGGATCATCCGAAGCAGCCAGTCGCTTTTTCGGTCAAGCTGAAGGGCGCTGATGCGGAACGCCTGATGGCGCTAGCGCGCAAGATGTACACCGTGGGTTGCGTGTATGAGGAAGAGACGGATACCTGCTTCTTCTCGACGCAATCCGATGGCCATGAAGCGCTCAAGCAAGCGATTGAATCGCTGCGCGACACGCTGCTCGCCGAGTAGACGCACGCGCTCAAACCCAAACTCAAATGAATCTCCATCAAACAAGGAACTCCACATGCTGATGCGAAACACGCTCACCCTGCTGCTTGCCTGCGGCTTCTTGCTCGTACCACTTTGCTTGTCGCACGATTCCGACGATGCGTTGAATGCGCAGCGCTATCGGGAGAGTGAGAGAGAGGAGCCGGAGCTGACTCTGGCGGAAGGCAGCACACAGGAAAACCCGCTCTTCAACTTGCCGGCGGGGCGCTACCGCGTTCGTATCAATGATTTGATGGAGCTGCTGACAAAGGCAAGCGGCGAGAACTTCATTGTCTCCGCGCAAATCAGCAGTCTTCTAACGAACAAGGAAGTGGATGTGTATTCCGGTGCCCAGGAGGGGAATGTAAATCTGTGGAACTTCACGCAGACGGTGCTTTTCACGGAGAACCTGATTCTCGTAGCGCATGGCGGTAGCCATACCATTGTGCAGATCACCGATGCCATGACTTCAGCTCAAGTTTGCGAATCTGAAGAAGAGTTGAACGCTGCTCGCGACATGGACTTCGTCCGCATGACCATCCATCTGCAGCACGCTGATTGCAATCAGGTTCGAGCTGCGCTCACGCAATTGATGACGCGCAGAGCGGGCATAATCAATCCCGTGCCAGGGGAAACGAACGCGCTGGTGATCGCCGACTACGCAGGCAACCTTCGCTCAATACTTCAAACAATCAAAGCGCTCGACAAGCCGCGCGCGGAGCGCAAGCCGCTCAGCGTCAAGGTCTCAGAGCGCTACGCCGAGCACTTTGTGAGCTTGGCGAAAATGCTTTACGGCGTGGATGGAATGGTTGAGAACGGCACGATGCGCTTCTTCTGGACGCTGCCCGACGGTTCCGAAGAAGTCTCGCTGCGTGAGATCACTGCGCTGCGCGATGAGTGCGAGCGAGAGGACTAGAGCATAGCTCTCTGCTTTCACTTCCACTCTCAAACCGATCACTCGAGGTCATTCCTATGCTCACGCGAAATGCTGCTGCGCTATTAGCGCTCCTCGCGCTCTGCCTGCTGCCGATCTTTACGATGCACGAATCCGATGGCGCGGTGAGCGCGCAAGAGGGGCAGGCATCTGACGAAACGATGTCGTCGGTGCTTACGATCGCTGATGCGAGCACGCCTGAGAAGCCGCTCTTTGAGTGTGCTGGCGGCTCGCACACGATTGGTCTTTCCAATTGCTTAGCGCTCTTGGCCGAGGCGATTGGCGAGCAGATCTTTGTCAGTCAAAGCGGCATCGCGCAAGTCGACGCAATCAAGCTGATCTGCCATGCGCCTCGCGGGGGCGTGGCGATTGATGCGTGGAGTCTCGTCGACAATGCGCTGCAGGGAGAGCGTCTCTTTCTGACCAGAGTAGGCGGTAGCTTGTCCGTGCAGCAAGCTATGGAGGCCATTCGTCTCGCACCGCACTGCGAGAGCCGAGCTGAACTTGAAACGAAGCGAGACCTAGAGTGCATCAGGATGCTGGTTCGTCTCAAGCATGCGGACGCGGCTAAGATTCAAGGGACGCTTCAGAAGCACATCACGCCGAAATCTGCCGCCATCAATCCGCTAGAGGAGGGGCTGAACGCTCTGATGATTGTGGATTGCGCGCGCAACCTGCGCGAAGTGCTCGCGCTGATCGACGAACTCGACCGCGCACCGATCGAGCGCAAGCTGCGCAGCGTGCGGGTTGGCGAAGATTACGGCAAGCACTTTGCCGGGCTAGCCGAAACGCTCTATGGCGTTAAAGGCCTTGTCGATAGTGAGTGCCAGCGCTTCTTCTGGACCGAGCCATTGGATGCTGACGACGCAATGCTCAAGAACATCGCCGCGCTGCGTGATGAGTGCGAAAAAGAAGAATAGGTCGGCAGGATTTCCCAACAAGGATAGGGGGCCAGTCATGGCAAAGGCACCGCCAGACGTACCGGAAGATGCGCTCATCCCAATATGCCGCGCTTCCCTAGCCTCGAAGATGGACCGCTTGCAAACTTGCCTTCAAATCGCATAACGCCAGTCCTGAAGCTTTTCAGTCAAGGAGTGAGTTATGCGAGATGTAGATGCGCGCGCCGAGGTCGACAAGCGCCGAGGAATCCACGGGATCATCGGCGCGTCGGTGCTGATCGTGTTGATGAGTATCGGCGTGATTGCAGCGTTTACGCGGGATCCAGTCGATCAACTGGTCGCGTGGATTCTCGCTGTGTCGCTCACGATCACCTGCATCGGCATGAAGATCATGATCGGCAAGACCAACCAAACGACCGCTGCTCTGCGCTCATTCTCGCGCTACATGCCCGCAAGCGTTGCGCTGCGCATCATGCAATCGAAGGAGCCCGCGACACTGACCAGCGAAGGCAAGCAGCTTGCCGTGCTCTTCACTGATCTCGCTGACTTCGACAAGCACGCGAAAGACATGGACGCAACCCAACTGCGCGAGATGCTCGACTCCTACTTCGCAGCATTGCTTGGCGCGTTCGATGCGAGCGGGGCCACGATCGACAAGCTGATGGGCGACTCCGTGCTCGCGTATTGGGAAGAGCCAAGCGCAGCAATCACCGGCGTGCGCGACGCGCAAACTGCGCTCGCGAAGCTCAACGCCGAGCGCAAAAGTGCAGGAAAGCCGCACTTTGAAACCAGCTACGGCCTTTCGTTCGGTGAGGTCCAGATCGGCAACTTCGGCGCGCCTCAGCGCATGAATCACACGATCTACGGGGACGCGGTGAACACCGCCGCACTCCTTACGAGCGCAGCCAGCAATCACGCCTCCCGCGTGCTGATAACTGACGAGTTTGCAGATGCGGTGGGGGATCAAAGCGCGCTGCAATCCGCTGGCGCCGTCGAGATCCGCAACCGCGGCGAGATCAAAGCCTGGACGCTCGCTTAGCTGACTCACACCAAGAGCAGTACGATGTAGCCCGCAAAGCCAATCAAGAGCACGCCGCCTTCGAATCGACTGACCGTCATCCCAGAGCGCATCAGCGGCAACAAGAGCAGCGTAGCCCCAAGCATCCACCACATGTCGCTAGCGAGAAGTTGCGGCGACACATCAAGAGGATGAACCAAGGCTGCCACGCCACAAATGCCAAGCACGTTGAAGATGTTCGAGCCGATGACGTTCGCAACGGCGATGTCTGAGTTCCCGCGCAGACTCGCCATGCAAGAGGCGGCGAGTTCAGGCAGGCTCGTTCCAGCAGCAATGATCGTTAGCCCGATCACCGTTTCCGAAACGCCAAGGCTTTCGGCGACCGTGACCGCCCCTTCGATCAAGAGCGTTGCACCACCTGAAAGCGCAGCGATTCCGCCGATCACGAAGAGTGCGCTCACCCAAAGCGGGCGCTGATTTGCAGTTGGCGGACTCGCGCTGTTCGAAAACTCTTCGCGCTCTTCTGGCGTGGCAGATCGCCTCGCCACATGGATTGCGTAGAGCGTGAAGATCACCAGCGAGATAGCGAAGAAGCCTCCTTCCAGTCGGTCGATCACTCCGTCGCGAGCTAGGAGCAAGAGCAGAAAACTCGCCAGCATCATCACTGGCCACTCCATGCGCACAGTGTTGCCTTTGATCGCAAGCGGGCGAATCAGCGCAGCTATGCCGAGAATCGCTGTGATGTTGAAGAGGTTCGACCCGACTACATTGCCAAGCGCAATCCCACCGCTACCCTTGAGGCTGGCCCCGACGCTGACCACCATCTCCGGCATTGATGTGCCTGCTGCGACTACCGTTAGGCCAATGATCGTGGGCGAGATGCGCAGGCGTTGAGCAAAACGCAGCGCTCCCTTGACGAGTGCTTCGCCTCCAACAACGAGCAACACTAGGCCGAGCACGATGAAGAGGATGGCAAGTACCACGAGACCCTCCTAGGAGGAAGAAGTGCGCGAAGTGCGCCCCGTGATGCTCGCAGTATACGGGCCTTTCAGCAAGCTAGATTGAGCGCCCCTAGTTCGATTGAAATTCGCAATCGCGGCGAGACAAAAGCGAGCACGCTCGCGCCGACCCGAGAGTCAGAGCGACTGCGCTTTCCTTAATCAACAGATCCAACGCAAAACGCGCGGCTGCGTGTTACAGCCGCGCGTTGTGTTATCGCAAGAAGCATTGCGCTAGAAGCTCGTGCTGAGCGTTTCGCGCATGACCTCTTCAATCGTCGTGCGTCCTTCAAGAATCGCCTGCACGCCAGACTCACGCAGCATGCGCATGCCTTGCGTCCGCGATTGATTGCGAAGCTGCTCGGTCGTTGCAGCTTCCAGAATGAGCTGCTTGATCGATTCGTTGATGATCATGAACTCGAAGATCGCCTCGCGGCCCTTGTAGCCCGAGCCGCCGCAGGTCTTGCAGCCGCGCCCGTAGGCGAACTTCTTGTTGCCGATAACGTCTTCTTTGAGCTGCAGCTCGAAGAGGTGGTCAGGCTCTGGCTTGAACCACTCTTTGCACTCATTGCAAATGCGGCGCACGAGGCGCTGCGCGATGATGGCCTCAAGCGTCGCGGCAACAAGGAAGTCCTCAATGCCGATGTCGAGCAGACGCGTGATGGTCGAGGGTGCATCGTTCGTGTGCAGCGTGCTCAGCACCAAGTGACCGGTCAGCGATGCTTCAACCGCGATCTGCGCCGTTTCCTTATCGCGAATCTCACCCACGAGAATGACGTCCGGATCTTGACGCAGAATGGCGCGCAGAGCAGCAGCGTATGAAAGCCCGATTTCTGCGTTCGTTTGGCACTGCATGATGCCGGCCAGATCGTACTCCACCGGGTCTTCGGTGGTGATGATCTTGATGTCGATATCGTTGATGCGGTTGAGGCACGAGTAGAGCGTGGTGGTCTTGCCGGAACCCGTCGGGCCGGTCACGAGCACAACGCCGTTCGGCTTGTGAATCAGGCCGTCGATCAGCTCGAAGTCATTCTGGCGCAGGCCAAGCTTCGCAAGATCGAGCGACACGTTTGAACGGTCAAGAATACGCATCACGCAAGACTCGCCGAACATCGTCGGCAGCGTTGAGATACGCAAGTCAACCGTGCGACCGGCAACCTTCAGCTCAAGGCGTCCGTCCTGCGGTAGGCGCGTCTCGGCGATGTCGAGCTTCGACAACACCTTCACGCGCGAGATCAGCGGCTTGGCCAGTTCGAGCGGAGGCGACTCCATCTCCACCAGCGAGCCGTCTACCTTGTAGCGCACGCGGAAGATGTCTTCGAAGGGCTCAAGGTGAATGTCCGCTGCGCGGTCACGGATCGAGGTGGCGAGGATGAAGTTCAGCAGCTTCACAACGGCGGGCGCGTTCGGATCGTCGTTGTCGACGCTGACGCGTTCGCGTCCATCATCTTCTTCTTCCACCATCTCATCGACAGCTTCGTCGCTTGAGATGCCGCGTGCTTCGCGCTCGATTTGCTTGAGATCGCCAACGCCGTAGTACATGGCGAGTGCGCGGTCAATCGCGTCTGATGTTGCGAGCGCGCCAGTCACCTTGATGCCAGGGAAGCGATCGCTGAGCGCAAAGATCAACTCATCAAAGAGCGTGATGTTGGATGGATCGTCGAGCGCCACGGTCAGCGAGCGCTTGTCCGCATCCATTTTGACCGGAACAACGCGATAGGTGGCCGCTTGCGCTTCGGTGACGAAGTCGAGCAGCTCGATCGGGATCTCCATCTTCATCAGATCGACGAAGTCCATGTTGGCTTGCGTCGCGAGCGCAAAGCTCACGTCGCCATCCGTCACGACCCCGAGGCCGACGAGAATCTGACCGATCAGTCCACCTTTGGTGCGTTGGATGCCAAGGGCCTCCTGCACGTCACCTTCGGAGACCAGCTCCATCTCTTTGAGAATCTGTCCGAGCTTCTTCTGCGCCATGATTCCTCCCTCATTAGACAGCAGCACTGCCCATGCCTTGCTTGTGCTCTGCCTTGCGTGCCCTCAGGCCTTGCGGGCATCCCAAATCTGCCCACACCCAACTTCTATTTCCCGGCAGCGGGAGGAGGCGCAGCGCCAAGCTCCTGCTCAAGTCCGTAGCTGACGTTGTCGTCCCAGCCACGGCCGCCGCGCGAACGCATTTCGTTGAGTTTGTCGTTCATGTATTTGGGGTCGTTGCACTTGCCGATCATCTCGCCGCGCGTGATCTTCTGGGCCATCCACAGGTTCCAGAGGAAGTCGTCGAGCAGCGCCATGCCCAGGTGCTTGCTGGTTTGCATAACACTCTTGAGCTGATAGGTCTTGCCTTCGCGCACCAAGTTCTCGACTGCGCTGGTGCCGTAGAGAATCTCGTACGCTGCGATGCGTCCGCCGCCAACTTTGGGCATCAGCACCTGGCTGATGACAGCGACGATCGAGACGGCGAGCTGCGAGCGCACTTGCTCCTGCTGATCCGCAGGGAAGGCGTCGATGATGCGGTCCATCGTGCGCGTAGCACCGGTCGTGTGCAGCGTGCCGAACACAAGGTGACCAGTTTCAGCAGCCGTGATGGCAGCGCCGATCGTATCGAGATCGCGCATTTCACCCACAAGCACAACATCCGGATCCTGACGCAAAGCGCGGCGCAGACCCTCAGAGAAGCTCGGCACATCAGTACCAACTTCGCGCTGGGTGACGATCGACTTCTTGTGCGGGTGGTAGAACTCGATCGGGTCTTCAACCGTGATGATGTGATGGTCGAAGTTTGAATTGATGTGATCGATGCAGGTCGCGAGCGTGGTCGACTTACCGGAACCGGTAGGGCCGGTGACGAGCACGAGTCCACGCGGACGCTCGAGCACAGTCTTGATCGACTCGGGCAGGCCAAGCTGCTCGAAGGTCATCAGATCGTTGGGGATCTGACGCAACACAATGCCAATCACGCCCTTCTGCTTAAAGGCGGCACAACGAAAGCGGCACATATCGCCGAAGGCATAGCCCCAGTCAGAGGAGCCGTCTTCTTGCAGCGCTTTGACCTCGTCGTCGCCAGCAATCTCGGTGAAGAGCTGGAATGTCTGCTCAGGCGTGAGAGCCGGCGTTTTGAGCGGCTTCAGCGAACCTGAAATACGAAAAGTAGCGGGACGCCCCACAGCAACGTGAATATCCGACGCTTTGTTGTCGTAAGCAAACTGCATCAGTTGCTTCATGCTCAGGGCCATTGGCATCTCCTCAAACCGCCAGGCTGCCGGATGCGAAACACTGCACGCACAGGACTTACCCGGCGCCGCTTCACCACCGCATCGTCAAAGAATGCGACAGCAAACAAGGGGCGGCGGGAAAAGTCAACCGCTAGACCTAAAGGTGACGGAAGCGCCACGCTCCGATGGGCTGCGCGTGGGTATTCAGTGCGAATTGTGCGAGAGCTAGCCGCTCGCTGGCTTGCTTCTTCGCGCACAACGCGATGTGTTTGTTGGGTTCTGCTGGAAGAGGAGGGATTGCAGCAGGGTGGGGCGCGTCATCCCGACTGAAGCGCAGCGGAAGGGAGGGATCCCCTTGCGATGAGCTGGCATGTGGTGAGCGTGGTGCGTTGCGTTTTGCAGGGCCGCGCCGAACGCAACGCTGCGCTTGTTGGAGATGTTGCGGGGAGTCAAAAGGGATCCCTCCCCTGCGGCTGCGCCTCCGCCTCCGGTCGGGATGACGCGCTGTGCTTTGTTTTGAAAGAGTGGAGCTCAACCTTGCGCTTTAGTCGCATCGGAATGCGACTCACAGACAGGAGTGTCTGTGCTACTGCGACTGCGGATCGAATCGCAAGAGTACGGAACTGGCATGAATGCCAGTTCTACTGCGGAGCGTATCCAGCTCGCCTGCGAGCAATCTTGATCGTCGAAAAACAGAAGCGCATGCGAATTCGTGGAGCCGATCAATGTAGCGAATCGCCGCTCTCCGTGAACTCCGTCTGCACTCATCTTACTCCGTGAATAAATGCTAAAGCGCGTACGCGCGCGTGAGCTGAGCTGGGAACGTGTCGCATCGGAATGCGACTCACAGACAAGAGTGTCTGTGCCACTTTCAAGAGTACGGAACTGGCATGAATGCCAGTTCTACTGCGCTAAAACGCGAAGCGCGGCGACCGTGTTGGGACGGGCGCCGCGCTTGCATTCTCACTCTTCACGCGCTGGGCGGGGGAGCGCCTAGCGTGCGTCAAGCGAACCGCTTAGATGCGGTCCTTGAGCTTCTTGCCGACCTTGAAGCCAACGGTCTTGCTGGCCTTGATCTTGATTTCATCGCCGGTCTGCGGGTTGCGGCCCTTACGAGCAGCGCGCTTGCGCACGGAGAAGGTACCAAAACCGATGAGCTGAACCTTGGCGTCCTTCTTGAGACCAGTTGCAACCGCTTCAATCACGGCTTCAACGGCGCGCTCGGCAGCAGCGCGGCTCTCAAGACCAGCCTTTTTGTTCTTCATCATGTGTTCGATGAGCTCAGCCTTGTTCATGGAATCTCCTATCCCCATCTGGGGTTGTCATGTCCCGCGTGTAGCGGAACGAATCTGACCCGACAGCACGTTCTCGCGCCATCCCATATTTAGTATGTCAGTAACCCACGTAATGTTACTGACACTATTAGCGGGACACTACCTTGACACAGGAATTAGCCCCATACCCTCATTCTAGGCGGCTTCAAACCGCATACAAAATGTTGGTATAGGTAGAACTGTACTTTACGTTTTCGGCGTGTCAACGAGCACAAGCGTAGAAATCAGATTTTTTATGGCCTGGGGAGGGGAGGGGAGCGCCACCCCTTGCCCCCTATGGGCTGGCAGAGAGAGCCAAAAGTCGCTTGTCGCCAGGGGCAGAAAGCGGTGGGAAAGGCGGCAGTTAATATGGAAAGATGGCAGTAAGAATTGACATACCCTCGCGCGAGATCAGAGCGATCAAGCGCTAGCAAGACGCAGAGGAGAGTTTTCGAAGTTCGAGCGATTTTTTTTGGGGAGCGTCGCGATCTTCGAGCAATTCGACCCCTAACCGAGCGCATCGAAGCATGCAAGACGATGCGAAGTGGCAGCGCCTACCAGTTCAGCTCGCGCGCCTTCTTCTTGCTCGCGTTGCGATACTCATCCTGAATCTCGCCGTCGGCGAGCACGATTACGCGGTCAGCCATCTCAGCGATTGTGGCGTTGTGCGTGATGATCGCGAGGGTCGTACCCAGCTCGCGATTCACCTGCTCAAGCACTTCCAGCACGACGATGCCCGTCTTCACATCGAGCGCGCCTGTTGGTTCATCGCAAAGCAGCACTTGCGGGCGCTTGGCAATCGCGCGCGCAATCGCCACGCGTTGTTGCTCGCCGCCGGAAAGCTGCGCGGGGAAGTGATCGGCGCGCTGGCGGAGTCCTACAAGCGAAAGAGCTTCAACCGCGCCCATGCCGTCTTCAGCGATCTCTGTGACGAGCGCGACGTTCTCTGCCGCCGTCAGGCTGGGGATCAAGTTGTAGAACTGGAACACGAAGCCAACGTTCAAGCGCCGGTATTCGGTGAGCTGCGCGTCATTCGCCTTGGTCAGCGACTCATCGCGGAAGCGCACTTCGCCGCTTGTTGGCGTATCGAGTCCGCCGAGGATGTTGAGCAGCGTGGACTTGCCGCTACCCGAGTGCCCGAGCATGACGAGAAACTCGCCTTCGCGAATCGAGAGGTCAACGCCGCGCAGGGCTTTGACTTCCACTTCGCCCATCTGATAGCTTTTCGTGATGCCGACGGCCTCAAAGATAACCGGCGCCCGCGAGGGATCGGCGTTGTCGCTTCGCCTCGCGCCAACGGAGCGCAGCAGCTTGGAGATGGAACTGTCGCTTGCGTTTGCCATGCTCGAAGTATAGCCCCTGCTCGCCATGATTCAGCGAGGCAAATTCTGCATCGCCCTGCCGCTGCGCTAGGCGGGTGGCAAAGCCACGGCGTCCCAATTCGAGTGAACGTACTGCGAGAGGCCGCTCAGCACCATCTCCACCGCGACCGCGCCGATCAGTAGCGCGTTGAGCCTCATCAGCATGGCGAAGTACTTGATCAGTGCGAGCTCGAAGCGTCCCCGCGCGCGCGTGTAGAACCAGTGGTAGGCCAGCAGCGCTCCGAGGTTCACGGCCAGCACGCCGCCAATAATCAGCGCGGCTTCTGGCGTCATGTGCGTCTTGCCGATCCGAATCGCAATCCAAATCACGCCGGGACCGACCATCAGAGGAAGCGCCACTTGCTGCGCGATCTCGCTGACGTCGCCGCGAAAGAGGCGGAGGCCTTGCGGGCCGCTGACGATGTAGGAGTACGCTACGCCGAAGATGATCAGCCCGCCGAAGATGCGCATCGCAGGCAGGCTCACCTGAAACACATCGAATAGCAGCGTTTCGCCGACTAGTGCGAAGAGGAAGCAGATGATGAAGGTGAGCAGACTCGCCATCAGGATGATCGCTCGAAAGCGCATCGGCGTGGAGTCGCTCATCAAGTCGGCCAGATAAACCATCTGCGCAAAG
>Ga0213866_10000345_pt1 | contig 38562 bp, 38 predicted proteins | sample PICome_11_FD_160079 | JGI IMG/M metagenome (GOLD analysis project Ga0213866, IMG submission 160079) | Coastal seawater microbial communities near Pivers Island, North Carolina, United States - PICO284 | ecosystem: Environmental > Aquatic > Marine > Coastal | place: USA: North Carolina... | reverse complement strand
GGTCGCTCCCGGGCAGAAGGTGACTGATTTTTTGGCGGGCAAGATTTCGAAGAATCTGCCCAAGACGAGTTATTTTCCGGGTTTGAATTCGGTGAAACTGGATGAGGTTTTACCGGGAGAGATCGGTGGAAGACTTGCGGGAGGATTGCGGAAGTTTGGCCGGATGATCAGGGGATACACCGGGCCGGATGCTTTGTTGATTGGCTTTGAAACGCGGACGAGTTCGCCGGTGAGGATTCCGCGTGGGGATGATTTGCAACACCCGGAAGTGAAGGGGCTTTATCCGTGTGGCGAGGGAGCGGGTTATGCGGGCGGCATTGTTTCGGCGGCGCTGGATGGACGGCGCTGCGTGGAGGCGGCGATCAATGAAATACGATAAATCATGGAGATACGAAATCGCGAAGAGCAGGAGCCATTTACGACGAAGGATGGTTCGACGATCCGGAGTTTGCTGGATCTGAGTAATGCGCCGGTGAAGGGGCAGAGTTTGGCTGAGGCGACTTTACCAAAAGGTGGTTCGACAGAGCGGCATTACCACAAAGTAAGCGAGGAGTTTTATTACCTGCTGGAGGGGCGGGGTGTGATGGAGATCGACGGGGAGGAACGCGAAGTGGGGCCAAGAGATGCCATTTTGATTCCGGCGGGAGCCTGGCATGGGATCAAGGCGACTGAAGAGATGCGATTTCTCTGCTGTTGTGCGCCGCCTTATGCGCATGAGGATACCTACTTTGAGTGACTGAGTTCCGGTTCCGAGTGCCATTCGTGCGGGATGTCCCGCATAAGGAGCGCATGGTCGAAGGTGATGGCGTCTTCAGGGAAGTGCTCAGGGTTGCCGAAGAACGACGATTCAATTTTTTGGACTTCGAGCGCGGATGCTTGCCAGTTTGAAACTTTCAGAAGGAGTCCGTCGAGGCGTGAGGAATTGGGGCGGGAGGAAGGTAGGTCGGACCTGTTCCAACCTGATGAGGCAAATCCCCGCGATGGCGTGACCTTTTACGAGCTTCGTCCGGAAGTTGTCCGGCAGATGTGGCTGAATGACTTCCGGCGAGACCCGATAATTTAAGAGAAGGCGACGCCGGATGATTCCTTTGATCGCGGGGATGTTCATTGATTGTTATCTGGCAACGAAGTCGAAGACGAAGACGTCGTCGAGGATGGGCTTGAGGATCTTGACAAAGGCTTGGTGGGCGTCGTGCGGGCCATAGACCTTGAGGCCGGCCATGTCCTTGAAGCTGACGACAAAGCAATGAGTGAAGCCTTTGGCGCGGTCCTCGGGGCTGACGTTGGTACCCCACTCGAGTCCGGTGATGGTGTCGATCTTCCCCTTAAGGGCTGCAAATTCCTTCTCGATGTTCTTAATCTGGGCGGGAGAGGCATCTTCTTTGAACTTAAGACAAACGATGTGGCGAAGAGGAGAGGGTGCTTCGGTTTTAGCGGCAGGTGTTTCTTTGTGATGATCGGCCATGGCGAGAACTGTGACGAGGGTGGCGAGCGCGATGATGATTGTTTTCATGGGGCCGCAGTGTGAGTGGAATGGGATGATCTCTCTAGGAAAAATATTCGGAGAGTTTCCGGGTGAGCCATTCCAGGGCTATCGGGCACAGTCGGTGGCGATAGCGTCAAAGAGGACGGTATCCCCATCTTGAACGCGGAAGGTTTCGGTGGAGATGATTTCTGACTTGAGAATCTCCCCCGTGGGAATGGTGAAAATCAATCTTGGGTTGCCGAACCTTCCTGCTCATTCTTGAGTTTCGTGTCCAGAAAGAAGGGGGCGAAGGGGATGAGCGAGCAAACGAAGACGAGAGCGGCGCGCTTGATGGGCCATTTGCGTTTCTCCATGGTGAGGAAGAGGAGAATGAGGAAGATGGTGAAAATTACTCCGTGCACCATTCCCGGAATCCGGACGGCGGTGTCGTCCCCAAGGATCCGTTTTTCGTAGATTGCGAAGTAAAGGAGAATGATGAATGAGATTCCATCGAGGAGGGAAAAAAGGCGCAGGAGGCCAAGTGGAAAATGGAACATGAGTTTAGGACGGACGTTTTTGGGTGAGCATGAATTCGTTGCCTTCGGTGTCGAAGCAGAAGGCGAGATGAACGAAACCGTCTTCTTCCTCGGGTTCGCGGACCAAGCCGCCACCGTTTTCCTTAACGAGTTTGATTCCGGCGAGGATGTCGTCGCACTGGAAGCTGAGGCCGGTCCATGTGCGTTTTCCTTCACCACCTCCATGAATTCCAATCGTGGAGCCACAGAGGGTGACCTCGCTCCAGACTTCCATTTCGAAAGAGAGTTCTGCGCCAAAGGTCTTTTGGTAGAATTTAATGGCACGGAGGTGGTCGGCTGCCCAGATGGCATATTTCACTTTTTGAACCTGCATGGGGGGTAACTAACACCGCTTCGGCGGGTGGACAAGGCGCACTCTTTATGTTATCCCGAATCCCGATGAAGTTGGCTCCATTTCCGACCCCTCGTAATTTGATGCTCCAATGGCAGGAGGGAGAGATTGAACGTGAAGAGATGCATCGCCTGATGGGCGAGCATCAGAAAGAGCTTTTGAAGGAAGCGGACTACTTTCATTTTAATCCGATTGCAGGTTATATCGAGGGATTGTTGAATAAACGGGCAGCCCGGCGTTTGGTCCGTGAGCATGGCGAAGCCCAGATTCGGGAGCTCTTTCAGGCTCTTTCGTGGCTCCATGATTTTGAGCCGGGGGCGTTTCTTTGGAACGCCGATCACTGGGATGTGGCGCTTCACGCGTTTTTTAGAACGAGAACCGAGCCGGTTTTCCGGGTCCGTGAGTTGATGGTGAAGAGCAGTCGTGCGGTGATGTTGGTTGAGCATGGATCCGCCAGAAAATCAGAGACGCGCCGCGAGCGACTGACCTTCAAACGCCACTGGAAAGGCGAGATGGAAGTGGTGAAGCGAGAGGACGTCTAGGGAAGAAGCGCCTTCAGCTCCCCGTGCCCGGTCTTCGGGGCTTGAGATGGGGCGAGCGGACTTCCGGTGAGTTCCCGGATCTGGCTGAGTTCTCTCACGAGTTGGGTTGAATGGAAGCCTCCTGTGATTATCCCGGTGAAAAAGATGATGACGACGAAGAATTTCCAGGAAGGCTTGAGAGGTGATTTCATGAGGGAGTGGGGAATCTTTTTTAGCGATTCCACGACTTGATGGAAAATTTTGGCATTTGAAAATGTCGTGAGATCACTACCTTCAATCCAGCAAGTCAGACCACTATGGGAAGAGCATTTGAATATCGGAAGGCTTCGAAGGAAGCGCGTTGGGGAAAGATGTCACGCATTTTTCCAAAGTTGGCCAAGTCAATCACAATGGCGGCCAAGGAAGGTGGCCCGGATCCGGATTCCAACTCGAAGCTGCGTACGGCGATTATGAACGCCAAGGCGGAGAATATGCCGAAGGATAATATCGACAAGGCGATCAAACGAGCTTCCGGCAAGGACCTTGGCGACATTACCGAGATCAATTACGAGGGCAAAGGGCCGCACGGAAGTCTTTTTTATGTGGAATGCGCGACCGAGAACACGAATCGCTCGGTGACCAATGTGCGGACGACTTTCAATAAAAACGGCGGCGAGATGCAGAACTCGGGATCGCTTGAGTTCCTCTTCGACCGCAAGAGCGTCATTGAGTTCAAACCTGACGGAGTGAATCTGGAGGAGCTGGAGCTGGAGCTCATGGATGCCGGTTTGGAGGAGATGGAAGTGGAGGATGACATGGGTCTTGTTTATGGCGATTTTACTTCGTTTGGAAAATTGACCGAAGTTTTCGAGCGCCTCGGCGTTGAGGTGACCAAGGCGAGTCTGGAAAGGATTTCGAACAACCCGCAGAAGTTTACCGAGGAGCAACTTGTTGAAATTGACGCGCTGGTTGATAAGTTGGAAGACGATGAGGACGTTCAAGCTGTCTTCACCAATGTTGATCGCTAAGCCTTTGAAATCATGAAATTACTTTTGCTCTTATTTTACTTCCTCGCAGCCAAAGACGTAGATGTCCAGATGGAGGGGCCACAGCTCCAGGCAGTTCCGGCTGAAGTGGCTCCTCGGGTGGAAATTCCCGCCGTCCCTGCTCGCCCTGTTCAAAAGGCTCCCAAGGGGGAGAAGCGGGTCCCGCAACGAAAGGTAGTTTCTGAAATTCCGATCCAGCCTGCTGAGAAAATACCTGAGGCTGGGGAGGGGGAATAGCGTCCGTGACCAAGGAGCAACGCAGCTTGATTTGAAGGTCCTCGCAGCGCTTTTTCAATCAAACGGCCCAGCTGCATTTCTCTACAGTATCAAATCTGAAATACTCGTTGGGTGTTTTCAGAGCGACTGTTTGGAGGAGAGGATCCTGCTCGAAATTCGGGCCCAATGATCGCGTTGGATATCGCCAAGTGGAAAGCAGGCGCGGACTTGAAAATCCAGACCAATATCGGTTTTTTGAAATCTAAAAGATGCTGATTTCGCACCCCAGATAATTGATCAGAGAGCTAAACAAATGTGGTCTCTGGCCAGACACAACATTCCCAGTTTGCCGCCGACTTATGGAAAAATCGATACTCCGGAGCAACCTACTTGCCACCGAAGAATCCCATCATCTTCATCACGTCGATGGCCCAGTAAACGAAGAAGGCAAGGTGGAGGACAATGTAAAGCTTGGCACCGAGTTCGATGTGCTTGCGGGTCAACATGGGCGGACGATGCAAACGACGGACGTTTTGGTCAAGGATTCAGTGAGTGAAATCTACTTCTTTGTGACGTGATTACGGAGAATTCGGAGGATTTCCTGAATCGTTTAGGGATTTCCGGTAAGACTGTGCTCGGCAGGGACGACTCTCTCACTTTTAGCACCATCCAGATGGCGAGGACCAATAGGCAATAATTCCATCGCTGCCTTTATTGCCATCGCCTTTGCCCCGGTCTCCAATGATTAAGTTGTAGACCAGTCCCGGACGGAAAGGGGAAGCTTCCAACGCCTTGTAGGGTTTATAGTTTGGAGAAAGTGTTCCGATCGAGGTCTGGGGTGGTCGGGTTTGACCTCCTTGCTGGATCGACTTTGTGATTTCGTTGAGCGTGGCTGTTGCGAGATCGGTGATCAGAGTTTTGGGAAGTCTTATAATAGAGCTAATCCGAGTGACGAGTTGTCGGTCGGCTAGCGGTGGACCCCGGTGGGCCGCAGCCATGAAGATGTTGTGTGAGAGAGACTTGAGAGGTTTGTATAGGAGGACGCTTTCGATGGCGCGGCGTGCGAATTTGAAATCGGCAGTTCCCCAATGGGCCTGCGATAAGAATCTTTGTAAAAGCGATTTCCGGGTTCTATCAGGGAAGCGTGGGAAATAACGCTTCCCATGGAGTGCCCAATGACGACCATTTTTTTCCGGCCAAATCGTTCTAGAGGGTCTTGTAAGTGCTGGGGCTTGAATTAAGCCCATGGACCAATATGAGAGGAATTTTATTCTTCGAGTAGGGTGTGGCAACAAAGAGGTTGGCATGATCGGTGAAGCGAGTATGAAAAAACTTTAATGAGATCGACATCATCGAAGTCGCTCATGAGCCAGTAGAATGCGCCGGGTGCAGACTAATCGATGGCCGCCGAAAGAGCATTTTTACCGATCTTGACGCGGGGAACGTATTCGCCATAAACGAAGTGCCTAATGGGATCTCGGTGGAGACATCCAGGAAGATCGTGAGATTTAGTGGGAATCTGTTGGGCGGGGCGAATTCGAAGCGACGCTTGGTTCCCACTGGTGTCGATTTCCAGCCGACCAGGGGAATGCCCAGGCCAGGGACGGAGTGTCGTTGACCGATGCCTTTGAGAGAGACCTTGGACGCCCGGACCAGACCGTCGAGTTGTTCGAGCTTCAGTCCGGTTCCAAGGGTGTGGGTCCTGTCGATTTGTGTCCCCATTGCCGCAGCCTTGCTATCCCATGAGGCTTCTCCACAGTGTAAATGATCAAAAAGTTGTGAAATGGCGAGGTTGTAATTCGCGGCCGCTTTCTGCGCGGGGTTTCGCTCCATTTGCTTCCAGGCGATTCGGGCCCGGGTAATCAGGTCGTGCGCTGGAACATGCGACTTCAGACGGATGGTCTAACATTTTGGAGGTGTGGGCGTTCCTCATTGGCAAAGAAGAAACAGGAGGGGGATGAGGGGGCGCCACTTCGAGATGGCGGAAGTATTGTCGATTTGCAGCGACAAGCAAAGGCTGCTTGAGTCTTCTCCGGATTTGGAAGAGAACGGGGGCGTGATCGACAGTATGACCGGATGGATTCTTGTCTCGCTAGCTGCCATGTGCGTTGGCCTGGGCAAGGCCGGTTTTTCTGGACTCGGGTTAATCGCGGTTTTCATCATGGCCGAGTTATTTGGGAAGGCTTCAGTGGGAGTGCTTCTCCCCATGCTTATTGTGGCTGATGTGAGTGTTTACCCGATGTTTCGCAAGCATGCCTCGTGGGCTCCGGTGTGGAGGTTGCTGCCTCCGGCTTTGGTTGGAATGGTTGTTGGGTTTTTCTTGCTCGACCGGATGCCCGAGGAATGGGCCAAACCGGTGATAGGGAGCATTATTCTATTGATGGTCGCACTGCAATTGGTCCGCCAGTTTGCCCGTGATTTTTTCCACAAGCTTGCTCATTCCGGAGGATTTGGCATGGCTGCGGGGAGTTTCGCGGGGATCGCAACCACAATCGCCAACGCGGCCGGACCGGTTTTTCAACTTTACTTTCTGGCGCGACGGCTCCCGAAGATGGAGTTAATCGGAATTGGTGCCCGCTTTTTTTTGCTAATCAATTTGATCAAGCTGCCCTTCATGGGCGGGTTGCATTTCACTACGCCGGAAAGCCTTTTGCTAAACTTCAAGTTGGTCCCGTTGATTCTGCTTGGAATCTTTCTGGGGCGTCAACTTCTTCAGCTGATTTCCCAGCGCGTTTTTGAATGGATGATTATTGGTTTTGCGGTTCTCGCCGGGGTTCGGTTGGTTTTGGCCGGCTAGCGATAGCCACCCTTTATCTGCTGGAGGCGTTGGTAGTTCTCATAGGCTAAAAATCCGAAGAGAACGGCCCCAATCAGGCGGCCAAAAATAAGAAAAGCAACCGCCGCAATAATCCCGGTGACCATCCCCACGGTCACCACCTTGATTTGTGACGGCTCTACGGCAGCGTAGATTTGCCCTCCATCGAGTGGGAAGACCGGGAGGAGATTGATGACGCTCCACCAAAAATTTGCGAAGAGAAGCATGGTGACTCCAACAAATACAAAACGATTCATGTTCAGCGCAACCTCGAGAAAACGTTGGTCGGGATCAATTCCGGGAATGAGGTAGGCAAACGCGAAATGGAGCCCGGAAGACGGTCCATATACGAAAATTAAGCCAAGTAGAGTGATGAGGAAGAGGCCAAAACCGGCCAGTGGACCAGCCCATGTAACCCAGAAGCTTTGCTTGTTGGTGAGATGGGTATTGGGGGTCGCGAGCCCACCCATTGCCACAAGCGAGACCGAAGGATTTACGCCAGTGAGTGTGCGACTGGTCAGGGCATGTCCGAATTCATGGACAAGAACCGAGAGAAAGATCACCGCCATGCTCAAAAGAATCGCGATAAAGCCTTCGCGATTGGGCTCAATGCCAAAACCTCCCCCGATCACAAAAGCCATTAGCCAGAAAATTGGTTGCACTTGCACGGGAACCCCGAGAATCTTGAAATTCAGCATGGTGAAAACCTACGGAGTTGAAGGTCTACCGCAACCTAAAGTGAGTAAACTTGCTAACAAGGTAAGGATTGCCCGTATTCGTGGGATCTGCTACCGCCCATCTTGAAATGATGACTGACAGGCTGAAGGAGGTGCGCGTGTTTGCTCCCGCAACGGTGGCGAATGTCGCTTGTGGATATGACGTTCTCGGGTTTGCGATTGATGCTCCGGGCGATGAAGTGGTGGCCCGCCACTCGGAAGAGCCTGGATTGCGAATAGCCAAAATCACCGGGGATGACGGGAAACTTCCTTTGGAGGCCGATAAGAATACCGCGGGAGTCGCGGCCCTTGATTTGTTGAAGCATCTCGGAATGCTTGATCTCGGAATCGAGTTGGAGATCCATAAAAAAATGCCTTTTGGAAGCGGCCTCGGATCTAGTGCCGCGAGTGCGGTCGCGGGAGCCTATGCCGTGAACAAGCTCATTGGAGAGCCATTGACCAAGAAGCAACTGCTTCCATTTGCAATGACCGGCGAGGCCAGTGCCGATGGCGCGTGGCACGCGGATAACGTGGGGCCGTGTCTTTTGGGGGGGATCGTTTTTATCCGTGATAATCAGGAGCTAGATATCGCCCAACTTCCGGTCCCGAAGGATCTTTGGGCGGCAGTGGTTCATCCGGATATCGAAATCCTAACGAAAGTTGCTCGGGGCATTCTTCCGACCGAGGTTCCGCTAGCAAATGTAACCCAGCAAATCGGCAATCTCGGCGGTCTGATTTGTGGATTGATTCAGGAAGACTATGGCATGATCAGTCGCTCTGTTCACGATGTGATCGCCGAGCCTCGGCGTCAAAAGCTGATTCCGGAGTTTTATCAGGCCAAGCGTTCGGCGATGGCAGCAGGAGCTCTCGGCTTCAGTATTTCCGGAGCTGGTCCCAGTGTTTTTGGACTCTGCGAGGGCGAGGAGTCTGCCAAGAAAGTTGGTGCGGCAATCTCAGGTGTTTTCTCGAAGGTCGATCTTAGGAACCAGCTCTACATTTCCAAAGTGAACCAGACGGGCGTCAAAGTTATTGGATAGTCGGTAATATGTCCCAGCGATTTTACAGCACCAGAAGCCCGGCCCAATTTGTTGATGTTAAAGAGGCCGTTCTCCGGTCACTGCCTGCCGATAACGGGCTCTATATGCCGGAAAGCATCGAGCCTTTGTCTGCTGACTTTTGGGATAATTGGAGGAGCCTTACCTTGCCTGAAATCGGCTTTGAAGTGGCCAAGGGGATTTTTACTGACAGCGTTCCGGCAGAACAACTTGAGAGGATTGTCCATGAATCGGCCAACTTCCCGGCTCCTCTCGTGACAGTGAAGGAGCGGGAACACGTATTGGAGCTCTTCCATGGTCCGACTATGGCCTTTAAGGATTTCGGAGCCCGTTTCATGGCGCGCCTGATGGGGTGGCTGACTCGCGAGGACGAAGGATTGCTAACCGTGCTGGTCGCTACCAGCGGCGACACCGGGGGCGCGGTGGCCAGTGCTTTTCACCATGTTCCCGGAACGCGGGTCGTTATTCTTTATCCACAGGGAAAGGTGAGCGGACTTCAGGAAAAGCAACTTACGACTCTGGGAGGGAATATCACTGCTTTGGAAATCGATGGTAATTTTGACGATTGTCAGAGACTTGTGAAGTCAGCCTTCCTTCAACGTGAAATGGCAGAGAGAGTGAACCTTACTTCGGCCAACTCGATTAACATTTCGCGGCTGGTGCCGCAGAGTTTTTATTACTTTGAAGCCGCCAAGAATTTACCCGAAGGAGTGCAGCCAACTTTCGTGATTCCGAGCGGAAACTTTGGGAATCTCACCGCGGGATTACTTGCGGAGACGTTGGGTTTGAAAGTCGAGCGATTTGTGGCGGCCACCAATCGCAATGATGTTGTCCCTGAGTATTTACGTGAGGGAGAGTATCGTCCGAGACCGAGTGTGGCCACGATTTCAAACGCGATGGATGTCGGGGCGCCGAGCAACTTCGCAAGGATGGAAAGCATCTTCGGCTACGAATGGGAGTCAATGAAAACGCGCGTTGCCGGGTTTGCCTACGATGATCAAATGACCCGCGATACGATTCGTCGGATTAAAGAGGAAATAGGCTACACTCTAGAGCCCCACGGGGCTGTCGGCTGGTTGGCCGCGGAAGCGTGGCGGAAGTCCAATCCCGAAGCACACACTGTCGTTTTGGAAACCGCTCATCCCGCCAAGTTCCTCGATGTTATGGAAGAAGAGTTGGGGGAAGGATCGGTGGAGATCCCCAAACGGCTTGGGTGTCTCGCTAATTTGGAAAAGGTTGCAATTTCAATGGATCCGAATGAGGAGGAATTCGCGGAGTGGTTGCGGTCTCTCGACCAGTAGGGGTAATTCAAGAAATCGATATAGGGTTATCCTTAGGGTTGTCGCTTCCGTGAAAATTCTCTTTCCGTTATCTTTGTTGCCTCGCTTCTTGCGATGCTGCACCCATCGGCGAGACAGCTTGCCGAGGAGAATGATGGGGCTGCCAAACCCCGGACGGGTGAGCAGCTTGAGAAGGTGATTCAAAAATCCACGGAACAAAAAGAGACGACCTACCCTTCGTAAGATCCTTCCACGCGGGATGCGACGTCGCGGTAGCCGTAGTCGACCTCATAGATCTGCTTGAAGCAATCGAGAGCCTCCTGCTTTTTCTCCGCCTTGGTGTAGATGACTCCCAATTCGTAAAGGATTTCCTTCTTGGTGTTGTCCATTTGGGTGAGCTCGTCGTTGGCATCCTTAAGCTGCTTGATGGCTAAATCGGTCATCCCTTTGGCATCGAAGGTCCGGCCGAGAAGGAGAAGCACCTTAATTCTGATGTGAGGATTCCGGGTCGCCTGCTGAAGGTGAGGAATGGCGTCACTGTGTTCCCCGGCATCGTAAAGGGCCTGACCAAGGTCAAAGCGCATCTTGGGATCAGTCGGGTTTTGTTTCACTCGCTCGCGGCATTCTTCAAGTCGCTCCACAATTCGTGCCTGTTGAATGTCCCTCATCTGGGCTTGCAGCTCATCATTGTCAGGATCGGCGGCAGCGGCGGCTTCGACATCCTTGATGTATTGATCGGCGGCTTTGTCCTTGATCTGGTTGGCCTTGTTTCTCAGAGCAACGTCTCCATTCGAGAGCTCGTGCGCCCAACTGTAAAATGAGTGGGAGGTGTTCCAGTCTTCGAGCTGTTCATATGTCAGCGCAAGCTGCTTCACGACAGCTAGATTATTCGGGTCAGTCTCGTATTCTGCGACGAGTTCGCCAGCGCGCTCCTCCAACTGATCCTTGGTCAGAGAGACCCGGGAGGCCTTTTCCAATTCAGCAGCTTCATCACTTTTAACCATGTCCTTGAAGCTGGAATTCTCCGACATGCGGTTCTGCTGCATCGAAGCTTTCGCCGAGCAGTCTTTTTCTCCACGGACGGCCTCGCCATCGCCGGGATCCTGTTTCACGATTTCGCGGTAGACTCGTGAGGCATCGAGGTGCATCTCGCGGGCCACGTAAAATTGGGCCAGTTTGTGAGCGACTTTGGTGTTTTCAGGATTTCCTTTTTTCGCGGTTTCAAATGCGAAGGCCGCGGTATCGAGAAGGTTCATGCGAAGGGCGATCTCATGAAGCGCTTCGTTGACGCCACAGTTGAAAGGGTCTTTCTCAAGCTCCTTTTCGATTGCGACCAGCGCACCCGCTGGATCTTTTTTTGCCTGACGGGTGAACGAACCTCCGCCTCCGCTGCTGCCGCCGAACAGCCCCTTTTTAGCGGAACCCGGGGAAGCACCGGTTTCAACGATTTCGGCCTGACGGAGCAGCTTGCGGGCATTCAAAAATCCAGGCTCCTCCTTGAGGATTGCCTGGAGGAATTTGATGGCATACCCGTGGTTGTTTCTTTCAACACTGGCTTTGGCATTCTTCCAGTGCTCCTTGAGGGAAGCCGGCAAGTCGGCCTCGGTGATCTCTCGAACTTCTTTGGTTTCTGACATGATCTTGGTGTGTGTGGTTTGAAATCGTTTGGTTTCCGGTAATCAAGCGATAAACGGTTGGCTTGGCAAGCATCCAAGATCGTTCGGCTAGATTCCGGAGCATTAAAGGCTCTGATCCATGGCCTTTGCAGGGTTCTCAGAGGGGCTGGTTCCGACGACAATTGCGGGGACTCCCGCGACCGTTTTATGTGGAGGCACGTCATCGAGGACCACGCTTCCCGCACCGATTTTCGAGCCTGTTCCGATTTCGACGCGGCCGAGGATCTTGGATCCTGCTCCGATCATCACCCCAGAGCGTACGATAGGATGGCGATTTCCTGATGCTTTGCCCGTTCCGCCAAGGGTGACCTCATGTAAAATTGAGACGTTATCCTCAATAATTGAGGTTTCCCCGATGACGACACTGGTGGCGTGGTCTAGGAAGATTCCGCAGCCTAGCTGGGCGGCCGGGTGGATATCGACACCGAAGACTTCTGAAGCAAGGCTTTGAAAGTAATAAGCCAAATCATAGCGGCCATTTTTCCACATTTGGTGACCCAGCCGGTAAGTCGCAAGCGCCAGGAATCCCTTGTAATAAAGGAGTGGTTGCGCGAGCGAGAGGCAAGCAGGGTCGCGTTCATAGATTGCAATAAGATCGGAAGCCATGCTTGAAACGAGGTCAGGGTGCTCAATAAGAATCTCCTGTAAGAGCGGCAGGAGTTCGTCACCCACCATGTCCTCGCGAGCCAGCTTGCGGGTAAGACGAGCCGCCACCGAGCTGGCGATGGACTTCCGTGAAATAAAAATATCCTGCATGAGGGCGGCGAGACGATGCTCGGAACTTGCGATCCGATGAGCTTCGTCCTGCAGGCTTTGCCACACCAGATCGAGTTTCGGTTTCCCCTTCGCACATAAGAGATCACTCTTAGTGATGGTGTTTTGAGTATTGGTGTGGTCTCCTTTCATCAGTGAGGATTTCGCAGAAGTTGGATTATGGAAGTCGCGCGATGGTTCATCTGGCCAAAAAGCACGATGGCCAATCGGTCGTTCGGGCAGACGATATTGCAGAGAGCGAGGGGATACCATCTAGTTTTTTAGCTCAAATCCTGCATGAGCTTAAAAGAACCGCCTTAGTCACCAGTCGGCGGGGTAAGACCGGCGGGTGGAAGCTCATCGAATCGCCCGCGAATATCAGCTTGCTGCAGATTGTGGAGGCACTTGAGCCAGAAGTGCTGGGGCAAATTCCGCAACCAACCGGCGAGTCCGGAGTTGCCTTGGGCAAGCTCTGGGAGAGTGTCCGCGAGAGCAGTCGGCAGATTCTTGCAAAGAACAGCCTCGAAACGCTGGCGGCTGAGGACGAGCCGATGTTCTACATCTGAACGATGCAGCCTACTCATCTTCCTCGATCAAGTCGGGGTAGGCGGCCCGGGCGGCAGCGTGGCTGAGCTCATAAATTTCCGCGCTGGTTGGCATAGCCAACGCTTCCCCGGCTAGAGCTTTGCATTCACTAAAATCCAGAGACATGAGAGCCTTGCGAACGGGAGCAACTTCACGAGGTCCAACTGAAAGTTCATCGACACCAAGACCCACGAGCAGAGGAGTCAGACTCAGATCGGCAGCCATTTCGCCGCAAATGCCGGTCCAGATTCCCACCCGGGATGAGGCGTCGGTCGTCATTTTAATCATTCGAACGACAGAAGGATGGCTGGATCGGTAGAGCTTGGCTACGCGGTTATTAATACGATCAACCGCAACGGTGTACTGGATCAAATCGTTCGTTCCGATGGAAAAAAAATCGACCTCTTGAGCGATTTCATCGGCGACAAGAACGGCTGAAGGAATCTCAATCATCGCTCCGACTTCAAGATTGGCATCATATTCACTTCCTTCGAGATCCAGTTCGTTCATGCATTCCTTGACGAGAGCTTGGCATTGTCGGATCTCGCTGACCCCGGAGATGAATGGGAACATCATGCCGAGCTTTCCATGGGCACTCGCACGGAGAATGGCACGCAGTTGCTCCTTGAAAAAATCAGGTCGATCCAGAGAGACGCGAATGCCACGCCACCCCAGAAACGGGTTGGGCTCCGGTTCGGTGAGAGGTTCCGCCGATAGCTTGTCGCCTCCGGAATCGAGGGTCCGAATGATCGCGGGCTGGGATCCGGTTCGCCTCGCGAGCTCGGTGTAGGTCTTCGTCTGATCGTTTTCAGTAGGAGTTCGGCCGGCTTCGAGAAGGAAGAATTCGGTTCGAAAAAGCCCGACGCCCTCCGCGCGGTTGTCTTGAACGAGGTCGAGTTCGTGGGTGAATTCAATATTTGCCGAAAGCGTAATGTGGCGACCATCTTTGGTCGTGCTTTCTTGGTCACGAAGCTCTTCAAGCGCTTCACGTTGTTCGCGCTTTCTATTGGCGAGCAAGCGATAATGCTCGGTGGTTTTTCTGGATGGATCGACGATGAACTTCCCACTGTATCCATCGATGATGGCCGGTGCGAGCGCGGTAATTTCTACAACGGCCTTTCCCAGTCCGACAATGGCCGGGATTCCAAGAGCCCGGGCAAGAATTGCGGTATGTGAATTGACACTTCCATCTTCTGTAACGAAACCTAGGAGTTTGCTCCGGTCCATCGAGGCGGTATCCGATGGCGTCAGTTCGTAGGCTACAAGGAGATGTTGATGGTCCGGGTCGATGACTTCTTGGGAAGCCTCAAAATTTCTTAAAACCCGCTGGGAAACATCCTCGATGTCGATCGTTCTCTCGCGAAGGTAGGGATCGACAATGCGACGCACGGCTTCAAGGACGGTCTGCATCACAGCATAAAAGCAAAACTCGGCGTTTTGCCTTCGGTCTTCAATAGCGCGCTCGACTTTTGCTTGCAGGCTGGGGTCGGCGAGAACCATGCCGTGCGCCTCGAAGACCAAGCCTTCATCGCCGCCAGCGACTTCATCGATTTTTGTCTTTAAGCTGGTAAGTTGCTTCCTGGTAATATCGAAGGCTGTTGCCAGACGCTCTTTTTCCCGTTCGATTCCTTCCTCCGGGATCTCATAGACATCCGGTGCTGAAAACCCGCGCGCGGAGACATGAATGGGACCGAAAGCAATTCCACGCGACACCGGGGTGCCGTAAAATACTCTTTCTTTTGGATTCCTTTTCGCCATCAGACGAAAAGAAGCCTGACGAGCTGAGCCCGTTCAGTCAATCACAAGGGGTTTGGAGGATTGGCGTCCCTAAGCTGGAGCCACCTCTTCAAAGTCTCTTTCGATCAATTCCCCAAGAGCGGCAAGTGCCTCTTTTTCTTTTTCACCTTTCGTGGTGACGGAGATGACAGATCCATGTCCCGCTGCCAACATCATCAAACCAAGAATACTTTTGCCATCAACTTCATCGTCGTCTTTCTCCACACGAATCTCGCATGGAAAGGTGTTTGCAATCTTGACGAATTGCGCGGCAGGGCGGGCATGGATTCCAAGCTGATTGGTAATGGTAAAATCTTTTTGAGGCATAAAAACGTTCGTGTGAGGGACCTAGTCTGTATACGAAAATCGATGTCGCAAAGATAATTATTCTGGCATGCTTTGTGAACGTGTTATCACTTGATCTACAATTACAGGATTGTGAATCACTTTAAGAGGCGGATTTGGCCCGAAATTCTCTCAAGTTATTTTAAATTCCCAGAAGATGCTTCGTTTGATTCAGACAGTTTCCATTGCTGGACTTCTTTGGCTGACCCGGCTGATTTTTCCTGCTGGTCCAGTGGGAGGTGGCGGTGAAATTCCAAAAAATCCTCCCGTAAGCGAGCGGAAGTTATCCGACATTGACGATTTTAGCTCGAAGGACCGGGGCAGATTTGTTGGGAAAGATGTCCGCAAGTGCCGTTCATTGGACGAGTTGTTGGAGGCTGTGGCAAAAATAGGGAAGGAGCTCGACTCCGATGACGATTCCGGGGAGACACTTCCGGCAGGCGTTCAAGACTTTGTCGATGGCTTGGGAGCGATGGAGTCCGAGCGATTGGTCAGACATTTCCATGAAATAAGCGCCAAATTTCCTAATCAGGGTCTCAGCTTGTATTTTCAGTTGATTCAGCATTGGGGCAAGCTGGCTCCTGACGATGGCTTGGCTTTTGCGAGGGAATTAAATTCTTCAGACAACGAAGATTGGACGAATGTCTTCGGATACACTTTTCTAGGTTGGGCTTCAGTGGCTCCTCTCGAGGCTTGGGAGGGATTTCAGGAAATGATCAAGCCAGGGAATGGGTTTTCTGATGCCGGTTTCTTTATGGATCGAGTCAGGAGAAATCTTCTCGGTGAATTAGCGAAGAAACACTCCGCTCTTGCGCTCGGGCTCATTTCCAGATCAGGGAAGATTGACGATGGCGAATGGATATCGTGGGAAAGTCGCGATTCTGTCTTTCGGAACCTTCCCGGGGGGCAGGATTGGGGTAAGATCGCTCGGGAGTTTGAGGCTTGCAAATTCGGCCAGGGAGAATCAGCAGCGGCGCTTATGCTCAGTGACCCGGGGCCGGAACTCTTTGCTAGATGGGCCGATGAGAAACCGTCCGAAGCCATTGAATGGTTCACAAAAGAAAGCGTGGTCAGCGATGAGGGCCTTTTCTAAAACGAATGGGAAAGACTGATGGATACTTGGCACGAACGTTCTCCTGAAAAGAGTTTATTATGGATTGAGGGACAGATCGTATCTGGACAGGAAGCAAAGTATCTTGAAACCCTGCGATACCTTTTTGACTCACCAACGGTCGGAGAACCCACTGTGCGAGCGGCGAGACTCCTGCCGGATCGTGATGAACGATTTAAAATCCTGAAACTCGCCGCACACTCTTCAGACTACGATGGCCATGTCTCGCGTGATCCTTTTGCCGCGCAACAAAACCCAATGAGCCAGGATCCTAAATTGGTGACAAACCTCATCCCTCAATTTCAACTTTCCGAGTCACAGGTCTCTGAAATTAAATCGATCATTACAGCACGTCAAGGTGAGGGTGATTGACTAGTTGTTAGGCAACCATGAATGCCACCCTCTTGACATTATTTTTTAATATACGAAAACCCTCTGGTGGATAAGCCTGCAATCCCTGGAAAAACGATTTATCGACTCTCAATCTACCATCGCTGCTTGCGGAAATTGGAAGATAATTCAATCGAAACGGTAAGTTCGTCGGGACTTGCAAAGGCCGCTGGCGTCAATCCCGCCCAGCTTCGTCGTGACCTCGGATATCTGGGAAGCTTCGGAACCCGTGGCCTTGGTTATCCGGTCATCGATCTCGCCGAGGCAATCCGCGAGGTTTTGGGGCGCGAAAACTTGCAACCTGTCATCCTAGTCGGAGTGGGTAATTTGGGAGCGGCTCTGCTCCGTTATGATGGGTTCAAGAAAGAGGGATTTGAACCAATTGGGGCCTTCGACACAGTTCCGGAAGCCGTGATGCTCCGTGGAATCAATGTCCCGGTTCATCATGTCGATGAAATGCCGGGCTTTATTCGGGAAAATAAGGTCAAGCTGGCCGTGCTTTCGGTTCCGGCCGCGCATGCCCAGGAGGTCACCAACGAATTGGTGGATGCGGGAATCCAGGGAATCCTCAGCTTTTCGCCAACCGTACTTCAGGTTCCGGACTCGGTGACGGTCAACAGCGTCGATCTCGCCCTTGAGCTGGAGCAGGTCAGCTTTTTCATCAAGACAGACGGGACGTCCAATACCGACGTAAAGATCGTCCCGTAACCGCTATTTTTTAGCAGCCTGGTATTGAACTTCCAGATCCGCACATTTCTTTTGCTGAGCGGCAAGCTTGGAGGCGACCGAAGGGTCCTCATCTTTCAATAAGACAAGATCGGCAAGTTCCGCCTGGGCCTGAATCAAGGTAGCGTGGATTGCCGCGGCCTGCCATTTCTTGAGCCGAGCGGCGAACTGTGATTCCTTGGCAGTGGCGGCTCCGAGCTCGTGTTTGGCTGCTTCCGATCTTTTTTCTTTTTCCGAAATAGCCTTCCGGAGCGCCTGAAGCTGCTTTTGAACTTGTGTAATTCTAGCCTGCTTGGCTTTCATTTCGGCAACCTTCGCGTCCTTATCGTTGCTTGATTGGTCACGTTGCACAATTAACTGCTGATGTTCCGTCGTGAGCTGTTTGATCCGTACATTATTTCGGGCCATTCCAGCTTCTAGTTTTTTGCTTTCTTCAGCTTGAGCGGCCAGAAGCTTCTCATGTTTTGCCATTCTGCTGGCAATTTCCCCAACGATTTGTCTTTGACGGTGTTCGATTTGTTCGGCCGCAATCAGAGCGTTCTTCTTTTCGATATTCTGAGGGTTCTTGTTTGATTCCTCTCGTTTTTGAGCGGTATCACGACTGGAAGCAGCCAAGGTTTGACTTGCGATGGCACCCTCTTGCTTAATTGCTTGTTTTTCGTCAGCGAGCTTGCGCATCTCCTGGGCAAGCTTTTGTCTCTGCTTTGTTAATTCTTTGGCCTTTTGGGCAATTTGCTCTCGCTCTTTGATCTTATCCCCGGCTTGTTGGTCAAACTGCTTCCGTTGGGTGGACAAGACATTCGCAGCCTGTTGCAGATCAGCGTTTTCTTTTTTGAGTGCGACAATATTTGCCTCCGCTCTGGTGAGGTTTGTGCGGGCTTTTTTGACTGTGTTGTCCGCAGCCACACTTTTCTCTCGAAGCGAAACAAGTGCTACATTGAAGATTTTCTCCTCTTCGATAATCGAAGTGATTCTCTCTTGGATCGATGGTGGAGTCGCGCTAAGTTCACCGCCTTTCTTCAAGTCAGCTGTATTCCAGACTTCAATTTTTCCGTTCCAATCAGCGGTGAAATAGCGGGCGGCATCATGGGAAAAGGCGACCTCTGTCACCATGTCGGTGAATGGTTGGGTCTGCTTCTCGAGGGATAGATCCGGCTTCCAAAGTTTGACGCGGCGATCGCGCGTCGCGCAGATGAGTTGTCCATTCCGGGCATAGTCGAGAGCCAAAATCCCACCGCCACCGGCATTGCCTTGTTTGATTTCCCTGCCTTGGTTCATGTCCCAGAAACGGATTGTTCCGTCTTCGGACGCGCTCGCGACCAAGTTGGAGTCGGCACGCCATTTAAGGTCTACAATGGCCTTTTGGTGACCACGAAGGCTGTGGAATTCGTTTCCGGTTACAGCCTCCCAGATTTGCAATCCGCTTCCACGACCACCGGTCGCAAGAAGAACACCATCTGGTGAATAGGCGAGGGCGGTCACCCAGTCGGTGTGTTTCTTAATGCTCTTGATCTGTTCGCCTTCCTGAGTATCCCAGAGTTTGACAAGTCGTGCCGGTCCGCCCAGAGCCACTCCTCCGAGGTCCGCCCGGATATCGGCGGCGAGCACGGAATCGAATTCCTTGCCCATCGTCATCATTTCCTTCCCTGTGGTGACGTCCCATGTAATGGTCGTTCCCAATTTTCCGCCAATCCCGCCGCCGGCGATGAGATATTTTCCGCTGGGGTGAAAGGAAACGCTTTCAGGGTTCCCCTTGGGGAAGGGGAGGACTCCGACCAATTCCAGGGTGTCGGAGTGGTAGAGGAGAACTTGTTTTTGCCCGGTCACAGCCAGAAGCGGAGCCCAGGGGCTTGCGTCCATGTCGGCAACGACGGTTGAGCGCGTCGGTGTAACCACCGGTTCGAGGAGCAGATCCTGAGGCATCGGAGGTGGACCCTCAGGCCGTTCGCCGGTCGGGACAGAGCCGAGCGAAAAAGCCGGTTTTTGTCTTTTTTTGGCCTTTGATCCTTTGTTTTCGAGAAGTCCACCGTCAATCCATGCGCGAATGAGATCGGCATCCTTCTTTGCAATTTTGTCACCCTCGGGGGGCATGACAGGCTCCTCGGTGTGGACGGTCACGGTATAAAGTTTTGACGATCCACCGTCTCCGGAAAGTGCAATCTTTCCGCCCGAGCTTCCGGACATGGTGCCAGTATAAGTGGAGAGATCGAGGTCGCCCTTTTTCTTGTCGGGATTGTGGCAATTCAGGCACTTCGATTCGAAGATCGGAAAGATTTGATCGTCGTAGGTAACCTTGTCTGCCGCACCGGAGACACTGGTGGAGATAAGAAGAATTGAGAGTGATGGCTTAAGCATCTTGAAAGGAGGTTAGTGATTAAAGAGATACTCCTTGGAATTGAGCAGAGCCCAAAAAATGTCCTCTAAAACAACAAGCTTCTCTTTTGGCTCCCTGGCATTAGCGAGATTGTGGTTGAGCTTTGAGACCTCGGCCTCATTTGGATCTCGGGAAAGAGTTTTGCGATAAAGTGATTTCACAATTTCCTTGGGCGGCATTTTCTCGTCGATCATCTTGTTAATGACCCGCCCCCGGATGATGCGATTGTGCACGGAGTCGCCATTGAGGAGGTGGAGTGCCTGGGAAAGGTTGGGCTCCATCTTCACCTCGCATGAGCAAACCGTCTTGCGGGTAGCACGTCCGAAGGTGGTCAGGAAGTAGGTCGAGGTATTTCCATCGGCAATGTTGACGGCCCGTGATCCAAGGGGAAGGCCCCGAAACTTGTTCGGGGTGGCCGTAACTTGCGCCAGAGTGTCGAGAAGGACCTCGGCGCGGAGCCGGCGAATACGCGACTTGGAGAAGTTCGTTTCATCGCTTCCGTTGGTCTCGTTCGCCTTGGTCGAAAGTTGATAGGTGCGCGAGGTGCAGATATCGCGGACAAGTCGTTTCATGTCGAAGTTGTATTCCGTGAACTTTTGACCTAGGGCTTCAAGGAGGGCTGGATTGGTGGCGGGATTAGAAATGCGGACGTCATCGACCGGATCGACAATCCCAATACCGAAGAAGTGGGACCAAATGATATTAGAGACATTCCTGGCAAACCAAGGGTTTCCGGGCTTGGTCAGCCACTCGGCAACTGCCTTGCGCCGGGTCGTGCCCTTTACTTCGGCAAGACCATCACCAAGGTAAGTGGGAATTGCATTTTGTTTGGTGACAGGATGTTGGATCTCTCCACCACCATCATAGATAATCATGTTTGTAGGGTCTTCCCCACGCTTGCGTTTCACTTGGGTGAAGAAGGAGGCAAAGCCATAGTAGTCATCCATGGTCCAGCGATCGAAGGGGTGGTTGTGGCACTGGGCGCATTGAATGCGGGTCCCCATGAAAACTTGGGCGACATTCTCGGTGAGCTTCTTAATGTCCTGTTCGGATTTAAAGAAGTTGGTCGCTGGGCTCTCATAGGAACCACCTGTTGCCGAGAGAAGGTCACGAACAATCTCGTTAAAGGGGCGATTGTTGGCGATCTGGCCACGGAGCCACTCATACCAGAGAAGGGCCGATTTGTAGGTGACATCGTTACCGTTATTTCCGGTGGTCCGGATCTGCAGAAGTTCGGCCCACTTCATGACCCAAAGCTCGGTGAAGTCTTTTCGCTCCAGCAACTGGTCGACCAATGCTTCACGCTTCTTTGGATTGGAATCCGTGATAAAACTATTCAGTTCCTCCTCGGTCGGTAGAAGTCCGACGATGTCGAGGTAGACCCGCCGGATGAACACTTCGTCGGAACAGATTTCGGATGGGACGATACGAAGTTTGTGGAGCTTCTCGTGAACATGTTTGTCGATGTAGTTGAATTCCGGGAGTCGAGGACGCGTATATTGCAATCCATCGGGAATCACGATGGCCATGGAACCTTCGGTAAAAGTGTGGAAGCGGGCCATGAGGAAGGCTTCTCCCTGGGCCTTCGAGCTGGTCACCCCGGAATTTTCATCGATGGAAACAGAGTTATCGTTCGAAGAGGTGTAACTCGAGAGTGTCGAAACATCGCGGTCAGTGCCATCGGAGTAGGTGGCCTTGACGGTAAGCGGGATTTTCTTGCCTGACCCTTCAAGGAGAAACTCCTTGGGCTCCACCTCAATTTTGACGGGCAGTGCAATCTCCTCGGGATCGTAATGGGCACCATCTTGAATCCACTCAAGAAGGGTCGCGTAAAAAGGAGAGTCCTTTTCGAAGAGCTTGCCACCCGTATGTGGAACCGATCCGACTGCCTTGGTTAGAAGGAGGGATTCTTCAGGAAGTGCCAGGTTGATTCGGCGGCCGGCAAGCTCACGGGTGACACGGTGGTAATCACCCTTGGGATCATAGCCGAAGAGCGAGATCATAAATCCGTCCTGACCACGGGCGGAACCATGGCAGGCACCGGTGTTACAACCTGAGGCAGTGAAGACGGGGACAACGTCCTGTTGAAAGCTGATCCGACGATCCTTCGCCGCGTCTTTCACGATGACCGGAACGGTAAGTTCCTTTCCCCTGAAAGTGATTTTGACGGTCGTCGAGCCGTCCTTGATCGGGTGCAGGGTCGAGTCTTCGATACGGGTGAGTGATGGATCGGCGATGGTGAACTTAACCGAAGATGTGACATCGCGGGTGACGGCATTCTTATCGGTCGCGAGAATGATGAGACGGTGGAAATCACGCTTCGTTTCCAGAGTGACCGAGGAGGGGTAGACCGCAATCGAAGCCAGATTCGGGTCCGGGGCCGAGTGATCCTCGGTCGCGGCGCTTCGTTCCCGATGCTGGAGAGTGATCGTGTCATCCCACTCCGCGCCACTGGTGATCCAGTTTTTGATACGGGCAATCTCCTCTTGGGTCAGAGGTTCGCGCTCCTCTTTTTTTGAAGAAGGAGGCATGAATTCATCATCATCGTGCGGAAGCTGAATCCGGCGAAGAAGTTCGGATTTATCTGGTGCTTTCAAGTCGACGGGAGACCCTGAATCTCCACCTTCCAGAAATTTTGCTTTCACGTCCATGCGAAGGCCGCCTTTGTCCTTGTCGGCATTGTGGCATTCCACGCAGGAATGTTCAAAGACGTCGCGAACGTTATTGATAGATGCGGAAGCTCCAAGGGTGAGGGCGGTCAGTAAAAGGGGCGTGATGGGTTTCATTGTCTTAGGGACTGGCGAAGTTGTTCGAGGCGTGAGAGGGGCTTCTTAGGCTCTTCTTTTTTCTCTGTTTTGACCGGAGTGACTTCCGTTGCCGGTTTCTTTTTGGGGGCAGGCGGCGGTGGGTCGATTCGCAGGGTGCCTCCGTGGCCTACGTTGTGTGGAATTGGGTGGCCGCCTTTGGTAATGATGACCTGGCAGAAAAGATTGGAATGCTTTCCCTTACGGGCGTCCTTGGCCACCTCCAGTGGAAAGGTGACTTCGCCGGATTCGGTGGTGATTTTTTTCTCGTCGGATTTCACTCCATGGGGGAGAGCTTGAAGGATGACCCGGGCCTCACCCGGGAAGGGTTCGAGGTGTTCAACCGAAGCGATCACACTGGTGTTTTTTCCAGGGTTGGTTGCAGCCATGGCAATTGTAAGGTTGACGAAGGGTTCGGAAACTTTGAGGTCTGCAAACTGGGAGGAAACCCGGACAGTTCCCTGATCGGTGATTGCTTCACCAGTTACGAGAATCTTCCAGTCCTGGACGGGAGCATCACCATTGGCATTGAGAACAAGGTTTACTTCGTCCTTACCCTCGGGGATGTCTACCTCGTTCGGAGCTCCAATCCCGGGTGGCTTCCAAGGGAGTCTCACCTTAATTCTCTTCGTGAAATCCTTCGCGCGTTTGGCGGTGACTTTGAGGGTCATGGTGCCGTTGCGAACAAGAGGAACAGGAGGAGTAAATAACTCAAGATGAAACGGAGCCTCCTCAATCACCGCGACCGAGATCTTTTCGGTATCGGTAACCTGGTAATCACCTTGGTTGTTCACGTAGAGGTGCGAGATTTTTTCGGTGAATGGACCCCGTAGTTTCGTTTTGGGGTCTTCGATATCGAAGGAATAAAGTCCCCCGGCGATCGGCGCATCTGCTTTCGCTTCAAATAAAATTGGAAAGCTACTCAGACTGCGTGGAACGGTATGGGAGGTCGCCGAGACACCCTGCGGAAGGTTGGGGGCGTGAAAGTCGATGTCGCAACCGATGTTGGAGCGGGCGATATTTGGGGCAAAAGCGAGACGATTTCCTCGTGGAATATGAATCATCTTGTGCTTCTGGGTGTCGACCCGGTCAGCTGCGGGAAGAGTGGCGGAAATCGCTGGGGCGCGGTTTTGAATCTCGACGCGATAGACGAAATCCGGCCCGCCACGCTTAAGTTGGTCGCGAACCTCAACGACGTAATTCCCATCGGCTGGAATTTCGTAATCGAGGCGACTGTCGGGAGTGCCGCCGGTCTGGTCATCGTTCGCGACGAGGTATTTGTTGTCCGCCGCCTGACGTATTGTGATCACGCTATCCAGAGGTGACCGAAGGTGTCGGGCTAAAACCTGAAAACGGAGTCTCTCGCCCTTCTTTGCCTGAAAGCGAAACCAATCCTTGTCGTCTGCGCTCGACAGGATGCCATGAAAAGCAACAGGGGCCTTTGGTGGACTTTCTGCCGGAAATGCCTGCTTATAATTTTCATTGGGTTCGACCTCGTTGATGTAATCGAGAGCTGAAACATGAACGCTATTGCCGGATGGGGAACTCTGTCCACCGTCTTCAACAAAGGCGTCAAAGGGTTGATTGCCAACCTTGATTCTCTTCTTTAAATTACCTTTTGCGTCGCCGATGAAGGTGAATTCGATCTCCTCGCCGGGCTTCGCGGCGGGTGGGAAAATGGCACGCGGACGTGGAAAGCTGCCGATATGCATGCGGTATTGCGAAGCCGGATTTCCTTCGTATGAGGACTCCCGGATCACTACAGTGTAAGGTCCATCTTCGGGAACGATAATCGAAGCCGCACAGTCTCGTTTTAACAGAGGGGAATCATCATTGACGGCGAGTTCGAATCGATTCTTATCGAGAATCGCGACATAGGGATCGAACATGACACGCCCCAGGCGCATTGCTTCAACCTCGACCGAAAGTCGTTGGCCTTTTTTGCACTGCACCTGATAATAGTCGTCGTCTTCCCGGTCGGCGACCCCTTGGACGGTGACATTGAGATCGACTTTTTGCGGGTCCAGAAAGGTGTTGTTGAGATCCTTGGTGTTGTCCTCGGACCGGGCTTCCATAACCGTAGGGAACTGCCCTACCCAGAATGTGCGCATGTAGGTGAGCCCGCCGTTGCAGCGCAGTCTCATCGGGTGTTCGCCCAGAGGCGCATCCGGAGCGATGGCAATGACTGCCTTCACACTGTTGTGATCCTTACCGGGGGCGAGGGATTTCACCGTCAGGCCCTTGTGGTAGAGCAAGAGTTCCTGTGGATCCTTTAATCGCTTGCCATAGAGTCGGATTTCAACCTCTGAACCAAGCTTGCCGCCACGTGGTTCAACCCGCGACAGTTCGGGGCTGAATCCGTTGGCAAAAAGGGAAGAGAACAAAAACAAGATCAGTGGGCGAGCCATGGCGATCATTAGCTTAGGCTTTCTTGGCCAGGATTTCATCGACGATGCGACCTCCATCGACGATCTCGATCGGGCGGTCTCCGGGAGCCATGAGCTCTTTATCGCCGGTGATCCCCAGCTGATTGTAGACGGTGGTGGCCAAATCTTCGATGCCAACCATGTCTTCCTCGGGCTCGCCGCCAAGGGCATCGGACATTCCGTGCACAAGTCCGCGATGCATTCCACCACCGGCAAGTCCGACTGAGAAGACGCGCGGCCAGTGGTCGCGACCACCGGTTCCATTGATTTTCGGGGTGCGGCCAAATTCCGAAGTGACCATCACAAGAGTGGAGTCAAGGAGTCCCCGCTCATCAAGATCGGAAATGAGGGTCGCGATGGCTTGGTCGACCGGAGGAAGCTGCTGTTTGATTCCATTTTTGATATTGTCGTGGTGATCCCAACCACCGGCGGTGAGTGAAACGAAGCGCGTGCCTGCTTCCACCAGACGGCGCGCCAGAAGCATCCTTTGTCCGGGGGTGTTCATCCCGTAGCGATTCCGGACCGCTTCCGTCTCGGCCTTAAGATTAAAGGCTTCACGGGCCTCCTGCGAGGAGATCAATTTGTAAGCATGCTGGTAAAAGGCATCCATCGAATCTAGGGCATCCGACTCTTCGATCGTTCTGAAGTGGTGATCGACCGTCTCTAGCAGGCTGCGGCGGCGCTCAAAGCGTGCATCATCGACGCCGCCGGGCATATTAAGGTCACGCACTTTGAAATCTCCGCGGGATGGTTCCGAACCAATTGCAAATGGTCCAAATGCCGATGAAAGGTATCCGGAGTTGGCGAATTCATTGGGAACCGATGGGACACAAACATAAGGGGGGAGGTTGTTACGAGGCCCCAATTCGTGAGCCACCACCGATCCCATCGCCGGGTATTCGAGTGCGGGAGAGGGTTTGTAACCGGTGAACATGTTGTGGGTTCCACGCTCGTGAGCCGCCTCGCCGTGAGCCATGGACCGAATGATGGTCATCTTATTGGCAATTTTGGCGGTGTGCTTGAGATTCTCACTGAATTTGATCCCTTTGATTGAGGTGTCGATGGTGCCAAAGGGTCCTCGGTATTCGGTCGGAGCATAGGGCTTGGGATCCCAGGATTCCTGGTGGGCCATTCCGCCAGGGAGGAAAATCTGGATAACCGATTTGGCAACCCCTTCACGGGTTTTGTAGTGCTTTTGTTGAGCCTTAGCCTCCATGGAGAGAAATTGGGGAAGGGACAGGCCGAGGCCTCCGAGCAGGCCGACGTGGAGGAATCCACGGCGGGAGAAGTCATTGGCAAAGGGATTTCCGGGGCAGCGTTTTTTCATAGTTTTACGATGTAGCTGTTGTTGTTACGAAACGGTTTAGATTTTTTAATCAATTCTTCCAAAAAAAATGACTCCTTTTCAGGGGCTGGACATTTCTGTTCGGATGGACAGACTTCCGCTTGCAAGCGACAATGGAATATCCCCAAATCCAAGGATACCAGATTCAGGCCGAGATTGGTTCGGGGTCCGCTGGTGTCGTCTATCTGGCCACCCGTGACAACGGCTCCCGCTGTGCGATCAAGGCCTTCGACAGCATGTCTTCCAATCCGGGCTTGCTTGCCGATCGCATACAACGGATTCTCGAAGCCGGAGCCCAAGGCGCCATCGTTCCAATTACCGCGCAGGCTTTGGATGCCAGGCCCGCTTGTATCATTATGGACTTGTTGACTGGGAGCGCGCCCGATGAGAGCCCGATCGAATCGAACACTCTCCAAATTGCTTTTAACCAATACCTGAAAAGCGACTCGACCTGGCCGTTCCTGCAAAACTTGGCGTCGGCTCTTGCAAAGCTCCACTCGGCCAGGGTGGCGCACGGGAATCTCAAGCCCGGAAATATCTTTCTGGGGCAGGGTGGATTGCCTCTCCTTGCTGATTTCGCGAGCGGATTGATGCCCGGGGTTCATTGCGCGAATTATAGCGATGCGCTTCTTTATTCTCCGCCCGAGCAACTTCGCTCTCCGCAGGACTACGAAGGCGAGGCCGGATACCGTTGGGATGTTTATGCCTTTGGTGTTCTTGCCTATCGCTTGCTGACCGGAAACTTTCCACGCTCAAATGATCTTTTTCAGTCGGTTTCTCCGCCTCCCGGCGAAAACCAGCGATTTGAAATTGATGCCGATCACGAAGGCATCGCCAGAGGTTTGGAGGAACAGCCCGGTGTCTATTGGCCCGAGGAAGCCGCCGATGAAAAGGAGAAGGCCTTTCGCGCCATCATTGATTCCTGCCTCCAGCTTGATCCGCGGAGTCGTCCGTTCAACATGCGGGAGGTCGCCCGCCGGTTTGGGGCGATCGAGATCGAATTGGCTCAAAAGAAGGAGCGGGAGCGTCTCGAATTCCTAGAGAAGCAAGCCGACAAGAAACTACGGCGTGTCTCGAGGTGTTTCGTCACCACTTCGTTGATCGCTCTGGCTTTGGCAGGTGGCTGGGGCGGGACTCAATTTCTGAAAATGCAGGAGGCGAAGAAGGCAAAAGAATTGCTAGCTGACTATCGGGTAGGTGCCGAAGCGAAAGTGTCCGATTTGACCAATCAGCGGGAGGTGGCTCTCCAGTCACAAAGTATTGCCATTGCCGCAAAGGAATCGGCCGAAACTGCACTGGTCCGGGAAAAGAGCCTCGCGAGCGATGAACTGCGGTCGGCTCACGGCACGAACGAAAAGCTTTTCAACTGGATCCTGGAGGAAGGTATAGAGGGATTGCCTGTCCTCGAAGGGAGGGCTGCAAGACTCGAGTCACTTCTTGCGGAGGTCGGGAAACAGCTCAAAGGATTGTCTGTAAGGGCCGAACTTAAAGAGCAAGCTAGCATTCTGAAGCTGCGCCGCGCCGAGCTGGCGCTCGCGATGGGTGACGTGGAAAAAGGGGGGGACTGGCTCAACGAAGCGATTGATGATCCAAAATTGCCTCCCGAGCTGGCGGCGAGAGCACGACTCCGGAATTTGCTGCTGGTTTCGAAACGAAAACCATCCGAATTGAAAGGCCTTCTCGGCAGGCATGAGGCTGGAATTCTGGATGCCTACCAACGCGACGACCACCGCCGACTCCGCGCAAAAGCAGCCTTGGATCTTGTGAAAGCCCGCCTCGCCGAGGCGACCGGCGATGGAGCGAGAGCCTTGGCGGCCTATCTCGATAGCTTAAAGGCATTTCAAGAGCTCGAAAAACTCTACCCTGCAAATTCTACAATCGGCTTAATCGTTGGGCGACGTTTCCTCACTGCCGCTCTTGCCGCAGAAGGCGAAGGTTCTCCCGGAAATGCAGCGAAGCTCCGGGGAGAAGCTGCGGCCGCTTTTGTTACTTTGGCCAAAAAGCAGGAAAATCCGGCTCCGGAGATTCAATATCAAATTGCTTCCGCAAAAGCGGCCCGGGCGGTCTCGTTGTGGCAACAAGGGGATTCATTTGGGGCTGAGATGTTGGCAAGGGAAGGCGTCACAAGGCTCACAGCACTTCAAAGTAAAATGCCAGGCGACTTTAGAGTCGCCATTGATCTTGCCTCACAGAGGGGGATCATCGCGACCGCTCTCCGGGACGAGGGGAAGTTAACCGAAGCCCAGAGTCTTCTATCGAAAGAGATCGCAGTGCTCGGGAAGGGCGTGAAGGAATATCCCGAAAACTGGAGTGCCTGTTATTTGCTGACTTCCTTAAAGTGGCAGCTCTCCGGACTTTTGGGGCGGCAGGGAAGCGGTGACGAAGAACTCAGGCTCAGTAAGGAAGCTTACCATGAACTGAAGGCTCTTCTAAAAAATCCCGCCATGAAACAGCCACGTCCTTCCGAGGTGCGCAAGTCCCTGGCTTATCTTTGCGGTGATCTCGGTCATGCTTCCGATCTCAGGAACAAGCGGGAAGACGCCATTATCTACCTTCAGGAATGCAAACGATACTGGCAGGAATTAGCGCGTGATAAAGGTGATCAACTGGAGATCAGGGAAGGCTATCAATGGGCTGTCAATCGCCTTGCAGAGGTTGGCGTGAAGTAGTCTTTTCCGGAGCTTTCACGACCCCTTAACGATGGATTCACGCGGTCTTGTGTATTTTTCTTCGTTATGGAAAATACAACATTCGAAGAGAAAAGGGCTCGTGTTTTTAACTCCAAAATTGGAAGCGCCGTTTAGTCGTTCGGTTTCTGGTTGTTTTGAAAATGTCGGCCACGGGCGTCGAGATGATGGCAGAGGGATTGCTTGCCCGGGTCATTGGGGAAAATCGTCTGCTGCTGACCGGCGTGACTGCGGGCGCTGTCTGTATCTCGGCGGGCGGTTTGGGCTTCATACGTTGTCTCGCATCCATCGCTTCGAAATAGCGCCCCGCTATCTTCGATCACTGCGCCCCGGCCAATTACTTCCCAGCCTCGGTCGCGGCGGGTAAGGGGGCAACTCTGAAGAGCGTAAAGCGTTTGGGAAAATTCGGAATTTTCCCTCTCGCTTGGCCGTCGGATAGGTTCACATCAACGCGATGCTCGGCGACTTTGACCATGCTTTGAATCCGGACGTTGCGCAATAGTCCGCGCCACTCTGGCTCTGCTTGACGGGGCAGGTATACCCGGGGGATCTTTAGTAATGTCGTCACATTTTTTGACGGAAGAATAATCGTTCCCTTGATTTGCCATAAATTTGTTCGTTAAATTCCGTGGCATTGGGGAAACTTGAGATCGATGAGTCCTCCCGACGATGAACGCCATGACCAATTCCGTCGTCTTTTACCGGCGCACGAAGCAGCGATCCGTCCTCAAGCCCGACTCCTGTTGTCGACCTTGGCGGCTCGGGTTGGGCTGGATCAACTCGGAGAAGTCGATCAATCACTTCCTCATATCGACGGCTGGGGCAGCGACAACTGCGGGCTGAATCACCGGGTGGTCAATGACGCCGCGACGATACGGTTCGTAATGTCTGGCAACCGGTTAGCTCTCGGGTTGACTGAAAGTCAAGACTGTCCGGAATTCCGCACTCTGGTCCCGCCCGATCAAGGGTGCGGGTTCCATTGGAGGACGGTCTACGATGTCACCATCCTGCACCTCCTTGGACTCGATCACGAGCGTCTGACGTTTTACCACAACGGCATCAAACGCCGTTTGACGGATGTCCATGGACACTCCATTTCCGAAATTCTAACTTAGAGAATACCCTCACGTTACCCGGTCCCAAGGCAAGGGACTGGAAAGGTGGACGGTGTCACCTCAATCTGGTGAGGCAAAACCTCAGGCATCCATCTTGGCCGCCTTGTTGGCGCGCTTGCGCTCGTTGGGGTCAAGGATGCGCTTGCGGAGGCGGAGAAAGTTGGGGGTCGCTTCCACGAGTTCATCGGGGTCGATGTATTCGATGGCGCGCTCAAGCGAGAACTTCAAGGCGGGTGCCAGCTTGACGGTATTGTCTTTTCCGGCGGAGCGGATGTTGTCGAGCTTCTTGGCTTTGACCGGATTGACCGGGAGGTCATCGGCCCGGGAGTTCTCGCCAACGATCATGCCGGTGTAGACTTCCTCGGTGGGGTTGACGAAGAGGGTTCCGCGTCCTTCCAGAGCAGTAAGACTGTATGCGGTGGCCGGACCGGTGTCCATAGAGACGAGGGTGCCGGCTTGACGAGTGACGATGTTGCCGGCCCATGGCTTATACTGGTCGAAGAGGTGGGACATGATGCCATGGCCCGAGGTGATGTTCACGAGTTCAAACTCGAGACCGATGATTCCACGCGTCGGAATATTGGCTGTAATCAGGGTGCGGTTTGAGGAGTCATTGGTCTCCATGTTTTCGAGGACGCCCTTGCGGTCATTCAAGATTTTAAGAATGGAGTTTGCATACTCGGAGGGCATTTCAAGAAAGAGAGTTTCCCACGGTTCGAGGCGTTTGCCTCTTTCATCTTCCTTCAGAATTACAGTGGGGCGTGAGACGAGGATTTCAAAGCCCTCGCGTCGCATAGTTTCGACGAGAACGGCGATTTGCATGGCACCACGGGCGGAGACGTTGAAGGTCCCGGCAAGGTTGGTTTCTTCAACGTGGATAGAAACGTTAGTTTTCATTTCGCGGAAGAGACGTTCGTGGATGACGCGGGATTGGACGTGCTTTCCGTCCTTGCCGGCGAAGGGGCCATCGTTGATCGAGAACTGCATTTGCACGGAAGGAGGGTCAATGGCAACGGCCGGTAGTGGTTCGGCTTCCTCATCACCGGCAATAGTTTCGCCGATGTCGGCGTCTTCAAATCCCGAGATTCCCACAATGTTTCCAGCGACTCCGTTCTCAGTATCTTGAATCCCCAGGTTATTGTATTCGAAAACCTTGCCGACCTTGGTGCGAACCTTGGTGCCGTCTTTCTTGAAACGAAAGACGGTGTCGTTCTTTTTAATTGAACCGGCGACGATTTTACCGATGGCAATACGGCCGACGTAATCATCCCAATCGATATTTGAGACGAGCATCTTGAAGGGAGCTTCGGCGTCGACTTTAGGTGCGGGAATGTTTGCGACGATTGCATCTAGAAGAGGGGCGCAGTCACCTTCGGTGGCATCGTGTGACGTTGAGAAAAAACCGTTCTTGGCCGAACCGTAAAGGGTGGGAGCATCAAACTGGTCTTCGGTGGCGTCGAGTTCAAGAAAGAGTTCAAGCACCTTGTCATGGACAGCGAGAGGGTCGGAGTTCGGGCGGTCGATCTTGTTTACGACGAGGATGGGCTTCAGGCCTTCTTCGAGGGCCTTGCGAAGTACGAAACGAGTCTGCGCCTGTGGTCCGCCAAAGGCATCGACGACAAGGATGACACCATCGACCATCTTCATGACGCGCTCCACCTCGCCACCGAAGTCGGCGTGCCCTGGAGTATCGACAATATTAATTGTGTAACTATCCCAAGGGACGGCGGTGTTTTTCGCTTTGATCGTGATTCCTTTTTCGCGCTCCAGATCCATGGAGTCCATGGCCCGTTCGGTGACAGCTTGGTTTTCACGATAGGCGCCACCTGCCTTGAGAAGTTCGTCGACGAGAGTGGTTTTACCGTGGTCAACGTGGGCGATGATGGCTAGGTTACGGAACTTGGACATAATGGTGGCAAATGGAATTTGCGGGCCTTTTATTGAGGTCAGCGCGCGCTCCTTGCCTTAGAAATGTCGGAATAGCAAGAAATCGCTCGATTTGAGCGAAATTCATTTTGTGCGACAGCACTATGTCTACGGACGAACTCCAATAGATGAAGTTTCGCAGTGGAGGTAGCGAAAAGCGATTAATCCGGCCAGCAATACCGTTGGGAGAGCCCACAGTAACCCGACCAGGATGGCAAGGATTCCGGCAATCATGATGCGGAAACACAAAAAATAGAGGCAGAGGAGAAAGATTTGCCCGCTGTTAGCACTGGCAAACTTCCTAGCTTGGCCGATGCGAAATCCTACGTCGAGTTTGATGGGCTGGGCAGGGGGCTCCAGACTCCTGACAGTGGCTTGCATTCTCTCAACAACAGTTGTGGAGGGTTGGAGATGAGGATTGTTTGTCATGGTGTCAGTGGTCAGTCCGGGCACACTAGAAGCAAGAGTCCATTGTTCCATTCCTTCTGTCCAAACCAAGGTGCTTTCAGGGAGGGCCTCATTAAAGCGCTGCTGCAGCATGCCAAAAGTAATGGGGCCTTTTTTCGTTATGTTCGGCGCAGAACCAAGAGCTGTTTGGGGAGGTATTCATAACCTATGAGGGGCTAAAGTTTTTCTGCGGCTTCGACGACAAGGCGCTCGGTGGTTTCCCAGTCGATGCACTGATCGGTGATAGATTGGCCATAGGCGAGTTGATCAAGAGGCTGGGGAAATTTTTGGCTTCCGGAGTGGAGGTGGCTTTCGAGCATGGCACCGACAATCGAGGTGTCTCCGGTAGCTCTTTGGCGGACGATCTCCTCAAAAACAGCGGGCATTTGCTCACACTTCTTTCCACAGTTAGCGTGCGAGGCATCGACCATGATGGCGGGTGGGAGGTTGTGCTTGAGAAGGGTGTCGCGGGTGCTCTTGATAGATTCATGACTGAAGTTGGGGCCATTTTCTCCTCCGCGGAGGATGAGGTGGCAGTGGGGATTTCCGGCGGTCGAGACGGCTGATGCGACTCCTTCTTCGGAGACGCCAAGGAATGTCTGCGGTTGTGAGGCGGCCTTGATAGCGTTGATCGCGGGCGTGATTGCGCCTGAAGTCGTATTTTTGAAACCGATAGGCATGGAAAGCCCCGATGCCATTTGGCGGTGGGTTTGGCTTTCGCTGGTGCGGGCTCCGATGGCGGACCATGAAATGAGGTCGGCGATGTATTGGGGTGTGATGGGATCGAGAAGTTCGGTGGCGGTGGGGAGGCCGAGTAAAAGGACTTCGGTTAGGAACTGTCGGGCAAGCGTGAGGCCCTGGTGGATATTGTCCGACCCGTCGAGATCTGGGTCCATGATGAGGCCCTTCCAGCCGACGGTCGTACGGGGTTTTTCGAAATAGACCCGCATCACGATGTTTATTTTTTCTCTCACCTCGTCAGCGAGTATCGCAAGCTTTTCAGCGTAAATGCGGCAGGCCTCGGTGTCGTGGACCGAGCAGGGGCCGACGATGAGGAGGAATCGGGAATCGGGAACGAAGATGGAATCACAGATGGCCTTGCGTGAGGAGGAAACCAATTGGGCTTGTTCGGTGGTCCGGGGCACATCCTGCATCAAAATGGCGGGAGAGGGGAGCGGAGCGTTACCGAGGACGTTGAGATTGGAAGTATTTTCCATAAAGGGCAGAGTCTTGAGTTTTCGGATTCAAGTATCAAGCCCGTCTTGCTAGACATCTGTCATGCAAGCAAAAGGTCTTCAATTACTCGAATCTCTCACGCAAGCTCACAGTGTCCCCGGATACGAAGACGAGGTGAGGGATATATTTCTCAAGGAACTCGATGGATACGGAGAGTTTGGCGCGGACAAAAATGGGTCGGTTTACTGCAGCAAAGGGGGAAGTGGGCCCAAGGTCATGGTCGCAGGTCACATGGATGAGATTGGTTTCCGAGTTCAAAGCATCCTTTCCAATGGCTATTTGAAGATGGTTCCGGTGGGTGGTTGGTGGGGGCACACTCTTTTGTCGCAACGGGTTGAATTGAAGAATCAGGCCGGGGTGAAGATTGTGGGCACAATCGCCTCGAAGCCTCCTCACTTTCTAAGTGAATCGGAACGGAACAGTGTAATCGGTGTTTCGAATATGTTTGTCGACATCGGGGCCCGATCACGCGCGGAGGCTGAGGGCTGGGGGGTCCAGTTGGGCGATCCCATTGCTCCGTGGAGTCCCTGGACCGCGATGCACCAGCCGGATTGGTATATGACCAAGGCCTTTGACAACCGCGTCGGCATGGCAGGGGCCATTCAAGTGGGGCAGGAAGCAAAAGCGGCGAGCTGTCAACTGATCACGGCGGGCTCGGTGCAGGAAGAGCTCGGGCTGAGAGGGGCAAAGTCGCTCGCTCATGTGACCACGCCGGACCTTGCCATCGTTTTGGAGGGACCGCCGGCTGATGATACTCCCGGAATGCCCATGAGTGAGGCTCAAGGTGTGTTGGGAGGAGGGGTGCAAATCCGCCTTCATGATCCAAGCGCCATCATGAATCCCCGCTTGGCCAGATTTGCGATCGAAACGGCTCGCAGCGAGGGGATTCCTTATCAGATTACGGTTCGCTCGAGTGGTGGAACTGATGCCGGATCCTTCACTTTGGCCAATGAGGGGATTCCGAGTGTTGTTCTTGGAACCCCGGCACGATATATCCATTCCCATAACGCCATTGTGTGTGTCTCGGATTACCATGCCATGGTTGCGCTTAGCATCGCCATGGTGAATCGACTCGACGACTGCACTGCAAAAAGTTTTACGAGCTTTCTCTAGGCGCTTCCAAACTATGATCTGAATTATAACAGGTTCGAAAAACCAATTCTGCTTTTTTGGCATCATGAAAGAGGTTTGGGAACAGGCAACAATCGGCTACATCATGCCGTTCACGATTCTTTTAGGGCTGGTGCTCCTGTTTTGGATCGTGGGCTTGCACGGAATTAGTGGTTTGGATGCCGATGTTGGTCTGGACGTCGACGGCGGGGCCGATGTGAAGGCTTAAAAAGCCTTCGGATTCTTGTTCCGGGTCGTCAATGCGCAGGATATTCCCTTGATGCTGATTTTAAGCCTCCTGACTCTTTTTATGTGGGCTATTTCCATAGACTCTAATTTTATATTTTAACCCGGGGCAGAGCACCACTCTCGCTTTGGTGTTCTTGCCGGCCGATTTTTTTCGGCAGTGTCTTACTTGTGAAGATAGTGACCTAGCCGCTGCGCAAGTTTTTCCGGTATGGTGATCGGGCTCACTGCGCTTGGAGTCAGGAGCCGCAAGCTTTCGCGATGTCCCCATTGTTATGTAAATTTATAACGACCGTATTCGGGAGGCTTGCTTGCCAAATGGCTCGTTCTGACTTTCTGCTCAGTCTGGGTCGGGATTTCAATCTTCCGGTGGAGAAGAACTGGCAGGGGCGTATTAGCGGGAGATCTGGAAAGGCTTAACCTTGCCATTCTCAAGGGATCCTCCAAGCCAGGCGAGAAGTTGATTCATCTCAAGGTGGTCGTTGCGAAGTGACTGGAGCGATTCCCAGCCGCAATGAGTGCGGCGTTTTGCGGGGACGATTTTCTCCACATGAAGCCGCCCCATGAGCGCCTCGGTTTCACGATCAATGGCATTTTTGATTTGCGCTGGGTGGGGGAGATCATCCAGATGGCTTGGCGAAAGCCCGAAGCTGACCACGCCGATCCCTAACTCGTTTGCCAGAGCCCGAACTTGGTCTCCGAGTGATTCATCTGAAATGCTATTGGCAAGGTAAAGAATACCTTCGTTGGCCCACATGGAGGCGCTCATGGTTTGGAACAAGTCTTCGCGAAAGTTGTCGTGACTTGTCTCCACCCGCATCCGAACGGAGCTGAGATGGTAGGGAGGAAGCCCAAGTGTCTGCTTGAGTGCGAGATGGGCGGAATCTAGTGCGAGTCCGTCTTCATCAAATTGTCCGTGCTCCCAGTCTATGAGAACAATCTCGGGGAATTTCCAAAGGTTTCCAAGAGGAGCCCCAGCGGACAGACACTCGCGAAATTCAAAGGTGAAGATGCTCTTGGTCTCGGCGTATTTTTGAACGATTGCCCGAAACTTGCTGAGTCGCAGCATGGCTTGATCCACTGACGAGCTGTCATCAAGATCATCGAGTCTGCCCTGGGTCATTGCAAGGAGCCCCTTCGCGCTAGAGAGGGCCGGGACTGCTGCCCCGCGTTTGTAGTAGCCTTGTCCCTTTTCGACCTTGGCGATGGGTGAATTAGGGTCGCATGACATCACCGAGAAGTGATACCGCAGCGAGGCGTCGGAGTATTCGCCATGGAGGTTCATCCGAAGCAGGCGAATTAATTCCGTTCCTTTGATCGAGTCCTTCGGATTGGAAGGGAGGATTTCGGCAAGGAGGTCGGAAAGTTGGTTGCGGAGACTCATAAGATCGCTGTACTAGATCGGCGTGATCTGTCTCCAGATGCAACGGGATGATGAGTGGGTTGGGCAAGCTCCAAGTCATTCAAAACTACAAAAATTGTAAATCTAGGTAAACATTTGCTTTGCAATTCCAAACAATTCAGTGAATCGATTGTTTCCGCTTGTCGTCTCATTTGATGAACTGTTAAAAAAACAGCATGAAAGTAATTCTAGCATGTATCCTCACAATTGTCCTGTCATCTTTGGTCCAGGCTCAGACCGCCAAGGAAATCATGGAATCCGTCCGTCAGGGCACCGTCCTGCAAAAGGAGCAGATCCTGACCGGTGTGATTCGCAAGGGAGTAAAAAAGACGCCGTTGAATCTCTTTTTTAAAGGAAAGGATATCCAATTCACACTGAATGATGGAACCGAGGGTTTTCACCTGCGTCTGGAGGATGACAAACAGGAACTTTGGGACATTGCGAATGGTAAGGCTAAAAAATTTCCGGCCAGTAAGATCGGAGCCTCGCTGGCGAATACAGATCTGACTTATGAAGATCTCGCCTTAAAGTTTCTTTATTGGCCCAATCCCAACAAATATGAAGGGGGGAAAATTGGTCTTGAAGATTGTTGGCGCATCCACATCGTCAATCCAGAGGAAAACGGTAGTTACCGTGAGGTCAGCGTCTGGGTGACAAAGAAGCATCGCGCACTGGCACGTGTTGTGGGATATGGCCCGAGGCCGGCACGCCGTCCGCTCAAGCAATTTGAAATTATGGACGTGATGAAGGTCAATGGAGTTTTTACGGTGGAAACAATGAAAATCAGTCGTTTTGACGAGAAGCGTCGCGTGATAGGCGATACTTATCTTGAGTTCGATAAGCCGAAGAGGAGAGGGCGCTAGGGGCAATGTCGCTTGGTGAAAGGTGCCTTGGCTAAAGACCTGATTCATTCCTGTCCCGGGCAATGGGTAGGGTTTTTGATCTTACGCAGCTTACTTGCGGCAGGCTGACCTAATCATTAGGCCCCGGTGGACCAATCTGAGATATTCAGTAATCGAAGCGTGGGGAGCCACTAAGCAGGACCCATTCTCGATGGGCTCGACTTCCCTGCAGGCTTGCTGCGGGCTTTTTGAAGACGTGGGGGGATCAAGCATCCAGTCCAAAGGCGGTGTGGACGACTCTTGTCGCTTTTTCAATTTGCTCTTCTTCGACCGTGACAGAGATTTTAATTTCAGATGTCGAAATCATGCCAATATTAATTCCAGCTTTTCCCAAGGCCTCGAACATTTGGGCGGCTACGCCGGAATGGCTGCGCATGCCGATGCCCACACAGGAAAGTTTGGCGATCCCTGCTTCGGTTTCGATGGCGGCGTCTGCGGAAAGCTCGTCGAGGACCGGCTTGAGGGCGCTTTGAGCCCGGCCGAGATCATTGGTGTGCATGGTGAAGGAATGCCGGGCCAATTTATCGCTGGCGATGTTTGACACGATCATGTCGATATTCACCTCGGCCTCGGCGAGAGCGCCAAGAATGCGGCCGGACATTCCCGGGGTATCGGGGATGGCGGTGATGGTGACTCGGGCTTGGGAGCGCTCGATCGAGACTCCGCGAATGACAACTGATTCCATGGCTTCGTGTTCTTCGGTGACGATGGTCCCCGGGTTATTGTTGAGTGATGATTTGACCTCGAATTTCACGCCATATTTCTTGGCAAATTCGACGGAGCGGGACTGCATGACCTTCGTCCCAACCGAGGCGAGTTCAAGAAGCTCGTCGTAGGAAATCTCCGGAAGCTTCCGGGCGTTTTCAACAACTCTCGGGTCAGCGGTGTAAACTCCATCGACATCGGTGAGGATTTGGCAAAGGTCTGCCTTGACGGAGGATGCGACCGCGATTGCGGAGAGATCCGAACCGCCCCTTCCCAAGGTGTGGATCATGCCGTCCTTGGTGATTCCTTGGAAACCGGCGACAACGATGGTCCGATCCTGTTCAAGGTATTGGTTGACCAAAGTCGGTTCGATTCGCTCGATCCGTCCCCGGGTGTGTGAACCACTGGTTACGATTCCGGCCTGACGACCGGTG
>Ga0213866_10000344_pt1 | contig 38572 bp, 10 predicted proteins | sample PICome_11_FD_160079 | JGI IMG/M metagenome (GOLD analysis project Ga0213866, IMG submission 160079) | Coastal seawater microbial communities near Pivers Island, North Carolina, United States - PICO284 | ecosystem: Environmental > Aquatic > Marine > Coastal | place: USA: North Carolina... | reverse complement strand
CATAGTGATATTTAATCTATCACTATGTCTGAATTAGGATTTAATGGTTAGTATTGTTGTCCTGCTGCATAACGTCTAGCCTGTGTTAAATCACCCACATCAGTGGCATTGGCATCTGACGAAAATGGGAACTTGTCGATTGTGTCTACTATAGTGTTTATAGTGTCAGCAAAACCACCTGATGTATATCCACTTGCTGTCGATGATTGTCCTGCTGCACCGTATCTAGCCTGTGTTAAATCACCCACATCTGATGCATTGGCATCCGATGCAAATGGGAATTTGTCGATTGTGGTCCGTCCTTCGGGGCCAGCATAACCACCTGATGTATACCCGTTTTCTCCAGATGATTGTCCTGCTACGTAGCTTCTAGCCTGTGTCAAATTACCTACATCAGTCGCATTGGCATCCGATGCAAATGGGAATTTGTCAATTGTGTCTGAATAACCACCTGATGTATATCCACTTGCTGTCGATGATTGTCCTACTGCATCGAATCTAGCCACAGTCAAATTACCTACATCTGATGCATTGGCATCCGATGCAAATGGGAACTTGTCGATTGTGTCGACAGAGGGTGGAGCTATACCACCTGATGAGTATCCACTTGCTGTCGATGATTGTCCTGCCACTGAACGTCTACTCAGCGATAAATCACCTACATCAGTAGCATTGCCATCTGACGAAAATGGGAACTTGTCGATTGTGCCGGCAATGGGCTCACCACCTGATGTATATCCACTTGCTGTCGATGATTGTCCTGCTACGTAGCTTCTAGCCTGTGTCAAATTACCTACATCAGTCGCATTGGCATCTGATGCAAATGGGAATTTGTCGATTGTGCCGGCAATGGGCTCACCACCTGATGTGTAACCGTAGTTAGTGCCTTGAAATCCAGTGGGCCCACTACCTGAACTATCAGTACCTGATGTAAAATTCGCGCCGCCTGTTAAAGTTATACCTCCTGATATTTGCATTTTTTAATCTCCTATATTATGTTTCAACTATAGCAGTTTGACTAATACTTGGTGATGCAAATGTAAATCCACTGCCATTGGGATTGGGTGTATATAATACTCCACGAATTCTGGTATCACCCAGTACTGGAGCATCCACGGTGCCATCACCACCGTCTCTGAGTTGCATTCTGACTGTTACACTAGTAGGAGAAGTTGTGTTGTTTACCTGAGCGCTTACATTTGCCCAGTCTGATGTATAGGGTGCGCTGCTTCCAGCATAGGTGTTAAGAGTTTGATATGAAGTGGTCATGTCTACCTGACCCAATCCAGCACCAGTACCAGCACCAGCCACGGTGTCCTGTTTGATCATAAACACATTGCCCAAGTTATTTAATTTTGTTTCCCAGGATAATGTTTGAGCATCACTTCCACTATAATTAATAATAGCACCTTCCACGCCCACTGCGCCACCACCGTTAAACCATGCATTGAGTTCAGCACTGGAGTTCCAAGTGAATGTCACTGTGCTAGTAAGTGTTCCTGTCCAATTGCCGTCTGTGCTAACATCCCAGGTATCACTAACTGGATATGTCAGAGTGCTATGATGGTATGTTTTTTCTTCATTGTCCCAACGGGCTTTGGTATCATACATCATGCCGTTCCATTCATTGGCTTCTATTAACTGACCTGCAACAATATCTGTTTGAATGTGCACATTGGTTGTGGCATGATAAAATGTATTTAATGCCTGAATATCATTTTGTAATTCTGTGAATGCACCAGCGCTGCCCAATGCTTCAATGGTAGTGCCTGACACAGCGGCACCCACACTGGCACCGCCCTGATTTAATCCATGCAAGTCAGTAACGCTAGTGGGGGCACTTAACATGTCGTTGATATTGGTTCTGGCATTGTTGTAATCAGCAGGGTAAATAGTGTCACCACTATTAACAGTGACCATGTTTGTTCCGCCTGAAATAACCAGTGTTGTTCCTGATGCCATTACTTGACTCCTATAACTGCTATTACCATGCCTGAATCACTGTCAGTTAAAGCTCTGCCAATAATGATTCTGGGATCATAGTATTTATCATCTTTGAGTGCCATGGCATATCCAGGTTGACCTGCACTCACTAATCTCTGTCCTTTTTTAACTGCTCCAATTAATTTTACTGGTGTTCTGCCCTGCAATGCTACTGGAAGTCCACCTCCTGCGTTCATGACATAGGCAGGATTTTCTGAAATAACTCCCAAAATTTCTGTGCACATGGTATCTGTGCACATGGTAATTTCTGAGTCACCACCCAGTTTAACCACTGTGCCTGGTTCATATTCAGCGTCAGAACTAAATCTTTCTGCTAAATCAGCATATGTAGCTTCAAATGTAGTGCCTGGTGTCAACGTCCAGGTACCAGTAACTGTTCCAGCGGTAGCTGCTGAACCAGTACTTAAACATGTTGTGGTCACACAATTATTAAACACTGCTGAAGAATTAAATACTGTATCGCTATTAAACACCACATTGCCTGAATCAAATGTAATACTATCTGATGTTGCTTGTATACCAGCACTGACTGCCAGTGTTTCAAAATAACCCACTGCATAGGGATCGTTGCTGTCACCTATGGTCAGACCAGAAATTTGTGGGATTATGCTTTCTGAAGTACTCACAATCTGATTGAAATACATGAGATCAGCTTGTATAGCTGGATCACCGGGATTGCTTATGAAATCCTGTATGATGTTGTCCCTTTCTAAATTTAGTAAGACCCCACTGCCCTCGGAGTATCTGCTACGAGTTGCTTGTGGTACTTCTGCTTCGCCGCCGCCTTCCTGACCGTACTGTCTGAGATTGAGGCCAGGCAATATTCTGCCACCGTTCAAACTACAAATACCACCTATGCCAACTAATTCAGGGTAGTAGTTGATGCTTTCTGTTTCTGTGCTAGATGCCTGATTTACAATGTTAAATGTTTTGTGATCACTAAGCAAAGCAATTATGGTTTCTTTGCCATACTTGGTTTGTGTGGTGCCTTGATTTATGCTACCAGTATCGGAATCGTTGTTGTAAACAAATGCCAGGACGGCCTTGGGACCTTCTGTGCTAGCCAGGAATATGTTTCTGACTTTGGTTCCATATCTACTGGGAGTACCCAAACTGGTGTCATTGCTATACTTATTGCTGATTTCACCGCCATAGGACGCTGGCAAATACTGAGTACCGTCCCACACATATAATTTTAAATCTTCCTGATTAAAAAACGCGCTGCCTGTGCTGGGAGGAGTGATTGTGCCCAGTTGGTTACTGCCTGATTGTCCAGGAAAAGTATTTTCCACTGTGATTCCAGTCTGGGCTTTCCACTGAACACCATCCCAAACACGCATGATGTTGTCACCTTTGTCAAACCATTGTTGGCCTATAAGCAAATTTTCAGGGTTGGGTGCAGTGGTGCTGGCAAAATTTTCCAGCTGAAGTATGGTATTTTCAGCAAAATATGCTCCATAATCTGAAACGTTTTTACCAATCAGTGATAGACTATAACTGGTAGCGTCGATAACACCATCGGGAATAACAATGTTTACGCTGGAATCAGTATTGTGAATGTAAAAAGGCATATGATCTTCCTGTTTTACACTATTTATCCTTTTTATTATAAAAATTTTATTGTTGATTAGTACCTGGGTTACCTGGAATCGTGGGAGTATTGCCTGGGTTAAGGGGACTACTATCACTGACTATGGTACACCAGGTACCTGCACCGCTGCCCTCGCGATATACTTCTGATCCATTTTTAAGGAATATCACAGTGGTGCCATATTGACCATTGCTGGTCCGGGATCGTCTAATGTTTTGTGTAAGTGTTGTACCATTTCTCTGATAATTTCCAGATGTAGTGGTTACTTCATCCCACTCATATTCCCCCGTGCCCTGAGTAATCTCAATGTTTTGATAAATCTCAACTGGTACACCATCAAAGATCAGACCGCAACCATTTTGCTCCAGACTGTATGTTGCGGCCACTGCTGTTGCTGAAGGCTTAGTGCTTATAATTTCTGCTTCCACAGTCACAGTTACTGAATCTCTCACAAATACGCTGGTTTTTCCAGCACAAGTGCTGGTAGGCGTAGTGTTGGGTGGGCAGTAATTTTTTCTAAAACTCGCACCTATGACATATGTGCCAGGTTGTGTGAATGTTTGAGTCCAGGTTTTCCTGCTAATATTCCAGTCGCGATCACCGCCACTGTTGTTGATTGTACCATAGGTTAATAAGCTAGGCTCGGGAGTGGGTGGGTAGTTGCCATTGTCCCAATCAGCAATAGCTGTAAAATTCACACTTGCAGATCCTGCGCTTAATGTAACATTGGTAGGTCCATTTGCAATTAAATCTATGGATGCCGATGGATCTATATTATCTATTGGCGGTGGATTTGGTTGGCCTGGGCCAGAATTTCCTTTGACTTTACATCCTGCACTGCTCAAAACAAGTTGCCAAAATTTACCATCCAAAGTTGTTGGATATCCATCAACAATTTCATCATAAATGTTTATGGGTTCTTCTCTGGTTGCATCTCTTAGAGCCCAGGCTGTGGGGTCATTCCACGAGTATGGGTTGCCCTTGTTCACATCCCAATCAAAATTTACTTTTTTGTATGCTATGTTATAATTAGTATTGTTAAGTACTACAAAAGCTTCCACTTCATATTCCCTGTCAGGATCCCACATATAATCACTAAGATCCTGACTTTTAGCCCCGCAGCTCAGGAAGTTATACCCATTTACACCTGGAGTACTAATGGACCTTAATCTGCCATTCACATACCAAAGTATTTTTAGTCCATATACACAAGCACTCTCACCAGGTTCTGGTAAACCTGATTCGGCAGTTCCAGGTTGTGGTATATCGTTCCATTTAATTTCAAATGTACCTAAGCCATCTGTGGTATTTGCTTCGAGAACTACATTGGTTTTTCTTATGCAGTCTGCGAAAGTTTCATACTCGTCTACGGTTTGAGGACTACAAATTGTGCCTTTATTATTCCAAGCTGGATATCCAGATCTGCTTCCATCTACACCATTGATTCTAAATGTTTCTGAAGCTTCGGGCATACCGTTATTATCTTCTCTTTTATAGACACATTCGTACCAAGTATCGGATTGTTTATCGCCACACACAAATGTTTTTTCAAAGTATGCATACTCTAAAGATGCGTAAACTTCTGCTTCTGCACATCTATCTATTCTCAGTAGCCAATCTACTGTGGGTAATTTAATTTTTTTGCCAATACTGAATTTTCCTATGCTAAAGATTCTGTCCTTAAATCCATACGCATAAATGGTCGTTGGCCTCCAGGGCAATCTTAAACTACTTACTCGAGTTCTTGTGCCAAAATCGTCCTCGTCCCATCCCTTGGGTGGTGGGTGATAAATTTCTTTGCCCCATTGATCGTTGCTGGCTTTTAATTCTAGAAAAATTTCTACACTGTTAACATTATCGGGATAATAAATCCTACGTCTACTTATATCTGCACCTGCATATAGCGAACCTTTGTAAGGAGATTCTTTATATGCTACTTCTCTATTTTGATACTCAAGTATCAGGGCACCAGGATTGTTTCCAGCACTACTGGGATAAAAATCTTCTGGAACACTATTTGCAGGTTGTCCATTATCTAAATACTCTATCAATCTATAGTCAGATTGGGCGCCATTGTCAAAAGTGTATTTGTAGTACCAATGTGCTACTACTCTCATCTCGGCATCGCATTTTACGTCTACGCCATTGCCTATCAATCCGTTTTCATAATCCTCACACCATCCAGGAGGGAGATTTGCACAGTCGAAATCTGCCATTTGATTAACACAGCATCTTTGATATCTATCTTGAAGATCATCTATTGTGAATTCCACAGAATTATATCTGCCAGATGTTATTTGATCACCCACAACAGCAGGCGCTATTACCACATCAGCCTCTAAAATCAATTCTACATACTTGCCTTTACTGTCTGTTTTGACCTTTGCTTCTTCTGAGCTTAAAGCTGTGACATTGTCATTAGGGCTTGTAAACCACTTTGATCCCACTCTAAATGTTCCATTGTTTACAAATCCACCAGATTCCTCGTTATTTTCTATCATGCTGGGATAATCTACTGGTCCACAGTCTGTGGTGTCCGATACCACAACTTCAATACTTTGTTCACATATGGGACATTCACTGCTACATAACGCCGATCGGGGAGTCATGGGACTTATTTCTGTCACTTCCACTCTGACTGGCAATGTGTCTGGATCAGCTCTAGATGGCACAAATTCCAACACATCGCCAACTGCAAAACCCAAACCATTATCAGCCAGTGAAGTGTTGTCCTCCCATCCTTGAGCCTTATATACTTGATAATTTACTAATTTATTATCGCTAGGATCTACACATCCCTTGGGTAAAATTCCACCTGGATTATATCTCCATACCCAACTACTTATTATAAGTAAATTTTGTCTGTTTAATCTAGAGGGTGACCCAAATGAGGGACCAGAAATATGTTTCCAATTATAGTCTTCTATGGGCAAATCACTTATTTCGCCTTCGAAGGCAGTAAATTTGTACGAAGGGCAATCATAATACCAATTCCAATCGTTACCAGCAGGATCTGCAGGATTGGGTTGTCCGGGATCAATAGGGTATGAATTAGGAAGAATGGGCACAATACTAGGGTTTGGATAAGGATTTAAAATTTTTACACTCTTAATACTTCCCGTAACCAAATTAGGATTTTTAAAACTCTGACCCCCTGCACATGATTGTTGCTGTATGCATAAAATTTCCTCCAGTGAATCTAATCCATTATCATAATCGCATCCAGGATTATCCCACGCATTGGGCCTGCATGTTATATTAGGATGTGATATCTCCCAATACGCTACATACATCCAGTGACAATTATCTCCTGGAAAGTAATCGTCCTTGGCGGTATTTACTTTCATGGTATATTCTGCAACACCATTGACGATTGTTACAGGCTGTTTCTGAACCAGCCATTGGTTTTCGAATCCGCTAATTGGTCCAAAAAATGCACATGGCCAATATCTTCTGATGCTTACCTTGGCTTGTCCTTTATTGCTACAATATTGTGCATTATTAACTCGATAACTGAAAGTAATACTAGTATCAGAATTAGTAAACACATTTATCTTCTGACTACTTCCACAACTCACACTAAGACTATTGCAATTTTGTGGAGGCGGTGGTGGTGGTGGTCCTGGGGGGCAATTATCCTCTATACATAATGTTTCGCCGTTAGGACATACCTTTTCGCCATTGGGACAGACGGGTCCTGGAGGGCATATAGATGTAATTGGTATAACTTCTCCATTCCAGCATTCTTGGACTGGTATTACAGTGTCGGTTATAAATTTACAGCCTGAGTTAGGAAGGCTTCCTGGAGCCTTAGTGTCTGTACCTCCCACCCCAGGAACGAAATTTTTTGTGTCGCTCGTTATGGGTATATTTTCCAGTGTTATTTCTGCATAGTAGCGTGTTTCCTTGTTGGGAATTTCGTCCCAAGCAAGGTTCATTGCTTGTTCTTTTGAGATCTCTCCTTCTTTGAGTTCCTGAACTCTCAGAGTTGTTGTAAATTGACTTAGATTAGAATTAGTTGTGAAAGTTACTAAGTCGGGAAGTGCTGGATTCTGAATCACTGGCCCAGAGATAAATTCCCCAGGTTCTAAATTTGGTACATTGCTATATTGATATTGTGCTCTGAGTTCAAGTGGTTGACCTGGAACTTCCTTATACCACGACACTTTAACAAACTTTCTGTATGTGGGGGTGTTATATCCAGATTCAACTTGGCCTGTCATTTCAGGCCAATCCACCACAAATTCTAGTGAAAACTCAGATTTTAAGTTAGATTCACTGGAATCCTCTGAAAATCCTTTGTAAATTTCTGTTTGATTTGATGGTGAATTCAACAAATAAATTTTGTCTTCTGTGTTAAAGGATAACATCCTGGGTTTTTGTAATGATAATGTGCCCCACCAGGGAGGCAGTCTGGTATTCTTGAACCAGCTTAAATCAATTTCACCACCGGACGTATAACTGCAAAATAAATCATAGGAAGCCACTCCCCCAAGCTGTTTTTCATTTTTTTGCGCTATATATATCAGATGTTCCAGAGTTCTATCTATGCCAACTGTTACACTCACAACGCCACCTTTTGTTAATTCCTGTTTTGCCCCTTCATCAATAAGATATAAAACCATATTGATGCCAGTTATTAATTTTTTTACCCCGCCTCTGGCTAACTCTGTGGTTGCTGCCGATCTTATAGCATTTATAGTAGCTCCTATACCAGCAGATTGTGCTGTTGCTACCCAATAGTCTAGACCTGATTGTTCAGCAGGTCTGCCTAATACTTCAAGATATGTGTTATTGATAGCTGTTGCAATTTCATTCGAGGGTGTCTGTACGAATGCATTATTAGTAACAAAACCATCGTTCATAAACAATCTGCCATTTTGATAGATAGCATTTTGGCCTGTGAAAGGTTTGTATTTGTCATATTCTGACACCCAAAAATCTAATCCTGCTTCCTCGGCTGGGCGTTTTAACACATTTAGATACTGCTGATTGATTAATTCAGCTATATTGTTAGTGGTTTGTTTTACTAAATTAACAACTTTCTCATCACCATCAGCATATACAAGTTTCCCCTGAGGCCAATATATTGCATTAGTGCCAGTAATTGTTCTGTTTGCCTCTGTTACCCAATATTCTAAACCTTCTCTTTCTGCTGGCCTACCCAGAACATTTTTATCTAGATATGTGTCATTGATAATCTTAGCTTGGGGATCCTTGGGCGTGCCCTTGACGAAGTCGCCAGTTTTTTTGAAACCATTATTATAGGTTATCTGGGCAAGTCTGTCAAATTCAGCTAGTTCTGTTTCATATGTTTGATTTTGACAATCTGCATCTGGTTCCGGGCAAGGAACAAAATCTATAAATACGCCACCCAGATTGGTATCACCGCCATTGGTATTGTTAGCACAAGGTATCCATCTTTGCACTCTGAGTCCAGCAAAATCTGACATGTCTGGCTCATTATCCTGCTTCAAGTCTTCATTTTTTGGTCTGCCACAAACTATGGAATCTATGTATGCACCAGCATTTGATTCGCTGTAGCCGTTAGGTCTTCCCAGAAAATTCCATATATCAGTAAGACTATTTCCATGCTCATTGGGTTGATAAAATTCTCTGCGATCATATATACAATTGAAATCGCTATAAATATCTTCTGCTTCAAGTTCTTCAGGTTTTGGTTTCATAGCCTCGACGTCTGCAGCAGAAAGTATACGTATAACCTGATCCACAGCATCGAGCTCATTAGAAAATTGATCACGAAATTTATTTGTAATTTCCTGAGTCAAAATTGCACCACTGGCATAGAGAAGTCTGGTATATTGCTGAAACTCCACAACTGATGGTAATCGTGAAATTTCTAACATGAATAATTGCAAAGTCTGTTCTCCAGACTCTGACAGAACTTCGTCTGTGGTGTTTGGTGTGGGGAAATCTATGACTTGATCAATAACTCTGTTTTTAGTTTTATCATTGTACTCTAGAGTATTATTCTTTTCAACAATAAATTTAAGTGCACTGTCTGGATTATTATAATCCACTACTAGTTCTAAAATTTCTTGTGTGGGTTCCTGGGGTGGTGCATCTTCAGACAAAATTCTGATTAATTTTAAATTAATGCCACATAATGCGCTAGCTAAACCATCGGGACTTTCACTAACACTAGTTACCCCATTGGCAGTTGTGCCATTGTAATTTGATATTTTTTCTGGCCCAGCAGAGTACCAGGAAATCTCTGCGGTAGTTCCTACTTCAATTAATCCAGCATGTACCGCCGCAGTGCCTTTATCACTGGTTATGCCGTAGGGTCCAGATCCTATGACTACACCATCTAATGATCCTGTTACAATTGCTCTGTTTATAAAAACATCCTGATTGGCACAATCACCTATAGGTTGAATTTGTTCAGGAGGTCCCCACATCTCCACACCCACAGATCTTACCGTTTCTCTGACAACGTCACATATTGGTGATTTTAAAAAATGCAGGCCACCTGATTCATCAACCGCTGTTAATTCAAATTCTGCTGGCGTTATCTGTGGCAAATCATTGTCAGTAGATGTCACAGTAAAAGTGTCGCCTATTTTATACGCCAGACCAGGCTTATCGACCTTTATGCCAATTAATTTTCCTCCCCCAGAAGCAGCGAAACTCTTGGAAAAAAAGCTGTCCCCCCATAGTCTCTTCCATTTTTCTGGTTGTGTATAGCTACCGAATGTAGGCATGACATATTCTGGTTTTTCAACTGTGCCTGCTTTTAATCTTTCCTGATATTGTAATCCTTCGGGCGAATTTCTTATCTCCTGCACCACTTGGTCATTAACTAGCCAATATTTGCAGTCACCAAATGCACACCTTACAAAAATATCGTATATTTTATTAGCATAATAATGTAAACCTGATTCATCTGCCTCCCTGCCTAGGTATCTGTAATATATGTCGCGAATGAAATATCTACATTTTTCTCTTATAGCCGAAGTTTCCTGTCCGCTTAGTGATGGGAAATCGTAAAGAGGAGTAAGACTATAGTCCACGCCGTCCAGATCAGTAACGTCAGTAATAATTTGTGAAACTTGTGCTAAATCATGATTTGAGATATTTTTTAAACCAGCTTGAAAAGATGGCATACTAATCTGAGAAGTGAATTGTGCTCCTGACCCTGACACATTTTTTTCAATTACTTTAATTGATGAGGCAGAGTCCAATTGTGAACCTGTTTTAGTGATGTTAATACCGCTTTCCAGTACAGAACCGCCAATTACATCACAATAAAGATTCTTGGATGACTCAGGCATGCTCTGATATTCTGCATCAGTTATGCCATCATTTGTGCAGTAAAAGTCACTGGCAGTTTCATCACCATGCACGAAATATCTTCTCACCGTGCCATCAGAATCCACAAAAATTAAATTATCTTCTGTTACTATATCATAATATCCATTATCAAGATCGAATCTTATATTAGGAACATCTCCGTTGTATTCTATAGTTCCATTGCAATCTGACACATATAGCAAGCCTGCTAAATTGTTGTTAATTTTAAAGATATTGGGGTCTTGCGGAGCTTTGTAATATGAGCCTATGTTTTCATTTCGCTCATCAGCTGGACGACTAGGCACAGACATGTCAGTCCCCTAGCTTTGCTTTTAGAGATTCGACTTCTTGAGATAATTCCTTGACAGCTTCAATTAGCACACTAACCATGGCACCATAATTAACAGCTTTTATGCCATCAGAATTTTCTGTAACCACTTCAGGTACAACTTTTTCAACTTCCTGTGCTATCAGACCCACATGATTAGTGTTATCTCGGAGTAATTGATAGTTTACTCCACGCAATGCGTTTATTTTTTTCAAACCATTGTCTATAGTGGAAATATTTTTCTTAAGTCTGCTATCTGAACTTTGTAATATTTTATATGCAGTAACATCTCCTGCTGCTATTAAGTTACCTGGACGTTGCGAATTTTCGTTGATTAATTCAATATCGCCTAAATGCCAAATTTTGCCGTGTGAATTAAAGGGTACACTAGCTGACCCCAAATATCCTAACTTCCAGAAATAGTCACTTGTTACACTAGCAGCACCAAAGTTTATAAATCCAGTACCTGGGGTCATCTGGTTATCTTGGTTTTTGTACAAAATATCTGCTACATTGTTACTACCCAGGGATTTAATATTTTTAATATAAATTACGTGAGTGGCAGGCTCATCAGACACACTAGGATTATCAACTCTGGAAATACCTATTTCCCCAGCGACGCTGGCCGCAATACCAGAACTCTTAGTGGTGTCTGTGGTATAAAGATTATCTGCAACAGCAGCCCAATCCAATCCAATTTCACCTGTGGAATTTTTAATACCTGATCCTGCTAATTCACCAGTTATACCAGTTGCACCTCTGAGTGGACCCAATTGCAAATCTATTTCAACAGTGTTATAACCATGTGTATCTCTGTTTGTGCGCTCCTGTGTCACAATTAATGGACTACCTGAACCCACAAGTATTGTTCCTACTACTTGCTGTGCTCCGCCATGTAATCGCATTTGGTAACTGCTTGGAGATATCTCCCTGGTTTGTAAGCCCGTGTCATAGGGTTGTGTGGTTATGGTGTTTAAAAAATTATAAACACGTTCATCTCTATAATATAAGTTTCCACATTCGCCCTCAGAGATGTCACAGGTAGAAATTTCATTAAACTCAACTTGAATATTACCGTCCCCGTCGAAACCCAATCCTCTGCCTAGCCTTACACCCACCGTGGCCTGTCTGTTGTTAATATTACCTGCGGGTTGGTAGGGATCTATGGTTGTAGTGATGTATACACCCTGATCTGCAGATAAATTATTATACAATGACCCATTGTCTAACCAATACAGTACGCCGTTATCATCGCATACCAAGCGCGAATTACCAGCTCTGGAATCAGGTAAAACAAAGTTAGTACCACCAGCAACATCGCCCACACTCAGAGTTTCATAAACATATGTGGAATTAACATGTATTTCATCCACTGGATTGTTTTCTGTGCCTATGCTAACATTGTCACCTTCGATAATTAAGTTACCATCGATTTCCATGTTAGTTACAAATATATTTTCTATGGGGTTCTCATCGGTGCCTATGCTGATATTACCATTGGTAATCAAAGAATTACTTAACCATATGTCGTTTATCCAAAGTTCTGAAAATACTCTGGTGGAACTTCCTAAATCATAAGTTAAAGTAGTTGCTGGTAAGCTATTGGCGTCATGTCTAAACACATTAGCAGCGGCAATATTAGCGCTGTCAGCGCCGTAACTACCTAAATTTAAATTATAGGATGTTTGTGATCGTTGAGCTAAACTCGCAATGGGATATTCTGCAGTGGCATCCTTGCGAACATTCAATCCAGGTCGTATCACAATACCAATACCACCTGTTTGATTTAATTCATCATACCAGTTTAAGTTTTCTTCTTCACTGTTGGTGCTGGTATCCTTGACAGTAAACTCTGGGACTCTGCTTAAAATACCAATCAATGTTTCTGATCCATAAACTGTGTTAATAGTGCCCACAGGAATATCTATGCCTGTATTACCATTATAGCTATGAACAATTGCCAACACCGGCACATCACGGTCATCACTCAGGCGTTTTAAAAATATATTTCTTATTCTGGTTCCATAAAGCGTGGGGGATCCTTGCCCAATGGAATTGTATGCCGTGCTTACTTCACCTGCATAGGAACTATCGATCCAGGAACTATCATAAAATACCTTGAGTTTACGAATTGTTTCATCATAATACATTGTGCCCTCAGTGTTTGTGCCACCAGGAGCACCTTCACTGACTGGAATTTTATTGTGTTGCACCCACTTGTTACCATCATATACTTTAAATATTCCATTGGTGGTATCATACCAAAGCTGACCAGTAAGAGTGCTTGTTGTTTGAGGAGGTGTACCATTTGCAAAATTTTCCAGCAAATGTATGAAATTTGTATCAACAGCTTCGCCATAGTCAGGAACATTTCTGCCAGGCAGGCTTACAGCAGTTTCTGTATTGAAACTCTGATCCCCCACATAAAATAATTTAGTTCCGCTCGAATTGTTAATTACATATGGCATGAGCTATCCTTAACTTAGTTGTATCCTAATAGTGTATATGATTTCAATAATTCTGTTCTGAGATTTTTGTACAGGGTGAAATATCACATGAGTTAACATAGTACTACTATTAATGGGCACAGCATCACCTGGCTGTGCGGGATAACTAAACACAGCCATTTCATCAAAAATATAATCACCCTGATTGGTTGTGCTTGAGTCAAATAAATCCTGATCTGCTGGTTCATCGTATCCCAATGTACTAGTCATTTTTATGTCTGTATAACTTGGACCAGCAATAATATCAATCTTGTCTAGTTCATTGTTTGTGGTATTAATGGTTTTATAATATGTTCTGCTATATAGATTAGCCCCAGACTCGAAAGCCTCGCTCACTCTGGGGGTTTTATACAATACTTTACCAGTGGTATCCACACTAGTTCCACCGTTACCAAAAGCCATGTACTGAATATATGCTCCCTGAGCATTATTCAAAGCATTTGCAATCAAATTTGCCATGTTGCCATAGTGAATAGCGTTGCGTTGATTAAGTAGAACTTCGCCAGTTTCCTTGTCGCGAATAAAAACATGACCCTCAACGTTTATACCTGCGGTTTCGTTGGGTATTGTCTTGGGCTGCTCAGGCACTGACTTCTCCTTGTTTTTGTTATCTTCTGACATTGTTGTATTTATCCTTTTATATAATATACATAGTTTATTATTCGGTGGGTGGTGGCTCTAATCCATGTAAAAACTTCATGATGCTGTATGCATCTGCAGAGTCTGTGTTAGCTAAATCTGCCAAACTCAGCGCTGGGAAGCCCACTGCATTGCCATGATCCCAGGGTATGTTGTTTAAATCAATATTAAACGTGATCAATGTATTACTCATGCCTTCCACCAAAGTCTCTGATGCCCAGAGATCGTCTTCAATAATAATAGTATTGTTTCGTTGTTTGGTATATTCAAACCACTCTGACAAATATGTACCAGGATCAATGTGCAGGGTAGGTGTATCGATTTCTGAAATTGTAAAATATCTACCTGAAATTCTCAGGAAATTCCTTTTTACACCTGATTGCCAAACTTCATCCACTTGTGCACTTACTGTGGGCAATGACATGCTGTTAATGGTATTTGCCACACTAAACACATTCTGTCCAGAGATATCTGCTATTGCTGTGATATTAGCGTTAGGTTCCAATACTGGCACATAGGATTCAGTAATACTTATATTACCAGTAGCGGTGCCTGTGACAAACACATTACTTCTGACAGTGGCGTCTGCACTATATCTTTCGTTGCCCACAGGCACAAGCATGATGTTAGTAACTACATTTCCGTTTCCTGCAAGTTGTTCTGCGATTATGGAAGTATTTGTAAGTGGATCCTCCAGAACAATAACGCTTGCCAAAGGTGTTTCATCTATCACAAAGTCCAATTCTCCAGTGGAAAAGTCTGTGGTTATCTGACAGAAGTTTACTAGCTGTGGTATATCGCAATCCAGTGTAAATCTTGCCTTGCCAGGTTCCAGGAATTGTATGCCAGAAACATTGCAGGTTTGAGATATAATATTTCCATAATCCCATCCTGGCTGGAAGCCAGTGCCAGTATTGGCACCCAAAATTTCAGACACTATGACATCAATATTAGATTCTGCATACATTATGTTAGCATTGGCTTCGTCATATATGATGTAAGTATTTCCAGGAACATCACTGTCATTGTAATTGTTATCGTCCCAGTTGTAAAGAGCATCATATCTGAAACCCTGATCCAACCATACACTTTTTTGTGGATTTAAATTGTTAAACTTACTTGCTGGTGTTCCATCCCATACCTTAACATTATCAGACACTTTCCAGTCTTGTATAGTTGTGCCTTCTGCACCTCTCTGAATTTGCGTGAGTGCACCAGTTGTGGGATTTTTTCTGGCATATTTGATAAGTTCTGAGCCATTGAGCCAAATATATCCAGGAACTCCTGGCAAGGGATCAGGCGCAATATCAGGATTTTCTAAAACTACTTCCTCGTCCCAGGACATCAGGTCCTCTTTGAGTGTAGTAGTGTTTCTGATCCTACCATAGTCTGTTTGTCCAAATAAACTTTCAAATATCTGGAACTGTACTGGATTAGCATTTTTATTAAGTGCTACTGTCATCCATACTGTGGTAGTATTGGCATCGTATCCGGTGCCTGCCTGCGTAATTTCAACGTTACCGATTTGCGGCCAACTTTGACTGCCTGGCCAGCCATCAGGAGCGGCCTGTAAATTTACTCTGAAGCTTGCATTAGAACCAGTATTGCCAGAATCTTCAGCATACAAGTCTACTGCTCTGCACGTTCCATAACTCCTTTTGATTAAATCTTGACTTAAATTTACCTGTGTTATCTCGCCACCTGTGACAACAATATTGCCATTGCGTCCTGAAACAATGTTACCAGTGTTGGGATCTGTATAGCTATCAGCAAATCCTATGGGAATTTTAGCAGTCTGTGTGTTAGTAACACAGTTTACAATAAATGTTTCATATGGGTCAACCTGCACCAATTCTTCAGGGCGTTCCTCGCCATATAAAACTTTAAGGAAACTCACACCGTCAAATCCGTCATAGTCCCTGTCATTTCTTCTGAGATTGACGTCTGGCGGCTGTTTGAATATACCCACATAGTTGTTGACTTCCTGAACAACATCCCAATAAAATTGCTCATAGTCCTGTGAACCATAGCCAAACTGCGTCTGATAATCATATGTGGGATCTGCGCCAGGCACTACCTTTGTAAATACATCTGCATCCAGTGTCTCGCCTTGCCATCCACCACCAACTTTGTTTTTAAGCAACGCCAGAGTAAAGTTTAAATTACCCGATGAAACAATATCATAAACTACATTTACGTTGGTAGTAATAGCACTATAGGGGGCTTCCTGTAGATCCCAGTCAGTGGCTTTGAATCCAGTTTGGGCGCCAACAGCTTTATTAGATTTGTAAAGATCAAATTCAGATGTAAATACATCATTTACTCTGCGCACATACGAATTTGCGGCATAATTTATAGTCGTATCAAAGATACCATAGTTGTTTTCTATGTCTAAATTAAATTGATTAATTACCACTGGATCAAACTTAAATATTCTGTCTATGGCTCTGACGTCTGCGTTTGCACTCACCTGCTTGACTGTCTGTGCGCTAAGATTTACTATGTTGTTTGTAATACTTTGCTCCAGAGAAGTTGTATTTGAGTTCCACAGGTACTCTGTAAATCTCCAATTTGTTCTATCATAAGTGAGATTTAACTTGTTATGTCTGATGGGGTCGTTGGCTTTGTTATCTGCTCTAAAGTAGTTGATGTAATCACCATTGGTTGCCATGATTTCTCGATCATTCTGATTGAAATCGTCCAGTATCCTGATGCTTTCAGTCTGAGGATCAGGATAAGGCGGCTTATCGTAATCGCTCACACTTCGTAAACCTGCGTTGGGGTTGATGTCAGTGGGCGGACCATCTCCTGGTCCCTCTCCGGGGCCTGGCAATCCTGGTATGCCTGGAACGCCACTATCTATGTCATCATAATCACCATCGCCTGGAATTCCATCACTGGGTTGTATGGTACCTATGTTTTCTCTGGGTGGGGACTTACCATCGCGATATTCTCTGATCTTACTGGTGTAGGGTTTTGCCTCATCCATGTAATCCAGAATAGCCTGATAATTATCTGGTTTAAATCCAGAAATTTGTATGAGATCCTCTTCTTCTTTTTCAACATATAGATACGTGGTTTTAAATGCCCAATCCAGCTGGCGCTGTTCCATGTAAGCATACTTCAACATTTCAAAGAACAATATATTCCAGAAATTAAATCGCTGGAATAAATCATTGTTAAACAAATTTAATACACTTCGTATCTCCAAACTCATCTGAGAATTTGTATCTTGAGTATATACGGTGTCCTTGAATCGTATGGTATCATTCAATATAGCTATCTGTGAGAAATTTTCAGACTCTAAATTGTAAATCCACAATTGTGGTTGAGCTAACTCAGTGCCTGCAACTTGCACTACGGTGCCATCTGGTAAATCTCTGAGAGAATTTAAATCAGAAATAGTTGATACGTTAAATATGGGCTTGTAGCTATCATCATATCTGACTGGTTCGTTGGAGTTTTCATCCACATATATGGTAGCAAAATAGTTAACACGCTCAATGTATTGCCAGGTGTCAGGTGCTGCAAAATTATCGTCCCAGCTGGGAAAATCAGTATAGAGTTTGAGGTTAGCAAAAATTTCATTCAATACATATGCCATGGTTCTTCTGGCTTCCTTGACATCCACAAACATACTTTGTCTGGGACGGAAACCTGCTCCATAACTCATTACTTTGCTAAGACTAGGATCAGGAACAACTTCACCAACTAAATTTTCAGCAGCCAAACTATCAGTTAATTTAAGCGTGATGTTTTCTGGTATTGTGCTATTCTCGTCATCTTCTCTGATGAGTTTCCAGGCGGTGTGCTTGATGCCATCGGGATCTAGATCTCTGGATAAATTAATCTGCACATGATTTCCAGAGTCCCTGAGTACATCGCTGAGATTACTAAACATTACTGCGTTGCTACTTAGGAAACTTATCATGTGAATACCAAAGCCCACTGGATCACTCAGGTATCTGGCTATGGTTCTGGTATCATATTTTCTATTTCGTGTTTCACGCAATCTAGCGTCCACGGTGGTACGATTACTTACCCAATAGTAATAGAAGAAACTATATTCCTGTTTAACTGGATCCCATCTGCGCTCTGTGATGTATTGGTCAGTCCATCTGGGAGTGCCATCACCATTCCAGTTTTGTGGCTTGGCTCTGCTCTCAACCCATTCGCACAATATAATTGTGGATCCTGGGAAAGCTTTGCCCCAGTTGTTCCAGCGTTCAACATTAGTTCCCTGCTCATACCATTGATATCTGATTGTGCTGGTATCCCACCATACTGCTCCTACCTGCTTTTCACCAAACTGATTTCTTTTAGCATCATAGACCACAGGATCCTTTTCAGTAATATAATCTATTTCCTTGTCCACGAATCCAGGCAACACACCTTTGAAAGGATCCCATGTATATAGGTCAGTGGTTCTGGCGCCTGATGTGGGATCGTAAATTATGCTATTATGAATAAATCTGGTATCCACAAGCGGAGTTTGATATCTGGTCATGACATTATTTTCAAAATAACCCCAGCCGCCTTGTGTAAATCCTGGATAGCGAACTGCTAAGTTAGCTAAACTATCGTCCAATGTCACACTATCTACCCATAGTTTATCAGGTGTTTCTATATATGATCGAGATTTAGTATTAATGTTTCTGATGTACTTTAATAAATCAATTTGATCTAAATTGCTAAAACGTTTGCTCTCAAATACAAAAGCATCCACTTCCTGTTTTGTACCATCAAGTCTTACCTCATTGCCAAATATATTACTGATGTCATACTTGTATAATTCCTTAACAGTAGCAAAAACTGGACCGTCACCAAAAACACTGTTGGGGTCAGTCTGAATGTCATCGATACACAACAGACTCAGTACAGACGCATTTAACTTATCAGAACTATTATTAAAAGGTATGGTACTGTCTGGGTTGTTTATACTAAATGTTTCCTGAGTTATACCAAACACATCTGAGTTTTCATAAATCTTTTCCAGTTCGTCCTGCTGTTGAGATACTGTGAGATTGGGCGAGCTCAATGTAGCTTGTATACACAATGCACCAATGGCATAATCGTTACTGGGTATGCCAAACCAATCTAATCCGTTAAATCTTATGCCTGGATAGATACTATTAAGTGTGACATTGGGGGGATCTCCTTCACCCTCAACTTCCCAGGAAATATCTGGTGGCTCATAACCTACATCAATCAATCCTGTATTAGCAGCATTAACAAACGCTTTGGGACCATCCAGGTCTCTGACAACATCAGGCAGACCCAGGGTTTGCTGAGCTGTGCCTTCTTCACTGCAATCAGGTACATCCTGAGCTGTAAGGAACACTCTGGCACCTTGACCTCCTGAAATTTGTGCTGGTATCCTGATAACAGGTTCATCCCTTTCATTGAAATCCATCTGGAAGACCTTAACTACTTTTTTCCGAGAACCATTGTCAGGATCTATAGCATCTACCAAAGTGGAAGGGTCATATGCACCTGGTGTCCCATAGTATGCTACATATTTCGACTCGCCAGTTCTGGGATCTGTTTGTTTGTATTCAGAAGCTTTTACCCAAGTAGGGTGTTTGCCACCTTTATCTAAAAAGTTGTTATCATTCTGATTGTTTAAATTAATATTTTCGAATTTATCAAAAGGATTTAAAGCATCGTCGCCATCCCAATAATCTGGATGAATACCACCATAAAGCTTATTATCATTGATGGGATCTACACCTCCCAACGTTGGGGCTCTTCTGGGATCATTATTTTCAGGTATGGATTAGAGCACACCCTGCAACTCGTAATCATATTCCAGGGGAATACCAAATGTTAAATCACTGGGAAATATTCTATACAAACCACGATCTAACAATTTTAAACCAGCAATGCCACCATCGGCATCCACATTAGTAACTAAAAATTTTGCAACTCTTAACGGGCCGGCCAGGGATTGATAACCTCCCACAAATGGGTCTATTGGATTAATACCATCTTCTGAAATATTGTTGGGATCCACACCTATGAGAGCGTTTAACTCTGCTTCCACTCTGGGTATACCGTTTGGTGCTACAGGTATGAAATTGCCATTGTTAACTGGCACAAAAGGTTTAGCAACACTTACTGTTACCCTGTTTGCTTCTATTTCTGAAGCAATTGCGTCTATGGTGCTAGCATTAAGTAAAGCTCTATGTCTGACTATGGGCATGTTATAGGCCAATACATCGTTGCCTGATCCATCTTTTCCAATCATGTGATCACTACACAATAGATCTGGCATATTGTTAACTATACTCGCGTTTTCCCCACTTCCACTACTACTGAGTCTAATATACTGTCCTCGTATTACATTAAAATTACTTGGTAATCCAAACACAGCTTTGTAGGGTTTGTGTACTAAATTACCAAATATTACTCCAGTTCCAGTGGGTTCATAATTTGCATTTATTGATGGATAATTTCCATCCTGAGTTCTGCCACCATAGTATATTTTACAATCTTTTGTTTGCAATGTACCACCAGCAGTGTATTCTCCTGCCACAGTTCTGTAATAAGTTTGAGTAACTGTGATGTGAGATTCGACAACTTTGTCATCAGTATTAGGAGTGATTTCTGGATAATCAAATCTTATGATAGCATCTTCACCAAATGTAGTCTCCTCAAATTGATTAAGACCATTAAGAACTACTTGATTTCTATAAGCATTTTCACTATGATTATCAATAATAGTAATTTGGGGTGGTCTACTGGGATCGTAGCCAATTCCATAATTTAACATTTCTATTTCTGCTATACCACCGTTCAAGTCCAGAGCACGAACTTGTGCAGATGCACCTATGCCAGGTGTTGTGCCATCTCCAATTTTTACAGTCAGCTTGTTGGGATCCACATAACCAGATCCAGCACTTTCAATACAAATTACTGTTAAGGGACCTTTGTTGGTATTAATTGGTGTTCCACCCACTAGTCTTAATCTGTCACCTACTCTATAACCTGTTCCAGCAGTTGACTTACTAATTGTTTCCTGTGGTAACATTATGGCATTGCCGTTGGGTACAGCAAAGTCGGTATAGTTTTTATTATTAGATGCATAATCCAACTTATCAAAGTTTATATCAACCAGTCTGCCAGTTTGACCAAAACGTACATCAGAATATGGAATAGTAATAATAGTTTCCTGATCACTGGGGTCTGCTGGCTCCAACTGACTTTGAGGTATGAACACTGTTGATACTGTTTTGCTCTGATCAAAACCTCTGTTGATATGGAAGTCGCCTACTTGCTGAAAAATGCCGCCGCCGCATCCGTTTGCCACAGTCCAAGGGGAACTATCACAACTACTAATTGTTAAAATGTCTGAACCAGTCTGTGGGTCTTGGCCAATTATGGCCTTTACTCCCAAACTTCCACAATTGACCTGCGTTTTGATACTTTCCAGAGATCCACCATATTTGAAAACAATTTTTCCTTCATTGATGTAAAGTTCTGTTCCGTCGGGTACTGATGCAGCGGCTGTGGAAGTAATGGTTGCCTGTGGCGTGGGTTGTCTCATGTCAATGGGAGCAGCTGGACCAGCTGGAACATAATTACCATTTTGATCTATTTTGAGAGGAGTCATAGTCATCTCTGGTGCATCAGCGTAAATAATATCCTGCGCCATGGGCTGGAATATGTCTGGCAAGGTATAATTGTCGCCACCACTGACATCTGGAATTTCTGGGTTTAACCTGGGAGCATTGCCTGGTATGCTGTTATTTGCGCCTGAACTGGAAATAAAACCACCTCCCGGAACATTCACAGCTGCTGGATCAGATATAAACCCTGTGTTGCCTATGTTTTGAATCTGCCTGCCTTTGGTGCTGAAATATGCACCAATACTTCTGGGATTGTAATATGTATTCCTGTATGTTTGGTTGAGGTTGCTAGGCACAACTTTACCATATGCTTCGTCTCTGACATCAAATGTTTTAATTGCTCTGGGTAATCTGGGCTGTATTTTGAGAGGTTGTGCCAGAGGTTTTATAGCACCTCCAGTAACTCTTTGACTTGTGGCATTTACAAATCTATCATCTTTGAGCGGAATTTCCACACCATATATGCTGGGGTCCTTGACTTTTCTTTTCTTGATTCTAAAACTGCTGGGCATTAAGTCACTATCACCTGTCAGTGGAAGATTATTATAACCTGAATAATTACCAAATTTTTCAAACTGACTTAAGTAGTCCTGCCAGTTAGTGTCTGGCCCTTTGCCTGTGAAAGCATTGTTTTTCAAACCATTGAGATTAAAAGAGGAAAAATCTCCACTATTAATTGCATCTTTAACGCTTTGATCCACATTTAAGGCACCACCAGTGAGTTCCTGAGTAGTTGATCTGCTACTATTAAAAACATTTAAACCTGACCCTGAAGTAAATGTTAGGATCTCTGGATCTGGACTGCTTGTATTGCTTACATTATTGGCGTTTTTAGGCAGTCTGCCAGGGTTTGCAGGATTATAAAAGGGAGTATCCGGGTTTAAACTGTCATGATTTATGCCAGCACAACTAAGCACATCCTGTATAGTGGGGTTGCTTTTTTCAGATAAACAGTTTGCTATTAAGGAATTGCAAATAATATCCTTGCCTTTCACAGAGAATCTCTGTCCCAGTTTGTACTGATTTACTGTGCCACTGTCAGTGAAATTACAATTTAAATCTTCAGTTATTAGGTAATTACCAAACTCTGACATGCCACTACCTGTGGCATTAGGCGTGCCACCCACATTCATTTTGGTAGAATTTATGCACCATGGTGGATACAAATCATAATTTGTGTTTGGTAATCCATATTGAGAATCGTAAACCATGGTCATTGATCTGGTGCCAGTAAAAGGTTGACCAGAGTTGTTTTCCACAATCATATAGTATGTAGTAAATTTACTTAATACTGCATCAGAGCTTCTGCTGGGATAGTAATTATCAACTTCTATTTCTATATCAAAACCGAACTCTGCTCCGCCATGAGTATTATTACTTCCAGTAATTACTTTACTAAAAGCTGAGTCTCTGGTCTTTTCAGGGGTATCAACAATGTATGCCACAAGGTTACTGCCATCACTAAATTTTTTATAACCTGTGGTAAACTGGAACTCGCCCTTGTACATTCTGGTAGTGGTAGTAAATGGCATTGCCACTCTGGACAGTGGGGCTATGGTAACCTGAACACTATCTGTTTCACCGCTGTCCCAGGTTTCTGCACATATGCCAAAATTTTCATCCACACCATATGACACTGGCAAAACTTCCTGTGCAATACTGACATTGCTTTGAGTCGTACCATCAACTATGGGTGAGACTGTTGTTCCACTAGCCGGCTTGTACTGGCGATTGGTGTCACTATAATTCCAAGAACTCATTCCTGAAAAAGTCACAGTCATATCCTTGTTGGGCATAAATGTAACCGACTTACCATCCAGGAAATTTTGTATGCTTCCACTAATTCTGGCAATGTTCACATAATATGTGTGATTCATCTCCAGCTGAGCGTGAGATTTAGTAAACTTTTCCAGCACACCATTGCTATATGATGCATAGAATTTTATTTGACCATTTAATGAATAGTAACTTGCATAACTATCTAAAAATCCATAACAATTATCTGGGCCGCCGCCGGGCTCAGTGCTAATCCACATCAATACATTGTTGCCCTTGGCTGATAAAGTTCCATGCACCGTACTTGTACCGCTGGTACTTTTATTGGGGATTACCAAAGCATATGTCAGAATATCTGCACTTACTTGGTTAAATGTATCTGTAAATTCTGAACTGCCCCAATTTAAAATATTAGTTGCCAGTTCTGTTGTGCCATAGTAGTTTGGTGTACAATTATCCACTGTGCCTCTGGATAAAATCCCATTGGGACCGTTGCCAGTTAAGTTCACACCCAAGCAATTGTCCAAACAATTAAACACTAAACAACCAGCCATGTTATCAGTCATGTTGTATGTTTGACCGTTGTATGTGAATTGTGATCCTATGGCAGCATATTTTGGGTTATTGCTATATTTTCCAGGCTTACATTGTAAGTGTGGACCGTAGCCCAGAAATCCCAGGGTAAGTGTTTGATTGATATCAAAATTAGGATCTCTGGGTTGTAATTCCATGATCCCAGAGTTTGTGTTATTTTTGTCAATGATTACGGATTTAGACTGCTGATATACAGCACCCGTGTCATCGGTATAATGTGCGCTAATTAAATATTTACCTGACTCAGGAAAATTGAATACTGTGTTTAATCCACTAGCAACACCAACGGGCACAACTTCCTTTCTGGATACCAGAGGTGCATTGTAATCTAGATTGGTATTGTTCTCTGTTACTTCCTGTAACTCTATCTTGAGAATCTTACTTGTAATTAGACCTGCATCATTACCAAGAGAGTAACCTTGAATATTAATAAACAATCTTGTACCACTGAGTTCAGAAAGATCAATATCCCTGTTTGTGGTATTTCCTGACTTTTTAATAGTAAATTGTGACCCTTGCTCACCCACAAGTTTTTTAGCTTCGCAACCATTTGTAGTTAAAATTGGATCACCAGCACTGGTCTCTGACAGCCACATCAGAGTCTCTGCTTTACTACTTGAGTAAATTACTCCTTCGTATATGTCACTGCCTAGTGCACTTATATCTAATTCATAACTAATAGTAGTATTGGCAGATATTGTGGAAGTATTAGTGCTAGATCCATAGGGATAATATGTTGTTGTTGCTGATGTCCAAGTGGTCACATTACCCAGTGTGACATTGCCATCAGTATAAATTTCTCCAGGATAGCCGGAACAATGTTTACTTGCTTTGGTTTGTATACCTAACCAAGTGCTTGTAGTAGCGCCACAATCTCCAGTGTAAACATTTTCAGCAGGCACACTCACATTACAATTAGATATGTTACTTAAACAGTCATCATTTACATATGCAACATTTAGATAATATTTTACTTCTGGCGTGCCTGGAGGTGCTGTGCCATCAGGGTATTCAAGTATGTAATCAACATCATAGATCACATTGCCTGAACTATTACTTAATATAACATTTGCAACATCTGTGCTTAATGCCCAGTTGAGATCCAGTTTGCCTGAAGTAGTTACATTTACATTGCCAGCTAGTAATCCATATGTTATGGGGGTGCCGGTAGGTTCATTACTAATCCAAGAAATCATTCCTGAACATAAATCAGGAGTGGGGTCGCCTAACAAATTTGTAGTAAAGGTGTCCAGATTGAGTATATTGTTGTATGTAATATCTGCAAATTCTTCTGGAATAATTTCCAAAACGCTTATTCCATTAGTGGGTATTTTAATGGATTCTGTTGCGTAGTAAAGACTACCTAGATCATTGTATGGGTACGTTGCCATACCTGTATTTATCTGATTTTATTATATGTGCTGTTAATCAGGTCACTGACAGTTGAGCCATTGTAATTTAGTAAAACCAGGGCGTATCATAAGCCCGTCCACTCCATCTTGAGCACTAGTGGGGTCAGGACCGTCTATGACTGTTTTGCAGATGCTGATTTCGTACTGAGCATCTATGATTTTGCCCTTTGTTCTGATAGTACTATTAGGTCTATCAAATCTGGTAATACTTTGTATAAGATCATTCATTTTCTATGTCCTGCATGTATTCTTCGAAGGATGTCATTGTAGGTGAACTAATAACAATCAGAGCCAAGGAAGATCTGTTATCAATACTTCCAGCACTGAATTCTACTAATTCGCTTTTCCTGGGAGCTCTGGGATTGGGGTTGATAGTGTTGCCAAATTTGGTAACACATTGTTGAGCTGTTGTGAGTGACACACCCGCAAAGTTTATATAGTAATTTTTATTTATAAATGGAATCAAAATATAATGGTCCCTGGTATTAGGATCATCGATGGAATATCTTTGATATATGTCTTTACTAAACTCTGTTTGCTCAAATTTAAAAACTTGTTTTTGACCATCTCTAGATGTTAGTGGCTCTCCCCCGGGAGTAGCACTATACCATATAACTATACATGATTGTGTTTGTGATACAATAGCACCAGCACTGCCACCAGATTGAGCAAACATATGTCTTATTTTTTTAAATATCTGATCATTTCTGGCATTTATTTTATAGGAATGAACCTTCCCCTCGTGTGGCCATGGTATTTTCCTCTTATTTTTACCTTCTGATCCCCAAAAAAATGTTTCTGTAAAGATGTTAGGTCCCAGTGTATCGTTTGAACCTAAACTATAAAATGTATTTAAAATCTCAACATAATCAGGAACTTGTCCTGAGTCTGTTTCCCCAATAAAATCCCTCATATCGTCTGCACTTTTAAAGGAATCATCTACATCATTATTTGTGTCTCCTGAATCACTTACTAATGTAGAACAATTAGGTGATGTCACGGTGCCCTTAATTTTAATCTGATTACAAGAGTAACCATTTGTACTTAGCATATCCACAAAAGCAGACGTACCTGCTTCAGGTAAATTTTCCAGAATTTCTGTTAAATTATTTCCTAATGCCCGTACTTCAGAAAATTTCATAGTCGTTACATTAAACCACCTAGCTCCATATATATTACCCACATAGCCCCAAAATTTTCTATCACTAACACTATTTTTTAAATCTGCGACAAATTGGTTATATGACATAGTTGCATAACATCTTGGGGTAATATCTTCAGGAGCACGTTCAAATCCAAATTGGTAATCTCCAATGGCAGTTCCACCTGGGGTAGCACTAACCCAAACAACTAGGTAAGGTCTGTTATCGCCTGTCTCCTGATTACCACCGCTCGCTCCGCTTATACTAGTTACTTCCAATATACCTGCAGTAGGCTGAGTAAAACTAGCTGCTCCTCTGGTAACATTAAAACGATCACCTACTTGATAATTTTGGCCACCATCGACTATATTGACGTTAGTAACTTCGCCAACACTTCCCAGGGTGACGTCAAAACTAGCGTTTTCTCCATTGTTAGTAGAATATGGTGAAACACTGGGCGGACTTATAGAGTTTAAGAGTTGACCGGCTTCTACAATTTTTATACCTGTGATTGAGCCGCCGCCTCCTGATTCGGTAACAAATAAATTTTTACTAAGTTCAAAAGAATAGGAACAATCATATTCACCGCCATTGGTTGCTCTGTCATTAAATTCATCTGGCACAAAAACATCAGGTACTGTGATGGGGATAGCAGTTACTTTACCAGCCTCAAATCTAACATTTACTTTATTTGCAGAAATTTTACTTATCTCATAGTTTCCATATCCTGATTTTGCTGGTCGACTCCATTTACTGGGAGAAACTACCCCATAATCTTTCTGCACTTTTACTTTATTGTAGTATCTGCTGTCCAGATTAGGGAACTGTTCGGTAGTGAACTGGTATTGACTTTTCACATATTGGTCCTCCAATAATTCAAATTTATCGGGAGTTTTACACGAGTCATGCGCGGTGCTGGTAATTACAGCTCCTTCACCTGATACATTAGTAATGTCCAGATCTATTTGGTCAGAATCACTGTTATCACTATTATTACCAGTGTCATCATCAGGGGGATCAGGAACAAAGATAGGAGTGTCTGTACAAATACTAGTTATAATTTCACTAACTGCGTGATATATATAGGGATAATTACCACCTGTGCCCCATACTATGACTGCCTGACTTGTAATGGCACTACGAAAGTCATTGAACTCTAATACTAATCCTGCTAGCAATTGCCTGTTGTATTCTTTTAAAACCGCACTAATCATATCCTCATTAAGATCTGTCCATCCTTCACTGCCACCTCTGACTAGTCTTGTTAAAGTAATATCCACAGTTTCATTGCCAATGCCTGTGGGGAGTGTAATTATTTTGGAAGCAGTATTTTCTGAATTTTTGTCGTTTATTCTTTCCATTTGCCCTTCGGTGCCTATTTCGCCACTACTAACTCCCAGGGCTGTTAAATTTAGGACTACTCCAAGTCTGGTGATCAATGCAAAGTTTGTGTCGTCAGATGCTGCTTCGCCATTTTGAAATAATACGCTATCACAAAGTTTATCCTGGGATATTGCTATGCCATTGCCAGCTGCTGGTCCACCCACAACGGTATCCATGCTGGGATCGCCATTGCCAGAAAATTTGACATTTGTATTTTTGCCTGTGGGGGACTTTACTTTAAAATTAAAACTGCTAACTTGATCCAGATGATTACTTACTATAGCTCTGACAAAGTAATAATCTCCTTGTCTAAGATACACACTGCCTGGAACACTCCTATTGTCTCTGGTAGTTGTTAATGCATTACTCCACAAATATTGTCTGGTAGTAAATGGATCTCTGGGAGTTTCGTCACCTTGTAGTACGTCAGCTGTGAAAAAACTATTTTCCTCATTATCTGTGCTATAGCCTAGCCAACCATCAGACTTGAAAAATTCTGTTTTTCTGTTATCAGCTACACGATTATCATTGTCAAGATAAGCATTATAACCACACTCGTCTATGCCTACCAAGCCAGTTAACGCATCTTCAACTAGGTCCTCACTGGAAAAAACCACCTTCCCCGTGGGATCTCTAACCAACAGACTAAAACCATGAGTATTATCACCTGGTACTCCACACGCATAACCATGTATTAAAAGTCCACTATTCCTACGTATATTAATTGTGCCAACAAAACCATCTTGCCCGCCACCAGGCAACCAATCGTTGTTACCGGTATCTGCAGCAGTGAAATTACAAGGATTATGACCACTTATATCATTAGGAAATTTCTTAAGATTTCTGGGATCATTATTATTTAATGCATACCATATTTTAAGCCCGTCTCTGGATTTCCATTCAAATGTATATGGTTGCTCTCCTTCCAGGTCCTTGGAAAATTTTAAGTAAAATCTTATCTGTACTCTCTCTGGTCTAGTTGTGCCTTGCGTAAATTCCACGTCCTTGGGCCAAACATAATTGTGATCTTCTTCTGTATGAACTACTTCATATGTTGCCCAGTTTTGAGCACCTTCTGCTTTATATGAATTGTCCAAAAATATCTGGTTTGTCCTTCCCACTGTTGTTGGTATAACATCCTCATCATAATCATCATTAAGTCCACTTTTAATACGTACCAAAGGAGTTTCATAAGTCTCTGGGTAACATGGTGCTGAAAAATTAGGGTCCTCGGGTCCATGCCAGCTGGGGCCAGCCGGTTCACCCTGAAATTCACCATATTCGATACCATAAGGTCTGATATCCCCTGGCAACAGATATTGGTGAGCTATCTGATTATACCCACAATCAGTGCTAGGAGCGTTATCCCCTGAGTAGATATTATTAAATTCACCCTGAGTTCCATATCCTGATTTGGGCCAATATCCGTATCCTGAAAAACCTGATATTTGAGCCCAGGGCCAATTAATTGAATTAGTCTGATAGGGTTTAGTTGGAATTTTTATGCCATAGGATTTTTGCAAGGTAAGTTTTACTGCTTTATCATTTTCAACAATATGATCACTATATCTGGGGGCACTGCTGACCCAAGCATAACCTGTAATGCCTTCTGTGCCATTCAATGAAAACTGATGTCTGCCAGTGGCTTCGGCTTTGTAATAACCTTTGTATTCCACTGTGCTAGCAAACGGCATGTCTGATCTATTAATAGTTTTATGATTGGTAGACTCAACGTCCTCCCAGACCACTGGAGCAAATCGTGAAAAATTATAATCTCCTTTGTTATTATCAGGGGGTGACAAAGCCATAATCTTATCCTATTAAATTTCTTATTACTTATGTTATTTGGGATTAATAAATCCATTCCATGAATTAATGAAATCCCACCAATTACCATTCTGACCAGCTCCAAATATACCATCAGGTCCACCACCACCACCACCAAAAGCGAAGTCATCACTAGGACCATATGCATCCCCAGGATCAGATCCTGGACAAGTATTGTAAGCTCTATATTGTATACAATTAAGAGTATTATAAATGCTCACACCATCCGCATTTGTGGCCTCTGGATCACAGCATAAAGTTTCCCAATAATTTAGATTAGAACTTTGACCGCTCACAGAATTCCCTTGTCTAATAGGTGCATTATAAGGAAAGTAAATGTTATCAAATAGTAATGCAGCATTTTCGCCCTGTGCAAGCAAATTAGTTTGATCCTTGCCATCAGATCCGTCTGGACTACGTGACCATTCAATAACCTTTGTGTTACCAGCTCTGATTGCAGTAGACGAAATATATCTTTTATTTGTTGATGTTGTGGTTTGTGATCTATATGCCTTGGCATGAGCTCCTCCAGCATATGCTGCACTGGCAGGTCTTTTGCCATCTCCACATGTATCTTCAAAACTACTGTCATTGCCACCATAGCCTTGTATGTTATGGTTATATCTTATCCATATATCGTATCTGGGAATGGAGAATCGGTTAGGATCTATCAAATCTCCTCCGCTACCATGTCCAATGTGCACAAACACAGTGATGTATTCGCCATATTTGCATTCAACTTCTGCATTAAAACCAAATGCGCCCTTGAGGGAGTTAAGATTACCAGCGCTACCCAAAGAGTTTGGTCTGTCTGAACCGCCAATTATGGCGTCTGTGGTTAACCAATTATCGGGATCAGTACCCCAGTTAGAAGGTTTGGATATATTATCATTTTTATCAGTGCCACTGGGCGACATATCCAAACCTATTTTTATAACACCGTCGATATAGCTTTGGTTTGCTCTGTTATATTGACCACCAGTAAAGTTATCTTTGCCGTATACAAACATGTCTGACTCTGGTGTGGATCCAGGTATGGAGTTTAAACCATTAATCACAGTGGCATTTTTCCACCAGACATTTACGGCAGGCTGCTGTAATGGATCTCTGGCATCAAATTCTTTGTCTTTAAGCATACCAAAAGGATATCTACTTTGAACTACTGTAACGCCTGCTGCTGTCAGTGTATCGTCCCTGAAGTCTACCACTAGTTCTATCCAGGCTTTGGTACCATTTGAATATAAATTAGCCAACTTACCAAAATTGTGCCATTCATATTTAGGCACGGTAGTGTTATTGGATAGATCAAACCATTCCTGGCCAGTAATTTGTATACCATAGTAGTTGTTTGCACCAGTAAAAGATAACACACTTGACGGTGCTTCATCACATTTTACAGAAAAATCCCCTGTGGTTCCTACGGGAGCAGATGATATATCACATGGTCCAGGTAGTATTAATAAATCTGGATTAAATACTGGCGAGGAGGAATATCCGTTGTTCCCCACAGTGGGGTACACCAGTGAAGTATCTTGTGCTGGCAAACTTTCATTTACCTGAGTACCCTCATTATTAGGAGGTTGTTCACCTGCTGCGAAAAATGTAATTTGCGATGCGTCTTGAACTCCTGTACCCACAGCAGATGTTGCTTCTGGATTTTCACCTGTGGCCGAGTTTTGATCGTTTGGCTCAACCAGGATGTTGTTTTCTGATTGATAACCTGCTGGCAAAGGTTTGACATTATCTAGGTCCATAGCACTAGCCAGGTTGGGATCTGGGTCCTCAGACTGGACTCCGCCAGTTACCACAGCGCCGGTGTTGATGTTCGAATTTTGCGTAGCAGATGTACCTGCCACAACATCAGAAGGGCGCTCTAATAAATCCATGGCCGTTTTATTTGAAGATATTAATCTATCTATTGTAGCATTATTTTCCTGACCACCCCAACCTGTGTCACATTTGGGTTGGACCAATACAGCATCCAGAGGCAATTCTGTCAATCTTATATACTTACATCTGGTAATTGTGCCATTATAATCCTGTCGTATGGGTGTACGTTTTCCAGAAGTTTGATCAGTTGCTGCATACCCCACAATTTGATTTCTATACAAGTATGGTTCTGTCCAGAAACATGCAACAAATATTTCATCTGGCCTAAATGTCGTGTCTTTTCGCTCGGGGTAGTTGCCATTCACAAACACAGGATTTTCTGTGTTGCCAGTTTTATATGCATATCTGACTTCCTGTGTGTTGTAGTAAGTGCTGGAATTAGCCCAATCTTTGTTATCGTTTAGGGAATCGTTGTTACTAGTAAAAACATCTATGGTAAATCTTTTACTGTATTTAAATCTGGGTTGTGGATTATACCATCCCTGGGAGGAGTCCACTATGGGGTAATCATTTGTCACATTTACTGAGGAATCCACATCACAAGCCACAAATGGATTATTGCCAGGACAGTGTCTGGGATCAGCCCAACCCATGGTAATGTTCGCGTAATCAGTTGCATCCACCATGTCGGCCTGCGTACTTATGACCTGAAACATTTCTGGAGTATTGCCATCGCCCTGCTCATAGTAGCCAGATCCTTTGCCAAAAGGTAAGTCTATGGTGCTACTGTTATTTTGCGGAGGACCTTGCACTCCAGGAATCATTCCGGGTTGCCAGATATTAAACTTATCAAAACCAGGTCTACCAACAATGAACTCCATGCCACTGCTAGAAAGAATAATTTGGTCCTCTATTTCTTGTTCAGAGTCAATCACAGTTGCTATAATCTGAGGCAGTGATTCCCAGTTGTTCACACTATCACTTCCATTACCAAATGTTTTGCCAGATCTTTTTAATGCAAAAGGCTCAGGTATCAATGTTTTGCCAATGTCAGCCGGTGGCGTCACAGGACCTAAATTTAAACTACCACCACTGTATGAGGGATAGAGATTAACCTTGCTAGCATTGAAACTAATTTTGCTATCGTAGTTGATACTATTGCTTGCTAATCCATAAAAATTTCCAGCACTGGTTTGTGTTCCATAGTAGTTGTGTGGTCTTGCCGGTGGTTTAGCACTATCTACTTTGATACCAATAATTTCACCGTTCGTAAGTTCTACTATTTCGTAAACTTCATAATTTCCCTGAGTGCTGGGCTTGAGTCTGTATCTGAACATCTTGACTGTGCCAGGCTGTCTGTCTGAATCTTGGATATATAAAAGATCCTGGGGTATGATTTCGTTACCCTGATTATCCAGCCAAAGCGTGGGGAAAGAGTAGGTTTTAACACTTCTGAGATTATATTCATATTGTGTTTGACCAGGCACTGTTATATTGTTCCTTTGTATTTGATAGCTACCTGGAATAGTATCCAATATAGCTCCGTTGTCCACATGACTCGTAGGCACAATTTTAAATGTTTTGGGCTTCTTGGGTAAAATTGTTGTGTTTTTCTGATTGTAATATGCATTTAATGGATAGTACCCACCCTGAGTATCAGTAGGACCTTCCTGTAACCATATCTTCCAAATGCTTTCTTCCTGATCATAATAGGTTGCGCCTTTGGTGGGTCCAATCTTGATAGCACCCTGATTAAAACTGTTATCATGAGATAGTTCAGAATCATTAGACAAACTTAAAATACCAGTTTCTATGTCTGCATCATTTGCGATTCTAGCAAGCGTGTTCTTGTCACGAATATACGGACCATAATTATTAATAGTGTGCGCAGGTCGCAAACTACCATCTGGAGCAAACACTGGTGTACGATAGTCTCTGAGCATGGGAAAACTAAACTGCATGCCTTTGCCTGTGGGACTTACCCATGCTCTCATAAGTGATGCAGCTCTGTTGATATTTTGTGCTATGGCTTCTGGATTATTATAACTGTTGATGGTAAAGTTTACACCATTGAGTCTGATCTTGTTGTGATCTACCGTAGACACTACTGGATATCTGTCAAAGCTGCGATTAATTTCTCTGATGATGTTAACTGTGACATATGAATTATTAGCTGGCAGTGCACCATCTAGGAATGTTATAACACCATCGCTTACAGCATAATTATTTGTAGCAATAACACTGGAATTACTTGCATATGTTACTGTAGTTCTGGTAAGCAATGGTTCGTCAGTGGTTACATATATGTTATCCAGTCTGCTAACACTTGTGGTTTCATACTTATAAAAGTTAATGGTCTCGTCTGACTGAGTCATGACTTCGTCCACATAGATGTTATAGGCATCTACTCTGGTAACATTATAGAATCTGTTGTATGCCTTGGGGTACGCAAAGTGTATACCAATACGTTTGTTCTGAGCTGCATATTCTGGTGTAATACCATGTGGGTTTGTTGTGGTTATCTTCATGCCACCCATTAATACATTACCAGTTCTGTTGTTATCAAAAATAAATGGAGCAGGTATATCTACATATGTTGTAAATGAATTATTGTTTAATGAGGTATCATAATTTGTAACCACACTGTCTGCATTATATGTGCCACTGAAAACATTTCCCAATACTTTAATTTGATCACCAACATTGATGTCAGATACACCTGGCATAACCAGTCTGGTTTTGTTGAGGTGGGCCAAATTAATATTAATGGATGTATCTGTTTTATATACATTGGGTGGTGAATAATCTCCCTGGGGCAGAGTTTTTATGGTATTAAACACCACTAGGTCTTCATTGCTATTGGATGGATTCTGAGTCACGCTAATAACAGGCCAAACACCATTCATAGCACCCATTGCACCAACATAGCCCTGAATTTGTATGCTATGTGTGCCTTGTGTAAAAATATTTCCAGTTACATTAGCTGTAACATTTATGGGACCATCCACTCTGATATTATAAACTTCAGAAGTTACATTGCTGTAATTAAAAAATGTATTGGGTCTTTCAATTTGAAGTGTAGTTACACCAGTGTTGTTTGTTTGAACGTTAAATACATTGTAGTAGGTACTAACATCATCAGTATCAGTGTCATCTCCCAGATCAAATAAATTAAGAGATCTAATAGATGTGGATGTTCCAAAATCCCCAGTTATGATCTGTGACATACTTTCCAAGGTGGACAGTGATCCAGAGGATACTGTAATAGCATTGGCAGTGTTATCCAAAATAGTGTAGGTATAATTTTCTAACTCTGAAGTATCTGTATCAGTGGTGAGTTTTAAGGTGTTAAACAATCTAAAATCATTAGCATTACTTACATTAGCAAAAGTAAAAGTTAAATTGTTATAATCTATACCCACATTGCCTTCTAATACCTGGGCTGTAACATAATTTCCGCCCTGAATAATTCTTATGGCGTCGCCTTCCTGTATGTTATTGTTTGTGATTCCCCCCAGTGTAATTACATTGCTTAACTCATATCCTACATCTAAGTTAGTGATTTCTGTGACTTTCAGAACAGAACTATTGCCAGTAAACACTACATTACCTGGCACAATACTAAGTTTGTCACCCACTTCATAGTTGTTTCCACCATCCACTATAGTAATGCTAGACAGAGTGCTTTCATAATTACCTTGTGAATTAACATTGGAATTCCAAATTGCTGATATAACTGAGTTAGTTCCAGAGCTATTACTACCTGAGATAACTTGTACAGATTCAGTGTTGGGATCTGTGGTGGTTTCTATGAGTTCATTGGTAATAATCTGAACATTGGATATTGTGGTAGTAATAATCCTGCGTTGAATCTGGTCTAAACCACTTGCTGACATCACAACGTTATTGTAATAAGTATCACCTATGGGCAAGTAATCAGTAAACCTTCTGAGAGAATTTTCGCTAGGACTAATGCTGCTTATTCTGGCTTCAATCATTCTGGGAGCAGTGAGATTAGTAATAGTACTCTGTGCTTGTTGTATGATTGTCTCGTTTGTCCATACCACAACATTGTCTGACACATCTGCATTCCTGAGTGTGAGATAGTAATCCAGGAATCTACCAGTGTCATCGTCTCCAATCATGTTGCCATCAACATAATTAAACAAACTATAATTGGTAAACAAACTTACTCTATCGTCTTGTCTGGCCAAAAATTGTATATCAGCGTTGGTTGGTTTTAATTCATAAACATTCCAGTCTGAATTTTCACTGCTAGCAACATGAATTGTGTGACCGCCTGTGGGTTTAATTTTAATACTTTCATCAAACAACAAGGGCAAGCTAGCAATATCATATGCTTGGAAATTAACATTAGCACTGTTCACATAACCAGAGTTGGGTATTGTGGGATAATCTTTGCTATCCTTGACGCCCAAATAATTTACGTCATTGTAATTGGGCCACAATTGCTTGGTCATCTCTCCCGAGGGTTTTTTCAGAAACCTAGATGGGTCGTCAACATCAATCACTATGATGTCGTCATTGCGAATGTCCTGGGTTATTTCATAGGTCCTTTCTCTGCCGATTTTACATAACAAATCATCATCTGTGCCTACATCTATTGTGATGTTACTACTGTAAATATCGCCAGTAAAATCCTCTGTGAATTTAATACTGGCTTTTTCCACCAATCTTATGGGCGTGTTAGGCTTTAAATATGATGTAGTGGAATCTACTAATTCTGCTGGCAGCAATGCTGTGTTTACAGACAACAATCCAGGATTAACACTGTCAACTGTCCAGACATTTTTCCATACCAGAGTATTAACATTTGCTATGATTTGATTTTGTTGAATTTGAGGTTTGACAATCACATTACCAATATATAAATCCAACATGGCATAATCCTGATTAACTAAAATACCTGTGGTGTTGTCATCTAGATTTCTGGGAATCCATGGGCTACTATCATATGTTTGTAAAAACACCAGATTGTTTGCATTGCCTTGAGAATATACCAAAGTTTGATTTCCTAGTGAAAGGTTAGCACTACCAGTATAAACACCTCCAGACAGATAATTCCAATTATATACATCACAATTACCAGTTACAGCGCCCTGTGGATCTATTTCGTAAAACTTGCATTGATCAATAATATTATTGTTTACATATACAGTGATGTCTTCTGCAGTAGTTCTGCTAGTGGTATCTATGACCCAACGTTGCTGATTCCTATAAACACCAGTTTCAATATGGAATTGATCTGACCAGACATTGGCATTAGCATCTTCACTGAGTTCGAATTCCGAATCACTGGTTAATACCAAAGTATACCAGTCCTCAACCTGAGTTCCTGATTGACCTGGTTGAGAATTATTGGGAACATGGCTAACATACATGCTTGCGGTTACACCAGTCAGGGATGTTTGAGCATTAATGATATCTTCCACTGCCTTGCCACCCCAATTGGTGTCAGAAACTTCTGTGTTGGATTCATGGTAGTAAACATTATCAAACTCCAATTTATAGGAGTTATTGGTTTGATAAACAATACTTACACCATAACTGCTTGGATAACCCACCTTGGTATTAGCCGTAAACTCCACTGTTGTTCCTGTGGTGGTTACATTACTAGCAGTAATAGTAAAGGTTCCATTTAGGTTTGCCATGTTGGCACATGTTAAACCATCACTTTTACATAGTGTTCCAGATTGATTACTGATAGTAATTTTCTCTCCCACTACAAATGTTTGGCTTGTGCTGGAAGTAAATAATTTTACATTACTGGGGGATGCAATAAATCCATCATCAGACAAATCCATTTCTGTGAATTGTATGGATTCTCCATTAATATTGATGTAGCAATTTCCGTTAATGGGTTGCTCTGACCATGCTTTTTCTGACAGTCCTCCCTGAGCAACAGCCTGTGAAAATTGTATCTGGTTACCTGCCATGCTTGACACTGCGCTCTGAGTTACTATGGATGCACAAGCAAACTCATATCCCTTGCCCTTGTCTGTGATTTCTATGTAGTCAATTTTACCATCTGAGCGCAAATGTGACTTTGCTTTGGCAGTTCTGCCATTGGGTGCTGGTTGACCGCTAGCTAATGTGGGAGGTGTGACTATCACGCTGGGCGGTGCATCGTAGGAATTTTTTCTGTTAATTACATCAATACGCTCCACAACACCAGTAACATCTTCAGGGAATACTAGTGTTACCAATTGTGGATCTGATGTTACATTGCTACGATCTAATTTGAATTCTATAGCCTGCTGTGCTTCTACATCACCAAAGTCGCCAATTTTTATCGCCCACTCGTCATACACACTAATTTGTCCGTCAATAATAATACTATTAGACTCACCAATGCGAGTTAGTGATGTTTGTGTGCCTTTGCTCTGCAACATACCTTTGTAAAAATCAAATTGTTGGTCGTCCAGGATATCCAGATCTCTGAGATAACCACGAGTCTGATAACCAAACAATGCGCGGGCACTTTCATATACTTGTTTTTCCACAGGAATAAAACCAAGTTCATGGTATCTGCCCATGCTCTGAGCTAGATTATCCAAGTTGGGTTTAAGCTCATCT
>Ga0213866_10000342_pt1 | contig 38687 bp, 50 predicted proteins | sample PICome_11_FD_160079 | JGI IMG/M metagenome (GOLD analysis project Ga0213866, IMG submission 160079) | Coastal seawater microbial communities near Pivers Island, North Carolina, United States - PICO284 | ecosystem: Environmental > Aquatic > Marine > Coastal | place: USA: North Carolina... | reverse complement strand
CCGTGCCAATCCAGTTTTCTGTCAGAGCCGGACAGCGTGGTGTCAGGGCCATATTGCCGCCATTGACGCGCTTGCCCATTATTTTGGCTGTCATTGTCATTACGGTTACTGTCGCGGTCGTTTCGGCCATCGCTTGCGCGACTGCGGTCGAGCAAATTGGCGCGTAAATCAGTCAGCTGTTTGTCGGTCAAATCGCGCGATAGCGGAGGTGGAGCCTGCCCCTGATTGCCCTGATTGCCTTGATTTCCTGGCTTATTATCCGAGCCAATGGGCGGCGATGTTTCGGGAGAGGGTGCAGGTGTCGGTTGCGGGGGAAGGGCCGGCATAGGGCTGGCTGTTACCGGCGGTGGCGGATTTTCATGCCCATTTGCCTTCCCATGTGACTGGCCTGTTGATTGACTGCCAATTTTGCCGGTGATGAACCACTTGTCACGCTTTTGCGGCATATCCGTCTCCTGATATTGTTTTTTGAATACGCAAACTTACAAATGCTGGCAAAATGCTAGGCCAGAACATCCCGCCGGTCAAGCATCCGCCAAATACACTGATAGAGGCTTGCCAGCCCGCCCGCTATTGTGAACAATAGAAACCGGTTTAACCCCATAAATAAAGGGAGGCTTTCATGCAACTTCAAGACGCCTATGATGAAAATAATATCTTCGCCAAAATCCTGCGCGGCGACATGCCCTGCATCAAAGTCTATGAAGATGACGCGACGCTGGCCTTTATGGATATTATGCCGCAAGCGCCGGGTCATGTTCTTGTTATTCCCAAAGAGGCGGCAACCAATTTTTTAACCCTTTCTTCTGCCGCCGCCGAGGCCACCATCAAAACCGCGCATAAGCTCGCCCCTGCTGTGCAGCGCGCGGTCAATGCGCCGGGCTTTATGCTCGCCCAGCTTAACGGGTCAGCCGCCGGCCAAACCGTGCCGCATTATCATTTGCACATTATCCCGCGCCAGGACGGCCTTGAAATGGCTCTGCATGCGCGCGACATGGCCGATATGGACGCGCTTTCCGAACTGGCCGAAAAGATACGCGCCGAGCTGTAGCCGGTCTTTACGCTCACCGAACTCTAACCGATAGCGGTTAACTTACCGTTTCGTCGGCTTTTGCAACCTTGCCGCCCGGCTTGTCATTTTTAAACTTGAAGCCGAGTTTTTTGTTGCGCCCCAATGTCACTTCGACAATGCCGCCATTTTTCAGCTTGCCGAATAATAATTCTTCTGCCAGCGGCTTTTTCACATTTTCCTGTATCACCCGCGCCATAGGTCGCGCACCCATTTGCGGGTCATAACCGGTGGCGACCAGCCAATCCATTGCCGGTTTTGAGACAGTAATCATCACATTGCGGTCGGCAAGCTGGGTTTCCAACTCAAGAATGAATTTCTCAACCACGCGGACAACCACTTCTTCGGGCAGATTGCCAAACTGCACGACCGAATCCAGCCGATTGCGGAACTCCGGCGTAAACATGCGGTTTATCGCCTCCAAATCTTCGCCTTCGCGCCGCGCCCGGCCAAAGCCGATAGGTTCCTTCGCCATATCGGCGGCGCCGGCATTGGTGGTCATGATGAGAATCACAGTGCGGAAATCGACTTTGCGGCCATTGGCGTCGGTCAGACTGCCATGATCCATCACCTGCAACAGCACATTGAACAAGTCGGGATGGGCTTTTTCAATTTCATCAAGCAGCAAGACGCAATGCGGATTCTGGTCAACGCCATCGGTCAGCAAGCCGCCCTGGTCATAGCCGACATAGCCGGGCGGTGCGCCAAGCAGGCGCGAGACCGTATGGCGCTCCATATATTCCGACATATCAAAGCGCAGCAATTCAACGCCCATGATAGAGGCAAGCTGGCGCGCCACTTCGGTTTTGCCGACACCGGTCGGGCCGGAAAACAAATAGCTGCCTATTGGCTTGTCGGCCTCGCGCAATCCGGCACGCGACAATTTTATCGACGATGACAGCGCATCAATCGCCGCATCCTGACCGAACACAACCCGCTTCAGCGACACATCAAGACTGCGTAATTTCTCCGTATCATCTTTGGAAACGGTTTTCGGGGGAATCCGCGCCATTGTCGCAATGACATTTTCAATATCCTTGACGCTGATTGTTTTCTTGCGCTTGGAGACGGGCAGCAATTTCTGGGATGCGCCAACCTCGTCAATCACATCAATCGCCTTGTCGGGCAATTTGCGCTCGGCCATATAGCGCGCCGACAATTCAACCGCCGTTTTCAGCGCGTCATTTGTGTAACGCACTTGGTGGAACTCTTCGAAGGAAGTTTTCAACCCTTGCAGGATTTTGATGCTGTCGCCAATGCTGGGTTCGACCACATCAATTTTCTGAAAGCGGCGCGCCAGCGCGCGGTCTTTTTCAAAATGCTGGCGGAACTCTTTATAAGTAGTTGACCCCATGCAGCGCAGGCCGCCATTTTGCAAGGCCGGTTTCAGCAAATTGGAGGCATCCATCGCCCCGCCGGAGGTTGCGCCCGCGCCTATGACAGTGTGTATCTCATCAATAAACAACACTGCCTCCGGCATTTCTTCCAATTCAGCCATGACCTGCTTGAGACGCTCCTCAAAGTCACCGCGATAGCGTGTGCCAGCCAGCAAAACGCCCATATCGAGCGAGAAGATCACATTATCCTGCAATATCTCCGGCACATCGCCTTCAATAATTTTGCGCGCCAGCCCTTCGGCAATGGCGGTTTTCCCGACACCGGGGTCACCGACCAATAACGGGTTATTTTTATTGCGCCGACATAAAATCTGAATGGCGCGCGCCACTTCACGGCTGCGGCCAATCAGCGGGTCAACGCGACCCTTGCGTGCCTTTTCATTGAGATTGACACAATAGGCGGCCAATGCTTCACCTTCGGCGGCAATGTCACTGCCTTCATCGTCACCTTCAGCACCGGTGACGCGACGGGTTTCGGATTTACCAGGCTTTTTGGCGACGCCATGCGAAATGAAATTTACCGCATCATAGCGGGTCATTTCCTGCTCTTGCAGAAAATAGGCGGCATGGCTTTCGCGCTCGGCAAACATGGCGACAAGCACATTGGCGCCGGTCACTTCATCGCGGCCTGAGGATTGCACATGAATGGCGGCGCGCTGGATGACACGCTGAAAACCGGCTGTCGGTTTGCTGTCCTCGCCATCATCGACAATCAGACCGGTCAGCTCATTGTCGATATAATTGGTCAAATTGCGCTGCAAGGTGGAAACATCCACCCCGCATGCCTCCATCACCGCCAGCGCTTCAGGGTCATGGGTCAGAGCCAAAAGTAAATGCTCAAGCGTCGAAAACTCGTGGTGACGCTCATTGGCCAGCACCAATGCGCGATGCAGTCCGTCTTCCAGTTCTTTTGAAAATGCAGGCACGATATGGCTCCTTCTGACTTGTCTGACCTAATCTTTTTCCATTGTGCATTGAAGCGGATGATCATGCTGCCTTGCAAGATCCATCACCTGCGAAACTTTCGTTTCCGCGACTTCATAGGTAAATACGCCACATATGCCGACGCCGTTTTGATGCACATGCAGCATTATGCGGGTTGATTCTTCCGCGCTCTTGGAAAAAAAACGCTGCAAGACATAAACAACGAATTCCATCGGCGTGTAGTCATCATTGAGCAGCAGCACTTTATACATTGACGGCTTTTTGGTTTTGGTGCGTGTCAGCGTGACCGTGCCGGACTCGCGGTCGGGCGGCTGACCCTGCTCGCTGCCTGATGCCTTGATTGTTCTGTCCAAGCCCATCAACTGATTCATTCTCCTATTTGGCCTGTTTGGCCTCATTTTTGCAACCCTGTGCAAGAAAAGGATACACACAATGTAGGTTAGGACTTTATTAACGCAAGCCCGTCTTGATAAGGTTCTGCTTAAGGAGTGATTCATTTTGGCACATAAAAATATGAAAAAACAACAGCCTGACGCGGCATTTGGGCGGTTTTGTCGGGGTTTTTCGCCGCTTGCCAGCCTGCTCGGTATTTGCCTGACTTTGGCCGCATTGACCATTATGTCGCACAGCGCGCAGGCCGCGCCGCCCTATGCCTCCATTGTTATTGACGCCCATAATGGGCGCATTTTGCAGGCGCATCGCGCCGAGCAGTCGCGCCATCCGGCCTCTCTCAGCAAATTGATGACGCTTTATCTGATGTTTCAGGATATTGAGAATGGCCGGTTAAAGCCCGACACGAAAATCAAAATATCCCATAATGCCGCGGCGCAGCCGGCCAGCCGCTTGGGCTTGCGCGCAGGCGATACGATTACCGCCCGCGAAGCCGTGCGCGCGCTGATTGTTAAATCGGCCAATGATGTCGCCACGGCTGTCGCCGAGCATATGGCCGGGTCTGAGAAAAAATTCGCCCGCGAAATGACCCGCAAAGCACGCCAATTGAGCATGTTTGACACGGTTTTTGTTAATGCCTCCGGCCTGCATAATAAACGCCAGAAAACAACCGCGCGCGATATGGCAAGACTGGCAGCGCGTCTGCTCAAACGCTTTCCGCATTTTGAACCGTTCTGGAACACGCGCTATTTCGACCATGATGGCAAACGCTATTACAGCCATAACCGGCTGCTTGGCCGCCTGCCCGGCGCGATTGGCATGAAAACCGGCTATATTCGCGCGGCAGGCTATAATATCGCCTCAGTTGTGGAGCGCGGCGGGCGTCGGGTGATTGCCGTTGTGATTGGCGGACGCTCGGTTGCCGGACGCGATAACCGCGTCGTCTCGCTGGTTGAACGCCATTTGCGCCGCGCGTCCAAAGCCTATCACAAATCCGGTATTTCCAAGCGCCAACACAGGCTGGCCGCCGCTTGGGGGGCAACGCCACAGGCCGTCAACAAAGCCAATCGTGCAGCACGGGCAGAAGAGGCACGCGCTTGGCAAATTCAAGTTGGCGCTTATCGTGCCGCCGCCTCGGCGCATTCGCGTCTCGCCCATGTGCGCGGCGCGACCGGTGCCACTTTGGCCGCCGCCAAGCCGGTAACAAACAAATCTGAGCGCAATGGCGAAGCCATTTACCGCGCCCGTTTTGCCAATCTGTCGCAAGCGCAAGCCTATAATGTGTGCGATATGCTGAAAGCGGCGCAGGCTGGCAGAAGTGCGGCTTGCGTGCCTATCGCGCCCTAATCGTCAAGCGCCCTAATCATCAAGTAAAGTCTCGCGCGCTTTATTGAGTTGCGCCGCCAGCCAATCCGTGCCGCCACGGTCTGGGTGATTTTTGACAATCAATTCCCGATAGGCTGCTTCAATCGCGGCGCGGTCAGCGCCTTCTTCAAGCCCCAATATCTGCAAAGCCTCGGCGCGGCTCATCGGCCCATTCATCGGCTCTTTGCCCTGCCCGTTTGCGCTAAACGCCGGTGTCGCCGCTTGCCAGACGCGCCATACCCGCACCAGCCAGAGCAACACAAACCCCAAGGGCGCGGCCAATTGATAGCGACCGGCAAAGGCCAGAAATATCATGCCCAGGCTGACCGTCACAAAGCCGACAATCAGCAATAAACGGCGCAAGGCACTGGCCGTCATCCGCGCCAGCGTTGACAGCAACACATACAGCCCAAGAAAGGCCAGCGCCCCAAGCAGCAGATAAAACATTATAAAGTAACGCCCGGCAGGTTGAGCGCCGTCACCAAGGCTCTGATTTCGGCACGCGCCGCAACATGCGACATGGTCAGGCTGGCATTGGCCTCATCTTGAGTTAAATCCAGCAAAGTGATGCCGGCCGGATACATTTCGCGGAACACCACGCGTTCCGACAGGCCGGGCGCCAATCGGAAGCCGAGCCGTTTCGACAATTCTTCCAGCGCCACTTCAACCCGTTTGCGGTTTTTGGCGTGAATATGACCGGTGCGATTGCGTATCACGACCCAGTCAATGCTTGCACCATCCGCCTTGGCGCGCGCCTGCCGACATGACCAGACCATTTCGGAATAAATGCTTGGGCTTTTAATCGACAAATCATCGGCATCGACTTTCGCCAGCAGGTCGAAATCGACAAAGCTTTCATTTATCGGCGTCACCAGCGTATCGGCGCTGGCATGGCCGAGCCGCGAGACATAAGTGTCGGAGCCGGGGCAATCAATTACGATAAAATCATGCTGCGGGCGCAATTCGGCCATTGCACGAGCAAATGTGTCGCTTTCCTGATTGTGCCGGTAATCCAAATCATTGCCGGTCACCGCCTCAATCTCAATATGGGTCGGCATGGGCATATCCCGACGCCCAATCCAATTGCGCCGGTTTTCCAGATAATTGGTAAAGCTGCGCTGGCGCACATCAAGGTCAAGCGTGGCAACGCGCTTGCCTTCGGCCAGCAAGGCAGCGGCAATATGCATGGAGGTGGTGGTTTTGCCCGAACCGCCTTTTTCATTGCCGACAACAATCACATGCGCGCCACTTCCCAACCCGCTTTCCACTGTCGGTTTCAAATCATCGCCGGGGGTTTGTTCATCCACCTTGTCAGCCTCCTGTGTTTTGAGAAATATACAACCGATTCCGGTTTTTGACTGCAAATTTGCGGCAATATGTGTAAGTTCGCGGCAATAGGACATGACAGGTCGTCCGGAGAGTTTGATGGATTTAACCGGCAAAAAATTGCTTCTGACCGGCGCCAATGGCGGGCTTGGCCGCGCTATTGGCGAAAAACTATGCGCCAATGGCGCGACTTTGGCCTTATGCGAAAAAAACGAGGCTCTGGCGCAGCAGGCGTTTGACGCTTTGCCGGAAGCCTTGCAGGCGCGCGCCCATGCCTTTGCCGGTGATTTGGCCGATGCCCCACAAATTGCCGATATGGTCGCGCAGGCTGCCCAACAGCTTGGCGGGTTGGACGGGGTGGTCAATAATGCCGCCATGCTGGCTTCTGACGATGGCGACCCGATAGCCACGCCGCTGGCAAGCTGGCAAGACACGCTGAATGTCAATCTGACCGGCGCATTTCTGGTCTATAAACATGCTTTGCCGCTTTTGCTGGAAGCCGGTGGCGGCAGCCTTGTTACCCTGTCCTCGATTGTGGCGCATAGCGCCTCTGCCGTGCCGCAAATCGCCTATACCACTTCCAAAGGTGCGCTGGAAGCGATGACACGCGAGATTGCCGTCACCTATGCACGCGACAATATCCGCGCCAATTGCGTCGCTCCCGGGCCGGTGCTGACCGAGCGCACGCAGCATTATTTCGACAGTGATGATAAATGGCTCAAGCGGCGCAAGCATATTCCCATGGGGCGGCTTGGCCGACCCGATGAAGTGGCAGGGCTTGTCTGTTTCCTCCTGTCAGACGCGGCAGGCTGGCAGACCGGTGGCATTTACCGCGTTGATGGCGGCATTTCAGCCGCCTATTTGGTCGATGACCGCAATGGTGCCGATACACCATGAACCAAAACCAGCTTGACCAAGACCGGATTGATATTATCAGCCCGATTGACGGGCAGGTCTTTGCATCCCGCAAGCTGGCCGACGGCGCTGAGATTGAACAGGCGCTGGCGGCGGCGCAAAAAGCCCAAAAACATTGGCAAAGCACCAATATCGCTGACCGCAAAGCGATTATCGACACTATGCTCACCCATTTCCGCGCACAGGAAGCCGAGCTTGTGCCGGAATTGGCGCGCATGATGGGTCGACCCGTGCGTTTTGGGGGCGGTGAAATAAATGGCTATTGCGAGCGCGCAAGCCATATGGCCGAGTGTGCCGAAACCGCTTTGGCCGATATTGTGCTGCCGGAAAAGGCCGGATTTGACCGCCATATCAGCCGCCGCCCGCTGGGCGTTGTGCTGGTTATTGCGGCGTGGAATTACCCCTATCTGATTGCCGTGAATTCGATTGCCCCTGCTCTTCTGGCCGGTAATGCGGTGATTTTGAAACATGCTGCGCAAACCCTGCCCGCCGCGACACGCATGGTGCGCGCATTTCAGCAGGCCGGATTGCCGGAAGGTTTGTTAACGCATCTTGTGGTCAGCCATGCCCAAACCGCCGACATAATTGCCGACAACCGCATTGCCCATGTCAATTTCACCGGCTCGGTCGCAGGCGGGCGCGCCATTCAGGCCGCCGCGCGCGGACGCTTTATCGGTGTCGGTCTTGAACTCGGCGGCAAAGACCCCGCCTATGTGCGCGCCGATGCTGATTTACCGGCCACCGCCGCTGCTTTGGTCGATGGCAGTTTTTTCAATTCCGGCCAGTCCTGTTGCGGCATTGAACGGATTTATGCCGATGCGCGCATTTATGATGCGCTGCTTGACCTGATGCGCGCCGAAACCGAAGCCTATATTTTGGGCGACCCGCTAAATGCTGACACGACACTGGGGCCAATGGTCAGCGCCGATGCCGCCAATGGGCTGCGCGCGCAAATTAAAGCGGCGCAAGCGATGGGCGCAAGCGGGCTGATAGACCGCAAAGGTTTTGCCGCCGACCAAGACGGCAATGCCTATTGTGCGCCGCAAATACTGGTCAATGTTTCGCATGATATGGCGATTATGCGCGAGGAAAGTTTCGGGCCTGTTGTCGGCGTGATGAAAACCGACAGTGACGAAGCGGCGTTGGCACTGGTCAATGACAGCGCCTTTGGGCTGACCGCCTCAATCTGGACAAGCGATATGGAGGTCGGTCGCAGGCTGGCTCCGCAAATTGAGACCGGCACAGTATTTGTCAATCGCTGCGATTATCTTGACCCCGGCCTTGCCTGGACGGGCATTGGCGATAGCGGACGCGGCGCAACCCTGTCACAAATCGGCTTTGAGCAACTCACCCGCCCGATGAGTTTTCATATTAAACATAATGTCTGAGCCGGAGATGATGCAGATGAGCGCACCGGATATTTTTCGCACTGTTTCCGATATGCGCGAAGCCGTCGCGGCTTGGAAAGCGCAAGGGCTGAAAGTGGGTTTGGTGCCGACAATGGGGTCGCTGCATGACGGGCATTTGTCGCTGGTCAATAAAATGGCGCGTCATGCCGACCGGCTGATTGTGTCGATATTTGTGAACCCAACACAATTTGCCGCGCATGAAGACCTCGACACTTATCCGCGTCAGGAGGCGGCGGATATTGCCGCATTGGCGCAAACCGGCGCGGCGCAAGAGGCCAGACTCGCCGTCTATATGCCCAGTGTTGCGGAAATATACCCGACCGGTTTTGCCACTTCGATAAATGTCGGCGGCGTGGCCGATGGTTTGGAAAGCGCCGAACGCCCGCATTTTTTCGGCGGGGTCGCCTTGGTGGTTCACAAGCTGTTTGCTCAATCGCAAGCCGATATCGCGATTTTCGGCGAAAAAGACTATCAGCAATTATTGGTCATCCGGCAAATGGTGCGCGACCTTGATATGCCGATAGAGATTTTGTCCGGAGCCATCATCCGCGAGGCGGACGGGTTGGCCATGTCGTCGCGCAATGCTTATTTGTCTCCCGCCGAGCGGCTTATCGCCGGACAGCTTAATCTCATTCTGGCGCAATTGGCCAATAGCAAGGACACGCCCGAAGCCGCTTCCGCCCAAGCCCATGCCGCCCTTATGGAGGCCGGTTTCAGCGCTGTTGATTATGCCTGTCTGCGCCATGCTGATACGCTGGCCGCGATACAGACCGGTGACACAGTTGCGCGCCGCGCCCTGATTGCCGCGCGGATTGGTGATATTCGCCTGCTCGACAATATGGCGGCGCGCTCATAACAGACCCAGCTCGGTCAATTCCTCGCGCAAGCCTTCCGGCATGTCTTCATCTATTTCAATATTGCTCGGCGCATCGGGCGGTGCGTCTGCCGGTTGCAAATAACGCCAGCCCTGAAACGGTCGGCGCGCCTGCAATCGTGTCGGCACAATTTGCGGGTCAAGGTGCAAATGGCAGCGCGATATGCCCGCCCCATCGACAAAAGGCTCAATATCCTCAATGCGCTGGCGCACCCGAATCTGCCGCTTGATAACCCAGTAAATTGACCCGCCCGCAAGTAAATCGGCCTGTCGCTTCGGCAACATGCGGGTTGTATGAAACACGCGCTGATAGGTGGTTTGCAAATGGTTTTGCCATTGCACCAAATCGTCAATCGAGTCCGCGCCGACGCATAATTTCACCAAATGGATGGTCATGCGCCTGACTCTAATACATTGGCCGCATATTTCCAGCCAACAGGGCGAAAAGCCCGTTGATTATCTTATTGCGCGGTCGGGCGGGTATAAATCGCAACCCGGTCGGAGGCGGTGAAATTGGCATAAAAGCCGCCGCCCAGCGCGCCGCCAATAATCACCATGCGATTGCGGAAAGCGGCATAAGCCATTTGGTGCAAGCCCTGTTTCATCGCGGGTTGCGCGACCCAACGCCCTTTGACCAGCCGCAAATGACCATCCAATACTTGCTGCCCGCCCTGGCTGTAGCCGCCAGCATAATGCAGTGCGTCATCAAGCTCAACCAGCGCACCGCCACTGGCGGCTTGCGGTAAAGCAGCAAGACGCCGCCATTTATCGGTTTTGGTGTTATAAGCCAGCACGACACGGCTGTCGCGGCCACGCGCATCTACCCCACCGGCCAGAATAATCTCATCGCCAATATGCGTCGCTGCCATATTGGCCAGTGCCAAAGGCATAGCCGCCATGCCAGTGCGCCATTCGGCCTTTGCAATATCGTAAACCAGCCCTTGACGCACATTTTTGCCAATGCCGCCAATCACAAAGAGCCGACCATTAACAATGAAGCTGGCATGACCCGCACGGGCGACCGGCATGGGGCGCAATTGCAGCCACAAAGCGGTTTGCGGCATATAAAGCCATAATTGACGCGACAACGCACCGCGCTGTGCGTCGCGCCCACCGGTCACAAAAACCCGACCGCCGCCTGCCGCAATGGAAAAGCGCGACAGCGCAACCGGCAAGGGCGTCAAGGGTCGCCAGCCATCGGCGCGTAAATCATAGAGTTCAAAAAAGCTTCGCATACCCGCACCAACCGCGCCCGACATGACATAAAATCCGCCATCCATTTGCGCGCCAACCGCTGCTGGCACAGCAGATGGCAAAGGCGCACCCTCGCGCCATTCAGCCCGTGCCAGTGTCGGTGTCAATGCCAGTGTCGATGCCAGCAAGAGGGCGCAAAGCAAAATAAGCGCGCGACTGAAGGGCGCTGTGCAGGAAAAAGGCAATCGCAATGTCATGCGCCCTTATAGCAAAAAAATTGTGGCAAAACCGAGAAATGCGAGAAATCCGATTATATCGGTCACTGTGGTAACAAAGACTGTGGAGCTGACCGCCGGGTCAATATCGGCGCGTTGCAGCCCAAGCGGGATTAAAATACCGGCCAGTGCCGCCACCACCAGATTGACAATCATCGCCGCCGCCAAAACCACGCCAAGCCATATATCATCAAACCAGAGCGCGCCGACAATGCCGGTGACAATGGCAAAAAACAGCCCATTGACAAAACCAATCCCCAATTCGCGGTAAATTGAGCGCATCATATTAACCGCCGATAATTCCTGCGTCGCCAGACTACGCACGGTAATCGTCAATGTCTGCGTGCCGGCATTGCCGCCCATTGAGGCAACAATCGGCATCAATACAGCCAGCGCCACCATTTGCTCAATCGAGCCGTCAAAAAAGCCGATAACAATCGAGGCCGCAATGGCGGTGAGCAAATTGAGGAACAGCCAAGACAACCGCCCGCGTGCCGCTTCCAGCACACTGTCCGATACGGCCTCATCGCCAACCCCACCGAGCAGCAGAATATCCTCGCCCGCCTCTTCCGACATGACTTCATAAACATCATCAGCCGTAATCACGCCAATCAGCCGCCGGTCTTCATCCGTCACGGCGGCGCTGACCAAATTATAGCGCTCAAACAGACGGGCGACTTCTTCCCTGTCCAATTCCGCCGGTATCAGGTGAAAATCTTCCTTGGCCAATTCCGACATATTGCGCGGTCTTTGCGCCCGCAACACTTCCGATAATTGCACCACACCAACCGGCTGATGAGTTTCATTGGTGATGAAAATCTCAAGAAATTGTGTCGGCAAATCTTCTGTGTCGCGCAGATAGTCAATGGTTTGACCAACCGACCAGAAAGGCGGCACAGCCACAAAAGCCGCCTGCATCAGGCGACCGGCACTGTCTTCGGGAAACTCAAAGGCGCGCTGCAAGGGCAGACGCTCGGAGACCGGTATCTGCTCCAGCACTTCCTCGCGCGCCTCGGTCGCCAAATCCTCCAGCACGAAAACCGCATCATCGCTGTCGAGTTCCTGCACAGTGGCGACCAGCGTTTCAATATCAATTTGTTCCAGCACTTCATCGCGCGTGTTTTCATCCAGCTCGGCAAAGACTTGCGCCGGTAAATCATTGCCAATCAATGCCATCAATGCGTGGCGGCTGTCACTGTCGAGCTTGACGATAATATCGGCCGTATCAGCCACATGCAGCGTATTGAAGCGGTCAATCAGGGCGAGGCGGTCTTCCGAACTGATCTCCGCGCGCAATTCAGCCAGCAAGGCCGCATCAACATCAGGCGCGACACCCAATTCGATTTCGTCGTCCAAATGCTGCTCCGTCTCGCTCACATCAATCTCTTTACTGGCGGAATATCCATATTTGTGAGTGTGCGGGTGTGAGACCTGCAAGGTTTTGCTTGGAAAAACCCCCGCAATCGCCCTAGGATATCAGAGGTTTCGATTCGGCAAAATGTCGTTTCGGCAAAAGAAAGACATGGGAGGGAACATGTTGGATCTTATTTTTGCAGCGCTCATTGTTTATGGCATTCATTTGGGGTTGCCCAGCACAATGGCGTTATTAAGCGGTCAGGTTAATTTCGACTTTTTGGCCGGCCCGCGCGATGTGACACCAGAATTATCTGTGGCGGTTCAGCGTGCCAGGCGGGCAACGGCCAATCTTGGCGAGAGCTTGCCGATATTTCTGGCGCTGGCCATTCTGGCGATTGTTATGGGCAAGCAGGCCGGTGAAGCGGCGGCCATTTGGCTGGCCTTGCGGCTGGTCTATACACCCATTTATATTATGGGGGTCGCCCATATAAGAACGCTTGTTTGGCTCGGCTCAATTGTCTGCCTGATAATGATGGCGCTTGCGCTCGTATAAGCTGGCGCCGATATAAGCGTCGATTTGCGGCATTTGATTTGGCGCAGAGGCATGGGCGCATTTGCGCTACCAGTCAAATGCGTCCATCCATTTGGTGAAAAACGCCTCATCCTCATAGAACCAGTCAAGGTCAAGGCTGGCGTTTTTGTCTGCCTTGCCCTTTCCGGACATATGACGCGCGCCCAGCCGCACAACATTTTCGGCATCCGGTTCGTCAAACCGACGCGCGCGCAAATCCGCGCCACTGCCAACCGTCAGTTCCGACGGCTCTTCCGGTGATTTATCTTTCCTGTCGTCCATAGACTGAAAATGGGGTCGCTGGCGCGTCCCGTCAAGTCAAGCGAGGTCAAACATTCAAGCGCGTGCCGAGACCATCCAAGTCGCACTGGGAAAATGCAAGGCGTCCTGCCTGTGATAAGGCGTCAGCGCTTCGGCCAGCTTGTCGATAAGCGGCGCAGCACCGTCTTCGCCCGCCTCTTTGACAAACGCCGAAATAATCGGATTGATACGGGCAAAGTTTTCCGCCGCCTCGCGCACTTGCTGGCCGGAAAAAAGCTGTAAATCCTGCTTATGCGGCACCAGCGCAATGTCGGAAAATCCGGCTTCTTCCAGAATGGATGTGACATAATCCGGCTCGGCAAAGGCAAACGGGCCTGGCGCGCGCGGGTCGGGTGGCGGCGGCATGTCGATAAACTCCTGCGCTGCCTGTAAGGCCACACTGTGCCAAAGATTTTCGGCCGGCTTCTGCCAACAAACAAAGGCGAGGCGCGCAGCGGCTTTCAGCCCGGCATGGATATTGGTGAAACCGGTTACTGGCGCGTCAAAAAACATCACCCCAAAACGCGAAAAAGCGGCATCATAACTGTCTGCTGCCAGCTCATGCGTTTGCAAGTCGCAAGTGACAAAATCAGCATTTGCCAATCCTTCCGCCCGCAAGCGTTGGCGCGCATATTCGGTCATTGGCACGGAAATATCCGCGCCGGTAATGCGCGCGCCATCGGGCAATTGTGCGGCAATTTGCAATGTCGTTGAGCCAGTGCCACAACCAATATCCAAAACATGCTGACATGCCGCCAAATTCAAGCCTTTCAATGCTTCATCGCCCAATGGCTGCAACATGGCATCCATTTGCTGCTGATTGGCGACCCAATAGTCACCGCCAGACCCTGACCAAAACTCCGATTGCTGTTCATTTGCCATAACGCACTCCTTATATTTCAGCTCTGGTCAAGGCCGTCCAACCGACCCTGCTGCCGCCATTGTGCCAGAATATCAAAAAACGCCACTGGCCCCTCACCATAGGGCATATTGCCCCTGTGCTGATTGCCATGGCCTTCATTATTGTAATAGCCGGGCGTGCAAGCGGCCTGAAAAGCCTCTGTATCACGCGCCTTTTCAATAATTTCACCAACCCAGCTTGCCTCGGCTTTGCGGCTCGCTTCGGTGCGGGTCACATCGCGCTGTTGGGCATTGGCGACAATATAGGCCATGTGCTGACTTTGCTGATCCAGCGCATAGGTGAAATTGGCGCTGAAACCGCCCTGTGTCGGGCCATAGAAAAACGCATTGGGAAAGCCGTTAACATGCATGCCATGAAAGCTCTGCATCCCGTCTTTCCATTTATCGGAAATCGACAGGCCGTCCGTGCCAAAAATCTGATATCCGGCGCGGCGAGCGTAATCCGTGCCAACCTCGAAACCGGTCGCAAAAATAATGCAATCCACCGGATATTCCGTATTGTCGAGCATGACGCCATTTTGCGTTATGCGCTCCACGCCCTGCCCATTTGTGTCTATCAACGCCACATTGGGGCGGTTGAAACTTTGCAAATAATCATCATGAAAACACGGGCGCTTGCAAAATAGCCGGTAATAGGGCTTCAGGCTTTCTGCCGTTTCATCATCGCCGACAATCATGTCCACTCGATTGCGGATACGCTCCATTTTGTGAAAATCGGCAATTTCCAATGCTTCTTGCACATTCATATAATCCATTGCCTTATCGGTAAGATATTTTTTCAACCCTTTGCGGTAAAGCGCCGGTTGCAAGAGACCGGACGCCGCCCAAAGCGCAAGACGCAAGCGCGAGGGGCGTTTGTCTCGCAAATCGCCAAACAGATTACGGAACGCATCCGTCCAGCCATCGGCGACCAAATCTTCCTTGACCGGATGACCGAACAGCAATTTCTCAAAATTGCGCCGCCGCGCCTCATGCCAGCCGGGGCTTTGCGTGGTCAGCCATTCAGCATCCGTGTCCTGATTATTCCGCACTTCCACCGAAGAAGGCGTGCGCTGGAACACATAAAGCTGCTTGGCCGACGCAGCCAAATGCGGCACGCACTGAATGGCCGTCGCGCCCGTGCCGATTATCGCCACATTTTTGTCTTTTAGCCCCGACAAATCGCCATCAGAAGTGCCGCCCGTATAGGCATAATCCCACCGGCTTGTGTGGAAAGTATGGCCTTTGAAATCGGTTATGCCGGCAATGGCAGGCAGTTTTGGGCGGTTAAGCGGGCCATTGCTGTGGACGACATAGCGCGCTGATAATTCATCGCCACGATCGGTGCTGACCTGCCACCGGCAAGTGTCTTCATGCCAGCTTGTTTGCGTAACCTCGGTTTGCAGCAACGCCTTTTCTGCCAGCCCGAATTGCTCGGCAATCACTTTGCAGTATTCCAGCGTCTCGGCGGCATTGGTATATTTGCGCGCCGGCACAAAACCGGTTTCCTCCAGCAGCGGAAAATAAATATAGGATTCAATATCGCAGGACGCGCCGGGATAGCGGTTCCAATACCATGTGCCGCCAAAACCACCGCCCTTTTCAATTATGGCAATATCAGAGATACCGGCCTGCAACAGCCGCACCGCCGATAACATGCCGCCAAAGCCACCACCAATAATGACCACTTCGACCTCGCGCTTTTGCGGGGCGCGTTCGGCCATGCCCTCGACATAAGGGTCATCGACAAAATAGGCGAAATCACCCACCACTTCCTGATATTGCTCATTGCCGTCTTGGCGCACACGCTTGTCGCGCTCGGCGCGGTATTTTTCCCTGACCGCATTCAAATCAAGCTGTTTGCCTGCAAAACTCACCGGCACATCTCCCAAATCTGTCTGTTCCCTAACAACAGATTTGTCTCTATTGCGCCGGAAATCAAGCCTTTTGGCTGGCTATGTCGCGCACCCTAGACGGGTTGAAAGACCACAATAAACAGCAACATCAGCCCGACCATCAGTGCCGATTGCGCGGTGATAAGCAATAGGGGCGCTTTGCCAATATCGCGCAAACCGCCAAAACTGGTTTTAACCCCCAATGCCGCCACGGCCAGCACCAGAAAAAACCGCGCAGCATCGGCCAGAAAAGCCGCAATAAAGGGCGCAATCAGCCCGGCGGAATTGAGGCCGACAACAATTATAAAGGCGACCAGAAATCCCGGCAATTTCGGAACTGAACGCGCTGCGCCCAGCTTGCGCGCACCGACCCAAAAGGCAATCAGCATGACCACCGGAAACAACAAGGCGACACGCAATAATTTGCTGACTGTGGCTACTTCCCCGGCCTCAGCGCTTATCGCATAACCGGCTCCCAGCACTTGCGCGACATCATGGATGGAGCCGCCGAGCAATAAACCGGCTTCGGCATCTGACAGGCCGAGATTCTGCGCCATGATGGGATAGGCAATCATGGCAATGGTTGACAGGCAGGCAACACAGACAATGACAAATATCGTGTGGCGCTCGCGGGTTTGTGATGCGGGCAGCACAGTTGAAATAGCCAGCGCCGCCGATGCGCCGCAAATAGCCACCGCACCTCCGGCCAGCACGCCCAGCTCACGCGGCAATTTGAACAGGCGCGCCAGCACCACACCGCTAGAAAAAATAATCGCCACAACAAGAATAATCGCAATAACAATATCAAAGCCCAGCGCGGCGATTTCCTGAAAGGTCAATTGCGCGCCCGATATAGCAATACCAAGGCGCAAGACTTGTTTGGCCGTGACATCAAGCCCCGGTCGGGTCGTGTCCATTGTGCCGAGAAAATTCACCGACATGCCAAGAAGCAGGGCAAAAAACACAGCCGGTGCGAGATAATGCTGCGCCAGAAACATCGCCGCCAGCGCAATCAGCATGGCGGTTATCATGCCGGGAAATAGCTGTTTCAAGCTGTCGAGGGAAAATCCGGAAGCCGCCTTGTCGTCAAGGCTTGGCACGCCTTCCAGCGAGTCAAGATAATCGAGGCTGGCAAAATCAAGCAGTTCCGCCCGTTGCGCCTTCGGCGCTTGGCCGTCGGATTTTTTCATAACTCTCCCCCAATGCCTGCCCCCGCCTAAACCTTGCCTAAACCTTGCCTGCTCGAAATGCCAAGTGGGGCTGCCTGCTGCTAGCACAAACGAGCAGCGACGCGAAATTACGGGGATTGGTGGGCAGGGTCAAGTCAGCTTTGGCGCGCCAAAGGCAATCGCAAGAAGGCAGGGCTGGCGCAATATCTGGCGCTGTTGGTGCGGTCGAGAAGACTCGAACTTCCACGGGTGTTACCCCACAGCGACCTCAACGCTGCGCGTCTACCAATTCCGCCACGACCGCATGTCAGGCAGGAGCTTTAGCTAGCAAAAAACCACCAGATTAACAAGCATCAAAGCGGGTCAATTAGATGCCGTCGCCGTCAACATTCAAGTGAATACCGCACTCATCCTTATCGCTGCCCGCCCAGCGACCGGAGCGATAATCGCCGCCCTCCTCCACCTTTTGTGTGCAGGGCATACAGCCAATCGACAAATAGCCGTCCTTGACCAATGGGTTACGCGGCAATTGATGGGTCTCAATATAGGCTTTCAAATCATCCAATTGCCAATTGGCCAGCGGATTGACCTTATAGCGGCCATCCGTGTCAATCTCGACAATATCCATCATCTGCCGCGCACCGGTCTGAAACCGCTTTCGACCGGTAATTAGCGCCTCAAAACCGGCAATGGCGCGTGCCTGCGGCAGCACTTTGCGAATATGGCAGCAGCCATCCGTATCGCGCGACCACAGCGCGCCTTTCGGGTCTTTTTGCAGCAAATCATCCGGATGCGGGGCGACAGAGCGAATATCGGTCAGCCCCAGCGATTGTTGCAGCCGGTCTCGATAGCGCAATGTCTCGCCGAATAATTTGCCGGTATTGAGAAATATCACCGGCACAGTCGGGTCGATTTGCGCCACCAAATGCAATAGCACGACCGATTCCGCGCCAAAACTTGATACAATACCAATGCGACCGGCAAAATGCGTATCAATGCAGGCACGCAAAACCGCGCTGGCGTCCTGGCCTTCAAAGCCGGCATTGAGCGCGGCCAAAGCGGCGCTGTCTAATGGCGGGTTCAATGATGGGTTCTCGGTTTGCAAAGCCGCCGTCATGACAACCACCCTTCCGCATCAATCATCTCATTGGTGCGTTTTATCAGCTCGGCAAAATCCGCCCCTTCGGCGCGCCAAGTTTCGCGGGCATCGGCAAGCGTATCGAGGCGGTGCTGCCAGTCCGACGGGTAGCGCGCCTGCAAGTCAGCCTTTAATCGCCGCGCCAGACCGGGCGATTTGCCGCCGGTTGAAGCGGTCAGCAACATGTCGCCTCGCCGCACAATGGCTGGCACATGAAAATCGCAAAGCGGTTTGACATCTTCGACATTGACCAGCGTTTTATGGGCGCGCGCCTCACCGGTCAGGCGTTCGGCCAGCGCATCATCCACATTGGCAATATAAACCACATGACACGCCGCGATATCCGCTTCGCTCGGCCAAGCCTCAATCAGCCGGTCACCAGCCAGCGCGCGCATTTCTTCTTGGGCCTGTTCAGCATAGACACGCACAAAGCCGACACCGGCCTCATCAACCATTTGCAAGCGACGCCGCGCTTGCGGGCCGCTGCCTATAATCGCCACAATCATATCTGTTGTATCCAGTATTACCGGCAACATGGTGTTCTCCTTTCCCCCTATATGGGGCAGCGGCGCGTATTTATCAATATAATTTTGTATTTTAATTTATTCTACAATTTTATTTTGTATTTATGTCCAAAAGGCCAGATGATACAAAAGGGCATGAATAAGCAACCGGAAATCCTGATAAGTGAAAAAGCTGTGCCTTTTGAGCAGGCGCTGGATTTCATGCAAAAACGGGTCGGCCAAATCGCAGATGGCACTGCCGGTGAATGTCTCTGGTTCCTTGAACACCCGCCGCTTTACACGGCAGGCACAAGCGCCAATCAGGCTGATTTACTCGCACCGGAACGTTTTCCGGTCTATCAGGCCGGACGCGGCGGGCAATATACCTATCACGGCCCAGGCCAGCGTGTCGTCTATCTGATGCTTGATTTACGCCAGCGCGGGCGCGATATACGCCGTTTTGTGCAGCAGGTTGAGAATTGGGTGCTGACCACGCTGGGTGACTTCAACATTGAGGCGCATATCACACCCGACCGTGTCGGCGTCTGGGTGAAACGCCCCGATAAGGGTGCGGCCAGCGAAGATAAAATCGCCGCCATTGGCCTGCGTGTGCGTAAATGGGTCAGCTTTCATGGTGTATCGATAAATGTCGAACCGGAATTGGAGCATTTTACCGGCATTGTGCCATGCGGTATCAGCGATCAGGGCGTCACTAGCATGGTCGATTTAGGCTATCCGGTCAGCATGAGCGAGCTTGACAAGGCGCTGATGGATAATTTCGAAAACTGCTTTAATGCAGCCGCCGGAAAAGACGCATAAGCCTATTCAAACTCAATCATAATATCGTCAACCGCCAACTTGTCGCCTGCCGCGCAAAGCAACTTGCTGATGGTGACATCTTTTTCAGCGCGCAAGATATTTTCCATTTTCATCGCTTCGACCACCGCCAAAGCCTCGCCTGCCTTGACACTCTGGCCTTCTTCCACCGCTACGGAAACAACCACGCCGGGCATCGGACAGATTAACGCCTTGTCGCTGGCGCCATCGGTTTTTTCCGGCATATAGGCCATTGCCGCCTGTGCGGCAGTGCTGCGAATGGAAACATCAACCGCCCTGCCCCGACCGGTCAAACGATAGCCTTCGGCAATCCGGTCAACGGCAAGGCTGACAGCCGCCCCGTTCACCGTGCCGGTGAAAAACAAATCTCCCGGCGTCCAGCTATGTGTCACTTCGACGGCTTGGCCGTCAATCTGCAAAACGCCATCAACCCTGTCAGCGACAAGCACCGCATCACCAATTTGCACATACCGCATGGTTTCCGGCACTTGCTTATGACCGGGCAGCACTTGAGACGTTTCCGCAGCGCGGGCAGCCTGTGTTTGCGCCAGCATATAGCCAATCGCCGCCAACACGCGCAAACGCGCATCAGCCAGTGGCGCGCCGTCAAAGCCGTCGGGATATTCCTCGGCAATAAAGGCGGTTGTCAGCGCCCCGTCACGGAACCGGTCATGCTGCATAATCGCGCCAAGGAAATCGATATTGTGACGAATGCCGTCAATTCGGAAATTGTCCAGCGCATCAGCCATTGCATCAATCGCGCCAAGTCGGTCATCCGCATGGGTGACAAGTTTGGCAATCATCGGGTCGTAAAACAGCGAAATCTCGCCGCCTTCATAAACGCCCGTATCATTGCGGATGGTCACGCCATTGGCGACTTGCTCAACCGGCGGGCGATAGCGCACCAACCGGCCGGTTGAGGGCAAAAAGCCGCGATACGGGTCTTCGGCATAAATCCGCGACTCCATCGCCCAGCCGGTCAAAGTGACATCATCTTGCGTCAGGGTCAGGTTTTCACCCGCCGCAATGCGTATCATTTGCTCGACCAAATCAATGCCGGTAATCAGTTCAGTCACCGGATGCTCGACTTGCAGTCTTGTGTTCATTTCGAGGAAATAGAAATTGCGGTCGCCATCAACGATAAACTCAACCGTGCCGGCCGAGCAATAATCCACCGCCTTGGACAGGGCAACGGCCTGCGCGCCCATTGCCGCGCGCGTCGCCGCATCAAGGAATGGGCTGGGTGCTTCTTCAATCACTTTCTGATTGCGGCGTTGAATCGAACATTCGCGCTCGCCGAGATAAATCACATTGCCTGCCTTATCGCCAAGCACTTGTATTTCAATATGGCGCGGCTGGATGACGAATTTTTCAATGAAAATCCGGTCATCACCAAAGCTGGCGGCGGCCTCATTTTTCGAGGATTGAAAGCCTTCGCGCGCATCATCATCATTCCAGGCAATCCGCATGCCTTTGCCGCCGCCCCCGGCAGAGGCTTTAATCATCACCGGATAGCCGATTTCAGTCGCGATTTTGACCGCTTCCTCGGCATCCTCTATCAGCCCCATATGCCCCGGCACTGTCGATACACCGGCTTTGGCGGCCAGCTTTTTCGAGGTGATTTTATCGCCCATCGCCTCAATCGCCCCGGCAGGCGGGCCGATAAAGGCAATACCAGCCTTGTCGAGCGCCTCGGCAAACGCCTTGTTTTCGCTTAAAAATCCATAGCCCGGATGAACCGCCTGCGCGCCGGTCTGCTTAATCGCATCAAGGATTTTATCAATCACCAGATAGCTTTCCGCCGCCGGTGCGCCACCAATATGCACCGCCTCATCGGCCTCGCGCACATGCATAGCCATAGCGTCGGCATCGGAATAGACGGCAACTGTTTGAATGCCCATTTTTCGGGCGGTTTTAATCACGCGACAGGCAATCTCGCCACGGTTTGCAATCAGTATTTTATCAAACATGGCAGCCACCTATAGCGGGATATTATCGTGTTTTTTCCACGGGTTATCGAGCTTCTTATTTTGCAGCAAGGCCAGCGCGCGCGCCACTCGCCGCCGCGTATTATGCGGCTGGATAACCTCGTCAATATAGCCGCGCTCCGCAGCCACAAACGGGTTCAGAAAACGCTCTTCATAATCCTGCGTGTGCTGGGCGATTTCCTCATCATTGCCAATGGAGGCGCGGAAAATAATCTCCACCGCCCCTTTCGCGCCCATAACCGCAATTTCCGCCGTCGGCCAAGCGTAATTCACATCACCGCGCAAATGTTTCGACGCCATCACATCATAAGCGCCACCATAGGCTTTGCGGGTAATCACGGTAATTTTTGGCACGGTCGCTTCGGCATAGGCAAACAATAATTTCGCACCATGCTTGATAAGCCCGCCATATTCCTGCGCCGTTCCCGGCAAAAAGCCCGGCACATCCACAAAAGTAACAAGCGGAATATCAAAGCAGTCGCAAAACCGCACAAAACGCGCCGCCTTGCGGCTGGCATCACTGTCCAGCACACCGGCCAGCGTCATTGGCTGATTGGCCACAAAACCGACACTGCGCCCCTCCATGCGGCCAAAACCGGTTATGATATTTTTGGCAAAATCCTTTTGAATTTCAAAGAAATCACCCTCATCCACCACTTTGGCGACCAGTTCCATCATGTCATAGGGCATGTTGGGATTATCCGGCACCAGCGTATCCAGCGAGCTTTCAACGCGGTCGCGCATGTCAAAATGCGGCCTTTCCGGCACGCCCGTCCGATTGGACAAAGGCAGGAAATCAATAAGGCGGCGCAATTCGGCCAGCGCCTCGACATCATTGTCATAAGCGCCGTCGGCAACCGATGATTTGGTTGTATGCACTTTCGCCCCGCCCAATTCTTCCGCCGTCACTTCCTCATTGGTGACGGTTTTCACCACATCCGGGCCGGTGACGAACATGTAAGAAGTATTACGCACCATGAACACAAAATCGGTAATCGCCGGTGAATATACATCACCGCCGGCGCATGGCCCCATAATCATGGTGATTTGCGGTATCACGCCCGATGCCAGCGTATTGCGCTGAAACACTTCGGCATAACCGCCCAGCGCGTCAACACCTTCCTGAATCCGCGCCCCGCCCGCGTCAAGAATACCGATAATCGGCACGCCATTGCGAAGCGCCATATCCTGCACTTTATTGATTTTGCGCGAATGCGCCAGCGACAGCGAGCCGCCGAAAACTGTAAAATCCTTGGCATAAAGATAAATCGGACGACCATTCACCGTTCCCCAGCCGGTCACCACGCCATCGCCGGGGATTTTATTGTCAGCCATGCCAAATTCCTGGCAATTATGCTCAACAAACATGTCGATTTCTTCAAAACTGTCAGGGTCAAGCAGCAGGTCAATGCGTTCGCGTGCGGTCAGCTTGCCGCGCCCGTGTTGCGCCTCAATCCGGCGCTCACCGCCGCCCAGACGGGCAATGCGCCGTCGCTCCTCAAGTTCAGCTACAATATCTCTCACGGCTCCCCCCGCTTTATTGGGTCATCCGGTCAGACGCCCCATTCTCCCCAGCCTGCGCTGAAAAATAGCCTGCCAGCACATTGATTTCCAGACTTATCTTGTCCAGCCGCGCCATCGCTTCAGCATCTTCGCCCCATTCATCAATCTGGAATAAATCATCCAGAAAAGCCAGTTCATAAGCCTGTTTGGCGTCAATTTCGCCATCCGCCAAGGCCAATGTCAGCACTGCCGAGCCGAGCAGAGCCGCGCCATGCGCCAGACCGGTCAGCCAAAGCGCATCCGTGCCGGCAATCTCGACAAGGCGCGCCAAAGTCGCTTGCGGCTGGGCGACCGGCAAAATGCCCTGTGCTGTGGCAAAGGACACATCATAACGGGCCCGCACCCAATCCAGCATGGGGTTCCAGCTTGCTGTCTGGCGTTCAACCAGCCGGTCGGGATGTTCGGCGCGATAGCAAAGCAAATCGGTTTCCCCATAGGCGGCAAAGGCGTGCGCGGTCGCCAACGGGTCGGCGGCCACCCTGTCCAGTGCGGTGGAAACTAGCCGCATAATTGGCATGGTGTCGGGCTTGACCTGTTCGTCTTGCGCCGCCCATTCAGCGGCAATCATATCGGCCAAAGCCTGATGTGGCAGGTGCAAATCAGCGCGCGCCGGGGTTTTTACCTCATATTGGTCGAGCATAATGGCATAGCGGCCATTATCCAGCGCCACCGGCTGCACCGCGTCATAAAATCGTTTAGCCATATTCGGGTAGGCCTTGCAGCAGCGTGGTCAGCGCTTCAGCGCTTTCGACAATATGGTCAGCGCCGCTTTCTTCAAGCTCATCAATATCCTGATAACCCCAACTCACGCCAATCGCGCAGGCTCCGGCGGATTTCGCCATCAGCATGTCAAAGCTGGTATCGCCCACCATAATCGTCTGCTCCGGCCTCACACCGCATTCACCCATCGCCGCCAGCAGCAAATCCGGTGCCGGTTTACCCGGCCCGTCATCGGCACTTTTCAATGTCTGAAAAAACTGCCTTATCTCATAGGCATCGACCACGCGGTTCAGCCCGCGCCCCGATTTCATGGTAACAATGCCGAGAAAAGTGTCGCCCATTTCGCCCAAATTGCAAATAAGCTGACGCATGCCTTCAAACATGATTTGACCGCGATCGCGTTGCTGTAATAAAGTGGCATAAGTGTCGCGGTAAATGGTAATCATATCGGCCAGCATGGCATCGTCTATATCGGGCGCATGGCGGCGCAGCGCGACATCTATCGGCAGGCCGACAGCATGCAGAATATCGCGGCGCTCCGGACAGGGCAGCTCATAATGCGCCAAGGCGGTTTGCGTGGCGGTCACAATTGTCTGCTGGCTGTCCACCAGCGTGCCGTCGCAATCAAACACTATTAAACGCATTATGCCTCGTCCTCAGCAAACGGATTGTCGGCATCATTCAGGTCAAGTCCGAGAATATCCCAACTCGATGCCATATGGTCGCGGAGCGGTGCGTCACAGCGCAAAATGCCTCCGGAAGGATGAGGTATCATAATCGAACGGGCGTGCAAGTGAAGTTTTTTCGGCAAAATACCGCCATATTCGCGTCCCTCGCCTTCCAGCCTGTATTTGCCGTCACCGACAAGCGGATGGCCTATCGCGGCGGCATGGGCGCGTATCTGATGGGTGCGACCGGTTTTCGGGCGAAAGGCGAGCCAGCTAAAGCGCTGGCCGATACGGGCAATTTCGGCATAATCCGTATGCGCCGACATGGCGTCAGGGTCAGACTTTTCCACCGGACGCACGCGCTCACCACCATCGCGGGCGGCGCGTTTGGCTAATGGCACAAGAATATGACCGCGCGCCGGGCGCGGCACACCATAGACCAAAGCCCAATAGATTTTCTCCACATCGCGACCGGCAAATTGACGGGTCAAAAATTGCGCCGCCTTGCGGTTACGCGCCAGCAGTAAAATGCCCGATGTGTCCCTGTCGAGCCGGTGGACAAGGCGCGGCGGTTCTTCAGCGTCAAATTGCAGACCGGGCAAAGCAGCGTCAATATGGGCTTTGGTTTTGCTGCCGCCCTGCACTGCCAGACCGGAGGGCTTGTTCAGCACAATGACATCATCATCGCGGTGCAAAATCGCTTGCTGCAAGGTTTTGACCAAAGGCGCCAGTTCCGATTGCCGTAATCCCGCAGGGCGCGCCGCGCCAGATGCCACCACAGCGGTCGCGCCATGCGCTTCAGGCGGAATCCGTAATGTGCCACCAGCAGCCAGACGCGCATTGGCCTTCACCCGCTTGCCGTCAAGCCGCACCAGCCCTTGCCGCAACAGTTTTTCCAGCCGCCCATGCGACAGCTTGGGAAAATGCTTGCGGAACCAACGGTCAAGCCGCAAGCCGTCCTCGTCTTTGGATATTTGCCTTTGCTGAACGCCAGTCATACTGTCCCTGATAGCATAAAAGGCACGCGGTTTCCCCCGTGCCTCTCAAATATGTGCTTTTTGAGTATGTGTTTTTGAAAGTGCGCCGGTTAAAACGGCGACACTGCCTTACACTTCCTCTTCATCCTCAACGAGAACCGGGCCGGAATCCTGACCACGGGCATTCGGGTCACGGTCAACAAATTCAATCACGGCCATAGGTGCATTATCGCCATAGCGGAAATCGGCTTTCATAATGCGCGTATAGCCGCCCTGACGCTCGGCATAGCGCGGCCCCAGCGTTTCAAACAGCTTGGCCGCCCAACGCTCTTCCGGCAATTGCGCGGAGGCACGACGGCGCGCCGCCAAATCGTTCTTTTTGCCCAATGTCACCAGCTTTTCAACAAAGGGGCGCAGCTCCTTGGCCTTGGGCAGGGTGGTGACGATTTGCTCATGTTTGATAAGCGCAGCCGCCAGATTGCCCAGCATCGCCTTGCGATGGCTGCTTGTCCGGTTCAGCTTGCGACCTGCTTTTGCGTGGCGCATGGCGAAGGCTCCTTTTTGCGCGTCTCGCGCTTAGTAATTATCCTCGAACCTTTTGGCAAGGTCCTCAATGTTTTCCGGCGGCCAATTCGGCACTTCCATGCCCAGATGCAGACCCATTTCAGCCAGCACTTCCTTGATTTCATTCAAGGATTTACGACCGAAATTCGGCGTCCGCAACATTTCGCCTTCGGTTTTCTGAATCAGGTCACCAATATAGACGATATTGTCGTTTTTCAGGCAATTGGCCGAACGCACAGACAATTCCAACTCATCGACTTTTTTCAGAAGCGCGGCAGAGAAGCCGGTTTCTTCCATCGCCGAAGTTTCGGGAACCTGCACTTCTGGCTCTTCGAAATTGATGAAGCTTTGCAATTGGTCTTGCAAAATACGCGCCGACAAAGCCAGTGCATCTTCCGGCGTGACCGTGCCATTGGTTTCGATTTCAATGGTCAGCTTGTCATAGTCCAGAACCTGCCCTTCGCGTGTGTTCTCAACATTGTAAGAAACGCGGCGCACCGGGCTGTAAAGGCTGTCCACGGGAATCAGACCAATCGGCGCATCTTCCGGACGGTTTTTTTCCGCCGGAACATAGCCATTGCCGGTATTGACATGAAACTCAAACCGCACTTCGGCGCCCTCATCCAATGTGCAAAGCACCAAATCAGGGTTCATTACCGACACATTGGCGGTTTCCTCAATATCACCTGCCGTGACAACACCGGGGCCTTGCTTGCTCAGCGTCAGGCGCTTGGGGCCTTCGGCATCCATCGACAGCGCCATTTTTTTAATGTTCAGGACAATATCGGTCACATCTTCGCGGACACCGGGTATTGACGAAAACTCGTGCAACACGCCGTCAATCTGAACCGCGGTAACCGCCGCACCCTGAATGGATGACAGCAAAACACGGCGCAGGCCATTGCCCAAAGTCAGACCGAAACCGCGCTCCAGCGGCTCGGCGACGATACGGGCAAAGCGGGTCTCATCATGGCCCGGAATGATGTCAAGTTTTGTCGGCTTAATCAGCTCTTGCCAGTTTTTCTGGATCACGGTGCTACCTCGCAAAAAAATATATAAAATAGGGCCAAAGCCTAGACGCGACGGCGTTTTGGCGGACGACACCCATTATGCGGAATCGGTGTTACATCCTTGATGGCGGTGACGGTAAAGCCTGCCGCCTGAAACGCGCGCAGCGCGCTTTCGCGCCCTGAACCGGGGCCACGAACAAATACTTCCAGTGTTTTCACACCATGTTCCATTGCCTTGCGACCGGCATCTTCGGCGGCCACTTGCGCGGCATAGGGGGTGGATTTGCGCGACCCCTTAAAGCCCATGGAACCGGCTGATGACCAGCTAATCGCATTGCCTTGCGCGTCGGAAATGGTAATCAACGTATTGTTGAAAGTCGAGTTGACATGGGCGACACCGGCGGTGATGTTTTTGCGTTCGCGGCGACGCACTCTGGATTTATCTACGGCCATAACTTTATCCTGTCTCTTTCAATCTACTTCTTCTTACCGGCAATTGCCTTGGCCGGGCCGCGACGGGTGCGCGCATTGGTATGTGTGCGCTGGCCCCTCACCGGCAGATTGCGGCGATGGCGCAAGCCCCGGTATATGCCCATATCCATCAGGCGTTTAATGTTCATTGAGGTTTCACGACGCAGGTCACCCTCAACCAGATAACCGGCATCAATCGTCTCACGAATGGCGATAACATCGGCATCCGACAGCTCATTGACGCGACGCTCCGCCGGAATACCGACTTTTTCGCAGATTTCCACTGCCTTATTCCGGCCAATCCCGTGAATATAGGTCAGTGCGATAACCACCCTTTTGGCGGTCGGTATATTCACACCAGCAATACGAGCCACTTGCGTCTCCTTTGCGCCCCCCGAAGGGTAAGCCTTAATTTATGCGCCCCTCAAAGGGCGGCCTGTAAATGCGCGACAAAACATGCCGCATGTTCCAATTCAAATAGAGGTTTTCAGCCGTTTTGATCAATTATGTCCGAAGCGCGGATTATAGAAATTTCGCCTCGCCAGTCAACTGCCAAACGGCTCAAATCCACTAAAACTCCTTTAAAGCAGCCTCAATCTGCTGCGTGACCTCATCCATTTCCTGCATACCGTCCAAAGTCCGCAAGATTCCCTTACCTGCATAATAATCAGCCACCGGCGCGGTCTGTTCCTCATACACGCGCAAACGGTGCTGCAAAGCCTCTTCTGTATCATCCTCGCGCGGGCCGTTTTCACTTTCCTGCGCCCGTTTCAGAATACGCTGAACCAGCACATCCGGATCAACTGCCAGCTCTATCACCGCATCAAGCGCGATATTCTTGTCCAACAGCATTGCGTCGAGCGCTTCGGCCTGCGCCACATTGCGCGGAAACCCGTCGAGAATAAAGCCATTGGCGCAATCATCGGCCTCAATTCGGTCGGCGATAATGCCGACAACCACGCCATCCGGCACTAAATCGCCGCGCGCCATAATATCCTTAGCCTGTTTGCCAATCGGTGTTTCGGCAGCAACGGCGGCGCGCAACATATCACCGGTCGATAATTGCGGGATATGATGCGCTTCTTGAATGCGCTGCGCCTGTGTGCCTTTACCGGCACCGGGGGGGCCAAGGAAAATCAGCTTCACCGCTTGCGTCCCCCAAGTTTGGATTTCTTGATAAGCCCCTCATATTGATGGGCAAATAAATGACCCTGCACCTGGCCGACCGTGTCCATCGTCACATTGACAACAATCAGCAGCGATGTGCCGCCGAAATAAAACGGCACATTATAGGCGTTAATCAGAAACTCCGGCAGCAGGCAGACCAGTGTCAGGTAAAGCGCGCCAACCACGGTCAACCGCGTTAACACACGGTCAATATATTCAGCCGTGCGCGCACCGGGACGAATACCGGGAATAAACCCGCCATAGCGTTTCAGATTATCCGCCGTATCTTGCGGATTGAAAACAATAGATGTGTAGAAGAAGCAGAAAAAGATAATGCCGCCCGCATAAAGTGCCATATAGGCAGGCTGTCCACGCCCCAAAAGCGCGGCAATTGTGCCAAGCGCGCCCGTGCCGTCACCGCCGGAGAAATTGGCCAGCGTGATTGGCAAAAGCAACAAGGAGGAGGCAAAAATCGGCGGAATAACGCCCGCTGTGTTCAGCTTGAGTGGCAAATGCGAATTGTCACCGGCGGTCATTTTATTGCCCATTTGGCGCTTGGGATATTGCACCAGCAAACGCCGCTGCGCGCGCTCCATAAACACGATAAAGGCAATCACCAGCACCACCATGACCATCAGCGCCATAATGATGAAAGTAGACAAAGCGCCCTGCCGACCAAGCTCAAGCGTGCCAGCCAATGCGCTGGGCAGCTCGGCCACAATACCGGCAAAAATAATCAGCGAAATACCATTGCCGACACCGCGCGACGTGACCTGTTCACCAAGCCACATCAAAAATACTGTGCCACCGACCAGCGTCACAACCGCGCTGATACGGAAGAACATGCCGGGGTCGGAGACGACGCCTTCTGCGCCTTCCAGCCCCACAGCAATGCCATATCCCTGCACCGTGGCCAGTAAAACCGTGCCATAGCGCGTATATTGGTTGATTTGCTTGCGTCCCGCCTCGCCCTCTTTTTTCAGTTGCTCCAAATGCGGCACAACCGAAGTCAGAAGCTGAATAACAATTGAGGCCGTAATATAGGGCATGATATTGAGCGCGAAAATCGCCATACGGCCAACCGCGCCACCGGCAAACATATTAAACATGCCGATAATGCCGGATTGCTGCTGCTCAAAAACCGATTTCAGCGCTTGCGGGTCGATACCCGGCAGCGGGATGTATGTGCCAAGGCGATAGACCAGCAAAGCGCCAAGCGTGAACCAGATACGCTTTTTCAGCTCATCCGCCGTGCGAAAGGCGGACAGGCTTAAATTGGCGGCAAGCTGTTCGGCAGCTGAAGCCATAAAACACCCCTCAGGCCGACTTATGCGTCGGCATCACCATTTGCTTCGGCAGCAATCGGCGCTGCCGCCACCAACGAGATTTTTCCACCCAGTTTCTCAATCGCCGCTTGCGCGCCTTTTGAAACACCGGTCACTTCAAAATCCAGCTTTTCTTTCAATTCGCCCTTGGCGAGTATCCGCACGCCATCCTTGGCACGGCGGATAATGCCAGCCTCCACCAGGCTGGCAGCATTGACGGTTGCGCCTTTGGCCAGCTTGCCAGCCTCAATAGCCGCTTGCAGACGGCCGAGATTAACCGCATTGAGTTTTTTCGGATTCGGCACATTAAAGCCGCGCTTGGGCAGGCGCATATGCAATGGCATTTGCCCGCCTTCAAACCCTTTAATCGCAACACCCGAACGCGATGTTTGACCCTTCACACCGCGCCCTGCTGTCTTGCCCTTGCCGGACGACGTGCCGCGACCAACGCGCATACGCGATTTGCGGGCGCCCTGATTATCACGAAGTTCGTTGAGTTTCATGTGATTATCTCCTGTAAACCGAGAGGCCTACTTGCTGTCCTATTTGCTGTCAACGACGCGCACCAAATGGGCGACTTTGTTAATCATCCCGCGCACGGCAGGTGTGTCTTCAAGCTCGCGACGGCGACCGCGCTTGTTCAGGCCAAGGCCAATCAGCGTCGCCCGCTGGTCTTGCGGACGGCCTATCGGGCTGCCGGTCTGTTCGACGATAATTTTATCCTTCTTGGCCATATTATGCCTCCTGGCTCGCCGCTTCTTCCTCACCGCGACGGCGTGAAATCAAATCGCTGACTTTCTTGCCGCGCCGCGCTGCCACCGAACGCGGGCTACCCTGTTTCAGCAGCGCGTTGAAAGTCGCATGTATCATATTATAGGGATTTGAGGAGCCGATGGATTTCGCCACCACATCCTGCATGCCCAGCACTTCAAAGACCGCACGCATTGGGCCACCGGCAATAATTCCGGTTCCGGGAGGGGCTGCACGCAGCTCCACCTTGCCTGCGCCGTGGCGACCGGCAATGTCATGGTGCAATGTCCGGCCTTCACGCAGCGGCACACGTATCATATGCCGTTTGGCACTTTCCGTTGCCTTGCGGATGGCTTCCGGCACTTCGCGCGCCTTGCCATGTCCGAAACCGACACGCCCGCGCTGGTCGCCAACGACCACAAGCGCGGCGAAACCGAACCGGCGACCGCCCTTGACCACTTTGGCGACGCGGTTAATGTGAACCAGGCGATCGACAAATTCGCTATCGCGCTCTTCCTGGTTATCGCGATTTTCGTTTCTTGCCACCAATTCTCTCCTTGAACCCGTAAATTCGATTTCGACTAAAATGTAAGACCGGCTTCGCGCGCCGCTTCAGCCAGGGCTTTCACCCGGCCATGATAGATATATCCGCCACGGTCAAACACAACCGTTTCAACACCGGCCTTTTTGGCGCGCTCGGCAATCTGTGTGCCGATAATTGAAGCGGCTTCAACATTTGACCCTTTGCCAGCGGCAAAGTCTTTGTCCTTGGTTGAGGCCGCGGCCAATGTGCGTCCGGCCTTGTCGTCAATGACTTGCGCGTAAATATGCTTCGACGAGCGAAACACGGACAGGCGCGGCAAGCCCTTGGCCACCTTACGCAGGCGGCGGCGAACACGCTGTTTGCGCCGTTCATCTGTGGACAGTTTCTTAACCATTGCTTACCCCTATTTCTTCTTGCCTTCCTTGCGGAAAACATATTCGCCAGCATAACGCACACCCTTGCCCTTATAAGGCTCCGGCGGGCGCAGGCTGCGGATTTCCGACGCCACCTGACCAACTTTTTGCTTATCAATACCGGAAATAATAATTTCCGTTTGCGACGGGCATTCCACCTTAATGCCTTCCGGCAAGGCGAAATCGACATCATGGCTGAAGCCGAGCGACAATTTCAGCGTATTGCCCTGCATTTGTGCGCGATAGCCAACGCCCTGCAATTCCAGCTTGCGGTCAAAGCCCTGCGATACGCCAACCACAAGGTTTTCAACCAGCGACCGGCTGAGACCCCAAAAGCTGCGCGCCGTCTGGCTTTTGTCTACCGGTGACACTGTAATGCCGTCCTCGCCATTTGCGACATTTACATAGTCGGACAATATGGCTGACAATTCACCCTTGGGGCCTTTGACGGCAACGGCGCGGCCATCAAGGCTCACTTCGACGCCATCCGGCACCATAACAGGTTTTTTTCCAATCCGTGACATAGCTTAATCCTTCAGCAATGCGGCGTCAGAAGACGCGGCATAAAATCTCGCCACCAACATTATTTTCGCGGGCATTATTGTCGGACATCACACCTTTCGGCGTGGAGACAATCGAAATGCCCAGACCATTACGCACCACCGGCATTGTTTTAACCGATGAATAGACCCGACGCCCGGGTTTGGAGACGCGCTGAATCTCCTTAATGACCGGCTCGCCCTCATAATATTTCAGCTCAATGGAAAGCTCGGACGTGCCATTATCGTGCTGCGTTTCGGAATAACCGCGAATATAGCCTTCATCTTGCAGCACATCCAACACCCAGCGGCGCAATTTGGAACTTGGGCTGATAACCGAATTTTTACCACGCATTTGCGCGTTACGGATACGGGTCAGCATATCGCCAAGAGGATCGTTCATCTGTTCTCTCCTACCAGCTCGATTTAACCATGCCCGGAATCAGACCTTTCGAGGCCAGTTCACGCAGGGCAATACGGGACATATTCAATTTGCGGTAATAACCGCGCGGACGACCGGACACACCGCAGCGATTCCGCAACCGTGTCGGCGCCGAATTGCGTGGCAGTTCCGCCAGTTTCAAACGCGCCTTGAAACGCTCTTCATTGGAAAGTGATGTGTCATTGGCGATCGCCATCAGCGCGGTGCGACGGGCGGCATATTTTGCCACCATGCGCTTGCGCTTATTATTGCGTTCCACCATACCTTTTTTAGCCATAATCTACTCCCCCGCCCTAATCATTGAACGGAAAGTTAAAGCCACGCAGCAATTCGCGCGCTTGCTCGTCATTGTTTGTCGAGGTGCAGACAACAATGTCCATGCCCCATATTTCATCGACTTTGTCATAATTGATTTCGGGAAACACAATATGCTCCCTCAATCCCATGGCGTAATTGCCATTGCCGTCAAAGCTTTTGGCATTGAGGCCGCGAAAGTCACGCACACGCGGCAAGGCAATGGTCACCAGACGGTCAATAAACTCATACATGCGCGCGCCACGCAGGGTCACTTTGACACCCAACGGCATGTTTTCACGCACCTTAAAGCCGGCAATAGAATTGCGCGCGCGCGTAATGACCGGTTTTTGACCGGCAATCGACTGCAAATCCTCAAATGCCGAATTGATTTTCTTAGTGTCTTGCGTCGTTTCACCAACGCCCATATTCAGAACCACTTTTTCCAAACGCGGCACTTGCATTTTATTGGCATATTGAAACTTCTCAATCAGAGAAGCGCGCACGGAGTCGTTATAAAGCGTTTTCAGACGCGGCGTATATTGTGCTTCAGCCATCAATAACCTCCCCTGAACGCTTGGCAATGCGTGATTTGCTGCCATCATCGTTCAATTTGAACCCGACCCGTGTCGGCTTGCCGTCTTTCGGGTCAATGATTGCCAGATTGGACAAATGGATTTTTCCTTCGCGGTTGATAATGCCGCCTTCATTTTGCTGGGTTTGGCGTTGATGGCGCTTGACCATGTTCACACCCTGCACCAAAGCGCGGTTTTCCTGCGGAAAGACAGCCAGAATTTCACCAGACTTGCCCTTGTCGCGACCGGTCGTCACCATGACGCGATCGCCTTTTTTCAGTTTCAACTTCACGGCCATCACAACACCTCCGGTGCAAGCGAGACGATTTTCATATGATTGGCGGCGCGCAATTCGCGTGTGACCGGCCCAAAAATCCGTGTGCCGACCGGCTCACCGGCATTATTGACAATCACGGCGGCATTGCGGTCAAAGCGTATCGCGCTGCCATCGGGACGGCGGATTTCTTTCGCCGTGCGCACGATAACAGCCTTCATTACATCGCCCTTTTTGACCCGACCGCGCGGAATGGCTTCCTTGACGCTGACAACAATTGTGTCGCCAACAGAAGCGGTTTTGCGCTTCGAGCCGCCAAGAACCTTGATGCACTGCACCCGGCGTGCGCCGGAATTATCGGCAACATCCAGATTGGTTTGCATCTGAATCATGACAGAACCTCTTATTCACCTTGGCTGGAAACAACTTCCCAGCTTTTCAATTTTGACATGGGACGACATTCCTGAATGGTCACCACATCGCCTATTTTGCGCGCATTGCTCTCATCATGCGCGTGATAACGCTTGGATTTCCGAACCGTTTTCTTCATCACCGGGTCGGTAAAGCGGCGCTCGACATTGACAACAACCGTCTTGTCGCCCTTATCGCTGACCACTGTCCCTTGCAAAATACGTTTTGGCATAATCGACTTTCCTAACCCGCTTGCGTGACTTTGGCGCTGCTTTGCGCTGTTTTCAGGCGCGCGATAATGCGGCGCACCTCACGAATCCGTGCCGAATTATCCAGCTGGCCAGAGGCCTGCTGAAAGCGCAGATTCAGTTGCTCTTTCTTGAGCTTGACGATTTCGTCGGACAATTGATCCGGCGTCATATCCTTGATTTCAGACATTTTCATCACTCAATCCCCTACTCACCGAGACGCGAGACAATGCGTGTCGAGACCGGCAATTTGGCAGCAGCCAGTTTCAATGCCTCATGGGCAATGTCGCTTGGCACACCGTCAACCTCGAACATGATGCGACCGGGCTTGACGCGGCACGCCCAATAATCAGGCGACCCTTTACCTTTACCCATCCGCACTTCGGTCGGTTTTTTCGAGACCGGCACATCGGGAAACACACGAATCCAAACGCGGCCTGCCCGTTTCATGTGACGGGTAATCACCCGCCGCGCCGCTTCAATCTGGCGGGCGGTGATGCGCTCCGGCGAGGTTGCTTTCAAGCCATAAGAGCCGAAATTCAGCGTTGTGCCGCCATTGGCATTACCGTGAATACGCCCCTTATGGGCTTTGCGGAATTTTGTCCGTTTCGGTTGTAACATGTCTTAATTCCCTGCCGTCTGGCGTTGCTGGCGACCGGCCTCGCCCGGCTCGTCGCGCCGGTCGCGCGCCATCGGGTCATGCTCCATGATTTCGCCTTTGAAAATCCAGATTTTCACACCACAAATGCCATAGGCGGTCAATGCTTCGGCAACGCCATAATCAATATCGGCGCGCAGCGTGTGAAGCGGCACGCGCCCCTCACGATACCATTCAGTGCGGGCAATCTCGGCACCGCCAAGGCGACCACCGCAATTGATACGAATGCCCAAAGCACCAAGCCGCATGGCCGATTGCACGGCGCGCTTCATGGCGCGGCGGAAACCGACACGGCGCTCAAGCTGCTGTGCCACACTCTCGGCAACAAGCTGGGCATCAATTTCAGGCTTACGCACTTCAACAATGTTCAAATGCACTTCGCTGTCAGTCATTTTACCAATGCGCGATTTCAGCTTTTCAATATCGGCACCCTTTTTGCCGATAATCACACCGGGGCGCGCCGAATGAATGGTCACGCGGCATTTTTTGTGCGGACGCTCAATCACCACACGCGACACACCGGCCTGACGCAATTCCTTCATCAGCATGGTGCGGATTTTCAAATCTTCATGCAGCAGACCGGCATATTCACCCTTGCCCGCATACCAGCGCGACTCCCAGGTGCGGTTCACGCCGAGGCGCATGCCAATCGGATTAACCTTCTGTCCCATTACGCTTTCTCCTCGACTTCACGCACCACAATGGTCAATTGGCTGAACGGCTTCAAAATCCGCGCGGCGCGCCCTTTGGCACGCGCCCGAAACCGCTTCATCACCAGATTTTTGCCAACATAGGCTTCCGCCACAATCAGGCTGTCCACATCCAGATTGTGATTGTTTTCAGCATTGGCAATCGCGCTTTCCAGCACTTTTTTCACATCATTCGACACACGGCGGCGCGAAAAGGTCAAATCGGACAGCGCCCGTTCCGCCTTTTTGCCACGAATGAGCTGGGCGACCAGATTCAGCTTTTGCGGGCTGGTGCGTATCATCCGGCCAACCGCTTTGGCCTCATTATCCGGCAATTGCCGTTGCAGCGCAGATTTCCCCATCGGATTAACCTCTCTTCGCCTTTTTGTCAGCCGCATGGCCGTAATAGGTGCGCGTCGGCGCAAATTCGCCAAACTTGTGACCCACCATGTCTTCGCTGACCAGAACCGGCACATGTTTTTTGCCGTTATGGACACCGAAAGTCAGGCCAACAAATTGCGGCAAAATGGTTGACCGACGGCTCCAGATTTTAATCACTGAATTCGTCCTACCGCTTTCGCGCACGGCTTCCGCCTTTTTCAGCAAATAGCCGTCAACAAACGGGCCTTTCCATACTGAACGTGTCATCTCGCGCTCCTAACGTTTCTTCCGCAGATGGCGACTGCGTAGAATATATTTGTCTGTGGTCTTGTTCGACCGTGTGCGGCGACCTTTGGTTGGCTTGCCCCAAGGTGTCACCGGATGGCGACCGCCTGACGTCTTGCCTTCACCGCCACCATGCGGGTGATCGACCGGGTTCATAGCCACGCCGCGAACGGATGGGCGGCGACCCTTCCAACGATTGCGACCGGCTTTTGCCAGATTGATGTTGGACTGGTCGGGGTTTGACACCGCGCCAACCGTTGCCATGCAAGCGCCCAAAATAAGCCGCTGCTCGCCCGATGTCAGGCGGACAATGGCATAGCTCTGGTCACGGCCAACAAGCTGGGCAAATGTGCCGGCTGAACGCGCCAGCTGACCGCCCTTGCCCGGCTTCAGCTCGATATTGTGAATAATCGTGCCAATCGGAATGGAGCTTAACGGCATGGCATTGCCCGGCTTCACATCAACCTGCGCGCCGGCAATCACCTTATCGCCCGGCGCAAGACGCTGCGGTGCCAAAATATAGGACAATTCGCCATCATCATATTTGACCAGCGCAATAAAGGCTGACCGGTTGGGGTCATATTCCAGACGCTCCACCGTAGCGGCGACATCAAACTTACGCCGCTTGAAATCAATAATCCGGTAACTGCGCTTATGCCCGCCACCGCGACGCCGTGCCGTGATGCGACCGGCATTATTGCGCCCGCCCGATTTGGTCAGACCTTCGGTCAACGCTTTAACCGGCTTGCCCTTATGCAGCGCCGAACGGTCAACCTGAATAAGACCACGTTGACCCGGCGAAGATGGTTTGTATTTTTTCAAAGCCATGCTGACACCCTCTACAACCCTGTGGTCACGTCAATCGCGTGACCTTCTTCAAGCGTGACAATTGCCTGCTTGATATCATTCTGCTTGCCGCGAATCCCACGGAAACGCTTGACCTTGCCCTTGCGGCGCAATGTGTTGACTGCCTTGACTTTCACGTCAAACAGCGCTTCCACAGCTTCCTTGATGACTTTCTTGTCGGCATCCAGCGCGACTTTGAACACCACCTGATTGTTTTCCGACGCCATGGTGGATTTTTCGGTAATCACCGGCATGCGGATAACGTCATAATACTGCTCGCGGCTCATTTGAAACGCTCCTCAAGGCTGGACAAAGCGGCTTTGGTCAGAACCAGCTTATTGCGCCGCAAAATGTCATAAACATTGATGCCCTGAGCTGGCAGCACATCAATTTGCGCGATATTGCGCGCCGCGCGGGCAAATTTCTCATCGACCTGCGCGCCGTCAATAATCAGCGCATTATCAATCCCAAGCTTGCCAAGCTGCTTGCGAAGCGATGCGGTTTTGCCATCTTTCGACATCGCCTCATCCAACACAATCAGCGTATCACCGGCGCTTTTCGACGACAGCGCCATTTTCAGCGCCAAAGCCCGAACTTTTTTGGGCAGCTCGGTAGCGTGCGACCGCACAACCGGCCCATGCGCGCGACCGCCGCCAATAAAGATATTCGATTTGCGATTGCCGTGACGCGCGCCACCGCCGCCTTTCTGGCGACCGAATTTCTTGCCCGTGCCGGCAATCTCACCACGCGGCTTGGTTTTATGGGTTCCGGCCTGACGTTTGGCAAGCTGGTAAGTGACCATGCGCTGCAAAATATCGGCGCGCGGCTCAATCCCGAAAATCGCCTCGTCCAGATTGACCGAGCCGTCCGTCTTGGCATCCAGCGTTGTTACCTCGGCTTTCATCACTCGGCATCCTTCTCTTTATCTTCGGTGTCGGCAGCTTCATCAGCGGCTTCATCAGCAGAGTCTTCCGTTGCGGCGTCATCTGCTGCCGCTTCCTCAACCGGTGCTTCCTCAACCGGTGCTTCCTCAACCGGTGCTTCCTCCACCCGTGCT
>Ga0213866_10000341_pt1 | contig 38736 bp, 39 predicted proteins | sample PICome_11_FD_160079 | JGI IMG/M metagenome (GOLD analysis project Ga0213866, IMG submission 160079) | Coastal seawater microbial communities near Pivers Island, North Carolina, United States - PICO284 | ecosystem: Environmental > Aquatic > Marine > Coastal | place: USA: North Carolina... | reverse complement strand
TGAGGTTAGAATAGGCATCTTGTATTTTTTTACTATGAAATATGTAATAGAATATACCTTTGCTTTGCTATATGACAGTTCCTCCATTAAAATAATATGATATAATTACTTACGTCTTTTACGATTAGTTCTTCTATGTTTGCGTTTGTTATGTTTTTTACTCTTATGATGTTTTTTCTTATGTTTTTTGGTTTTCTTTTTATGTTTTTTATGCTTTTTATGTCTACGATTTCTTGTTTTTCGCTTAGCAAAACCAGCATCAGGCATATCTTCTTCTAATCTTTCCATTAAAGTTTGCTGAGCACCTGGCGTAGGAGTAACAACTTCTTCAATAACCTCCATTTGCATTGCTGCTGGTGATGGTTTACTAACATCTATATCCATAGCAACAGAATGTATTGATAAATCTTTTCCCATAAACCAATATTCTGCATCTTCACCCATTATTTGGTATCCATAACCACCTTTTCCTTTAAAACCTGTACTATAATATTGTAGTAAAACATTTCCATCTCCATGTTCAGGATTCTTTTCCACCATTAAAAATAACATCCTTTCTCCTTCTGCACGAGCAAATTGTTCTGCATAAGCCATTATAGATGGAATAGGACCATCACTTCTTGGAACCTTTTCTTTATTAAATAGACTTCTACAAACCTCATTTATCCAATATACTTTCTCGTTTCCTGGAATATTATCTCCTGTCATAAGACCAATTTCACCTTTTTGAAGTGTTAATGCTCCCATATCATTTGCTGAAAAAATATTGCTTTCATCCTCTAGAAATCCCATAGACATTATTAGAGCTATTGTAGGTTGCTCATTCGATTTTCTTTTAAACATGTCTACTATCCTTTTTTTATTTTCATTATTAACATTACCATCTTTGAAGCAAATCCCTTGTCCTCGAACCATTAAATCAGCCATAGTTTCGAAGGGAAGCCTTTTTGGAAAATTAATGTTACCAGAACTAATTACATTATCACCCTTTTTTGATCTGCGATTTAATTTATAAACAACAGTAGAATAAGTCATTATATATTTTATTAATATTTTCCTTTTTTAAATATATAAGATGAAGGACGAACGCATACAATCATTAATTGAGAAAACTTATAGTGAAGTAAAAAGTAATAATAAAGGTAAACCAGCAAGCTATATACCGCAGTTAGCAAAGGCTAATCCTAAATTATTTGGAATATGTTTTGTAGATTGCCAAGGTAATGTTTACGAAGCAGGTAAATCACGTGATTCAGTTCCTATTGAATCAATTAGCAAAGTATTTTCACTAGCAATGGCTGCTGATGAGTTAGGTGTAGCAGAAGTTAATAACAAAATAGGTAATGAAGGAAGTTCATTACCCTTTAATAGTGTTATTGCATGCGTATTATCTAAAACGCATACTATAAACCCTTTTGTAAATCAAGGTGCTATGGCGACTACTAGTCTCTTTTATAATAAAAATAAGACCGCATTTAGAAATAAAGTACTTAATAATATGGACAAATATGCAGGTAGAAGTTTGCCTATAGATAAAAAAGTATACAAATCTGAAATGGAGACAAATAGTACAAATATGGCCTTGGCATATCTACTTAAAAGTTTTAATCGCTTTTATGGAGATGTAGATGATAGTGTAGATGTTTATACAGAACAGTGTTCTAAACTTGTATCTGCAAAAGATTTAGCTACAATGGCATGTGTTTTTGCAAAAGGCGGGGTGCATCCTATATCTAAAAAACAAGTATTATCTAAACACGCTGCAAATTATGTATATAGATCATTGCGTGGTGAAGGATTGTATGAATATTCAGGAAGATGGGATACAGATGTAGGCTGTGTAAGTGCAAAAAGTGGTGTTGGTGGAGGAATATTTGTTATTTTAAAGGGTATTGGAGGGTTAGGTATTGTTTCACCACCACTAGATAAGATTGGAAATAGTGTTAGAGGTATAAAAGCAGGTAAAATTATTGCGAATGGAATAAGAAGATTAACTAATAAACATTCTAGATTCTGTCCTCCAAAAACAATAAAGAAAAAACATAAACGAACACATAGAACAACCAAAAAAAATCACTAATAAATATATAATGTCTCCTATACAAACATTCATTAACTCACTACCTGGTCAATTTATTATTGGCGGTCTTACTGTATCTGGTATTGCTGGATTTTCTAATCATTTGCACAACCCCGCTCTAGCTGGTATTGTTGCTAGTGTTCCTATTGGTATGCCTTCAAGTATCTTTGTTAGTGATTCAGAAATTGCTGAGTACTCTTGGAAGCTTTTAGTTATGACAACTGTTTTATTCTTAGCTACTTTTGCTAATTGGTTTTTTATAACAAAGATGAAGATGTCAAAATATAAGTCTGTTGGAATATCAATGGGTATTTGGGCAGGAATTGGAGCAATTTATTACATTGTTTCAACATCAGGTGGTAAAAAATAAATTATCTTATTTTAAAATTATTTTTAAAAATAAGATCATATTAGTTCTTCTTTTTCCTTCCTCTAGTTCTTCTCTTTTTACCTTTTCTTTTATTCCCTTTTCCTCTTGTCTTGTTATTTTTCTTTCTTTGTTTCTTTTTTGCTTTTCTTGTTTTTCTATTTTTCTTTCTTTTTTTTCTTGTTTTCTTTTTCTTACCTCCCATGAAAACATTGTCCGTCACTGGCGTATATACTCCTTGTTCTTCGAAGAGTAATAATTTGTAAAGTATTCGATATATGCTGTTAATAATTGTATTGTCTTGCCATTTTGTCCATGCAAAATCTATTCCTGTTCCTGATTGAATAGCACCTGAATTTTGGAAAAATAGCATAAATAATGGGTCTTTACTCCTTTCCTCTTTTGTTGCTGGTAAGAATGATTGAATAGCAGAAAATGCTAGTAATAATTTTATATGAGGCAATATGAAATACTGGGTGGCCCTCGTAGGATCAGGTTTTATTGATTGTGAATAAGGTATTGTATATTTTAACATTTCATCTAATTCTCTTTTAATAATTCCAATTGGGACTGCAGAATATCTTGCACCAGGAGGTCCTGTTTCAAGTTTACTCTTTAATATTAAATATAGTAACTTCGATACTATTTGTGATTGAATTGTTGGAGGCGATACAGATATATCAAATCCTATGCTATTAGCGTTTTCTATAAGCCAATTGTTATATTCTTTTACTTTTTCTTCAGTATCATGATCAGGATTATCAAAATACGTGTTCATATCATTTTGTTCATTTTCGCTAATTATGGAATCATTTAATCCTTCTAATAAGTCTATATTATTTTCTATATTATCTAAGTATCTTTCCCTAATGGTTGTTCTTCGGATCTTCACCCGTCTTCTAATTGTTGGTTCTGTTTTGTTGGTATCATCGATATCATCGAATCCCCTCTTTTTCCCATTACCTCCTCCTAATTCTTCAAATAAATCATCTATATCATCTCCTAGACTCGCAAATGCATCACTCATAACTTCATTAGCTGTATCTGTAGTTTGTTGGATATGTATATTAGGTGGAATATATGGTATTCTTGGTTGACCTTTTGGATCTCTAATATGTAAATTATTTATCATAATAAATATTTTTAATACTGCGTCCAAAAGTTTAAAATTATAACCATCATATGGGTTACCTTGTTCATCAGTTAGTGGACTCATTTCAGAATTAATAGAAGCAATAAAATTATATTTTATATCGTCAAACACATTATAAGTTCCTAGGAAATCATAATCATAACCAAAAAAATAAATCATATTTGAATATAAGGAAAGTAATTCGAATGTTGCTTGACTAGAGTTCATATTTAAATCAGCAAGTGTTACTTGACCATTACTATTTAATACCTTATATGCTGCGCTATTTTTAACATAGTTTACAAATTCTTGTTTACCATTATTAATTCCAATACTTTCCATTTTTTGTAAAATAACCAACAACTGCCTTGGGTCTGTAAGTGGATTAATTAATGCTCTTGCTTTACCAGACATATTTAAAAATAAATATGACAACATTGTCAGTTGTATCTCTTTTTGCTTAGCAAGATCAGGAACAGCTCCGCCTTTTTGCATTTTTTTTGTTCCACCTTCCAAGTCCAAGTCATCCTCATCAATACCTTCATCTGTATCTGCCTGTTGTCCAGGTAGGTCCGCATTTACATACTTAATACTATTTACTGCTATATCCATCATATTTTCAAACTTACTAATATTGGAATCACCGGAGAACTCATCTAATCCACCCATTTCATTTATTAAATCTATTGCTTTTTCATTCCCTGCAGTTGCCGCTTGAGCAATATTTTCAGAAAGACTTCTAAGAAACGTAGCGCGTTGATCTAAATTATTTACTGAAAAAGGAGATAAACCATTGCCATCGTTTTGAATATCTAATAAAATAGTCAACCATCTAGAAAATGACTCAATTTCTTCAGCAACAATATTTATCTTTGTTTCTGGATCTAGTCCATCAATATCTAAATTATATTTTTTACGAGCCAACCTACTTATATTAAGTCCTTCAACATATGGTTTCCCATTAGATTTACAATAAATTGTATTACAATACTGTGTGGCAGCACTTTGGTCTGTCATAACATAACTTCTAACAATGGTACCATCACGAACAATTCTATATAATGCAGGGCAATCAAAATCTGTAAAATCTTGCAGTACTTTACCATATTCAGTGTCTTCGTTTTCTTTTCTCAATTTTGGCCATGCACTCTCCACTTCTCTTGAAACATAATTTCTAAAACTATTCCCCATCATTTGTTCTTTTGTCCATCCAATATACTCTAAAGGAAAATCTGGGTTTTTTAGAGTAGGTATTGTCTGTTTAACCATGTTTGAAAACATAGTCCAATCATCTGTAGGTTTTTTTACTCCCCCTTGTAGCAGCCTATTATTATTTTGGGTTTGAGATGTTCCGAATCTAGCTCTAATTTTAAAGCCTTTATAATACATTAATTTCAAATAATCTGCTAGTTTCTTCATATCTTTAATTCTAAACTTAAAAGCACCTAATGAAGACTTAGCACCAAACGCTTTATTAAAAACCCAAGTATTATCATCCTGAGGATCTAATTGAAAAATTGGGTCAACTTCACCTAATTGTAAAATATGATTTATAGTAGTTTTTTTATACCCACTTGGATCAGTCGCAGTGGCTGCTTGAACACCCGGAGCAGGCAAAATATTTTTTATAGTTGTTGTTTTAATTTCTCGTATAAGATCTAGTGCCTTTTTAAGATCAGATTCAGGACTTGCACCATTAATTGAATCAGCATATTTTGTAACAAGTCCATTAATTGAAAAGTCATTATCAGATAGTTGTTTTCTAGCTGCATCTAACCATTCATAAATTGCCAAAAACTCATCTAGTTTATCCTGCTGAGGATCACCTTCATATCCATTTCTGAAAATTATTCTTTTTGCCAAAATTATTGCGGCTATGCCACTATCTTCAGCAGCTAAAAGTTTTATATTATTATTATCATCAGTTGGACTATTAAAATTATTTGTGAAATCCTCCTCCTCCTTATCATTTAATGGTGGTATAGAAGCATTTATTTCTTGTGTAAAATATGATGGTTCATTTTTATTTGGCGCGTTTACAAAAATCAAAAAACGTATAGCTGCATCTGTTGATTTGACATCCATTTTAGTAAAAATATCTCGCAAATAATTAAGTCCCATAAGATAGTAATTAGTAACTGTCATACAAACGTTACCTTGTATATTAGGCCCAACTATACTTTTTAATATATTATCAGGACTAGCCAATAGACGTTCGAATACTTCGCATTTAAAATAAATATCTTTCATACCTATTCTACAAATCATTGTAATAAGTTTTTCTATTCTAGATTCAATTTTATTTTCAGTTGCTGCTTTATTACCACTATAATAGTAAACAGCTTTATGGCCATGTTGTCCAACAAGTGTTTTCAGTGCTCGTATCCGTTTCATAAAGTCGCTACTATGACATATTCTATCTAACATTTTTTCTATGGTAGTAGACTTTCTTACTACCTCAAGAGCATCTGCTATTTCTTTAGCCAAACTTTTTGTTATATTTGGATTTCTATACAATTCTATATTCCAACCTACAACGCCACCTTTCCCTTCATAATGCCACATAGAATTACCTCTGCATTCTCTATTGTAAGTGACACAAAGTATATCACCAGTACCAAACAAAACCCTTTTGTAGTTATCTGATTGTAGTTGTAGTTTTTTGTTGTTTTGCAGTTGTGCACTTCTAGATTGTTCCCAATCACCACATCTTTTAATGTCAAATAATAATGCTTGTAAGAAATGCAATGGATACCTCGCCTTCATAGATTGTATTACAGAAGTGATGTTAATCATTGCTTTTTTTAAGGGTGGATTAGGGAGATCTGCATTATTCTCAAGTGCATATACTAGTGATGACAAATAAGCAACAGATGGACCATTTTTTTCTGCTATATTAAAATTAAGCTCGTTTACTTCCCAATCAGATAAACCTTGATTTGTCTCGATTCTAGTACAAATATATAGTTTAAAATAACAATACGTGGATTGTGTATATTGGTCATTCTGACCAATTGCATAAATAATTCTAGTATGTATTATGTTACTATCATCAATATTATACTTCCATGTTAAAACATTGCCTTGTGCTTTATAAAACTTTTGAGCTCCTCCTCCTATTGCGTTAAGAATGGCTATTAAATCTGATTCGATTGTGTCTTGATTGTTTATATCTTCTGTTTCACAAAAATTATATCTATTAAGAGACCCTTTTTTTATACTTTTAATTTGATTTTCCGATGTACCTGCACTGTCTGATACTGTCTGAGGGCAAATATCTGAGGTAACAAATCCATTGTCAAATGCACCAAATATTTTACCCAAACAACCTGATGCCATATCAAAAACAATTGAAGTTTTATTTTCGTCATCGTCACTCCATTTCAACTCTGGATATAAGTAAGTATATATGAAAGAACCTAGTCTTTTCAAAAATATTGGGTCATAAGCTTGATATGACTCTTTTAGAGGATGTTTAGGTTTGTTTTCTCTCCAGTAACCTGATGCAGGTGCTGTATACTCTGGATCCCAATATAAATATAGAGATTTATCATATAATGCAGGTCCTGCAGCAATTGCAGCATTACGATTTGCTTCCTGTGACTCGGGAACGGTAACAACTTCTCCACATATTTCTTTCCATAATTGTGGTCTACCTGTTTTTCCATCTTCATTTTCGCTATTATCAGAATTAGGTGCGTTAACAATTTCTTGGATAGAATAACTTTTTCTTGTCTGTCCAAGTACAGGTGCTAATTCAGGTCTATTTTCTATAGCTTTTACAGTTCTTCTTTCATAATTTGACATTGAACCTACTATTCCATTAGTCATTGCAGCTATCATGTCATTAATATTATCTGTTGGTGTTGGAATACCAATTTTTTTCAGCTCAACACGCAATAGTTTTTCAGCCTGTCTAAAATATGCTATTTTAACTATATCAGATATATCATCACTTACATCGTCTTCTCCATCGTTAGGTGTATTAGATACATTACCAGCAACTCTTTCTCCTTTGCAAAAATCATGGAAACCATCAATAATTGCCATTATCAACGAAAGTGGCAGTTTACTTATTACTTGTTCCCATGCTTGTTGAGGAGTTAAGTTTTTATATACTGGTTGCCCACCAACAGGAAATCCTTGTTGTTGAGTAGACATTTGGTTAACATTATTTGGATTAATTGATATCGTTGTTGGATCATTTGAACTCATAATATATATATAATATTAATAGACAATATATATTATGCTATTTTAAACAAAAAACTTATCTTAATATAAGATGAACAAAAACCTTTGTTTTTTAATTATGACATTGATATTCTTGGTTCCAATTTCTTATTCATTAATTAATATGAATAGTGAATTGACAGTATCAAGATTATTATTAAATAATAATAATACAAAATTAATAGTATTCTCTATATTTTTTGCTTTGGTTATATTCACTTTAGAGTATGAAAAACTAAGAAAAAACAGGTTTTCTTACTATTTTATGTATTTTTTTGGTATGTCATGTCTCTTGTTTTGTTTTTTTAATCCTAAAGACAAGTGTCATTTCATATATGCTATTGTAGCTTTTTTTTCTATAGTTGCATGGTTAATGACTAATGCAAAAAATGATTTATTTTTAACATCAATGTTATTTTTGCAATTAACTTGTTCAGTTGTTTTATTTAATGAAACAATGTCAAAGAAAAATCCTAATGTTTTCAAAGAAGAAATAATATTTTTGTTAATTATGTTTGTTTCATATCTTTATATACACTTCAAAAATAAGTAATAAAATGCAGTTAAAATGTAATAAAACAAAAAATTGATTTGATATAGTTAATATGAAACTCTTCAACAACATAATAATGGCATCTATTGCAACTCAAGTAACTAAACTCGCAACTCAATCTGCTGGCCTTAGGGTAAGGCACACACAATATCACAAAGATGGAAATCACCTATGTCAAGACAGCAATGAATCAGAGGCTACACTAAAAGAGGCTATGAAAGAAGTTCTTCAGTATGCAGAACAAAAAATTACTGACTTAGGAGGAAGAATGGATTATAGAACAGTAATATCCTTATTTGACTGTCAGTCGGCTTTTCATAAGTTTGGCGGTCCAGAACCTAATCCAGAAAATAAAGGTGTTTCTATGAGACCAGATGGTGGAATCATTTTCGCAACATTTGATGGGATAGAATATCCCGTATTTATCGGTGAAGATAAGGTTCAGGGAACAAATGACCTTCGTCTAGCAGAAGGTAAGAAGAAACAGGCTTTAGGAAATGCAATTGAAAGAGCAGCTAAGAATATTCGAGGCTGTGAAATGTTATGTGCTCACATGAATGCATTCCCATATGTTATCTTTGCATCAGGTTGTGATTTCCATAATAGCGAAACAATTGCTAAGCGCATTGAGATGATGAATCTGGGTTATCCAAATCATTATCTTGGTGTGAGTCCCACAACAACATGTGATGACTTAGACGCAGGTTTAGATAAGATGTTGATCGATACTGATGTTGAGAAAAAGTTTGGACATGGTATAGCATCTGTCTATGTAAAAGCACACAAATGGGATGAAATGAAACATGGTTCTTCAAGATGGCGAAAAAAAGAAATATTGAACATAAGCAAACGTGTTATAGATAAAACACTTCGAATTATTTTGAAATAAGATACATAATTTCCATTACTTTATTACTTCTATTCTTTAAATTACGACTACCTTTATATGTATCATAAACAATTTCTTTTTTTTCTACATTATATGGTTTAAATATAGTGTTCCAATCAGCCTTTTTAATAATGCCTTCATCATTATATGATAGCAAAACATATGCTGTTTTTTCAAGACACTCTTTTAATAGTTGGGTCATAGATTCAACAGCACTATCATGACTATTATAAGCTGATCTTTGCCAATCAGCAGGAATACCAGAAACCTTAGATATCTTTTCTGGTTCTCTATTTTCAGCTATAACATTCAACATAAAGTAATTACTTCCATAAGGATGTTGATTATAAGGTGGGTCTAGATATATGAGGTCAATTTCACTAGGTAAATCAATAAGCAGTTCATTAATATTTTTTTTGTAACAATTAGCTGTAAAGTCATGTTGACTCCAGATAGGCATATCTAACCTAATCGGCTTTGTTATACGCTCTAAGGCATTTTCTCCTGCCCCACCAAACTTACCAATTTTTCCATCTTTATAAAATCCTTTAAAAACCCCAGCAGTATTAGCATGTATACTTGCCCTTGTAAGTAAAGGAACTAAACAATAATGTTGCAAATGTTCAGGAACTACCATAGATATATAAGATCTAAGCGTATCAATAATAAGAGCATTTTCTCGTGTGTAAAATACTCTTTCACCTTCTTTTATATCAAATGTATTTTCCGGTGCGTATAGTTTGGATATAATACCCTTTATATATGGACCATTTTCCGCCAATTTATTCATAGAATTAATGTAAAATGCTATCTCTTCTTGATGTTGTTCAGATGGCTTTTCCATAAAGCATCGTGCCATCAAATAAGCATAGTTTTCCATATCATTTGAATGAATATCATAAGCAAGACTAGCCAATTCTCTAGACACTACTGTTGAACCAGAGAACCCGTCTACTATTCTCATTTTTTCCTTACCAAGTCTGGTGGCAACTTCTTGTGCTATTTTTTTAATTTCTCCTACAAGCTTGCGTTTATTACCCAAGCAAGTGAGCATAGTTTGAGTTACAAATTGTTCGTCTGACATAGTTAGTTGATATTACCATAATCATTTTAAGTAATATCAATTTTATCTAGATTTATTATATATATGCCATTTAATTTAATCAATAAAAAAGGAGTGTTAATAAAAATGCCGACTTATGATTTAGATGATAAGATTAAAGATAAAGATATTGTGGATGATTATGCAAAAGAATTATCAATATTTGAAGCAGCAGGTAGAGAGAGAAGGAAAAAAGATATAATAAAGTGGGGTGAAAATAGACAATATTATATGCGAACTATGTTTTATTTATATTTGTTTTCTCGTTACAAACAAAGCTGTGTTATAACTGTTCAACCAAATTGCTCTGATCTTCCTGATATATGTCAAAAATATGGTGATATAATTTTTGCTCTTTACACATGGGAACTTAGTAGCGTTTCTAAAAAAATAGCATATAGAAATTATCAAATTGATTTTGCAAAAGCTGTTGAAAAATGCTTGAAAAAGAAAGACTTAGTAGTAGTTCCGTTGAGATTGTATTTTCCAGGTTCAGGACCATTTAAAGACTCTGCTAGCGGTGGTAGTCATGCTAATCTACTTATATTCAGAAAAAAAGAAAGAACTGTAGAAGTATTTGAACCACATGGTCAAGGCTTTGGAGGAAGAGAAAAAATAGGGGTAAGAGATGCTTATATGAGATTTGTTGAACTTTTTAACAAAAACACAAAACTACCTATGTATACACCAATTATGTCTGAACAAGTTTGCCCAAACATGCGTGGATTCCAGTCTTTAGAAGGTTACAGTAGTGTAACGCGTGCCAAAGGTGAAGGTGGTGGTTATTGCTCAGTTTGGTCTATGTTTATGACAGAATTAATACTTAAAAATCCAACTGTGCCAACTCATGATATATTACAATCCGTATTTAATATGTTAGATATGAATCCTAGTAACGAACATATATACGAAAAAAAAATTAATATAGGCGCTTATTTACACTTATTAATGAGAGGTTATACAACATATATTACTAGAAAAGTAGCAAAGTATAATCAACTTATTTTTGGAGACCGTGCAATGAATGCTATTAAATTAGGTAACATAAATGTTGATTATGGTGGTATATCTAAGTTTAAAGAATACTTTGGCTTGTATCTTGGTTTACAAGCAGAAGCAATATTACAAGATATAACATTTCGAAAATTAAAAAGCAAACTTGAAAAACGGAAAAAATATCCTTTATTTTCGAAATATGGTCGTGATAAAGTAATGGAGTTTCTTGATAAAATGATTGCTCAACAAGATGTAAGAACTAACTTCACTCCAGTAGTGAATCCTAGAGATATGATAGAAAGAATCAAATCATTGAAGTTTAAATCACCATGTCCTCCTGGTCAAGTAAGGAGCGACAAAACTGGTCGATGCATAAAAGCTAAAACAAAAACGCAGAAGAATACCTTAAAAAATAAAAAAGCTAACCAAAAAGTGTTAGCAAAAACAGTGAAGAAATGCCCTGAGGGTAAGTTTTATAATGAGAAAACCAAAAGGTGCAATAAAATAAAACCAGTAAAAAAGCAAAAAGTAAAAATTGCTAGAAAAACAAAACCCAAGAAATCACCTAAGAAAGCTTCACCACAAAAGAATGTTGAACCAATTAAGCCTATTTTGAAGAAACGAAAACGTTGTCCTAATGGAACAAGACGCAATCCAAAAACAAAATTATGCGAAAAGGTCACAAAACAAGGTGAACTTAAAGCAATAGAAAAATTAATAGGCAAAACACGCAAAAGATGTCCAAAAGGAAAGAAAAGAAACCCAAAAACAGGTAGATGTGTGAAACAAAATAAGACAAAAAGGAAGTTAAAAATAGTCCAAAAACTAGGAAAAAAGAATAAAGTAACAATTAAGGTCAAAAAACTAGGAAAACTTAAATTAAAACAAACACGCAAAAGATGTCCCAATGGAACGAGAAAAGATCCAAAAACTGGTAAATGTATGCCAAAAGCCTAATTACATTCTAATATAAGGATCAAAGCAAGGACTATTTTTATGGTCATGTTGATAAAACCACTTATCACAAGAAATACATTTATGCTCTGATTTTGCTTCAAAAAATCTGTGTTTTGCATAAGCATGTTTTGAGTAATTTAAACCACAAAGACAGCAAAAGGGCTCTTCTTTATAAAGAATTATATCAGTAGAAGTTGTTTTACGTCGCTTTTTAGGGGGCTCAGTTTGTTCATTTACTTGATATTTAATATCAAAATCTAGTGAATCAAGTAATTTACATAGTTCATCTGTATCAAGATTGATAATTTCTTTATTACAACCAGATAAATCTTCCATATTGTATTGTTTATTGCTGTAATATTTATGTAGTTTTCGTGCTTTTTTTTCGGTTCGCTTTTTGCAGTAGTAAAATATAGCATTTATTAACATTATACAATAATATATGAGTGATTGGCAATTATATATTATTGAAAACAAAGGCTGCACATATGTAGGCGTTTCTCCTGATCCTGTTAGAAGATTAAGACAACACAATGGCGAAATAAAAGGTGGTGCAAAATACACAACAAGCAAAGGCGCTGGATGGAAACACATATGCTTGATTAGTGGCTTTCAAGATAAGATTCAAGCTATGCAGTTTGAATGGGCCGTTAAACATGTCCCTCCTAGAAACGCCGGTGGAATAATAAATAGGTTGAAGAAGCTTTGTGTTGTTTTAAATAGAGAGAAATGGACCAGTAAAGCACCTTTTTCTAACACCGTTCCACTTACTTTAAAATGGAAAAAACATTATGATTTTGGAGATTATTCTCTTCCAGATTATATTACTGAAGAGGAGGAGCTGCATCATCATGATACACTATTGCATATATAGGGGTTTCAGCAACTATAGTTTGTTCAACATTTTGCATATCCATTACTTTTACAGAATATGGATAAGTAGTTTCCAATACAATATGCTCACCATTTAAGAACATATTAGCAGCTGTTCTTCCATTTTCTTGGGCATATGCATTAATTAAACTACCTGCAACAGGAGATATTGCTGATATTTGAAAGTTCCAATATTGTAATACATTATAATTATAAGCATTTTGTATTGCTTGAATCTCTGAACTAAAATAACTGCTTACATCTGTATTTGTTACAGATGAACTTAAGACATCATCAGAACTACCTGATACAGTAGGAGCAATATTTTCAGTGGACCAAATAACTTGTTGTGCTAGTTGAGTGTTTTCAGAAACAGTAGCTGTTACTGGAGAACCATTTATTGTAACTGATGCTGTTAAATCTCCTTGAGAGTTAGCATTTAAAGTTATAAATGGTTGAAATATACCTCCTTGTGTCATATCTGGTAATGTAGCTGTTATACTTCCACAATTTAAAATAACAGAACCTGTTGGCAAATTATATACTGCATTAAACTCACCTGCTCTAGCTATATCAAACCCTCCTCCCATAAGACCATAATTCCCACTGTCTTCTACTACATTCATATTAATATTTGCTGTTAATGAAATACTGCTGACATTTGTTGTATCAACTGTTGTATATCCACCACCTCCACCACCTCCTGTATCTACATTAACAGTTAGTGGCTCGTCGTGAAAACCTTCTCCTTCTGGCCCAATTGCTTGAAAATTATATACATCAATATTTTCACCGTTTACGTAGTTATTTATATCAATATTCATTTGATAGTAGAATACACCCGGACCTATAGGTTCCATCATAGGTGCCTTTGAAAATGATGGATGATTTATTAAAACTATATCTACCATTCCTCCTACTTCTGCTGTTATATCAACTAATCCAACTGGATTCTCATCATCTAAAAAAGTTGGATTTGGTTCATAAACTATCGAATAAAACTTTGGTGGGGGCATTTTATAATATATAATAATATGGTTTAATCATATTTTTCACTAAATAATATGATTTATTTAAAATGGTGCTTGCTTAATAACTCCATAAATATCACCTTGTGCAATAGTCACCGCATTTCCAAGATAATCTGTTAATTCAACATTATAATTAACTGGCGTATCTATAACTATCTTTTCTCCTACAGAAAAAACATTCATTTCACCTTCTGGTATTTTTTTATGACGAGCATATTGAGATAATATAGAATCTGTTGTCTGAGGTATACTTTGCATAACAAGTTGCCATGTACTTACCATATTTATACCATTATAATTAGTCAGCATACTATTAATAAGTGGTTGAATTACTAACGAATCAGTTTCAATATCACTTGCCGTTAAAGTATCTGTTAAACTATCTGCTGACAAAGGTGTCAACGCAGGTAAAAATGTATTAGTATCTCTATTATCACCAATCATAAACTTAACCATTTGAGCCTCTAAAAGATTCTCATTTGTAGATGCTATTAAATCACTTCCTACAACTTCTGCAATAGCAGTCATGTTTCCTGCACCATCTAAATCAACCAACATATTAACAGCATATGTACCTAATGTACTACCATCTACATCTTTACCAGTAATAACACCAGCAGGTACATTAATATTTGATGCTGTTGGCAAGAATAATGTTGTGCTTACAATATCAAGATTTGTAGGATCAAGAACAATATCGTGAGCTATGGCCCAAGAGTCATCACTGCCAGGGACGATTGCATCATTAACATATGTAATGCTTGCATTTACATTAAACTCAACCTCAATGAAATAAGTATAACTTTGAGTAGGATTAGCAGTTGTACGAGTTGTTGTAAACTGTTGAGCTGAAACTGTAGGCACTAATGCATGTGTTGAAGCATCATCTAATGTATCCATAGTTACAGAAAGAGTACCGGGTACGGAAAAACCAGACATTATACATTAACTTTACATTATTGTAAACGCAAAAATAATAATAATATTATTGAATTATTATTATTTAATTAAAATTAACTAGGGAGGAGATGTTTATGCAGACTGTTTGATAACAGCGAAAACATTTGCGGCATCTACAACCTGGACGGCATTGCCCTGGTAGTCGTTGACAGCAACAGAGTATGATGCAGCGGTTGCGGCAACCATAAGCTCACCTGCAGCGAAGACGGTAGAAGAGTCTTTGCCTCCAAGACGTGCGTGCTGGGAGAGGATGGAGTCAACCTCAAGAGGGATGGAAGGGATGGCGATAGACCATGCAGATACCATATCGGCGATGGTGTATGCAGCCTCAATTGCTGCGAGCTCACTTGCGTAATCACTGGAAAGCTCAGCGGCAGTCAATGTTGCGGTGAGGACATCATCATCACTTGCACCGACAGAAGGGGCACTAGCAGATGGCTTCATGAACTGAACAACCTGTGCGTTGAGCAAGTTCTCAGCAGTTGCTGAGGAGACGGCATCAGCGCCACTGATTGCGGCAGATGCAGATAGAGCACCCTGGTCAGAAGCAGTGAGTGATAGAGTCACAGCGAATGTACTGATAGTGGATGCATCAGTGTCCTTGGCGGTGATGAGACCAGCAGGGACTGGGATACCAGCAGCAGAAGGGAACTTAATCTCCTGTACACCAGCGAAAGTGGCCTTGTTAAGAGCAATCTCAGCCATGCCCCAGGCATCATCATCTCCACCTGAGCCGGATGCTTGGTGGGTGATTCCTCCGTTGATGTCATACTCACACTGAATGTAGTAGGTGAAAGCCTGACTGGTGGTTGCGGCACTACGGACGGCGGTGAACTCCTGTGCAGTTACATCCTCCTGAAGTGCGTGTAGTGAAAGGTCATCGAGACTCGATTGAGTCACTGAAAGCGTTCCTGGTACTTGAAATCCAGACATTATAATATAACGCACTATTAAAATATTTCCAAATATTTTGACTATTATTATTTATTTTTCGTAAAATTACTAAATAAATAATAGATTATGCAGTGTAAATTTTTTTTTCTTTAAACTAACATTTTTTTCTAAACTTTTCCTCAATTGTCATATCCAAAGAACCAGGAACACAAAATGCCCAATTACTTCCAATTTGACATGGATCTAATTTCTTAACGCTAATATAATTGCAAGGATTTTTTCTGGTTTTGTTACATGTTGTAACATCTACTCCATCGCATTTTCTAGTTTTATTACAACTATTTACATAATCACCAAAACAACAATTTTTTGTTCTTCGACGTCTGGTCTTTTTCTTTTTCTTTTTTCTCTTATATGTTGTTCTTCTTCTGTGAAATACTCTTTTGGCATTTTTATCAAGTTTGACTTTTAAACAACCTGGTACGACGAACGCACTATGTGGTCCACCATCTATGGGTCTATACACTGGTTGGGAACTATATTCATACTCTACACATTCATCATATTTGCTGCAATCTGGTTTATGTTTTTTCTCCCATTTCTTTTTCATATGTCTTCTATTACCCGATGTTCTAGCGGTTTCAGCACTAATACATAAAATACTTTTATCAACAATATCTACGCTTAAATATCCTGGTACAACAAATGCTGTTATATTTCCTCCTTCAATAGGTCTATAAGTAGGGTCATGTACTGGTTTACACACCACGTCCTCATCACAACTAGAATAGTCTGTATATGTCTCCTCTGTACAAACTTCGGGACAACTACACTCTTCGGATGTTACATTATCAGAACTGCAACTATCGTCTGTTGTTGTTGTACATTCGCCAGAACTTGTAGTTACTTGCTTATCTGAACATGTTGTCGCAGCAGCTGCTGCTGCTTCCTCAAACTCTTCATTATCATCTTTATATCTTTCATCCAAAAGTGTTATCAATTTATCATACGCTGCTTGTTTACCTCCTAAACTCTCAACATATGCAACTGTTGCAGCATATTCTCTAGGAGTAATAGGTGTACCATGTAAGAAAATATACCATGCCATATGAATATTCAAAATAGCCTGTGCATAAATAAGTGGTTTTGGTTTTTTAATTTTAATTGCCAATGAACCACAGAACTTACTAACAGCATCACCATTACATATAGCTAATTCGTTCAACACTTCATCTAAACGTATCTTCATTTCATTGTATTTTTTCCTGATAACACAAATCTCACGATCAGTTCTAATCCTATCTGTGTAAACATCACGAGCATTTACTAACACATCTAGTATATCTCTATAAATATACAATCTTACATCTACATTATCACCTTGTTTATCTATTACTTCTTGTACAGCCTGATAAATTTCTGTCATTTGATGAATATTTCCAATGTAATATGGTCCAGAATCTTTGTATGCTTTAATAAAGTCTGTATAAAGAGTTTCTAATAGGTCTATTGGTATTAAAGATGTATCTGTTACCAAATTATCTATTTCTTTAATTTGTGTCTCTACATCAATTATCGATGTTGTTGTTGGTATATCAATTGTTGTTGATTCACCTGGAACAGTAACTGTTAATGTACCAGTAGTTACTTTTTCTGTACTAATCAATTGTTCATTAAAATCATTTTCTGGTATATCAATATAATTATTTCCATCATATGTTGATGTTTTTGTGTTAACAACGACCTCAAGTGTAGAAGTCAATCCTAAATCATCAAGTATACTCGCTTCTTCTATAGTAACACTTGATGCAGGGTCAGGATATTCTGTGGGGTTTATTTTATTTTTAATTTCTTTAGTTGTGTAATCAATTGCTATTGTTACAATACTAGAAACTACACTAAAATAAGGGTCTGTATGTCCTGTTGTATACCAATTATTTTGATCTAATGCACTTGCCGTTCTTGATTTTATATTTCGCGGCATACTATTTACACAGTTATTAGATTATAAAGTAAATTAAATAAATAAATCGCACAATATTATACATATGTGGAGTTTTTTCTCGATACAAGAAACTGAGAGTGATAAAAAGTCGCTTTTGTGCAATATATTACAGCTTTCTTTTAGTAATCCAGGTAACAAATTTGTCTGTGCATGTGATGATGAAACATTTGAGTACATTAAGTCAATTGACATAGATAATATGGAAATTGAACATTTTAAAATCGATAATGATTGGTCTATAAAAAAATATGCACATAACTTTATAGAAGTGGTTAAACATATGATAGAACATGAGGAGCATCCTATTTTTATTAGCCGTGATTTATACCTAACAAAAGAAGTACCTATTAATGAAAAACATATTGAACAAGGCCTGGCTTTTATTAAAAAAAGTACTGATGCACCTGAAGTAAAAAAAGAGCTTCAGTATTCAATGGATTTGATTTATATAAAAAATCGACGTTTTATTGAAACTGTTGAGAAATGCTATAAAGAAAAGACTAATCTTTTTGATATTGAAGAAGTAGAACCTGATAGCGATAAAGATACACATGATGTGGAAACAAATAATAATGAATTACAAGAACAATGCAAAGAGGAAGTTAAAGCTGATATCAAAGAAAAAGAAGAAGAGGAAGAATCTAACAAAATAATTGATGGTAAACAAGTAGTAGACACCAAAGAAAAAGATGCTGAAATTAAAGCATATCAAACTGCATGGAGTAATATTCCATTACTTTTTGCAGATATGGATGATGGACAACTAGAAGTTACAGAATATATTTCTGGAGAAGGGCATCTCGCAACAGAAAACTTTTTCGCGTATGACAAATCATGGAAGATAAAAGAAATGACATGGAAAGACGGTTTTAAACACAATGGTAATGAAATATGGGGTATGAATATTAGATTGGATGAATTAAATCAACAAATTAAACATTTAAACAACCAACTTGTCAATATGCTTCTTCAGAATGAACCCAGATTTATGCCACTACTGAATATGCGATGGTCTGGTAATGGTATTCAAGTTCAAGTTCCAAGAAAAGAAGGAATTGCACATTGGTCAAGAGAAGATGACAACGGATTTTATAATTTTATTGAAAATATTGCAAAAAAAGGCAGCTTACTTGATGATAAACCGCAAGAATGTATAGCTGATTATTTCCTTTTTAACAATCATATTTTATTTGATAAACCAGATGTTAAATATATAACAAATAATATGCGTAAAAGCTTTGGTATCATGTACTTTGATTATTCCAAAGAATTATTAGATGCTTTTGAGTCTTTTGACAGTAAAATCAAGTTTGGTGGATACTATTGTAGTTATCCAAAGGTTCTAGATTCATTTGAAGATTCTGCTGATGTAGAAAGATTAGGTACAAAAGCACTAAAAGATACTGACTACACAAATGAAGAAGAGTTTAAATTATATCTAGATGACTTGGCAACATTTAAATATGTATCAGTTGACAAAGATACTCCTAGGAGCAGAATTGCTGAGTGTCTTAAACTAGGTGTTGTTCCACGGTTACAAGATGATTCGCCTCTATTAGATCTTGAGGATATTGCTAAAAACGATGAAGAACACTGGGAAATACTTTCTAATAAGTGTAGAGAGTATTACTCTGAGCATTTAACAGGAGAAAAAATGGCAAAAAAATTAATGTCATTTGTTTTTAGTAAGTAATATTTTTATATGGTGAATTAAGTGTAGTGATTTCTAAGTTAATTGTTATATCACCATTGGTTAAATCTAATGGTCTGCCAAACTCATCTAATAATCTTAGTCTTAATTTTTTTATTCTAACAGGGCCAAAATATTTTCTAGTTTTAAATATTTTGTCTGATGAATCTTCAAATAAAAACTCGTTTGTATGCACAGCATTTGGTATTTTTGCTAAGAGATTTCTAATATTAAATGAATGTTCTGTTTGGCAATTATAACTCAAAACTGGAGGATTATTATTATTGAAATCATTTACTTCTAATAAGAAAAATGATGAGCCTATTAAATTAACTGCTGCTTCTGCATTATATCCTTCTAATAATGTCATTGTTGTTTGCCCCGAAAAAATGTAGTCTTTGCAAAAATCATAATACCCTTTCCTGAATCCAAGTAACCACCCCAAATTGTAATATAAATTTCTTTCCGGATTATCAGGATATCTAAAATCTAAATTAAACCCAAAGCCTCTTCCTGCTGGAGGTGTTACAGTAACAGGCGGTGAACCATTTGGTGGAGCGTAGACTAAAAATCTAAGCTTACCAGTAAGAGTATTATAATTTGAACGTACTGCTTGTAATGCAGGTGGATTTGTTGGTTGTGAAAATATTGTATTTAATGTAGTATTTAATTGACTAATATTATAGGTTCCTTGGCCAATTTCAATAACTGTTTGATTAATATTAGAAATATCAGTAATTGGCATATCCAAAATTGGACATGTTAAGTTTGCAGACAAATCATAATCAAACGTTGTAATTGTAAAAACATTACTTCCATTTTCAGGATTAATAGGATAATAACCATTCATCATTTCTACACCAGAGAGCTTCATTGAAACAACATCCTTGAAAGGATCTTTTAATTCTACTGTGAAATCACTAGTATTGCCGATATATCCACCTGTTACATTGTTATTACATGCTAGTGTTTCATTTACAATATTATTTATATGCGTATTTCCACGACATTTAACAAGGTCGTTTATTCTATCACCTTGTGTAATTATGTGCCTTTCATTATATTCAGGACGAAACTTGCTATTAATACTTAAAAGCGTTGTAACAGATTGCCTATCAACAGGATTAACATCTCCTCTGGCATATTCTAAATTGTGCGTATTAACTGTGGTATACTCTGGTATTCCAGGAGGTAAACTACCTCTGTATAAAACTTTATTAACGTAAATGTCTTTTTCATCTGGACGAGTTTCAATAGCTTCGTGTATTCTAGGAAGAGGAGGTAAATTGAGTCCATCCCTCATTTCTTCACTAATCTCCCAACCTTTAAAAACGCAGATACGCAGAAAACAGCTCCTAAAGAACTGTAATATATCGTCTAAGTCTTCAATATCACCATCAGTATTTTTTAATCTATTAATAGTCTTATGAACTCTTTGAAATAGAAGATTTACTTCAAGTTTGTCATCATTATTTAATTTTAGTAGTTGCAAAATTTCATTATTACTGTAATTATCTATATCAGTATCCATAACTTGTATATAGTATCAATCGAAAATGAAAACTTTTTCTACACGATATTTATAATGAAACGTTTTTGTAGTTCATGGTGTTATGTTGCTATCGTATTTTTTATTGCTAACTTGTATGTTTCCTTTACTGCTGATAAAACAGAAAGAAAAGAAAGACTGTATGATACATTAACTCAAGAGGGTATCAAACAGTATGAAGCGATTGTTAGGGAAAGACGCGATATATATTTAAAAGGCTATATATTTGGCTTAATTATTTCAGTATTGTTCTTATATGGAGCAGAAGGAATAAAGAGAACTTCTATGATTAATGCTGGCCTTGTGTGTATTGTTGGAGCAATAACTCTAGTATGTAATTATCTATTTTATATTATTCATCCTAAGTCAGATTATATGGTTCTTCATTTAAATACCAAAGCTCAGCGCGAAGCATGGTTAGATATTTATAGGCATATGCAGTTTAAGTATCACTTTGGGTTGGTTCTTGGCTTAGCAGCAGCAATGTTATTTGCGAAATCAGTTTGCTAACTAATTTGAAAATGACTAGGTAGACGGTATGCGAAAAAAAAAATCTCACCGAAAAATAGTTAACTTTAATTTTGTTAAGTAAGTTTTTGAACAGTGGCTTCGCCACATGCCACATAGTGGCTGTTCAAAAACTTAAGCACATTAATTATTATTAATTCCACGATTAATAATAATCTCGCTGCGAGCAGGATTTGAACCTACGCGGGCAGAGCCCAGTTGATTTCTAGTCAACCGCCTTAACCACTCGGCCATCACAGCTCATATAAATACAAACATTTTAATTTAACCCATTAACCAAACACCTGCTATAATTAATCCCAACCCTAACATCTGTTCCTTTGATAACTTCTGTGCAAAAAATACATAACCTATTACTGCTACAGCAATTGATGTGCCTGCATTCCACAAAGCATTTGCTATAGCTAATTTTTCACCTCGTATTAACATTAAATAGTATACATAACCTACTACAATGTACAAGGCTAATCCTATCATCAGGAAAAACTTTCTTTTATCATCTGCCATTTTTTCCAAGAAATATTGTGCTGCTGTTTCCGCAGCAATAACTAATAGTAATAATATAGCTCCGTCTTTTTTAAACATGTATATATTATATCTTCATTTTAAACACTCATAAATCCTACTCCTATTACAGTTAATATCATTCCAAATATAGCCATTTTACTCATCTTTTCTGAAAATAAAACAAAACCTAATAGTGCTACTACCAAAGTACTAATAGCATTCCATACTGCATTTGCTATTCCTAAATTACCTTTGAAAAGTAGTAAATAATACAAATAAGCCATTACATTATAACAAATAATCCCTGCAACTAAGTAAAGATAATTTTTACTATAAGTAGCTTTATCTAATAACAATTGTGCTGATGTTTCAATTGTTATAATTACTGCTAATAATAATGCTATTTCTAATGTTATTTTTTCTGATTTTGCCATTATATTATAATTCTAGATTTTAAGTATTCCAATTTTGGATACTTAAAAACTTTGGTGCCCGACTGAGCTAATCAGGCCCACCTATTTGGCTAAAAAAAAATCATACTTTATCCATGAAGCAGGACAGTGAAGTCCCCATTATAAATCCGGCGAGAGTGAATCGAACACCCGACCAATTGATCTACAGTCAACCGCTCTACCAACTGAGCTATCACCGGATAAAGTATTGCCTATTTGGCATATATTTTTATGTTTTTTTCTTTAAATTGGTTTATTATGTTATTTTTTTCCGCAAGCTATCGACTGTATAAAACCTAATCTGCACTCACCATTACAGCAACAACACATTACTAGTATTATTTCTATTAATCCTACAATTATTGGAACTATTGTCATCACTATTACATTTCCATCATGTTCAGATGTTATTGCACCTACCATAAACATTGAAAACAACCCTATTATCCATAGGAAAGATACTATCCATAATGCCTTCACTACATAAAGTATATTACGCAAACTATTTCTCATGTTTATCATACACCTCTCTGTAATACTATTTCTGCACAACTTACGACTTGACTGCACTCCTGACTCTAAATCTATCTCTTCTACATCTCTTTCCTCCACTTTTGGATAGACCTTTGTCTTAACTGCTACAGAACTACTCCAATCATCCTGTCTACAACATGGACACTTTTTATCTTGACCATATCTAGATAAATTATTGTAGCATTCATGGCATATAGTTCCTTCTATACAATATTTGCATTTTACTACTATATCTCTTTTCTCATAACATACACAGCAATCTTTCTTCTTTTGAAAACAATTCATATTTTGGTAACATTTGACACTTATGTATTAGATATTTATATATTGATTTTTTTCAATTTTATAAATTACTTAACGTAAAATAAAGCCAATTAATTTTTACATGTATTTCAAAAATGACTTTAACACTTTAATCTCTCTTATAATAGTTATGCAAACACGACAAGAAGAACAGGATGTTATTGAAACTTATATTTTAGATGATCCTACTATTTCTAAGTTTCACTCACTTTCATTAGCTGAAAAAAAACGTGTAATAAGACTTGGTATGTTATTTATTGAAAATGGAAATACTAGCACCCAACTATGGGAAAATGATGAATGGGATAAAAAGCTTCAAAATACTATTAAATCTTATGAAGAAAAACTTGCATCAATTCAATTGAAATTAGATAAATCTAATCTTGATTTTAAAGATTATTGCTCTTCTAGAGATAAACATCAACAAACTCTTATAGATAGTGCTATTGTTGCCGAACAACAAAAATATGCTTCTCAAATAAAAGCTTTACAGGATACAAATAATTCACTAAGAAAGGATCTTAGTGATATTCATGTCACACTCGAAGAAAAGTTCAATTCTAGACTTATGAAGACAATTGAACAATATAATGACAAAATGGAGACTATGCGACAAGATTATGAAAACAAACTTTCTAGGACTGTTAATTCTACTTTAAAAGGTAAAGATGGAGAAGTTTATGTTTATGGTAAACTCAATATGATGTTTCCAAAAGCAGATATTGAAGATACACACAATTTTCCTCATAGGGGCGACTTTATTATGAGAGAAAATGGTTTTACTATGATGATTGAAACTAAAAATTACTCAAAAAATGTGCAAAAGTCTGAAATTGATAAGTTTTATAGAGATATAGATGAACCAGGTAATAGCGACATACAGTGTGCTGTCTTTGTTAGTTTACATACTGGTATATGCAATAAAGATGACTTTCAATTTGAAATAAGAAATATGATTCCAATATTGTTTATACATAAGTTGAATGAAAACTTTGATAATTTATTTCTTGCTGTTAAGTTTTTCAAACTTATAATAGATCAAACCGGTTTAGATCTATCTAGTAAAGAGGTTTTGGATGCGTTTAAAAATATTTCTACAACTATTAAACGCAATTTTCGTAAACAAAAAACAATTCTTGATAAATATCACTCTGAACAAATGCAGTTAATTACTAGTCAGTCTACAAATATTGTTGATCTCTATAATATAATTAAAGTAAAGTACTAATATTGGTATAATTGTTTCACTCTTAGTGTAAAACTCCAATCTCTTCCATTCAGATTTACTATATTACCTTTATCATCTATCAATCTTGCTCTCAATCGTTCAATATTTACTGGTCCAAAATATTCCCGTTTATATGTACTTAGTTGATTAGCCATTAATACAATATTTTTATTTATTTCGGTGCTGTCAATTACGGGTATAATACAAAATGCATCTGATGTTGTTGGAGCTGTATTTCTACTCCTTGATTGCCTTCTACCTTCTACTATTGTATTTAAAGTATATAATTGAGCTTGTGTTAACTGTCTTGGAGCAACCTTACTAAATACCGCACCTTCTCCTGTTGTGGCACAGTCTAAATTGTTAAGGCTTACATATTCTGGTATTGATAACTTTTCACTTTGTTGTGTTGAGCTTACTACTCCTGTATTTAATCTGTTTTTATTAAAATCATCAACTACAATAATTAGATTAGAAATAGGTTCTATCTGTGGAGTTGCATCTGCGTTATAAGGTATACCGCTTGCATCTATTGTAAGAAAAACATTATCATTTTCACTTGGAGTTATTCTCCAGCCAGCTGTCCATCCAAATGAATTATTTGGATACATTGTTGTAATGCACCCCTGACATGATACTCCTGTATTACTAGTATAATCACTAAAGTTATCGTCTCTATAAAAATATATTTTATAACCATCCCGTGAATCTGGACTTACACTATCTGGATTCCAAACAAACTTAAACTTGTTATAACGATTATCATAGTTAAAACTAAGATCTATTTGTCCATTCCCAGGAGCGCCTGCTTGTAATAAATCATTAATATGATTTGATAATGTTTGCGGAGTATAATTACCAGGAGTAATATTTATCAAAGTTTTTTCTGAGTTAGTTAGATTATCTATAGCAAAACATGTATTTCCATAAAATGTATCGAAATTATACCAAGTTTTTGGTATATTTACTGCTTCTAATTGAATCTCTGTTACATTTGTCAAGTTTTCTGATAATGTAACTGTGAAATCTGTATTAAAAGATGGTTTACTTACATCATTTCCTGCATAAGGATATAGATTCGTTCTATATTGACTATCTACAATAACAACTCTTTCTATTTGAGTTTTTAAATTAGGATTTATAGTACCTTGAACATGTGGTAAATTATATGTTTGATTCACTCCTAATCTATTTTGTTTCATTTGAAAATGACCATCAGCATCATCAAAAATCTCTACCTTATCTTTTCTACTTGTAACTTTATCACTTTGTACTGCATTTCCACTTTCAAGATATTGGTTTTTCCACCATAATTGTAATTGTCTATCAGTATTTTTTTGAAATATATTCCCCTGCAATGCTGATTCCTGACTTTTAATTATTTTATCTCTTGCTAATTGTAAAAAATATTTTAACTCTCCCTCTGTTTGCATTTGTATTACTTTATCGGCTATTACTGCTACTTCCTCTGTAGTAGCATCTTTTGGTATATCAAATAATTCATATAAGTCTGGCACACTCCAATTTCCAATATTTAAATCTAGTTCTTGTTTCAAACTCATTTATATTATACTTTTAATAGAAGTAATTTTATATCTAATTTTCTTTAAAAATACTTCAATACTAAAATACTTAATTTAATATAAAATTGAAATGGATTTTCAAAACATTATTATCTCTACACAAAATACTACTGAATCTACAAAGATATACTCTGAAAATATGTCTGCCGAATGTCCTATCTGTATCTGTGATTATAATAAATCCACTCGTGCATTGGTAAAATGTCCACATAATGATTGTGGGTTTGAATCATGTAAGGGGTGTGTAAGACAATATCTTCTAACAACTACACAAGATCCTCATTGTATGAAATGCCATAAAGCATGGACACATGACTTTATGGTGGACAACCTAAATAGGTCTTATTTGAATGCCGACTATAGAAAACATCGATCGACTCTTCTTGTTGATAGAGAAATTGCTCGTCTTCCTGAAAGCATGCAACTTGCCGGAAATGAAACAAAGGCCAGAGATCATGATAAGGTTGCAAAAGAATTGGACACAGAAATTAAAAAGATTCGCGCCCAAATACGTGCTCTTGAAATGAAAAAACACACTGCTCTTGATAAAGCTTGGAGACTTCGTAATCCAGGCAAAGAGGAAAAACAAAGTGCAAGATTTGTTATGCCATGTCCTAGAGAAGAATGTAGAGGGTTTTTGTCAACCCAATACAAATGTGAGATATGTAAGTTTCATACATGTTCACAATGTCTAGAGGTTATCGGTGAATCAAAAGAAGGTCATGAATGTGATCCTGATACTTTGGCTACTGCCGAAGTAATCAAAGCACAATCAAAACCTTGTCCAAAATGTGGAGAGAGGATTTCTAAGATTAGTGGCTGTGACCAAATGTGGTGCATTACCTGTCATACTGCTTTTAGCTGGAGAACTGGTCAAATTGATACTGGTGTTGTTCATAATCCACACTTCTTTCAATTTCAACGCAATAATGCAAATACTGGAGCAGCTGCAAATCGCAATCAACTGGGACTTCATCAATGTAATCAAAATCAGCTTCCATATTACTACAATTTTAATAGGGCTGTTCTTCGTAAAATATCTGACGTTACTACAAAAAATCAGATTACTGATCTTTATCGTATTGTGGGTCACATTCGTGGTGCAGAAATTGTTCCTCTTAGACAAAGAATCAGAAATCTTACTGATAATGGAGGATATCGTGTTAAATATCTTCTCAATGAAATATCCAAACAGGATATGGCAAAAAAATTGTTCACTAATGATAAAATTAGACGGCGACTTGTTGAAACAATTAATGTTATGGACGTATTGGAGACTGTTGGAAAAGAAACACTTATAGGGTTATATAATGCTCCTGATCAAGATCTTACTCAATTAGCAGTTGAAGGTACTAGACAAATGACCGAACTAATAGTATACTGTAATAGTCAATTTGATAACATAAGCAAACTTTATAAAGTACAACAAATGTATATTGATCCTAATTCATTCTCATATAGGTATTTCAAACGATAAAAATAAAAATATAAAAATTAAAGAGGTGGAGGCAGTTTTTTATTTATATCTTGATATAAACATTTCTCTCAACTTTTTTGTGAAATCTATATGTTTATTTTTAACTATCCATTCTGGCATACTTGTTATTCCCTGACCTCTTTTTGAATGCCTTGAACCTTTAAAAAGTAGCTGATCCAATATATTAAACACTTTTTCTTCAGCATCATCTAATTCTTCCCTATCTATTCTATACTCGCTTTTGTATGTATATCGGTTATAGTTACCCCATTTATATATACGATATTTATCATTCATAACACGATTTTTTACTAATCCGATTCCCATTATATGATTAATATCATTATTCATTTCAAGTATAATAACTAGTGCACCTTTATAAATATCGTCTTTCATTTCCATAGGTGAACCATAAATACAGCCTTCCCATTCATTTGACCTTCGCCACATCATATTCTGTTCCCAAGTTTCATTGTTAAATCTAGTTGTAGCTATAAATAGTTTCATTGATATTCCGGTTTGAAATAATATTGAAGAGAGATAATACTTCAATTTTATCTCTTTTTATATAAATGAACGAATACATAAAACGTGCAATTTCGTATTTTCTCTCATTAACTATTGTTACAATCGTTATGATATATGTTCTTAACATACCAGGTTATCTTACTGGGGCTGATAAACTAATCGACGAATATTATTACAAAAATATGATAAGCAGCTTTATTTTTGACATATTTCTTTGTGCTATCTACATTTCTATCGCCATGATGGTCACTAGCTATTTAAAGATTAAAGATAATGCATATGAACTTCTTGCTGTTATGGCAACATGTGTTTTTGTTTCTACTTGTTTTATGGTTTTATTTAAAAATGGCTATAAAAGGGGGTCATTCTTTTCTAGATGGTTTGAAAAAGTAGGGTTTAGAGCAGTTATATATGATACCATATTAGTATCTACCATATTTGTCATAATGAAAATTATATATACAAAAATATAATTTGATAAAAATGTGCAGTATGTACAGTATGTACAGTATATACAATTAATTAACACTTACCAATTTTCTAATACAACAAAGAGTGTTATATCATTTAACTCTTTTTTTGGATGATATTCACTATTGTATTCTTTCATACATGTAAGAGGGGCATCATCATGAAGTCGTTTTCCAAATGGACTATACATAAGATGTATATATTCTGGTTCAGGGCGGGCAATTGATAGGTCAGAACGAACATATTTTATATTTTTTTCTATTTCTTTTTTGACATCGTATACTTTTTTTGTTTCGGATAAAGCAAACTTAATAGTTTTATGGTTATTTAATTCAGTAATATCTTGATTTCCTGCATGCTTTATCGTTATATTTATAATCTGCGCATTGCGTACATTATTGATCTCTTTTTTCCAGATTTTCTCCAAGTTAATTATAATTAATGCAATTATTAGTATGATTATTATAGCTAACATTTTGTTTGTAATTGATTTGTTTTTGAGTACTGTTATTTAAATACTTATTATGTTATTTTGTTTTGATACTGTAATATCTAGATTAATTAAGGTTTTCATTTTTTTATTTTGGTTAAGTCGGGATATAGATTAATTTCTTTTCACATAAAATAACATATTTTAAAAAAAAATATTTTTTTTTCTCTTTTTAAATTGAATTATATATTGACTTACACTATAAAAAAAAATGAAACTATCTTTTTTTTTTGAAAAAGTATCATCAAAACAATAAATAATAAGACAAGTCTAAAAATAAAACATGTCAAAACAATATTACGATGATATGATGATAAATGAATATTTATATGATGAAATTGACAGTCATATTGATATGAATGACTGTTCAAATCACTATTATGAATATCTATGTACTGATAAATGTAAACAAGAAGGAAAAAATGAAGTAACTGTTTCGTCTGAAGAAATCGCCAATTATATAATGGACGATATAATGGAAACTGTCAATGAAGTAATTACTTACAGAGAAACACACAAAGGGGATTATTATACAAGAAATTATGGTATGATTCCTGAAAAGGTCTATAGAAAAAATGGAACTGTTAGTGGAATACTATATAAAACTAATTCAGTTGAAACAAAAAAAATATGGGGCGATTGCTTATTTATAAACTATTCAGAGGATGAGAATGATGAAAATGATGAACATGATCACGGAGACGTAGCTGACTATCATCGTGAAAAAGAATTATATAGATATTAATTTACTGAACATAGTTGAACATAGTTGAACATAGTTGAACATATAAAAATATTGCTACTTATTTTTGTTTTGAATGAAAATAATATACAAAAAAAAATAATTACATACTATAAATGCAAAAATATCTTTATCATTTACTTATTTTCGTAGTTATAATTTTTAAATTAGGCTTTTTAATTAGTACACTCGCGTTCAAATACTTAAAACAAACAGAAAGTCTTGATGAAAAGACATTAAAAATTATGGAAGACATCAGAGACCAATTTTTGACTGTTAGCGAAGTATTAATGTATATTGTTTTAATTATTGTATTCTCTCCACATAGAAAATCAGTAGACATCAAACTCTCAAGAGAAGAACAAATTATAGCTTTTGCTATAGGTATACTTGGTATATTCAATACTAATTGGGAAACATTTAAAAAATTGTTTAGTTATGGACGTAAAGAAGTAAGTGAAGTTATGAATCATCTTTAAATTAGATCTAATGGGTCTTTGGTTTCTTCTTTTTTGTCACAACAGCAAGCTGCAAAGCAAGATCCACACATAAATAGTATAGCTATAGCTAATATCAGTGCCAAAAGTCCAACTATTATCCAGAAGTAAATATATGAAAGTATATGCACTTGATTATTCATAAGATTATTCATTGCACAATCATTAAATATTTCGACACATAGCCATATAAATATTCCTAACCCCAAACATCCTACCATTTTACCGAAAGGGCCTTGATTTTCTTCATCGGTTTTACGATTGAATAGCATATTAATTCCTGTTACTATACATGTTGAAAGCAATGCTGCCCATAAATTGCTAGTGCTACATTGTTCTTGTATATCTTCATTTGAATTATTTACTAATGCGATTATAGCAAATATTTCCCAAGTAACTAGTCCTATTACAATAAGCGTTTTTAATAGAATGAATACACATAAGCTGCAATCTTCATTATTACGTTTAGCAGTCTCTTGATTATTTGACATTATTTGATTGGGTGTTATATGTGTTTTCTTGAAGAGAGTAGGTGAGTTATCAGACATTCATAAATAAAATTACGCTACATAAATAAGTTCCTTTCAATTTTTTATTATATATTTATAATTAGTGTTAAAAATATATAATTTATATCAAAACTTTAAACGTGTAGTTTTTCTTATGTTGTTTTTTAATGGCATTTCTCTCTTCAACTGTTAATCCAAAGTAATCCGACAATGAATCAACAGTAAGTATATCTGGAACATTATCCAGTTTGGTAATATCTGGCAAAAGCTGAAATATATACTTCTCTAAGTATTTCATTCGATAACGCGTTGTTTCAAATAGATAAAGTGCTAATTTATTTGAGAAAAATGCACATAATCTCTCTAGTACTTCATCGTGATCTGAAAGAATAACATAATTATCTCTATTTGAAATGCCGTATTCTCCTTTATAATCAACAAAAGGAAATCCATACATTTTATGACCCATTATTATCTTTTTCTTCCCATAAAATGCCATAGGTTTATTGCTATATTCAATCACCGGCTTAGCATCTAACTTAGATAGAACTGTTGTACGAATATTTTTGTATGGATGGTCTTTTGAATATTGTTTGCAGAGAGAAATTGTCTTAGAAGGCATATTTGTTTTGTATACTTTGGGTAATTGAAATTGATTTTCTTTTATTTTAATTTTTTTTAAAACAGATGCACCAAATACTGGTAGCGGTTCATTAACACCAAACGGATATTCAATGTATCGATTCAAATCTTTATCAAAAATATCTATTACATTATCTGAAGGTTTATTTAATAGATGAAAATAACAGGTCGGTGTTTGTGCTTCACCTTTAAAGTATTGATTTGTTTCAGTATTTGTTAGGCATTTAAGTTTTCTAATTTTAAAACTAGTTAGATAATGATATGTTCTGGCTTTGTCTGGCTTCATCCAAATTGATGGAATTATTACTAATAAACTACCATTCTCTCTTAGTAATTTAATTGAATGTCGAACAAAAGCAATCCATATAGTTTGTCCATCTCTTTTCTTTGATAATTTACTATTTGTCGGAACTTTCTTTATTCCATTACAGTTATATGGTGGATTACCTATAATATAATCAAACTCTCCTTTTAATTCTAGAAAATTACCAGCAAAAATATTTGCTTTTTCTCCGAACATCTCTCTTAGTTTCAATATATTTTCCTCTCTTAGCTCAGATAAATGTAACATCTTTTCTATTATATGGTTTTTTCTAGCTTCACGTTCTTTTATAACATCTTTTAACCCTTCATATAGTCTCCAAAAAAGGTTTATAGTAAAAAATCCTGTTCCTGCACCTGCATCTAACCACTTTTTATTTGGATCTGAAAATGCCTCTTTTGGAAGCATATCATACATATCATCTATCAGACTAAATGGGGTTAATATTTCTCCATATAATAGCTTTGCTTCTTGATTTATAGAGAGATTTTGTTCATAATCTTCTTGTTTAATAATTTTTATCGACATATAATTATAAAAATTACTATTATTTATTATTTGTTACGCAGAAATAACCCATAGTATTAAACCTATCATAGCAGGTATTACATATAAATCTAAATGTGCAAATAATGCTGTTAATGTAACAAGTATGGATAAATGAATTATATGATATATACCTCTTTTTTCATGATGTGTCAAATTATTATTTGAATAATAGTCTGCTCCTAATAAACCCAAACTTACAAACAAAAATAAGTATTCTATTATTTTAGTTTTCAACAAAGAACTTTTAAGTTTTCCAATAATATTATTTTTATTTTTAAGTAAAAAATATATTGTTCTTGATGCATATGCAGCTAATACTACTATCAATAGTTTATGATATATACTCATTTTACTTTCATCCCTCATTAGTATAAATTATAATAATATTTTTTTCAAAATACCTTGATTTTTTAATACTTCATTTAATACTGATCTGTAAAACGGTCTAACATTCTTCATATTTCTCCTAGCATTATAACTCGTAAACCACCTCACTTTATCTTTTTCAAACATACCATGTTTACCTACATGTTGAGGAAATCTTTGTTTCATTAATTTAAAATTGTTTTCAAAATATGAAGGCAAATAAGGATCATAAGGAATAAAAAATAGATAACTTGTAAAACCATTTTTATTTACTTCTAATAGCATATTATCTTTCACTATACTTTTTAATTGGTTCTTGCAGCCAAAAAAACCATTCAATTCTTCACAACCTTCTCTTAATGCAGTTTCATAACGTGTTTCTTTTCCTTCACGTCCGCCTCCAAAATCACTCCACTGCTTTTCATCATGTTCTCTTCCTAATAAAAACATTATTTTGCCATTATGTACTGTTACTGGTAAAAGTCCACCACCCATTTAAACTATAATGAGATATTGATTTTATATTCTTATCTATTACTATCGTGCTTTTTTTTCGGTTCCCTTTTCTATGCTATTTACTTATAAAATTGAACCTATAATTATTAAACATATTTATACACAAGTAAATGAACATGGCAACCAAGCAAGATATGACACATGTTAAGAATATCTCTTTGTACATACCACGAATGGCTGAAGATAGCCACAAAGATAGCCAATTTAGTACTCTAAAAGAGTTTGTCGCTTATAGATTTAGAACTCTTGCTATTGGTATTGTTAAAGATATTCAATTGAAAAATGGTTTTACCAATAAAGATGGTCGCATTTACTACAAAGCATTTATTCATTTTGATGAATGGTTTGATAATGCTACTACAAGAAGCTTGCAACATCGGATTTTCAACCCACGCGATTATGGAAATAGCTGTGCAAAACTAGTTTATGAAGATCCACACTTTTGGATGCTACTCGAAAATAAGCACAACGACCAAAAACAATATGCTTTTGAACTTGTTTCAAAGCTTGAAAAACAACTCGCACAAGTCGCTCAACTAGCCGAAATGTTTAAACTTTCACAAATTAATGCACAATATCATTATTCTTCACCTCCTCCTGGAAATAAACGGTCACGAGTTTCTACGCATGGTTTCTAATAATATCAATTACTTATAAAATTGAATTACTTTATCATCTTACTTATTTTTTTTACAATACACTATCAAAAATGACAAATCGCTCAAGAGTTTATCCCATTCCACACGAAATGCAATACACTTCTAGTATTGAAGTTATTGTTCATCAACCTCAAGAAAAAAATATTTCTCATAAAATAGAAAATCTTTCAGAAAAAAACTTTTTACAAAATCTGGTATCATTTGTTTGCTATATTATTACTGACAACTCAAATAGTAAGGCTGATACAGACTCTATATCATATAACAATGATCTTTCAAATGCTGAGTTAGGGTTATGCAGAAAGCCCATTTATAAAAAAAATATTGTATAAAAATAAAATTATAAATACGCTTTTCAAAAAAAATTGAAATTAATTTTTTAAAACTTATATTTTACATCCTCATACCAGCAAATATACTTATAAAATATGTCCGTTGCAATTGTCACACGCGAAGCCACTATGCGATCTGTCTGCCCATTCAGCAGTCAAGTAATATACCCTGGTGATCGTATAACTAAATACACACAACAACAACATGATGCATTTATTGCATCTATCAAGACTCGTTTGCCCGATCATTTGATCAATGCAATAATCTACTCTAGTAATGGAGTAAATACTAAGATTGGTCGTTGGGGCTTAGATGCACATACTAATTGGTTGGCAAAAAAATCGTCATCTGGACGCACTATAAAGCCCGTTCTCAAGCAAGAACATCGTAGTTTCGTAGCCGGTTCTGGATTCTCTGGATGTGACCAATATGATCGTGGCTATAACCGCGGTCAAGGCGCAGGTGTTACACCAATCAATAATAACGCTGACTTGAAAAACTTTGTCGTGGACGATACTCAGGTCGATTACGACTTGTCTTTACAGCCAGATGAGGAGTTTCGTTATTGCGAAGAAGAATGGAATGATGATGAAACTAGTGATGAAGAAGATGAATGGTCATGTGATTCAGACGAAGAGTAAATAAAAATAAAAAAACTAAACTATACCAATTAATACCGTAAATCAATACAATTCTTTTCTTATTGTTTATTAAACAACATGCTATATCACATTAGTGATGGGATTTTTGTCGCCATTTATGCTATTTTATATTCTGCGCTCGAAATAGAAATTGAAGCTCAACACGGTTGGGCTGCCAAGCTTCCTACTGTACCTATGTTTGGTACTAAGTTTACAGGTTATCACATCTTAATGAATATAACGGTTATTATGAGTTTAGCGTATGCTTTAATGCCCAGAGGTTTCTTTTACGGAGTTTTTTACATTATTGCTTGGTTTTTAATTGAAGATTTTTGTTGGTTTGTAATATCACCTTATTACGGGCTTGATAAATATAATAAAAAAGAAGTTACATGGCATGGCGATAATTGGCCTCTAGGTATTCCCATACACAATTATTACGGGTTGGCTGCAATGACCACATGTGCATTTTTGGCTAATGATATGGAGCTTTTCATTGGTGCTTTGGTTATGAGTTGTTTTGTTATTTTAAGCATTTTACTAACTCCAAAATACCATAAATTGTATTATGAAGCCAGAGAAAAACATAAATAAAAAATTAAAATCTACCTCCTCCTCTTTTTTATTTTTTATTTTTTATTTTTTAACGGTACCATTTTCGTAGTTGGGTACCTGCATACATAGTTCCTGTTCTCCTTGCTGTTCGACGATCACATTTAAAGAAGCACTCTCCTGTTACACATGTAATCACTAAGCCAACTATCAAACTCGCGAAACAGAATGTGGTTAGCATTGTGGCACAATGAGACGATTCCATACACATTTCAACGAAAATGCCTGTGACAAGATCAGCGACAACCTCAGCGATGAGATTATCATCTTCGTCGCTTTCAGCCTTCACCGCCACAAACATTGAGAACAAGAGAATCGCCAATATCACATAGACCGTTGTCTTCGGAAAAGAACCACAGCGAGTCACTCGCGTTGGTTTCTTGGTAATTACAACAGGCTCTTGATTTGTCACATGTTGTGAAATCATAGGCAGTGGATGAGTAGTATGGAGTGGCTTATTTGTCTTATACACTTTCTTGTAGTAGACCCCTTCCTTCTTTACACAATTACCTTTTACACCACCGCGGATCGTGTTTTTGATTTCACTATCCGGGACATATGGAAGTGTTGTATTGCGATTTACGTATCTCTTGATATCATGGTATGTTGCGCCTTTACGACCACCACACGTGGTTATTGCTTCATGTACCAGACGCTGTGTTTGTCTGCGATATTGAATACTGTGTCTTTTAGTAGGACTGCGAGGCATGTTTTTTGTATATCGATTAAAAGCTTTGAAAACGGTTATATAGCTGCTGGGGATACACAATACATATTTCTAACAATTTATTTCAATTTTTTTTGTTATATAAAAAAATCCTAATAAATAAGTACTTTAACGTAGTTAGTAATTAATTTAACATAAAAAATTGATTTTATTTTAAATTATAATTATAATTTAACACTAAAAGAAAATATGGCTTGGTATGAAGAAAGTGGTCCAACAAAAGCTGAAGCTATAAATGATGCAAAAAACTCATTCAAAAATCAAGATTTACCAGAATATGTTATAGAAAAATGTGTTCAATCTGAAATAGATCAATATGGTGGTCTTGGAAGTTACAGAGGATATGCCACATTCGCACGTCAAACAATACTACAAAGAATAAATCAAATGATAAAAACTAGAAAAGAAAAAATATCTATTATAGAAAAAAATCCATATTTTCAAAGATGGATGAACTATGTATTATATCGTCCACCAGATGAAACTCTAGGTCATAAATCATTACGTTATCGTGATGCATTAAAATCATTCTCAGAAAAAAGTAATTTAATGTAAAAAATGTAGACTAAGCTTTTAATCATCATAAATAAAAAATTGAAATACGCAAACATACCTATTTTTTATGCATCACAAAATCCATCAAATCTCTATCTTATCTTCTCAAAGAAAAACATGGCTTACTACATCAATGGTTACGCTACCCCTGCGGCTGGTCTCGCAGCTTTAAGGCAGATGAAACGTGAAGAATGCTGCAAAAGTCAGTTCAAGTTCCTATGTACAGCTTGTGGAGAACACGTGAACCGCGGAGACAAGATCACAAAGGCAATGACGTGCCGCGAAGGGATGACCTTGCGGTTTCGCGGTTGCGACTCAACTAGCCCGTACTGTGGAGCAGGAGACACGTGCTTTTACCAGCCGAATACCGGCGACGTATGGGTTCACATCGGTTGCATCCCGTACATGTTCAATACTTTTACCAACAAGTATGAAAAAGAACCAACGGCCTTCCTCGCGGACCCGAAAACACCGATAGACTTCCCACTCAAGCACGAGATTACCCGTTTGAATCGCGCGGCGGGTATCATCCAGCGCGCTTGGCTTTCTAGAAAAAGCCGCAACACGCGGGTCTGGATTGTCATGGACAAGTTTTCCAAGGCAGAAAGAGTATACCGGGGGATGATAACCGACATTATAACTCATCCCTTCATGCTCATTGTCACATTCAGTGATGGCGAAAAAAGAATGTATCATCCTACCCATCTTGCTCTTCTCAATCACGAAGGACTTCGACGAATCTATACAGGCCCGACTATCTGCAGCTTTTCAAGGATTGCAGACCTTAACTATGGCCATCTTTTAAAGTTTATTAAAAAAGAACTTCCGGAAAGTGGAAGTATTATTCACTAATTACAATAAAAAAACAAAAAAAACAAAAACAAAACTGTACATATTTTTCTTACATTACAAGTAGCGTTAAAAAATATGTACTTTTTTTTATATCTAGTTATATCAAAGAGATTTAACAATTTTTAATCTCTTTTTTGGTTTGATTTCAAGTGAAGTAGGGCAATGATCTGAGCCCATAATACCAGGGTGAATATCTGTAGCTTTTATCCAAGAACTATATTTTTTAGGTACTAAGAAGTAATCAATTCTCCAGCCAATATTTTGCTTTCTCTCCCATGGACATCTTTGATTCCAATAAGTAAACTTTTTCTCTGCACCAATATTATTTTCACGATAACTATCTATCCATCCAGTATCTAGTATAGCCTTAAAATTGTCTCGCTCAACATCTAAGAAACCAGCTACTTTATTCTCCCATTTTTCAGGTTTTGCTACATCAAGTGCCTCATTTGCTACATTGAAATCTCCACATACAATAGTCGGTTTTAACATATTTAATTCATTAATCCAATCTCGAAAATGCTGATCCCATATACATGTTCTATATAAACATCTATCTGTTCCAGGACCTTGTGAATTAGGCGTGTATACAGTAACTACTATTACCTTTTTAAACTCTACTGCTGTTATTCGCCCTTCACTAATTGATAAACTCATAGGCTCAATTTCTCTGATAGGCTTTATTTTGCTCCATATAGATGTTCCGCTCAAACCTTTTCGTTGATCTGTGCCATCACAAGCTCTCCAGTAACGATAAGGGTACATCTTTGCTAAGTCTTCAGGCATTTTAACTTGTTGCTCT
>Ga0213866_10000340_pt1 | contig 38803 bp, 64 predicted proteins | sample PICome_11_FD_160079 | JGI IMG/M metagenome (GOLD analysis project Ga0213866, IMG submission 160079) | Coastal seawater microbial communities near Pivers Island, North Carolina, United States - PICO284 | ecosystem: Environmental > Aquatic > Marine > Coastal | place: USA: North Carolina... | reverse complement strand
AGTATTTTCAATGCTTCTACAGGAATGAATTTAGCAGTGCTTCCACTTATTGCTACTGGTACACATCCTCACAACGGTGGAGGATGCAGACTTTATCGTAAAGTTAGCACTAACATTAAGGACATAAATAATAATCCTTTGCAAAGTGTTAAAACATTTTTACCCAGCTATGATGATAGCAATAGAGTCAACTTAACGTCTAACTTTGGATCAGGATGGGATTTTACAGCAGTATCCAATACAACATTAACAACGTCAGCTAATGGCAAATCATCAACTCACAATCAAATTCTTAAGGTATGGTATTTACTTACAACCGATGGCAATGATTTAGAGGTTATAAGATTTGATAAAAATGCAGACGATGGTGCGATCTTTACCGCATCTAGTTACAAATACGACTACTTAATACAATCAAATGATTACAATTTGAACGGATTAGAAGATTTAGAGTTAAATATATCTTTATTGCCAGACGCTAATATCACAGAGTCAAACAAAACGACAGTCGATGCTTACACAGAGATTGATACGCCTGCAAAATTTTACGACCGAGCATCTTCACACTTAGAAGATAATTTAGGGACTTACCTTGATTTTATTGTAACTCGATCAGGCAACCAAATAGATGCAGGAAGCTATAATGTTACTATAGACGCAACAGCGTCATCCGCTTTTGATATAACAGGTAATACAATTACCATTAAAGCCAGCACTTTTACTGGAGACATCACTACCACTGGGACCATCACACTATCAAATGGTGCGATTGTTGTGGGTACTGTTACAGACTCAGGTGGTACGACAACTAGAACTCAACTCAGTCTCACAGGTCTTCAAGTGAACTCTGAGGTCCGAATCTATCAGGCAGGTACAACAACCGAAATTGACGGCATTGAGAACTCTGGAACCACCTTCAGCACAACAACAACAGAGTCGAGTGTGGACTTAGTGGTTTTCAACACTGATTACAGGCCAATTAGAACAACAGGAATTGATACCACTGTCAATGTCAATTTACCCATACAGCAAGTCTTTGACAGGAATTACGAGAACCCATAGCCCGAGGTAAAACATGGCACTAACGATTAAAGCATTCCCTAGATACTCAGTAAGTGAGTGGGGAGAGGTATTCGGACCAAGGGGTAGACTTAAAGCCTGCAAAGATAAACGTGGTTATCATCGTGTATGGCTTTATGACTCCAATGGTAAGCGTTTTGAGAAGTACGTTCATCGTCTTGTGGCTGAGTGCTTTGTTGATGGAGATAAAGGGTTGACTGTAAACCACATTGATGGTAACAAGAATAATAATCACAAGTCAAATCTTGAATGGATGTCTAATGCTGATAACCTAAAGCATTCGTTTGAAGCAGGACTCAGAGACACCAAGAAGAATTGGGCAACTCGAAGAAAAACAAATAATGGTTTCAGACTGGTTCCGAAAGAAATCCAGTCTCAAATCATTAACGCATACGAAAGCGAAAAGATTTCTATGCGTGAACTAGGTAGACGATTCAGTGTGGATCGTGGAACAATAGGGCGAATTATCAGCAGGAGGAAGGTCGCATGTTAATCACAGACCCAGATGATTTGAACCAAGGAACGGAGGCTGTGATTGATACTGGAGCAAAAACTGTTCAGCTTGTGATTGCAGGAAACTTATCTACTGACGGGGTGACTGGACAGGCTTTGTACTCATGGCTAAAGGAGATTTGGAAAGATGACGCAACGAAAATACCCTTCAGCTTTCCGATGGAAGCTATCACTCCTGAGCAGTTTGAGTTTCTTGACGGGTGGGCTCCTGCTGATGCGACAACTCGAAACCTTATCAGAAATGCAGGATGGGCAGAAAGAAACGCATCTGGCAACATCATCGCTATGTATGCTGGTATTATCTCTCTCGGTACTCTGGGCGGTTCTGACCAACCTTACTATGATAATGATGGGACAGTAACCAACTTCACCTACACTGGGCCAATCAACGAAGCTATTCAAATTTTCAGTGACCCTAATGGTGACGGCAATTATGCTGATGGCTACGATAGACGCTCAACTCTGACTGTTTACGCAAGAGAGCAGGCTAAGACTTATGCCAATGCTGACCTAGCGTCCATTGGTGTAACGACCATGACCTATCAGGCGTATCGTTTCCCACTTGCCAATGCAACGGACTTGAAGGTAACTGAGTCTGATGTCACTGTCGATGCTTATGGTGTGACAATCACTTTCCACAACTCAGCTCAGTCAAGGTCAATCGGTGGGTCGAGCTATGACTTCGGGGTTATCATTGATGGCAATAACCGAACTGCTGAAGAGATCTACATGGCAGTTCAATCGGCACTTCGCAAAGCAACGGACATTGATGATGATGCCTCAACTCTTGTTGGTCAGTTGGCTCCTGAGCTTCTTACTTTTGTGGGCGACACCCTAACGACCAATTTTGTGTCAAACCCAGAAGCAGGTGGAGGTGGTGTTTACATCGACAACTTCCAAGCTAACGACACGAATAGGATCACCTTCCAAGACAATACTAATACAGAGCGAACCTTCCCTTTTGTTTCTTCTGGAACGATTAACTTCAACGCCAACCTTCAGAATGATAGTAATTCAAGGTTTTGGATGTTTTTTACCACGAACCCTGCTGGGGACTTTGGCACAAGCAATGCTGTTCTGGTTGACGACAACGGAGGGTCTGACATTGCAGGGCTCATCTCAGGGAACACTTCAATCGCCTTTGACTTCGACTACGAGTCAAATAATCAGGGAGGCAGAACACCAAACACGGATGCTGATGTAACTCTGGTTGCTATCGGAACTGATGGGGCTCAGTATGTTGTTGCTACAGGGACGATCACTAGAGCGACAGGCTTGAGTTTCACTCTCACAAGTGCCCTTGAAAGAAACTACAGCAATCCTTAATGAGCTACACTTTCGACTGCGATAACAAGGTCATCCAACTTGGCTCTACTGCTGAGTTGGACATGATGGACTTGTACAGTCGCTGGAAGGATGAAGTGCTGTCCACGATAGCAGGGTGTGAGCAAGCCATGAGGGTTATTAAAGAACCTCTGGCAGGCTCCACCTTTGTGGGTCCGTACTATTTCATAATGAATGACTGGCAGATCAGGCCCCTTGATACTCCACATGAACTGGTTGTAGCAGGAACAGTTGTTCAAGATGAGACAAGTACGCTCCAGAGTTTTAAAGTCGATAACTTAACTTCTGTCGTTTCGATTGTGAGGCAGGTTGCTGTTGAGGTTCAGGTTGTGGAGACTGGGGCGAGTGGATTGATACCAAGTGACTTCGATGACTTGGCTGATGCCGTTTGGAATAAGACGCTACCATAATGGCAACGGCAGGACAACTTCTAGCCTCTGGGTCAACCGTTGCTGATGGCTCAACGGCATCAACTCACCTCCTCAACCTTGGAGGCGGTGGGTTTTTCTATGGTGGGGAGTTTTCTTTAAGCCTATCGGGGGGATCTGTTGAGCTTTCAACTGAAACGATGACTAGCGACATTTCTAGGTTAGAATTGGTCCGTGGAGATCTATCCATGGCATTACACATTACGGAGCTTGAAACTTGTCTTTGACTTTCTTCACTGGTGACGATTGGGACATCTTAATTACGCTCAACAGAAATGGGACGCCTCAAGATGTCTCTGGAGCATCTTCTATTGATGCCTCTATCGTCTCATCTGACGATGACAACGTGACGACCCTTATCGCTGCCGTATCGCTAAATTCTGGGGCCACTGGCGCCGATTGGTCTAATGGCGTTGTCTTGGCTGAGTTCCCAGCAGCATCAACAGGCGTGGCCACTGGTATAGCTTACGTTGAGCTTCAAGTAACTGAGGGTGGCAAGAAGACCACTTGGCCAAGACAGGCTATCATCGTCAAGACTGGGACCATTGATTGACAGGCTGGAACACAAACAGGGCGCAGTATCGCCCAGAGTCAGGTCAGGAGATCGCCTCTGATGGTTCTCTGTTCGATGTGACGGCATGGAGACAGGAATTCGTCCCATCAAATCACTATCGGATTCATGCAGGAGAATCATTCTCTTCTCATCTAAACGGCTCAGACCTAGCAAATGACGCAGAGATAAACTTCCTAATGCAGACCAACGCAACGGCTCCGCATATTGTTTTCGATGTATCTGGGAAGTTTGACTATGATTTTGAGGTATTAGAGGCGCCGACATTCTCAGGTGGGTCTTCATATCCATCTTATAATCGAAAGCGCTCTGAGACGAGTTCAGCAACGTCAACTCTTCTTGAAGGCGTTACATTTACAGCAGATGGAACGATCATCTCAAGCGATACTGTCAGTGGTGGTCAGAAGATGGGTGGCACAGCACAGTTTAGTAATGAATGGATTTTAAAGCCATCAACTGCCTACGGATTCAGGCTGACATCAAGAACCAACTCGAATCGTGTTCACTTGAACATTCTCTGGTACGAACCCTTCTAGACGGACGCAAAAAAGGCGAAATAATATAGACCATGGAAATCAAACGCATATCCTGTCCACTCGTTGAAGTTAAAGCTGACGGAGACGCCAACTCAGAAGAGGGCGTTTTCTCTGGTTACGGCTCAACCTTCGGCAACCTAGACCTCGGTGGGGACATCATCAAAGCAGGAGCTTTTGAGAAGTCTCTGAATGAGTGGGGGCAAAAAGGTGAGATGCCATTCTTGCTGGCCTTCCATGATATGAGTCGCCCCATTGGTGATTGGCTAGAGATGCGAGAGGACGAGAAGGGCCTCTTTGTTCGTGGCAAGTTGTGGGTCAATGGAGACAGAAGAATTGAAGATGCTGTCATGGCTTACAACATGCTAAGAGGCACAGGACAAAAAACCCTTTCTATCGGTTACAGAGTGAACGACTATGAGATGCAGGAGTCTGTGAATGGCTCCATTAGGGTCATCAAAGAGATTGACCTAGTTGAAGTCTCAGTCGTTCCCATTCCCATGAATCCGCAGGCAAAAATTACTGCGGTGAAATCCCTTCTGGATACTGAGGGTAAAATTGTGTCTAAGCGAGATGTAGAAAGAACCTTGCGTGATGCTGGCCTTTCGTCTCGACAGTCAAAGGCGTTTATCGCTGGCGGATACGAAGCTCTTGAGCGTGATGCCAAGGGTGAAGAGGAAGCCGTTGAACGAGATGTTCAGCTAGATCAGTCAGGCATTCTTGCATCACTAAATTCTGCTCTCAAGACAATACAAGGAGGTTCTAAATGAGCGAAGAAATCAAAGGGGCTATTGATGAAATCGGTAGCGCAATTAAAGCGCAACGTGATGAGCTTGATGCTCTGCGTGCGAAGCAAGAAAAGGGTGAAGGTGGACAGGCTGAAATGGAAGCCAAAGTCGCCAAGCTCGATGAAGTAATTGAGGGACAGTTGGACCTCAAGAAAAGACTTGAAGAACAAGCCGTTACTCTCAAGAGTTTCAACCAAGAAGTTGGTGCTAGTGAAGACAAGTTCTCAAAATCTCAGCTTGACCTCTATGGGGTTGCTCTGAAAAAGTTAGGTCGTGCTTCTTTCAAAGAAGAGCGTGCTGGCCTTTCTGCTGAAGAGTCTGCTGTTGTTGCTGAAGTTAAGGCTATGAGCCGTGAAGTTGGTCCTGATGGTGGCTACACCCTCATGCCTTTCTTGGGCGAGACTTTCACTCGACCATTCGACACTTCTCCAGTTCGTCAGCTTGCTTCTGTTGTCACTATCTCCACAGACACCTACAAAGGTTTCTTGGATGACGATGAGGCTTCTGCTTCATGGGTTGGAGAGACTGCGTCTCGTCCTTCTACTGACACTCCAGAAATCGGCAAGTTGAACATCCCAGTTCACGAAATGTATGCCTTCCCCAAAGTTAGCGAAAGCCTTCTAGAAGATTCAGAGTTCAATCTCCCTTCTTGGCTGATGTCTAAAGTTGGTGACAAGTTCTCACGAACTGAAGCGACTGCTTTCGTATCTGGTGACGGAGTTGATAAGCCTCGTGGTTTCACTACTTACACACAGAAGACTTCTAACGCAGATGTCTACACTCGTGGTCAAGTAGGAACCAAGGTGACTGCAACCGCTTCAGCCATCACTACTGATGAGTTGGTTGACTTGCGTGCGCTTCTTCACACTAGCCACAGGCCCAACGCTTACTTTGCTTACAACAGAAGCACTGAAAGCTACATCCGTAAGCTAGTTGACGGCCAAAACAACTACATCTGGCAACCTGTCTACGCACAGGGCGAACCAGATCAGTTGCTTGGTCAAAGAACTGTCATCATGGAAGACATGGCTGACATCGCCACTGGAAACATCGCTGTTGCTCTCGCTGATTTTCGTGATTGCTACCTCGTTGTTGATCGTTTGGGTATGGCCGTTCTTGAAGACCGCTATTCTGACAAGCCTTACTTTGGGTACTACACCCGTAAGCGTGTTGGTGGCGCCTTGAAGAGCTACAGCTCAATCAAGTACCTAGCACAAGCATAATCGAAAGGAGTTTGATAAATGGCTACTAAAGACATGAAAAATGACCTCGACATCAGAGTGGGACTTGAGCCTCAAGCTCTCACCACTGGTGCAACCAATGGGGCTGACGTTGACACTAGGGGATTCGAGAGTGTAACTCTTGCGTTCCATGCTGACACTGCTTACGCTGGAACTGTTTCACTTGAAGAAGGTGACTCAACTACAGCTTACAGCACTGCTGGCTCTGATGACGTCATCGGCACCAATGGTGACTCTGCCACTGCTGGCGATATCCTTTCATTGGGGTACACTGGAAGCAAGCGTTATGTTCGAGTTGTTGCAACTTGCACAACTGGCGGTGACGCTTCTGCTTCTTTCATTCTTGGAAACCCACACGTTTGCAAGACTGACGCTAATAACTAATAGCTGATGGTTGTTCATGCTCGTTGTGTGTCCACCTTTTGCGGTGACACTTTCGGGCATGGACAATATGAGAAATTTGAAGAGGGGAGGGTTTATGCTCTCCCCTCTATTTTCATTGAGAGAAACAACGAACACTTTGAACTAATTAACCAAAGAGAAACCAAACCACAGAGGCAGGCACTTGAAATCAAAGGTAACAACAGCACCAGCAAGCGAACCAGTAAGCCTCGCAGACCTAAAGCTAAGTCTAAGGATAACTGACACAGCCCAAGACGCTCTTCTCACTCAGTACATCACTGATGCTAGAGATATGACAGAGCGATACACAGGGCGCAAACTTATAACCCAGACCCTCGTTGGGTATGTTGACGCATGGCGAGGAGACTCAGGAGAGTGGTGGTCAGGATGGCGCAGGGGCCATGCTGGATATGTAGGACAGTCAAGGCGTGAGATTCAGTTGGATTGGTCCCCAGCCATCTCAATCAGCGCAGTAGAGACAGTGGACTCAAGCAACGCAGAAAGCACCTACCCAGCGACAGACTACTACCTCGACAACTATGATGATGACAGAATCCCACAGGTGAGATTCAATGACAACGCCTCTCTTCCTGCTGACCTTAGAGATGAAAACTCTTGGAAAATAACATGGGTGGCTGGCTATGGAACGGCTTCCACTGATGTGCCTGCCTCGATTCGTAGGGCCATCATTATGCTGGCTGGATACCTTTATGAGAACAGGGGAGACTGCGAAGGTGACTGCATGGGTAAGTGTGGAGCATCCTCGCTCTTAAATCCCTATAAGGTCATCAATGGCAACTGATTTCTGTAGTAGAGACTTCAGAGACTCTGTGACTGTGCAGAGGGAGACTGAGGTAGCTGACAGCTATGGTGGCTACACTGTTTCATGGGCTAATTTTGCATCTATATTTGGCAAGATTGAATCCACAGGTGGCTCTGAACCTTTAACCGCAGGAAGGCTTGAGCCAGATGAGACGGTTGTGGTGACATGCCACTACAGGAGTGACCTTTTGGAGACTGACAGGCTAGTGATAGGCGGTGAAGAGTTTAACATCACAAGGCTGGAAAACATAGACAGGCGTTCCCGATTTCTTAGAATATATGCAGAGACAGGAGTCAGGACATAATGCCGAACGGACTAGGACAGGGTGATAGCTTAAGAAGGACTGACACTATCAGTTTTTTCCGTGGCGAACGTGACCCAGTTAGCGCTGGGAGGCGAGACGTTCAACTATCTGCTGTCATCGACTTCTTATTGACCCAAGGGTTTAGCCAATCATGAGCAACGGACTAGGAGCAGGCGACAGCATCAAGCCTTCAGACACTTTTAGCTTTTACAGAGGTGAGAGGGATCCTCTTAGTGCTGGGAGGCGTGATGTCCCATTCAGTGATCTTGTCACCTTTCTAGAGGCTGAGGGTTTAGGTGGTGGCTCAGCAGGTGCTACTGCTGACGAACTCGAACGACTAACTACAGCAGAGCAGAACCTCGGGGTCAATACTCTCCGTGATGCTGTTGCTGAAGGTCGCTCAATCCATGATATGGTTGGGGGCTTCGCTGATGTCTACGAGGATCAAACAGGAGTTGACCTTGGGGCCAGTACAGGCGAATTTTATCTATTCGACTCCGAGACTGTTCCAGCAGGCTTTTCTGCTTCAGATGTTACCAGTAGCACCACAACCAACACTTACCTCACCAAGCTCTCAGACTTGGGCCTGACTGGGTCAGTTACTATCAGTGAAATTAGATGGATTGTTGGGTCTGCTGGTGTATCATCAGGAACAGTTAATTACCTAATTGCCACTCCAAATGGCTCTAATGTTGACATCGAGCATGTTGGGGCTGTTGTTGAGAATGGTTCAGATGGTGATTTAATCACCTTTGACTTTGAGGGTTCTCCAAGAATCTTAGACGCTGACACTGACTATGTTGGCATCTCGTCTTCACTAGGAACGAACTGGCATAAGTTTGAGACTGGTGGAGCCATAGGAACCCTCTACTCCTCGACCACAGCCTTTATTACTGATGCAACAAATGAGACTCTTACAAGTGCCTCCAACACAGCATCAGTCCATGTCTCTGCTGGGACTTCAAGTGGGTATTACACAAACGCCCCATCTTCTGTTTCAGTTCATACTGTTCTATTGCAGAGTGAGTCATCAAATGGTAATCAAACTGACTTCAGTGCAGGAACACAAGGAGCAAACTTAGATTCAACTGGCAATCACACAGTTACAGCCCTTGGAATTGCGGGCAACTCTACTGGTATTACTGCCAAGTTTGGCTCAACCTCTTTCTTTGTAGGTTCTCCTGCTAGTGCCAGAATAAGCGTTTCAGCATCCTCAGACTTGGACATTCTTCCAACTGGAGCAGAGGATTTCACTGTAGACTTCTGGATTAACCCCGTTAATTTCTCTGGAACTGACTATATTATGGGTCACAATGGCGACAGTGCAGGTCAGTGGGCATGGAATGTTTATCATGAGGGAACAACAAGTAGGCTTGCTTTTGGTGGTAGCACTGACGGCACTACCTCACACACCCCAATCTTCTCTAACGCTGGAGTGTTGTCAGCAGGAACATGGACTCATTGTGCCTTTGTCTACACAGGTGGAGTAGGTCAGTGGTATGTCAATGGTTCAATATCTGGATCATCAGGGGCATTCACAGGTGGATTTCAAGTTCAGCCTACACAACCCTTAATACTAGGAGACTTCTCTCCCAATCAAAATGTGAACATGGTCTGCTACCTTGAGGAGGTCTCTGTCCTAAAAGGTGGCGTCAGGATTCCTCCTGCTGGTGGACCTACTGCACCATACACCCTAAGTATCCCAGACATGACGTTGATTTCTCAACCTCAGACTGCTGACTCTGCACCAACGAATGCTTTCTTGGTCATTAAGCATGAAGCGTTGGAGACTCTAACGATTGGCACAGACTTCACTGCTGAAATCTCAATGGATGGTGGGAGCACATACTCTACACCATTCACGATGACCAAGCATGGGGAGTTCTCATCTGATATTGATATTATCACAACTGAGGATTTGACCCTTGATAGCACAAGTGGCACCTCTATTGTCCTAAGGCTTTCTGCCATAAATGAGAAGGCTCAGAATCTTCATGGAGTGTATGTACAATGGCGATAAAGAAGATAACACCTAAGACTCCCATCTCAGAGCTGGTTCCTGCTGTTCTTAAAAAGAAGAAGAAGTAAGTGCCTTTAAGCCTCGATCAAGCATTTAGGCTAGAGACTCTAGAGATAGGTGTAGCTGAAAACTTCCTTCGTGATGCGAGGGCAGAGGGGTATTCTGTCTACGATATGAAGGATGGCTTTGGTGATGCCTTTGTGAATGAGAATGGTGTAGATACCACAGCCAGCACTAACGAGACTTATGATTCTTCTGGGAAATTCTACACAAACAGTGGGTTGAATATGTCTCTGGTTTCAGAGTCAGAGTCTGTGAGTGGAGAGTTTACCCCTCCATCTACAGCACCAGACAATGCCAGAATGGTTATTATGCACAAGCCTGTCGATGTAGTAACACTCAACACTGATGCGATACTATCGGTCTCAAGGGATGGAGGCACAACCTTCACAGCCTTCACACTCACAAAAGTTGCAGACCATACAGATGGTCGAGAGACTCTAACCACAGAAGACCTCGACATCTCAGGTCAACCAAGTGGGACTGATTTGATTTGGAAGTTCGAGACGTTCAACAGTAAAGAGCAGGAACTTCATGATATTACTCTTCAGTGGCGGTAAGCTAGTTGGCTGATAAAGTATTACATGCTCACGTTTGGGGTATGCGTGTCATTTACTGGCTTGGCACTCTTATTACCTTGGCTGGTGGCGCACTCCTCACAATGATTCTTCAAGCCTCATGGGATAACAACAGAGCCATGGGCGCACTCACTCAAACAGTAGACAACGCAGAGGAGACAGTTGAGGCACTCACGAATGTTCTTGAAGAGTACAGGGAGGACTCGATTCAAATCAGAAGGATGGCTGAAAATAACCAGACACATATCGCTCTGATTGAAAAGAGGCAAGATGACCAAGAAGAGAACCTTGAGATTGTGAGGAAGAAGATCATGATACTTGAGGTGGGGAAAAAGGTCATTGATTGATCCAGCCTCAGCTATTGGACTTGGTACTGGCGCTGGTTCTGTCGTTGGTCTTGTATTACGATTTATAACTCAAGCAGGACAGAATAAGCTAGACGCTATCAGGGAGGGCAATAGACATGCTGAAACACTCAACAAGGACGCACAGGACTATAGGAAGTCACTTCAAGATGACGCTAACCTCGACAAGGGCGAACCCTACAGCAGAAAAGTCAAGCTCTGGAAGTTCAACTTTGAATGGTCGGGTACTAAGCCTGACCGCCTTGTTCCTCCTCCTCATTCCTTTGAACTCAGGATGCTCGTCCTCTCGTATTGTTGGGCCATCTTTGTCTGCTTCCTCTGTCCAGACCTTGTCGTCTTCAGCAGAGACATTGAAGGAAGTTCGTCAAGTTGGTCGTTCGTTTACGGCATCATCGAACGCACATCTCCTGACAAAGCAGTCTATATTCAAACGCTCAGTGGTATTGGATCAGCTCTTCTCACGACAGCCAGCTTCGTCATCACCTCAACAATAGTGGGCTTCGCTAGGCAGAGAAGTTAATGCCTGACGGCATCACATTAGAGGTTGACGGCCTCAAGGAGTTTGGGAAGAGGCTTGAGAAGCTCAAGAAGGACGCTAGAACGAGAGTCAACAGGCAGGTCAACGTCAACGCTATAGAGTTCCAGAGAGAGGTTAGGAAGTCCATTAGGAGGCGCTCTGGTCGCTTTAGACAATACCCTAGAGGCGGTGGAAAGTTTCACTATTCATCAACGCCAAGCAAGCCACCCAACAGCGACACAGGGAACCTTGTCAAGCTTATCAGGGTGACTCGCCCAGCATTCGGGCGGAATAGTTATGCGACTGTGATGTCTGGGGCCAAGTATTCAAGCATCCTTGAGGATAAGAGGGGACTCAATAGACCATTCTTTGAACCTATGTTAAGAAAGAAGCGCAGGATTTTTGCCGAAAGAATGAAACAAGCTATAAGGGGTCTCCTATGATTAACACTAGGCAGATTCTTGGAGCGATAGACACAGCCCTCAAGGGTGACGCTACTCTCACAGCCATAGTTCCAGTCGCTCAAATTGGCAACCATCTGAAAGATGATGTTGACTTTCCTCATATCCTTTATGGATTAGAGGCTGAGAATGGTGGGGTCAAAGGTCAGACTGCCTATGTCTTTAATCTGGTGCTTGATGTATGGACAGCCTATAGGGGTGAAGCTCAAGTTTGGGAGATTCATGATGCTCTTGTGGCATTATTCGATAGGAGTCCAATCACCATAGCGTCAGGGACCAACACATACCTCCATTTTGATTCGATTCAAGTGGATACTGAGAGTGACGGGCGAACTCGTCATGGTACAATTGTTTTCAGCCTAATGTTTACGGAGTAGAAAAAATGGCGACTTTTGCAGGTGAGGACTTAGTTCTAAAAGTAGCCACTTCCGCTGGCTCAACTTCTTACACCACTGTTGGTCTTATGACCGAACACACAGTAACCATCAACAATGAAACTGTTGATATCACAACCAAAGATGATAACCGCTGGGGTTCATCTGCGACTTATGGCAAGCGTGAAGTTGTTATTTCTGGCTCTGGAATTGTCTCAGACGATTCAGCTTTTGGCCAACTTGAGACAGTTGCTCAGACAGCAGGCGACAACTTAGGCTACCAAGTTGCTTACGGAAACAGCAAGACTCTAACTGGTTCATTCACTCTTGGGGGAATGGAATACTCAGCGCCAAACAATGACGCTCAGAGATTCTCAATCACCCTGACATCTGACGGCACAGTTACATTCGCCTAAGATAACTGACGACCCTAGACAGTTCGTGCCCTCGACTGTCTGGGGTCATCTTATAGAGGGCAAAGAGGGCTAAAATTTTGACGAAACATATCGGGACTTCCGAGATTACTCTTCAAGGAAAAGAGTACACTCTAAGGCCAACCTTTGAGGCTATGGTTGAATTTGAAGAGAAGGCTGGAATGCCTACCTCTGTTGCTTTTCGTGAAATGCTTCAGGGCAATATGTCCTTCAAGGTCATAGCAACACTTCTTTGGGCTGGAATCAAAGGGCAGGCTGTTTTCGAGAACAGGCCCGAAAAGGCATTGAAGTGGCAGGTCGTTGGGGAGATGGTGCGGAAAGATGGCATCACCAGCCACTTTAAAAACGCTAAAGAGTTTCTCTCTAATGCGGTACTTTCTGAGGAAGACCAGAAGCGAGCAGAGGAACCGGACGAAGGGGAGTCTGAGGCTGTAGGTTCAAAAAAAAACACTTAATTAACTGGTGGGTCTTCGTTGCTCAGTTAGTTGAGCGTTTCCACATCCCGATTCGAGAGGCTTGGGGCATGACCCTGAGAGAATACCGCATGATGACGACTCACGAAAAGCATAAGCCAATAGAGTCGGTTTATGACAAGCGTGACCTTGACGATATACTAGCATCGTTCGAGGTTAAAGGTCTATAGATGCCTTCTAAAGATGAATTAATTGTCCGTATTGGTGCAGACATTGATGAGCTTAAGAAGGAGTTGCGTAAAGCTGGAGACGAAACCGATAAATTTGCAACTGTCTCGAAGCAGGCAACCCAGAGCGCAAGCAACGGCTTCACTAGCATGGGTAAGGCTGTCAGGATGGCGACAGTCAAAGTTGGACTTGCAACGACTGCCATTCTTGGGCTTGCGAAGGTCGTAAAAGATAACGTCCTAGAGCAAGACCGATGGGCCAAGCGTCTGGGGGTGTCCATCAAAGAGTTCTCTGCTCTGGCTGTAGTGGCCAAGCGTTTTGGTGGAGACATAGACACTGTTGGAGATGCCATTAAGGACTTGAATGAGAGGATAGCAGACGCCAACAGGGGGAACAAAACCTATGGCGATGCTCTGAAGATCATAGGTCTCAATGCAAAGGACTTGATTAACATACCAGTTGAGGAACAGTTCATAAAGGTTGCTGACGCTATCGGCAAGCTCAACAATGTGGGCGATCAGAACTTTGTGACCGCTGAACTCATGGCAGATGCTGGATTTAGACTTTTGGAGGTCTTTCGTCTAGGCGAGACTGAGCTTCGTAAGATGACGCAGGCTGTTAAGGACAGTGGCAAGGCCATTGATGATGAAGCTGTCGCTTCTGCCAAGAGGCTAGACAAAGCTTTCGCGAATGCGAGTTCTTCAGTCGGAGCCCTTTCGCGGTCGATTGTTGATAAGCTAGAGCCAGCTATCACGATAGCGGTGGACGGTTTCGCTGACCTGATAGACGCCGTCCGTGATTTCGTAGATGGAAATGAAGAACTAGCCGAGTCCATTAAGGCAGTTAGGGAGGAAGCCGAGAAGACCAACAAGAAATTTGAAGAGGGCAAGATTATAACCACAGGCGCAGGCGTAGCGCTTGAAGGTGCTACTGAAGTCGCGACAGAGTTCGGAGGAGAGATTAAGGTACTCGGAGAGAACGCGGAAGCTTCAGCAGAAGGTCTAGACTTATTTAATAAAATGGTCGAGAAAAACATGAAGGTCATGAAGGATGCTGGAGGCTTTGAGAGTCCAATCCCTTTAAGTGACGTTCCAGCCCCTGCCCCATTCGGCCCAGAGGCTCCTCAAGATTATGGGGCTGGAGCTTTTAGGGCTCCATTCGTAGATGAAGAGGCTTATCAGGAGAGTCTAAACTTTCTGTCTGATATATTTCAAGAGGCTCTCGATAAAACGAATGAGCATGAAATGAGTCTTCTCGATATTAAGAGAGGGGCAGAAGAACAGAAGACGGACATCGTTAAAAAGAACGAGACAGCTCAGGCGAAGATTCGAGAATTCTTCAATAAGCAAAGCACACGCGACATGCAAAGCACATTTAAGACTATCTCGACCATGATGAACACTGAGAACAGGAAGATGTTCGAGGTTGGTAAAGCCTTCGCTATAGCTGATGCAACGATGGATACCTTTAAGGGGGCAAACAAAGCTCTAGGAGCGTTTCCTCCTCCGATCAACTTCGCTATGGCTGGGGCGGTGGTTGCTTCTGGAATTGCGAACGTCCAGAAAATCGCTTCAACTCAAATGGGTGGTGGTGGTGGGGCATCTGCTGGTGGAGCCACAACAGCATCCACGCCTACAGAAGAAAGCCAAGCTTCAGAGAACGTGATAGATGCAACCTTCAACTTGCAGACCTCTCAGGGTTTTGTCTCAACTGACCAAATCAGGTCTGTGGCTGATGGGCTTAATGAATATATGGAAGATGGAGGACGCCTAAGAAGCGTGACTGTGAACTAATGGCACTGAAACCCAAAGTCTTATACAATAATGTCCTCAGAGGCGTGACCCCTACATGGTCAGGAACCACTGTCTCAGGCAAGCCACCAGCGTCAGCAACGGACTGGCGAGACTTCAGTTTCTTTGAGGCTGATGCAGGGGACTTGGACTTCACCATGGGGTCAGACACAGACATTGACTCCTTTAGCATCTACACAGCAAGCCACTCGACTTCAAACACAATCGCTCTCAAATATGAGTCTGGGGTGTCATCCTTCACCACCCTCCAGACCTACACAGCGACATCTGGCAAGCTGACCTTTGATGAGTTCAGTAGCGTGACTGTATCCAGTGGCAGGAGAATCAGAATCAGCTTCACAGGTGGAACTGTCAACGTGAGGCAGTTGGTTGTTGGTGAGGCCCTAGAGATGCAGAGGGGTCAGTGGGATTCTGCTGTACCCCCAACCTTCACTCAGGGCGTCAAGTTCACCAACACTATCTCAGAGAACGGATCAGTACTAGGGCGCTCCATAAAACGCCTAGAAAGGACAGGGAAGATCATGCTTGACCACTTGACCGCCTCATGGGTCAGAAGCGACTGGGAGCCATTCTCTGAGCATTGTGCAAGGTATCCGTTCATCTATAAGTGGGACCCTGTGACCTACTCCTCAGAGATTGGCTTTGCATTTGCCACAAAGATCAATGCGCCAAAACATGCTGGCAACAGTTTCTTATCTGTGGACATGCCTCTGCGTGTCTTGGTTGCTGATGAGGAGGCTATCTAGTGCCATCACTCAAGGTTGATATTGAAGTTGGTGATGGTGTTTTTGACCTGATGGATGACTTGCAGGATCTCATGGCCTTGATTCCTCACCAGAATTGTGAAGAGGCATTTGATATCTATGAGAGAATCGGTGAGAGATTTGGGCATCTCATTAAAGAGGTTGAAGCCTAATGGCATACGCTGATGCAAAGGCTTTGATGGGTCGTGAGGCTGTCGTCATCTGTGAGGTTGACGTTCAAGCCTGTACTCTCACTTATGGCGTTTCAGCTTGTACTGCCACAGGGTCAGGTGATGCCAAGTGCTTCAATTCTTCAGCCACTTGCCAAGACCTACCAAACTTCTCAACATCAACAAAGACTTTCAGATTCAGCTCAGTCAGAATAGATGAGCTTCAAGGGGATGAGGAGTCTCCAACTTACCCAACAGTGACAGCCCTTTCTATGGCACCAACCAAGCTTACCCCAGCCAAGGGTCTGGGCATTCGCTCCAAGGTTCAGATAACTCTTCAAGACCACCCTGACACAGATGTGGGGATAGACAATTATCTATCTGACCGAACTTATGACCCAATGGAGCGAGGTTCTTTTTGGTCTAAGTGGATCACCAGATGGCCATTCTATGAGAGCAACGAGATAAGAATCAAGACAGGCTACCTTGATGCTGATGGAAACTATGACGCATCCAACTTCATCACAAGAACCTATTTCATTGACACAGTGAAAGGCCCAACGCCTGATGGTAAGGTTGTGATTGTGGCTAAGGACGCTCTGAAGTTTGCAGATAGAGAAAAGGCTCAGATTCCAACACAGTCACAGGCTGTTTTGGTTTCAGATATAACAGACTCAGCGACCTCTTTTGATATCACTGACACCAACGATGATGTAAAAGATGCCTATGATGCAGGCCAGACCTACATCAGAATTGATGATGAGGTGATGAATATTACCAATATCACAGGGTCAAATCCAACCTATACCCTGACAGTCTCAAGGGCTACAATCCCATCAGTCTACACAGGAGCAGTCATAGCAGATGCACATGAAGGAGAAGCAACGGTCCAACATGGATACTTCTTTGATGCTGTGGAGATTGATGATATCGTTAATACTCTTCTCAGCACTTACGCTGGCATTTCTGGCTCTTATCTTCCCACATCTGATTGGCAAGATGTTGTTGACTTTGGCCTTCAAAATTATACCTTCTCAACACTACTGACTGAGCCCACTGGAGTCAAGGAGCTTCTTGATGAGATAACTCAACACACTGTCATGCTCTGGTGGAATGAGCGTGACCAAGAGGTTCAGATGAGGTCAATCATCCAATCTGATGTGGACTATGGACCATTTGATGACACAAATAACGTTATCGCCAACTCTGTAAATGTGGCAAGGGATGACAAGAGTAGAGTGTCACAGGTGTGGGTTGCTTATGGCTTAAGGACTCCAGTGGCAGAGATTGATGAGTTAAAGAACTACTCAGGCGTGAAAGTGTCTGTTGATTTGGACGCTGAAGGCTCTCTTGAATACGAACAAAAGAAAGTCAATAGAATCATGTCTAGGTGGCTCTTCTTGGATAAGGCTTCAGTTGCCTCAGAGATATCTAATCGCCTTTTGAGGTACTACAGAGACACCAAGAACATGGTGACTCTTGACCTAGACCCTAAAGATGATGATGCTTGGACAGGTGACATCATCACCTTGGCAACTCGACAGGTTCAAGACTTCACTGGTGGGACTCCAACAAGAACTTATCGAGTCCTTGAGACTGCTGAGAACTTTCAAGCTGGTGGTGTAAAATATCAGTACACCCTTCAAAGCACTGGCTCAATCTTTGGTACAGAACCCTCAAGGTATGGGCTCATTGGACCCAATACGCTTACCGATTACTCAACAGAGAGCGAGGCAAATAAGAATAAATATGCCTTCATCGCTGAAGACGATAGAGGTGATGGTGAGGCTGGTTTCTCGCCAAACGAGGCCCCCTATATAATACTCTGAAAGGACTCAAGACATGGCCACAACAGTAGGAAGTTTTTCAGCTATAGACGACAACGAGGTTGACGCTGATAGCCCAGTAACTGAGACTCTAGTCACTCGACTTAGGGACAATCCTTATTGGCTGGACACTCACATGCTCACAACTGAGCTAGACACAACTCTCTGCTTGAGGCCAGACGGGTCAGGTGGAACTGTCTTTGGCAAGGCTGGAATTGATGGAACAAAGGGGTTGGTGAGTTCTATCTCAACAACTTGGGCTACCCTCACAACCAAGACAATCGGTATTCTTATGGTGAACTATGTCAATTCTGGTAGCACATCAGGAATCACAAGCGGAAGCGTTAAGGTCGACCTGTCAGACGACACTTATGTCTCCTCTAGCCAAGACGGAACGCACCCTGTTACTGGTTCGTCTGGAACAATTACAACAGGCACATCCGTGGGTGTTCTCTATTCTGCTTCTTCTGCTGGAAGATTCCTTCAATTTAGAAGAGACTCGGGGAACTTTCAGTACAAAATTGATGGAGCTTACACTGGTTCAATTCGCCTTGATTGGGTAATTCTATGAAAAAGTTTTTCGCACAAAAAGATGAGGACGGGAACCTATTGGCAACCATCCACACCAGTGAAGAGATGGAGTCTCCTTGGTTTGAAGTTACTCAGGACTTCATTTCTGCTGACATGGTTTGGAACGAATCAACCCAGCGGTTCGAGGAGCCTAGTCCATAAAGCGATACCCAGAACTCTGGGCCATCTTGCTCTGATTCTGAACAAACTTTCTGCACTTGTTGCATAGCCTATCACCAGAGGCAGGGGCAGGGCAACGCATACACTTTCTGACCTTCTTAGGTTCTGGCTTTCTAATTAGGTCACAGAAGTCACCAAAAACTAGCTGGTCAAGTTTGCTTATTGACATCTTCTGGAAGACCCCCGTTAGATTCAAAGGTGCTAAAATCAAAGAGGCCATTCTTCATATTTTCATGAACCTCTTCAGAGAAATCTTTTAGAATCAGGACGCCTCCATTAAACGCATCAATTGACAGATTGGCGCAGGCTGACATGAATACCAGTTGAGTTGTGAATGAGCCCTTGACTAGATACCAGAACAGTGGTGATGACTTTTTAACGTCAAGTAGATAATTGTGAATCTGGTCAAGGTAAGAGTAAGCCTCTGATTTTGTCTTGACCTTTTCTGGAATGCTTTTAATCATCTGCCTCAAGCCAAACATCCCAGCTAGAATCATTCTTCTGACCTCATCCTTTTTGACATCAATGTCACAGGCCCTAAATGGTGCCATGATTTGAGTCTTATTTGCCTTTGGCAGTCCTCTAGGGCTGAACTTCTTCACTGGCCTTGCTCCTGCGATATAAGCCCCATCACCTAGATTGTAGAACTGAGTCCTTGGGTTGCTTCTAATGAGTGCTTCATAGACGTTCCTTGAGTCAATGTAAAGCTGATTCGTGTCCACTTCTTTTCTGAAGTTGCCTCTCACCTTTTGGTTCGCCTCAATCTTCTTGACAACCTTATGGCCTTTTGCGTGACAAGCACCATCCCTAGAGACTGAGCAGTCAGCACCAACTAGGTACACATGTTTGAATCCAAGGTTGGTCATGATGGAAGCCCCAGCGTTGCCAGCTAGAGGGTTCACAAACATCAAGGGAGGTGCGCCAATAGATTCACTCGTAAACATGCCACCAAAGTCATTAGACTTAACAGCATAGGCTATGTCTTCAAAAAGCTCATGCGTTTGAGGATGGATGACATTGAGTCCAATGCAGGTGATGCCTTTTCTGAAATCTGGAGTTGTGGTTAGCTTCGTCCAGTTGCTTGATACCTTTGGGCGCTCCTGCTCGATATGAAAGTCAGGCTTGATACCTGCTCTGTAAAGTGTCCCAATGGCAGTGCCACATGAGACAAGGAACATGAACTTTCTATTCTTCTTGATCTGGGTCAGATTCTTTGATAGGCTTGGCCCATTTCCACAGACCACCACAGGGGTATCAATCCATGGCTTAGGTGTCTCCATAAGGAACCTAGCATTGTTCTCTAGCTTGTGAAGGCTATGAGCTAAACCAACCCTCTCATCATCATAGAAGCCTAGCGAGTTGATAACTCCTTGAAGGCATTCAGTGCAGTCCAAGACAGACAGCTTTCCTTTGTCGCTGTTGTCATGAGCAAAGAAGATGTGCCCAGCGTTATAAATGCCAATCTCTTGAATGTGAGAGGTGAGCCTGTTCTTTATCTGGGGCGTGACTGCGCCAATATGAAAGTAGATGGTCCCACCTTTCTGTTCAAACTTCTGAAACATAGAGGGCCAATCAAACACACTGAGGCTATGAAAAAAGGATTGATAGTCCTTCTCAATTACAATCAGATGCTTGATGTCCTGTGCGTCATTGACGTAGTTTAGGAGATGACCACCATCAGTACCGCCAACGATGCAAAGCCTAATCTGTTCAGATGGCTCAGATTCCTCTATGCTGTCTAGGTTGTCCTTCTGCTTCTGGTAGAAGTTGGGAGATATATAATCAAGAGCCTGTGAACTCTTGGCATCTTGGTGCGTCATAGTGAGGCACCTAATCTGTTGAGCATCTAGGTTTGGCTCTTGCTCTGGTTGCTCCTCGTATGACTTGAGCAAGCTAGGGTTTGCCTGCTCAAGCCAGAGGCGGTTGTTCTCCAGCATTAGACCCATGCAGGAATGTTGGCGAACTGATGAGGCTTCTGTTTAGCTCTCAAGTCAATGATCTCATTGGCTGGCTCTCTGAGCTTTTCAGTGTAGAACTGGAGAAGCACAGCAGGCTTTGACTTGAGATGGAGTCTGTTTCCATATTGAGAGCCACCCATAAGTGATGGGCACAGAAAGCGAACATTCTCAAGAACGCTCCAAGTGTGCAAGTGACCCTGCTGAATATAGTCAAACTCGTGAGGCGTCCCTCTACGCTTGTCAGCCTCCTTGGCTGTGTCTCTGATGAGTGGATAGAATGGGTGAGTGCCACCCCTTACATCATCACCATGCTTCAGAAGTATTCTGTTTCCAAGGACATTAACAACCATGGCATAAGACTTGGTAATATTCCAGCTCACGTTTTTTAGGTTTTTAGTGAGCATAGAGCAGAGCCTATAGATAGCTGTGTCCCAGTTTCGTTCTGAATACTGCTTGGCTGATATCTTCTTGTCTTCCCTGCCGTGATTACCAGCAACACCAGAGACAACAACCTCTTCAAAGTGAGATGAGAGAACTTGAATCATCTGAGAGATAACGTGAGCGATATTTACTACAGCAGTGGGTCTGGTGAAGCTATTGGTTCTGGTTAGCTCATCGTGAATCTCACCAGTGATGATGTCACCCAGCAGATTGATGTAGAGCTTTTTGATATCTCTGGCTTTTCTTCTGGTGTTCACAATCTTGATGGTCTTATCAACAACTGCCCACATCCTGTCTTGGAAGATGTCCCAGTTAAATTCAATCATTCCCTCAGTCTCGTCAGCATCAACAACCTCTTCACCATGAAGGTCAGTTAAGACTAAGACACAGGCGTGTTCATCTTCTTCTTTGTCCTTTAGGTTGAATGAAACTTTATTTTTCTTGAGTGGTGGATATGAGACAACTGCGTCTCTACACTTATCAACTAGGAGGTTCTCGAAGTTGAGTTTCTTCCTAAGCTCCTCATTGACCTTATCTAGACCTTTGAGTTGATTCCTCAGAGCTATGACTTCTGGATGGGGATTTGTTCTGTGCTGAAACTCGTCTAAGTCTTCAGCTCCTTGAATCTCATTATTCATAGATGTACCTCGCTCTTTTTTCTGCTAGTGATAATTTATCTGGGTCTCCCCAAAGTGTCTGGCCGTTAGGCATTTTTCTGTGGTATTTCTCCAGCTTGCTTAGGGTTTTAAGCACCTTCCATTTGTCAGTTGAGATACCGCAGAACTTACGAAAAGGCACATCACCACAGACACTCTTGCTTGAGCTTCTAAGTGTCTCTAGTGCATCAAGGACATGCTGAGGATGGTCGTATGGCTTGGAATATTCCTCTAGGGTTTGAGCCCCCTCAATCTCTTTCTTCCTTCGCCTTTTGCCATTCATCATGCTGAGTAGATTCTGAACTGTTTTTCTCGATGTGTTGGTTTCAGCCATGACCGCCTCAATGAGGCTTTCTCTATCTAAGTCCTCATCTAGATAGTGCTGTATAACTTCTTTTGTTTTCATAGTTTCTCCTCTGAAAAGGTTAGTTTATAGGTCATGCAGGATTGTGAAATCACTTCATCTCATCCCTAATTAAATCCCAGATAAAATAAGCAAGAACGACAAGCATCCCTGCGCACATGGCCCCGAATATCACAGCCAACCAGCTTGGTATTTCGCCACTCATTCTGCCTCCTCCTCTTCAAGTCCTCGACACTGATAACCACAGCCTCTAAGGAAATGAACGAACTCTTGAATCACTTGATCCCTGTTCTCTATGTTCGTTGTCAGTGTCACTGAGTTCTTCTCTCCATCACCACACTCCCACTTGTGAGTGAAAGTGAATGTCTGCTTTGTTTCGTATTTATCCATTATTCTGCCTCCTCCTTCTCATAACGATCCCATAAGTCCATCAGACTAGGACTTCCATCTTTGACTCTCTGCCAGATTCTCTCTAAGTGCTTCTCTCTCTTGCTAACGTAGGGGCGAACATGCTCCCATTCTGTACATTGTTTATAATGAGAATCGTTCTCCTTTTCTTGAATGTTTGTTCTGGATTCTGTGAGTGCATCAAGTCTCTCTTCAAGACGTTCGATCCTCTCTGCTAACTCTTCGTTACTTGCTATTCTCATTGTTCGCCTCCTTCTTAAACTTCTCAATAAACAATCGCTTATGATTTTCATCGTCACTATCAATCAGTATTATGGCTGTCTGTAGCCTAGTCAGCCTCCTTATATTGAGGTATGTACTCAAGGACTTCCACTACTTGATTCCTTATGACTCCATATTGATCATGGCAATCTCTTAGTTTCCTCTTCAGCATCTCCACCTCAGCCTTCGCCTCTCCCAGCTCATCTTTATACTCCTGCCCCATCTCTTTCAGTTGCTGAACGAATGACTCTAGCTTTGCATTCTCAGCCTTCACCTCTGCCAGCTCCTTCTGTAGTTCCTTAGTCTTATCCTCGACTGCTTGGGCTACGATTGCACCTAAGTCTATCATGTTACTTGCTTGGCTCATCTATCTAACTCCAAGTCTTTAATCTTCTCACCCCAAGCATGAGCTAGAGTGTTTGGGTCCATTGCGTTACCAAGATTCCCATTGATAGCCCTCGCCATGTTGATGGCCTTGTTGAATCTCTCAGTCATGGCTTCAAGCATGTCGATCATCTCTTCAACGCCAACTTCATAAGCCCCACCTTCAGTGATGTCAGCATTGCAGTGGGGGCAGTAGACATAGGTGGAATCAGGCTCCCAGTTATCTGGGTGTCCTACTCGACCATTGACTGTGGCTGTCTCCTCTTCGCCCTCTTGGTAGAAGGCTTTACAGCTTTCACATTGATAGTATGTCATGTTTTCTCTCCTGTAGTTGTTGACTCATCCTAGCGTTGTCTGTGGTTAAGGTTTCAACCAAGCTCTCTAGGTGAGCTATTTTCTTATTAAGTCCCCTGACATCATTCTTCAAGGCTTTTCTCTCAAGCTTGAGGTCTTCAATCGTTAGCCTCATGATCGACCTCCATGCCATATATCAAAGCGAGATACAATCTGGCATCCTGCACCTTCTCCTTTAGTTGCTCAATAGTTAGAGGCACTGAGCCGTTGATGTGCATCCTGATTGATGTCAGATGCTTTGCCATATAGAACCAAGCAACCATCTCCCTTCCACCTCCAACCATATCAGAACCCCACTCAAAGTTGGCAAAGGGGTTGCCGTCTGTGTACTCTGAGCCCTTGCCATCTCTGAGCTTCATCTCATCTTCATGAAGTGAGGCCAGAAGGTCTGTCATCTCTTGGTGATTCATAGTCCCAACCTCTTTCTAACATACTCAGCAACGCACACATCTTTTTTAATGGCTTTGTCTAAGACCTTCTGATACTCAGCCTCAGTCACTCTTGCCTTGATATGTCTCTCTGATGCCACCCCTTTTCTGGTTGGCCTTCCTACTAATTTTGCTACGCTCATTTCATCCATCCTTCGATGTGAACTGTTTTAGAATCCCCACTAACTGAGTGGGCTGGGTCAAAGAGTAGATACTCCTTGTATGCTTCAACTGCTTGCCTGTGTTGTGCTTGGGCTAGGTCTAGCCAGTCATCATCAAGCCACCAGATTTCTGTGTAATAGGGCTCCTCTGATAGGCAGACCATGACGCCCAGACGCTTATTGGTTCTGAGAATCTGCTGGTAAATCCAGAGCTGAAGGTGTAGCTTTCTGTTAAAGATGGTCCTAGATGGATTCTCAAAGGTCTGTGCATTGAAAACCTTGAGGTCTAGGATCACATCATCAGCAACGATGTCAGCATATCCCAGTGAGTCAACACCAGAAACAGAACCCTCAAGCTTCACTTGAAACTCTGGGGCCTGTAGCTTCAAAAACTCAGGGTGAGTCATCACCGCCACAGAGGCCATTTTTGCCTGATTAAAGACATCCACCTTCACAGGCGTCTGATTGTTCGCAAGAGCTTTCGCCTTGGCCTCCTTGCCCACTTTTGTGTGCCCATTGGCCTCATCACCCTCAAGTATCTTGAACTCTTTCTCAATCTTCTCAGGCTCAGTGACAAGAGCATCCACCAGTGAGCCAAAGATCATGGCGTCAGATGGTCCTTTTCTGTGATGAATCTTGTGGAAAGCCACGGGCAGGGGATAGTCCAGTAGCATCTTGGCTGTGGACGGGGATAGGTATGGTTTCTTTTCGGTCATATTTTCTCCTTATTTAACCAAAAGTCTGAAGTGAGCGCATTGGATGTTGTAGCCTCCAGCGATGATAGTTTGGACGTGGACAGTCTTGTCCTCACCCCTGATGGTGCCGTTGATCTCTCCATCGAGGCCTAGCTTAAGGTCTCCATCGATGATCTTGCCAGCCTTCTTCTCTACTCGGAAGATGATCTTGGCCTTCTTCCTCTCGCCTTCTTTTTCAACTTGTTCAGCGAACCACTCAGGATGACCAGTTGAGATGTCTTGAAGAAGACCCTTCCCGATTTGGTTCTTTTTCATCCATTCAAGTCTCAAAGCTCTGTAGGCTTTGATGTTGGAGCCTGCCTGAGCAGAAAGCTCCTTGTATTCCCTATAAAGGTTCATGTAAGCGTCAAGGACTTTCGTCTTCCAGTTGCTTATGAATTGGTCTAGTGTTTCAAAGTTCATAGTGTTTTCTCCGTTGAACATATCAAGATTCTATTCGGGACCCAAAAGCTTCAAGCTTTATTTTCTATCCACCTCATGCCACTTCATCTCTCTCTTGATCCTTGGCCAAAGAGCCCTCACAGAGAGGGCTACAAAGGCAAAGGTGGCCATGAATGCCATGAACTGAATCAGTGCTTGCTGGTGGTAGGTCATGTGTTGCCTCCTAGTTGAATCTCAACCATCTCGCTGTGACCTGTCCAGCCAGAGTCATAGTCGCTGTCGTCAATGTCTTCGACCAGTACGCCTGCACTGATGAGCTGGTGAGCTTTAGCAGTGCCAAAGGCCCCAGCCCAGTGGTCAAAGCTGTAGCTCTCCCAATCGCCTCGAATCATCCAGCGTGTCAGGGTTCGTTGTGATGTTGTTTTAGTCATCGGATAAATTTCCTTGCTTGTTCTTTAGTTAGGGTTAAAAAAAGTGTGTTGTCTGATTTGTATCGCAGACGTTCGATATAGTTACCATCAACATAATCCTCACAGATGTTGCTGAAGTGCTTAGGGCAGGCCTTGGCTGATTCGCTAGGTTCTCCGAATAGATTCCACTCAACCTCAAAATAGGTTGCATGGTATTTGCAGTAGTCGCAGTTGCTCATGTTTTCTCCGTTCTCTATGATTATGAAAAATAAGCTTCTAGTGACTGCTCAAGCTCTGGTAGAGTCTTGAATGGGTATCTGGTTGTCCCTGATGGCGTAGTCTCAACTAGGCATAGACCATCTGTTTTGTAGCTGGTATGTTTTAGGCTCTCGTTTACTTTTTTTAGCTTGTCGATGAATGTCATTTGTTCTCCCCCAATATTTTAAAAGTCTTCTCTGCTTTGCCTCTAGTCCTAACATTCTCATCAATGTAGTCAATGAGGGCGTCAAGGTTAGAGAAAGAGATTTTGTTGACGCCACCCATATATGGCATCTCAACGATGACCTCTTTGGTGAAGTCTGGGCAGTGAACCTTGTGGGGTTCATCCATGAGGTCATAGGCAACAAATGCCCCATCCTCAAAGGTTAGGTGATTTAAGTAAACTAAGTTGCTCATTTTGTTTTCTCCGTTGAACATGCTTACATCTTACTTATGGGACCCGAATTGTCAAGAACTATCTTTTGAGTAGTTATCTGAGGCCCACCCCCTACCTTTAAAGTGGCTAGGAACTGGCCCTATTTGCCTCTGTAACTGGGCATCACATATCTTGCAGTTCACATCTGGTGATGCGTGGATGCTGTGTCTCACTTCTTCTGTGTAGCCACAGGAGGTGCATTTGTAGTCATAGGCTGGCATTAGCTCACCTCCTTACTCAGTGGCTTAACTCTATAGTCCCTAGTCTCCCAATTCCAAGTAGGGCTCTTTGCTGGTAGCCATTGGTTAAGGGGTTCACTGAAATATTCAATCTCAGCACCTTCTTTGTATGCCTGCATGATTTCTCTTGGTTTCATGTTATCTCTCCAAGTTAAAGGGAGTGACCCCACCCAGAAGGGTGAGGCCACAGTGATGGGTTGGACTCGTTACGATACAGAACGCCTCCCATCGAGGCACGCACAGGATAGCCAGATTTAGCACACAAGTCCTTTATGCTCCTGTCACCCAACTGGCGGGGTTAGATATTCCAAAACTCCCTGATCCTACTGTCAACGACAGCTAGATCATTATCCATCTCATCGTCAAGCATCTCAGGAGGTGCCTTAAAGATGGACTCACTGGGTACAGATGACTTCAGCTTATAGCTGTCCTCATCCTTGTCAGCCAACAGGCAGATGGTGAACTTGCCCTCTATCGAGGTCTGGTTGTCTAGTAATTTCCCAACCGTTTTAACCTTTTTGGACCCATCAGCATCTAGCTCAAGATGATGAAGAAAATAGATTGTTATGTCATCTGGCAGACCTCTTGCCCATAAAATAAGATCATGAAACTGCTTGCCCATATCAACAAATTTATCAAATCCTCTTTCATAAGCTCTATCGAAAAATTCATTGGCCATAAGGAACTGGCTGTCATCTATGACGATAACCTTTTTGCCATGGTTGGCAACTGCCTCGTCACAAGCCTTCTGGATCACAGTATACGCTTTAGACCCATTTACCCTTGGCGTATAAATAGATCCAGATGGATTTTCTGAGGTCATTTTAGGCCAGTCCTTAGAGCTAAATGGAAGCCTCTTTCCATCAACGCTGACTATTATAGTTCTATCTGGATCAAGTTCTCTACAAGAGTAGCTTTTGCCTGACCCACTTTTTCCCAATATCATCACTGGTTCACCCATTATTTTCTCCTTTGTTTTCTAACTGGTGTATTCAATGTTTTCTCAACGCTCCATCCTCTTTGAAGCCTCTCTCTTATTGTGCTTGATGAAAAACCAATTTCATCTGACCATTGAGATATGGTCCTTTCATTATCTCCTAACTTCAGAAGTCTGTTTGATCTCCTGTTATTTGCTTGTGTTTTTTTATCAGCCCATCTACAGTTGCTCTTTGAGTATGGCCCATTGTTGTTAATTCTATCCAACTCAAAACCATCTTGTGGCTCGCCCATATCGCAAAGAAAGTTCTCGAAGGACTCCCATCTCTCATCCATGACGATGCCTCTGCCACCATAATTTGGGAATGATCGACAAGATTTATTTACACACCTTGTCTTCATTGATGACCAAACACGATAAACCTTCGAGTTCCTCTTGCCGTGTGTTATTGATTTCGATTCTAACTTTAGGCAACCACAGCTTTTTGTGTGCCCACTGTGCAAATTGTATTGCAAGACCTCTGACAGTCTCCCGCAGTCACACTGGCAAATCCACTTCCTATTGTGTCGCCTTATAGCTGTAAGCCTGCCAAACTTTTTGTTACTCAAATCTTTAAGTTTCATCTCATACCTTCAAAAAGTACCTTGTTGACTTTGGAGAGTGGAAGGGTTAAGGTACGAAACCCGACACATCGGCTCATGACTTCCAATGCTCCACTCTCCGAAATCATATTAACTCAAAATCCTAAAAATCAAATTAGAAGGGCATCGTTTCAGAGTCTTCTGGTGAGCTAGGTGAAGATGGGCTAACACCATCTTTCTCAGCTCTCTGAACAGCATAGCTGTCCTGTGTCCAGTCATACGCCTGAGCGTCTTCAATGGCTCCAAGAATAGAGTCAGCCTTGCCTGTCGCTGATTTTTTATCAGATGCAAAATAAGCACCGAAAGGCATAGGCTCAAGATACTTGTGCCCCTTACGGAGAACAACCCAACCCTTGGCATTCACCAGTTGGTCAATGCTGTCAATCTCAGGCTTGCCCAACATGGTGGTCAGCCTGCGGTCTACCTCTTTAAGGACAGCGTCCTTGTCAGAGCCAATTCTCAAAGCGTCCTTGATGTTTGGACCCTCTGCACCTTCAGCCGTCCAAGTCTTCATGGAGTACAATAGACCCCAATCGGCTTCTTTGGCTTCAGTGATGATAAATTTATAAGCTCCAGCCTTCCAGTTTCCACCAGTGTCTGTTGCTTTGTTTCCACTATACAAACTCATTTTTTTACTCCTTTAAAATGATTTGATTTGTTCTCTTAAAAATGAAAAAAAGGTGGGGCTTATGCCCTCACCAAGTAATAATCGACCAAGAAGCTAACCATGTTTCTTTTGCCAAGAAATTTCATAGGCCCACCACCAATCTGGGCGGTATAGATTCCATTTTCTTCTTGATAGGTCGCTACTAGCCTATCTCCAACCCTAGCCTCTCCTGTTCGGTCAGCCTTCAATTTTAGTGTTAGTTTGTTGCTCATGTTGTTTTCTCCGTTAAGCATGTCATCAATTTTATATGGGACCCAGAAGATGCAAGTGTTAATTTTTGCCTAATCTCATTATTCTCATCTAGATTTGACAAAATCCTGTTAGATATTACCATTCTCGACAGTCTAACTTTAACGGAGTATTTAAAATGGCTAGATGGGCAAGTGTTAAACAGGTGGCAGATTATCTGTCAATGAGTGAGGGGGCGGTCAGAAATCACATATCTGGCAAAACCCCTCTTGGTGATTTGTTCCGCAAGGTTGGAGGAACGACCTTGAGGGCAGACTTAGATAAGATTGATGATGTGATTAGGGGAGAAAAGTGATGGAATACATGCAAATAACACCAGTGACAGTAGAGACTTGGGCGCTCTTTACAAATGAAGATGAAGCTGTTATCTCTGTCCCTGTTCGATTCTGGAGATTTACACATGTCGAAGAGTGCATTGGTCTTGTCCTTGGTAATGGGGACAAAGGTATGATGCCAGCTAGAGATTTTTTTGCTGGGAATGGATATGAATTTGATGGCTATGTGGAGACGCAGATAAATGAATAGTGATGTTATTCCTTTTGGAAAATACAAAGGTAAGCCTGTAGAGGTGCTTGCCAGTGATAAAGGGTATTGTGATTGGCTAATGTCTCAGGGGGACTTCCTCGATAGGTATTCAAATATCAAGACTCTGATAATCAACAATTTTAAAGAGGCAGAGGACACGCCAGAACATAATTCTCTTCAAGGATTATTCCTTGACGAATCTATATGTAAGGCTCTTCATGCTTTTGTTATCGGAGAAGATGTTTACTTTGAGCATTTTGACAAATACACCAGTGCCCTTGAGTATCATGGTGTTGATGGTGCTGAATTAACTCACGGCTTTTGTGAAATCTATGACCTTGCATTTGAGAGCAGGGGCGCAGATGTTAAGTTCTCCGTCTGGTCTTACATTTTAAAGGGCAAGCAAAAAACAAGCTCCTATGATATGGAGAGCGAACTCTTTTGCCTTAGCCCTAAGTCTTACGCTGTAGAACTAAAGCCTTCTGTTGGTGATGATTACCCAACAATAATGAGGCAGATGAAATCAAATCACTGTAATGTTCTTGTTTACTCTGATTACATTGGGCTAGGAATCAGTGAGGATCAATTTAGAAAAATGTTTGCACTGTCTTCTATTAAGTGCGCTAGAATTGATGAGGTAAGGAGCAGGCTTGAGCTTAATTGATTTTCCAATAGATGTCTTTCCTAAACAGATTAGGCATCTTCTACAGAATCTCCCCACTGTTGTTGGCTCTCGTCCAGAATACGGAGCCCTTGGTGTTTTATGGGCAACGTCCATCTGTGCGCCAGAGACAAAGGTGGAGATAAAAGACAACTACAGAATTGGCTTGAATATCTATGGTGCTATCGTTGCACCAAAGGGTGACGCTAAGACGCCAGCTCTGGGATTCACTACAGGCCCCATCATGAAAGAGATAGAGGGTGAGATAAGCAGATACAACAAGAGCTTTGCTATGTGGTCAAAGAGGCTTGAGGTATTAAAGAAGGATAGGACTAAGCGAGGGGCAGAGCTTCTTGACGACCACCTTATGAAAGAACCAGCTTCACCTTGGTATGGTGTTATCACTGAAGGAACAACTGAAGGTATCAGGGACACAGCCAAGCAAAATAATGAGTGGGAACACCCAGCTATGATTGGCCAATTCTCAGAGGAGCTTGATGGCTGGGTTAAGGGCATGGGCAAATATGCCTCTGGCGGTGGTAAGGATGGTGGTGAGATGGGTTTTTATCTCAAAGCCTATGATGGAGCCATGAGCATCAAAGCGAATAAGGGAGAGAAGGATTCTACTCCAAAGTTTCGCCTTGGGCTTCTAGGTACGATTCAACCTAAAGTTTTTCAAGAGGCTTTCGATGGTAAGATTGACAACGGCCTCATGGATAGGTTTATCATCGTGACTGGCATAGGTGGAGGTCTCAAGAATCCGAATCCATATGACGTTTTTATCGGTGATGTGGTGAAGGACTATGATGACTTTATGAGCGACCTATTTGAGGATGAACACCCAAAAGTTCTGAAGCTAACTGATGAGGCCATGAAGCTTGGGCTTGAGATGTTTGACTGGCTGTGTTCAACTGATGACAAATATAACGCTGAAGCTAAATCTAAATGGTGGGTTCACTTCCATAAGATTTGTGGACTCCTCTGTGTCATCTGGAAGAAAGACAAGGTAGATGCCACCATCATGGAGAAGGCTATTAGCCTCACTAAGTACCTAGTCACCAGTTGGTGCATGGCCTTCAAGGTTATGAATCTCACTGATGTTGATGAGGTCGAAAAGAAAGTAACTGAATCACTCAGGCTTGGACCATGCTCAAGGAGTAAGCTGTCTAGTAAGTTGAGTCAGAAATTGAGAGGGAGTCTTGATTTGGCTCTCAATAATATGTACGAATCAGGGATGATTGAGGACAGGATAAGAAAATCATCAAATGGGAGAGAAGTAAGTGAAATATCTATTGTTTGACAAGTTTGGCGATAGCATGGCAAAAGCCTGCCAAGCTGTTTGCCCTTATTCTATATGGGTTTTTGAGAAGTTTGGCAACTTGGCAGGATTCTTAGGGGGTTTACACACAAATGCAGAGAAATATTGTGTGTGTATTAATAATAATAAATATTATCAAACTATATATATAATATATAAAAACCCTTATTCTATATGGCGAAAATGGCGTGGCAGATTTCTGCCAAACTTCGCCAAGCTATCAAGCTATGGGGGTGCTGTATGAACCTTGATGAGATTAGACAGCCATGGGAGGATAAGTGTGTGTCTCTTATCGACCTGTGGACCAACACAGAGCTGGGTCTGATGACCATAGAACGCTGGCAGGCTATGAGGCGAGAGTTTTATTTTGAGATTCAGCAGGAGATGGAGCAGTGTGGCAACAACTACTTTCTACCTCCAAGCCTAAAGCGATTGGTGAAGATTAGAGGGCCACACGATTTAAGGTTACTGGAGAGACAAGAGAAGGGCTGGCAGTATTGCAGAGAGATGGCCTCGATGAATGAGGCCAAGAAGGTTCTTGCTGGTCTAGACCTACTTATCCAGATTGAGAAGGCACTAGATGGGCCTTTCGGTTACACCATCTGGAAAGCTAAAGGTGGTGGGTATGAGGTTGAGATTCCAGATGTGAAGGAGGAACCATGAAACTAAAACCACACCAAGAGAAGACAGTCGTTGAGGCTGGCAGGGTTCTTAAAGAGAAGGGCTGTGTCTATGTGGCCCTTGAGTGCAGGGTTGGCAAGACACTGGTTGCTCTAGAGCTGGCCAAGTCTGTGGGGGGTAGAGTTCTGTTTATCACACCCAAGAAGGCTATAAGCTCCATTTTTGCCGATTCTGAGGCCATGGGGGGTTGGGGTGAGCAGTTGGTCGTCTTGAATAGGGAGAGCCTGCACAAGGTAGCAGGAGAGGAGTTCAGTGTGGTGATAGCAGATGAGGGTCATAGAGATGGAGGGTTTCCCAAGCCCAATGGGGGCTGTCAGCTCATGGAGGAGATAGCGAGAAGGGCTAAAGCCTGCATCATTCTTTCTGGGACGCCTAGCGTTGAGAGTGCAAGCCAGCTATTCCATCAATTCTGGTGGACGAACAAGGGGCCATGGAAGCGGTACAGTGGAAAGCGTGGGTTTTATGGGTGGCATCGAGACTTTGGGGTGCCTAAGCTCAAGCGAGTTGCTGGAGGTCAGGAAGTTAAGGACTACAGCGAGATGAGAGGGGAGGTCTTAGAGCATGTGAAGCCATTCATGGTGACGATGACCCAAGAGGATGCTGGGTTTAAATATGCCCCACAGGTCATACCTCATAGGGTGGAACCTCATCAGTCCCTTTTGGCGTGGTCTAAGTCTTTTGAGAAAAAAGGCATCTGGCAGGAGGGTGAGCGTGTTGTGCTTGGAGAGAATCCAGCCTCAATCCTCCAGAAGAGGCACATGGCTGAGGGTGGAACGCTTATTGATGAGGATGGGGTTGGCTTCACCCATGACTTCTATCCGTTCTATAAAATCAACTACATGATTGAAAGGATGGAGAAGGGTAAGGAGTACGCTATCACAACGGCCTACATACATGAGAGGCAGTTCATTGTTGATGAGCTTGAGGCTTCTGGCTTTAAGGTGGTGATAGAGCTTGAGGATTTTGTAGAGGGTTGTGGTGCTATCTTTGTAGGGTCTGGCATCTCCAACGCTGAAGGGGTTGACCTTTCATGGATGACAGGCTCCATGATTATCTACTCGCTCAACTGGTCTGGGTCTAAATTCCTGCAACTGCTGGAGAGGCAGAACAACTTCAAGAGAGACAGGCCCATCAAGGTTCATGTTCTGCTCTGCAAGGGTGGGGTAGATGAGACAGTCTTTGAGGCAGTAAATAACAAGCAGAACTTCAATCGCTCATTCTTTAAGATGCAGGGCAAGAAGAGCTGACTAAGATGAGGGCATGAAAGAGTCTGATATTCAACGAAACATCATCAAGACTCTTGAGGCTATGGGGTGTTATGTGGTGAACGTAGTGTCACCCACCAAGGCAGGAACGCCTGATATCGTTCTCTGCCACCCCGATTGCAAGGGGAGATTCATAGGGCTTGAGGTTAAGATTAAAGGCAAGAAGCCCACTGAGCTTCAGTACCACCATCTGAAAAGAATAAGAGAAGCAGGGGGCATTGGTTTGTGGGTCACTTCAGTGAGTGACGCTTTGGCTCAAATTGGGAGTGCTGTATATGGCTATGATTGACGAAGACCTTATCACAGATGAGGAACTCAGGGATTTACTCATTAAACGATATGACGCAAAGGAGCTGTCCTATCTGTTCGTCTGGGGCTCTGATGATGGCGAAGAGTTTGAGATGGACTTTATGTTAGACCTCGATCAAATTGGTGATATCACTGACCTCCTACTGGATGAAGGGGAGTGGCAACTTGAGGACTTGATGGATTTTGAGGACGACTAGGATGATACTGTTTTCTCCATAGGTGGGTCAGGCTGTATAGGGCTTGACTCATCTTTGAGAGAAGAGGGCACATAAAGGAGAAAATATGATTGACCCAATAGAACCAATTTACCGCACCAAGGAAGACCACATCTATCAGTCCAAGGCTTATCAGCTAGGGTTGAAGAGAAAAAGGCAATTTAAGGATAGGCGAGACTTTGACCGCATATTCAAAGAGGTGAGGGAGAAGTATGCCTAACCCCAAGCCTCACCCATGTTACTACTGCAACAGTGAGAAGCTCAGGATGTTTGGGTACATGGGCAAGGTTTCTGTAGCCTGTTGGGACTGTAGCCACAATGGGCCAGAGGCAGATACCATTGATGAGGCTGTGAAGCTGTGGAATGAATACAAGGAGACTGTATAATCTCAGCATGAAATTGGGTAGGCCTACAAAATACAATGAGGAGATGCTGGCAAAGACCAGAGACTACATCCTCAACTTTCACAAGTATGACGACCTCATTCCATCTATAGCATCATTGAGTCTTCACCTTGAGGTTAATAGGTCAACTCTTTACGAATGGGCTGACAAATACGAAGAATTTTCCAACATGTTGGAGGCTTTGAACAAATCACAGGAGAAATTCCTCTTGCGTGGGGGCCTCTCTGGTGACTTTAATGCCACCATAGCCAAGTTGGTTTTGGCTAAACAGGGGTACAGCGACAAGCAAGAAATTGAGCAGACCAACAAGAACTTCACTGTTGGAGAAGAGGACGCCAAGAGCGTTCTGTAATGCCTGCTAATTGGCTCCCCATTCACAGGGAGATTAAGAAGGCAGTCTCCCAGAATCATGAGGTCATGCTCTTTGGTGGGGCTGGCTCATCTAAGACTTGGACACAACTTCACACCACTGTTCAACGTGCTGGCCTCATGGAGGGTTCTAGGCATCTGTGTGTTAGAAAGAGATTTGAACATGCCAAGGCTTCAACGTGGAACTCACTCAAAGAGATGATTGACCTTGAGTGGGCTGGACTATGGGAGGAGTGTAGCACAAACAAGGGGGGCGGTTCTTGGGTTCTCACTCTACCCAACTCCTCTGAGATTCACATTGGTGGTCTAGATGACAAGGAGCGCATTGAGAAGTGGTTAGGGTCTGAGTGGGCCACCATCTACCTTAATGAAGTATCTGAGATTCAAGATGAGCGAGACGTTGAGCTTATCTCTTCAAGGCTTAGGCAGAAGATAGCAGGGAGACACATGCTTCTGCTTGACATGAATCCTCCTTCTAAGAAGCACTGGTCCTATGCTCGATACATGGAGCAACAGGTTGAGGGTAGAGTGGCCATCAAAATCAATCCCATTGATGTCAAGGAGAATCTGCCAGAGAGCTACATTAAGCGACTTGAGGCACTACCAGACAGGCTGAGACAGCGATTCCTCTATGGTGAGTTTGTGTCTGATGTCGAGGGGGCTCTGTGGTCTTGGGATATGCTGGAGGGCATCAAATGCGAGAAGGACGACTTTAGCAGGGTGGTGATAGGGGTTGACCCAGCAGTCACAGCCAATGAGAACTCAGATGAGACTGGCATCATTGTGATAGGCAGGACAGCAGTGGATAAGGCTCATGTCATCGCTGACTACTCTGGTAAGTACAAGCCAAGCGAGTGGGCGCAGAAGGTAGCTGACGCCTATGATATTCACCAAGCTGACTGTGTGGTGGCTGAAACCAACCAAGGTGGCGACTTAGTCGAATCCAATCTGAAGAATCACCACCAAGGCATGAAGGTGGAGCAGGTGAGAGCCACCAGAGGCAAGCATGTCAGAGCTGAACCTGTAGCATCCCTGTATGAGCAGAACCTCATCACCCATGAGCGAGGACTTGAAGACCTAGAGACTCAGATGCTGGAGTGGGTTCCTCACATAGGTCCATCGCCTGACAGGGTTGATGCTTTGGTCTGGGGACTCACTGAGATGCTGATTCACAGAAAGCCCCAAGTCTCTTTTGGGTCAATTTAGACAGACGCCCAGACATATCTAAAATATTGAGTGATTCTCTTCAGTCGTTTGCACATGGTTTGGCCGTTTAACAAAAAAGCACAAGTTGAAACCAAGGCCAGCATTGGCGAACAGCACTACGTTGTCAACGGCTCTGCTCAGTATTCCATGCACGACTTCAGGAGCTACGCTGAAGAGGGCTATGGATGCAACCCAACCATCTACAGGTGCATCAGCCTCATCGCTCAGAACTTTGCAAAGGTGCCCCTGTATCTCAAAGACAAAAATGGAGAGATTGTAGAGGAGCATCCAATCGTTGACCTGCTCAAAAGGCCCAACCCAGATGAGGGTGGCGTAGAGTTCCGGACAGCAGGAGCTTCTTGGTATCTGCTCACAGGCAACACATTCTCAGAGATCATCAAGGAGGGTGATACAGCCCACCTCTGGCACTACCAGCCATATGATATCTCAATCACTGGGCGTGGACCTATGCCTGCCTCATATTACTTCATGAAGGGCAAGCCTAACCAGAAGCAGTGGGATGTAGAGCCCACTTCTGGACACTCCACCATGCTACACTGGAGGACATTCAACCCTGCGCCAAGCTCTCCAAGATTCGGACAGGCTCCACTTCAAGCAGGGGCCAAAGCTGGAGACACTTACAACGCTGGAACAGATTGGAGATTCTCAGCTCTCAAGAATGGTGGGTCTGCTGGTGGTCTAGTGACTGTTGAGGGCATTGATGACCCACAGCGCAAGCAGTTAGATGAGATTATCAGGCAGAGCATGTCAGGCTCTAGCAACGCCAAGAGGATTGTCTCCATCAACGCTGACGCCAAGTTTCAGCAGATAGGCATGAACATGAAAGACGCTGATTGGCTGGCTGGGTCAAAGCTCAACGCTCAAGAGATTGCCTCTGTCTTTGGTGTGCCTACCCAGATGCTTGGCATCGAGGGGTCACAGACCTTCGCTAATTATGAGCAGGCCAGAATGAGCTTCTGGGTTGACACTGTGATGCCGATGCTTGACCTGTATGTCTCAGAACTGACTAGGTGGCTGATGCCTGCCTTTGAGGTTGAGGGCTACGAGATTTGCTACAACACTGAAGACATCGAGGCGCTAGAGCCACAAAGAAAAGAGAGAAGGACTGAGCTACTAGACACTGAGGTTTTGACACTTAACGAGAAGAGGGAGGTCATTGGATATGAACCGATTGATGAACCAGAAGCTGATCAAATATTTGTGGATCCATCGAGGATACCTCTTGGACTTGATGTGTTCTCTACTGAGGAAGCTCAAGAGCAGGATCTTGCGAAAGCCCTCATTCGTGGGGGGCTATCCAAAGAAGACGCAGAGCAAAAAGCGTTCGAAATAATGGCAGAGCGCAAGAGTGTTCGCAAGGACAGCTAGAGAGCGCAGGCGCAACAGTGCCATCATCGACAGACGTAGGACCATCCTCGAAAGGTGGGTGGAGCCAAAGCTCAGAAGAGCTATGCGGAAGTTGGGAGCTGAGGCAGCCTTGGAATACGGCAGAGGAGGGCAGGGCCGTGTGGACGCTATCGCCATCCCAGACTACCGAGACGAGATCAAAGACATCCTAGCTGACCTGTATGCAAGAACAGCGGAAAGCATGGCGAAGCACATCAGAGACTCTGCAAAGTCGGTTCTCGAAAGGCTCGAAACAAAGGACATCGATGTCACATTGGAGAGACTCCTTGAACTGTTTCAAGCTACCGCCTTGAATGAGGCGAAGCTCATCGCAGAAACCATGAAAGAGGAAGTCAAGATAGCTATCGAGGGCGCTGTCGCTGAAGGTGCAGGAGAGGCAGAGATAGGCCGTTCAATCCGTCAGAGGGTTGACGCATTGGCGCCATGGCAGGCCAGAAGGATCGCTAGGACAGAGACGCTGATGGCATCCTCACAATCTCAGTTTGAGATAGTCAACGAGATGGATGATATGCCTGCGCTAGCTAAAGAGTGGGATAGCTCAAGGGATAGCAGGACGAGGCGTGACCATAGGGGCGTGAGGCCAGTGCCTAAAGATGAGATGTTTAGGGTTGGCGGTAAACTGATGAAGTACCCTGGAGATCGTAGGGGTGGACCTGAGCAGGTCATCAACTGTAGGTGTGCTGTCTCATTCGCCCCAATGGATCAGATGGATGAGCTTGAGGCTGAGGTAGAGGATCGCTTGGCTGACATAGAGGAAGATGAGACATTCCAAGAAGAACAACAAGGAGTAGAATAACGCCATGAAACTCCAAGTCATAGAAACCACCGATCGCCAGTATCAAGGATTGATCATGGAGCTACCTGAGCCTATGCTTTTCGATGTGTTGTTGCCTATCAGTGCAGGAGTGAACTTCCGTATCGACAAGACTGAAGACTTAGGTGGTGGTTTCTATCGCTACTCAAACCCTCACTATGTTGCGATTGCGAGGGTGGTTGAATGAGTGCAACTTATAGTAATGGAACAATCACTCAAACGGGTACAGATACTGACCCTACGGTATTTAATGGGCTAACTGGCGTTACGATAACAGGTACTAGCGAATATAAGGTTGTTCTATTTGATGGAGTCGAACTTGTAGTTGATGGTACTTTAAGTATACCTAAATACTATAGACTGTATTTTATTAATACTAGCACAGTCGATTTTAAAATAAATGGAACTGTAAATGTAGATTATTTTACAACTACATCAGCTGG
>Ga0213866_10000337_pt1 | contig 38957 bp, 44 predicted proteins | sample PICome_11_FD_160079 | JGI IMG/M metagenome (GOLD analysis project Ga0213866, IMG submission 160079) | Coastal seawater microbial communities near Pivers Island, North Carolina, United States - PICO284 | ecosystem: Environmental > Aquatic > Marine > Coastal | place: USA: North Carolina... | reverse complement strand
TTTAATAAAATATCTTCCCAAAACATCTCCGGAAAAGATGCTTTTGTATTATTTTCTTCTTATGGTTTTCCTATTGATCTAACAAAAGAACTTGCGAAAGAAAAAGGAATCGATGTGGATATGGAAGAATTTGAAAAAGAATTTAAAAAACACCAAGACCTATCTCGTTCAGGAGGGGAACAAAAATTTAAAGGAGGACTCGCGGGAACGAGTGATCAAGAATTAAAATACCACACCGCAACACACCTCTTACATGCTGCCTTACATGAAGTCTTGGGAGAAAATGCAAACCAAAAGGGGAGTAATATTACTGCTGAGCGTCTCCGATTTGATTTTTCACATGGAGAAAAGATGACAGAAGAAGAAAAACAAAAGGTTGAAGAGTGGGTAAATGATAAAATCTCAAAAAATCTAGATGTAATTCATCAAGAAATGACATATGACGAAGCAAAAGAAAAAGGAGCGACAGGGCTTTTTGAAGACAAATATGGAGATGAAGTTTCTGTTTATAGTATCTTGGATGGAGATAAGGTGGTAAGTCGAGAACTTTGCGGAGGACCACACGTAGAAAATACAGGAACACTTGGAAAATTTAAAATAAAAAAAGAAGAAGCATCTAGTGCAGGAGTCAGGAGAATAAAAGCTGTTTTAGAATAAGGCTATAAGTTTTAAAAAAATAAATGTTACAATTTAATTTATGAAAAAAGGATTTACTTTAATCGAGGTAATGGTATCTGCATCTATAATTGCACTTCTTGCAGCAATCGTCTTTGCAAATATTAATCAAGGTAGAGTAAAAGCCGAAGAAGTAAAAGCATTGCAAGAAACTAAACAAACTCAAACTGCTCTGGAACTATACCATTCAACCTATTCAAACTATCCAAATGGATCAAGAGGTATATCGACATCAGGACTTCAGAACACATTGGTTCCGTCTTTTATTTCATCTCTACCTGAAAAAGCTCCTATAGGCAATATCTGTTTCAATAGACCTTCAACAGATTATCAAGATGAAATTCAATATTATAGTAACAACGGCGTTGCAACTTACAGTATTTACAATTTTAGATGTGGGCCAACTGGTGGAGCAGATGATTATATAATTTTTTATCCAACAAGAGAGAAGGTGGCCCAAGAAAATGCTGTTTATATGTATTATAAACCTTATCCATCAATAGGTTGGGGAGTTCTTGGTTTCCAGGACGAAGGAGGTTCATCAAATGGTAATTGTCATTGGATGAGTTATTCTGAAAACAATGTTTCTTATGAACTTGCAGCAGCACAGTTCACAGCATCTGTTAATTACCAATACAAATGTGTTCCTGCTTTGAAATAAAAAATAAAAAACGTATAATTTAAATAATGTTTTTCTTCTCTAAAAAGAAAGAGGGTGAAGTTGTTCTTATCTTAGACATAAGAAGTTCTAGTATTGGTGCGGGACTCGTTTTAATACAAGGAGATGAAACTAAAATTCTTTACACAACTCGTAAAGATATTTATTTTAGTAAAAATCAACAAAGCGATTCTTTTTCAAAAGTAAGTTTCAAAGTTCTTACTAAAATCATGCAAGAGATTGCAGAAAAAGGAATCCCTTTGCTGGCTGAAAATGATGAGATTCCAAACAATATCTCATATGCATTATCTATGTATGCATCTCCTTGGTTTGACGCCAAGACAAAAGAAATTTCTCTATCTAGGTCAAAACCTTTTAAATTAACCGAGAAGATATTTGAAAGAATGGTAGAAGAAGAAATAAGACAACTTAGAAATAGAAGTACTGAAACCATGACAGTAGAAAAAGAAGTCACAAATGTCCTTATAAACGGATATACGATGACAGATCCTTTCCATAAAAAAGTAACTAATCTAGACTTCTCTTTTTATGTTAGCCAGATGGCAAAAAGCGATTTAAAAATAGTTGAAAATATAATAGAAAAAAGTATTTCCGTAAAAAAAGTATTCCACAAGACTCATCCTCTCGTACTTTCATCAGTTATAAAAAATGTTTTTTCAAGCACTAATTCTTTCATCCTCATAGATGTAGGTGGAGAAGTTACGGATATAAGTATCACAAAGGATGACTCTTTGCTTTCTCTAGCAACAATTCCATTAGGAAAACATCATTTTGTAAGAGAAATAAGTAATGAATGTAAACAGGAAATACCTGTGGCTCATTCAAGTTTTAAAATGTATTTTGATAAAACAAGTCATTCTGAATGCAGTGATGGTATTGAAAAAATTCTTGCATCAATGGGAAAAGAGTGGAGGGCTCAACTCATAGAAGGATTGAGAGAAGTTTATCCTGAAGAAGAAATTCCACAAAATATTTTTCTTACAGCAGATGACGATGCAAGAGAAGCTTTTAAATTAATTTTAGAAGACAATGAAATGAAAACTTTTATGGAGAGTCAGGATTCTCATTTAGTCAATGCTTTAGATGTATCTAGTCTCGACGGGCTCTTACATATGGTTCTGGAGTTAGAAGAGATTTGTTTATAGGGATGGCTGCAGGGTATATACACATTATAAACACCTAGGGCAGTTGAAATAATTTCACTAATACTAGTATAATAGCTTTTATATGGAAAAGAACTTTTTACAAGATGTAGTATCACCCTCAAAAGGACGCTCAATACGAAATATTCCGATTAATACAAACAGAAGACGCCGAGTATCTTCTCCGGATTCTGAAATAAATCTAGTAAGAAGAGCCCCGAGAAGAGAAGTAGAAGAAATTAATACTCCGCCACCTCCACCAAGGAATCCTAGAAAAGAAGTTCCTTACGACCTTGATTCATATAAAGAATCATCAGGGTTTAGAAAATATTTTGTAATTGGAAGTGGAATTATTGGTATTATAATTCTAGTTGTAATACTTACTACTTTTTCAGGAGCTGAGGTAACAATCTATCCCAAACAAGCAGAAGCAAATATAAATACATCTCTAAACACTCGAGATAAAGAAGTATCTAGCGAAGTGGATACACTCACATATCAAAAAATATCTATTTCTGAAGAATCTTTCCGTACAGTAGAGGCTACAGGAGAGGAAGAAGTTCAGCAAAAATCTTCAGGAAAGATAACTATCTACAACGATTACACAGACAAAGATCAACCTTTGGTTAAAAACACACGATTCGAGTCACCAGAAGGTTTAATATTTAGAATAGATACATCTGTCGTAGTTCCAGGAAAGACTGACTCAGGGCCAGGTTCTATAGAAGTAGAGGTATATGCTGATGGTGTTGGAGAAGAATACAACATAGGCCCTACAGATTTCACTGTTCCTGGATTCAAAGGTCTACCACAGTACGATTCTTTTACTGCAAAATCTAATTCTGGAATGAATGGTGGATTTATTGGTACTCGGAGTGTTGTAAAAGAAAGTGATGTAGAAGATACTCTAAAAATACTTCAAGAAGAATTAAAAACAACATTAAAAGATAAGGCCGATGCCCAGATAGATCAAGATCATGTTTTGATATACGACCTATCATCATTTGTTTTTGAAGTTCTTCCAAGAGATGATTCAGGAAAGGAGGTTAAGATAAAAGTTAAAGGAACATTAGTTGCAACAGTATTTAGTGTTACTGAATTTAGTAAGGCTGTAGCAGAACAATCTCTAAAAACTTTTAATCCAGAAGATGAGGTTAGGATAGCTGACATATCAGCACTTACAATAGAATCTACTTCTGGTGAAGTAGATGAGATAATTCTAAATATAGACGGAAATGCAAACTTTATATGGCAAACTGACACAGAATCATTAAAACAAGACCTTAAAGGAATGACTCGAAAAGATCTGAAAACAATTCTTCAGAAATATCAAGGAATAACTAGAGCAGAGGCGGTTATTAAGCCTTTCTGGAAAAAAGAATTTCCAGAAAATGTAGATAAAATTACTATCGTAGAAGAGAAATAGAGATTTCTCTATTGACTAAACCTTATCAATTGATACTATAAGAGACGCATTTTAATTCAATGTCAACAGAACCCACAATAAAAAAAGAAGAGAACCTTGTAGAAGGAGTTGTAATAGAAGCACTTCCAAATACACTTTTTAAAGTCCGTTTAGATGACGGAACGGATCTTTTGTCATATCTAGCTGGTAAAATGCGAATGCACAGAATCAGGGTTCTGGTTGGAGATAAAGTGCAATTAGAGCTTGAGCCATATGGCGGAAAAGCTCGAATCTTCAAAAGACTTTAACAAAAACTTTACTTTATAACACCTTTCTGGTAGACTTTTCTTCCATACAATGCGAATTCAAGGTATCACAATTAACGACAAGAAAAGACTGGAGATTTCTCTTACAGATATTTTTGGTATTGGAAGAGTTTTGGCGCACAAGATACTTGATGAAGCAAAGGTCGAGTACGGAAAAAAAGCTCCTGAGCTTAGTGCTGAAGAGGAGCAAGCTATTCGTACAATTGTTGAAGAGATTAGAATCGAAGGAGATTTACGACGTGATGTGTCTCAAAACATAAAGCGACTAAAAGATATCGATTCTCACAGAGGAAGTCGTCACAACAAAAGACTTCCTTCACGTGGACAACGGTCAAAGACAAACTCTAGAACAGTTAGAGGAAACGTTCGAAAAACAATGGCATCTGGTAAAAGAGCTGTAGATAAAAAATAGTATGGGAAAGAAAAGAATTGTAAAAAAAGGAGGAGAACATGATTCAGGGCGAACAGCCTCATCTAAACGCCTGCCACGTAAAAAATTAGAAGCAGGTGTTCTTCACGTACAATCAACATACAACAATACAAAAGTACTTCTTACTGATATGAAAGGAAATGCAATAATTTCTTCTTCATCAGGATCTCTTGGATTTAAAGGAGCTAAAAAGGGTACTCCTTTTGCAGCTGCAAAAATTGGTGAGGTTCTAAGCGAGAAAGCAGAACAACTTGGCCTAAAAGAGATCGATGTTGTTATAAAGGGAGTTGGTTCTGGAAGAGAGTCATCTGTTAGAAGCTTCATTTCAAGAGGTATTCAAATCAGATCAATTCGTGACGTAACTCCAGTACCATTTAATGGCCCACGTAAACGTAAACCACGACGAGTATAAAATATTATGATAATTGGACCAAAATACAAAATAGCAAGACGACTTGGAAGCCCTGTGTTCGAAAAGACACAGACACCTAAATTTGCACTTCGAGAGCAACAACGAGCTCAGAGATCAAGAGGAATGGGAGGACGTAGAAAATCCCAATCTTCTTATTCACTTCAGCTTACAGAGAAACAAAAAGTACGATTTACATACGGAATTACAGAAAAGCAATTTTCAAATTACATCAAGACTGTTATTGCAAACAAATCAACAAATCCAGGTCAAGAACTTTTCGAAGCTCTTGAGGCTAGACTAGACAACATCGTATACCGATCAGGACTAGTTCCTACACGTCGAGCAGCTAGACAAGCTGTATCACATGGACACATTACAGTAAATGGAGTTAGAACAAACATTCCTTCACGAAAGATTCACTCAAAGGATATTGTTCAAATTAGAGAAGCAAGTAAGACTAAAGGTATTTTTGACTCTCTCGATGAGAGGATCAAAGAAACAATAATTCCTTCTTGGCTATCAGTCGATGTGGCTAAAAAAGGTATTACTTTGAGGGGGGCGCCAACATACGTACAACACGAAAACAACTTTGATCTTTCAGTGGTAATTCAATTCTACAAACGATAGATTTGATTTATTCTGTAAAATAAGGTATAGTTTTTACACTTTTTATTATAATTTAATTTCTTAGATAACAAATATGTCGGATCAACATATTGCTTTGCCATCAAAGCCCAAAATCATAACAGAGGAAACGTTCAAGGGAGTATACGAAATCGATGGATTATACCCTGGATACGGACACACATTAGGAAACTCACTCCGACGGATTATTCTTTCTTCACTTCCAGGAGCAGCTATTACTCAAGTTAAAATAAAAGGAGTAAATCACGAATTTTCAACAATGGAAGGTGTAAAGGAAGATGTTATTAATATCATCCTTAATCTAAAGAAAGTACGAATCGCACTAAACGGCGATGAAGGGCAGACTATTTCTATTAAAGTGAAGGGTGCTCAAGAAGTATTTGCAAAAGATATCACTGCCTCAAGTGATGTTGAAATCAAGAACCCTGACCAAAAGATCCTTACTATTACCGACAAAAATACAGAAGTTGAAATCGAAATGACTATCGAGAAAGGTCTTGGATATATTCCAAAGGAACTTGTACACAAAGAACGAGTTGATGTTGGAGCTATTTCTCTAGATGCTCTATTTTCACCAATTCGACGAGTGCATTACGAAACAGAAAATATGCGTGTAGGAGATCGAACAGATTTCAACCGACTACGAATCTCTATCGAGACAGATGGTACTATCTCACCACGTGTTGCATTAGAGCGAGCTATCGAGACTATGATTGCTCAACTTAAGGCAATCATTGGTTTTAAAGAAGAGATTATTATCCAAGAAGCACCAACACAAGACGAGGATGTTGCAGAAGACGAATCAAACTCAGAAGATGTTGAAGATTTCTTGAAGACACGTATCGAAACACTTAATCTATCAGCCAGAACAGTCAATGCACTTGTAAATGCAAACATTCGAACAGTTGGTGGACTTGCTCGAAAGAAAGAAGAAGACATCCTTGGAATCGAAGGATTTGGTCAAAAAGGACTTGAGGAAATCAAAGATCTCCTTAAAGAACATAATATTGAACTAAAATAAAGCTTTACAGATTTATTTTAAAATAGTAATCTAATCCCGTTATATGAATCATTCGAAATCAAAAAGAAAATTCGGTCGCAAGTCAAATGAGTACAAAGCACTCATTCAGTCTTTGGCATGCAACCTTGTTCGGGATGAAAAAATCATTACAACTGAAGCTAAAGCTAAGGAACTTAGACCTTACATAGAAAAGCTTGTTACACGAGCAAAAAGCTCTTCTGTTGCAGATAGAAGAGTAATTGCATCTAGACTATCAAATAGCAAAATTCTATCTAAGAAGCTTGTTGAAAAGATTGCAACACAATACACAGAAAGATCAGGAGGTTATACTCGTATAACTAAATTACCACTACGACAAGGTGATGCAGCTAAAATGGCTCACATTGAATTTGTATAAAATATATGAAAACTATCGACGCACAAAACAGAACACTAGGAAGAGTTGCAACAGAAGCTGCAATGGCTTTGATGGGGAAAGATACTCCAGAGTATGTTCCTAATGCTTTTTCAGGAACCGATGTACATATCACAAATGCATCAAAGATGAAAATTACTGAAAAGAAAAAAGATGAGAAGATTTATAAAAGATTCACAGGTTACCCAAGTGGACTTAAAGAAAGAACAATGAATCAGGTAATTGATAAAAAGGGTTATCCTGAACTTCTTAACAAAGCTATTAAAAAGATGCTTCCAAACAATAGACTTCGAAAAGAAGCATTGAAGCATTTAAAAGTAACAAATTAGTATGAGCGCAACAAAGACAAAAGATGTATACGTAGAAGGAATTGGGAGACGAAAATGTGCTGTTGCACGTGTTCGAATTACACCTTCAAAGAAAACTACTTTTGTAGTTAATGACAAGCCACTTGAGGAATATTTTAAAACAGATGATCTAAAAATTGTTGCACAAGAAGCTCTTGCTAAAGTAGAAGGTACAGGAACATATGATGTTTCTGCAAAGATTGTTGGAGGTGGAACTGCATCTCAAGCAGAAAGTCTAAGACTAGGACTTTCTCGAGCACTAGTAGAAGTTAATCCAGAACTCCGAAAGAGTCTAAAGAAAGAAGGATTCCTAAAAAGAGATCCTCGAATTATTGAGCGAAAGAAGTTTGGTCTAAAGAAAGCTCGAAAATCTCCACAATGGAGTAAGCGATAGTTTATATGCGGAGTTGGATGTACAAAAAGAGGCGCCCGAAGGGCGCCTCTTTTTGTACAAAATTTTTTACATAAAAACCGCAACACCTAAATAGGTATTGCGGTAGAAAATCTACTCAACAGACAGAATCCATCTTCCATCAATGTATTTTGCAACGTTAGAACCACCATATGGTTTTCCCACGGAATCAAAGAAAATCATATCAATAACGGTCTCAGAAGATTGATACTCTTCAAACTCACCCTTTCTCATATAAGAGTATTGGGTGAACCCATTGGATAAATTAACTTTTACTTCCCATAAATAGACTGAGCCTTCAGAATCTTTATTTAATCTGATTGTAGAGTATCTTAAATTCAAACTAGTTATAAACGAGACGAAAATAGACTCTATGTCTCTTTCTGTTGGATTCTTAAATCCTTTATCTTCTGTCATATTAAAAAACTTGGTTTCTTGTTTAAAATGTATTATATCATAAATATAACATAGGTCAATGTTACTAGGACATTTGTAAATAAAAAACCCACGGTCATGCGGTGAGTTTAACCATAACGAGAATATCGTCTGGCAGAAATTTTTGAATATCAGTCTTAATCCAAATCAGATTAAATCTTTTATGCAATTCTTTCTTTTTGTTCTTCTAAAAGATCATTCATTGCATAAACATAGTTTTTTAAAAATATTTGTCAAATTTAATTTATTTTACGGATAAAAACTTATTGAAAGAAAAGCTATTTTTTGCTATAATCCCAGCATCATGAAGAAAGAACACATAGAAGATGAAGACGATGTAGTATTTGAGGAATCTGAGGAGTTCCAAAAAGAGAGTGCCTCTAAAGTCAAAAGCGTCAAAGAGGACTTAAAAAAGATGAAGTCTGAAAGGCAGGAGTATTTGGATGGTTGGCAACGATCTCAAGCAGAGCTTATAAACCTCAAAAAGCGCCATGAGGAAGATAAAAAGAGCTTTACCAAGTATGCCACTGAAAACTTCATAAATGAGCTTATACCGGCAATGGACAGTTTCGACATGGCATTCAGAGATAAAGACGCTTGGGAAAAAGCTCCTGAAAACTGGCGAGTAGGAATTGAGTATATTCACAACCAACTCTCTAGCGCATTAGAAAACAATGGACTAAATATTATAAACCCAATAGGAGAACAATTCGATCACAATCTACATAATTCTATAAAAACAGTACCTGGAAAAGAAGGTAAGATACTAGAAGTATTACAAAAAGGTTATGAATTAAATGGAAAAGTCATACGTCCAGCAAATGTGGTTGTGGGAGAAGGGGAATAAAAAATAATTATTTACAGAGACTTTAATTTGTTGTATCATACCCACACTTAGAAGCTTTAAAAGTTTAACTACGAAAACAATATGTCAAAAATAATTGGAATCGATCTTGGAACTACAAACTCTGCAATTGCATTCATGGAAGGTGGAGAGCCGACTATCATAGAGAACGCGGAAGGAAACAGAACTACTCCATCTATTCTTGGTCTTTCAAAAAGTAATGAAAGAATAGTAGGGCAACTTGCAAAAAGACAAGCGGTAACAAATCCAAAAAATACTATATTTGGAATTAAGCGTTTCATCGGCCACTCATTTGATGATGCTTCTGTATCAAAAGACAAAGACGTAGTGCCTTTTGAAATTCAAAAAAGTGAGAATGGTGGAGTTGAAGTAAAGATGGGAGACAAATGGCATCGACCAGAAGAAATTTCTGCGATGATCCTACAAAAACTAAAAGCAGATGCAGAAGCAAAGCTTGGTGAAAAAGTAACTGAAGCCATTATTACTGTTCCTGCATATTTTAATGATGCGCAAAGACAAGCTACAAAAGATGCTGGAAAAATTGCAGGTCTTGAAGTAAAGCGAATCATCAACGAGCCTACAGCTGCAGCTCTTGCTTATGGTTTTAATAAAAAGAAAGAAGAAAAAATAGTAGTATACGACTTTGGAGGAGGAACAGTTGACGTTTCAGTTTTGGAAGTTGCAGAAGATGTAATTGAAGTAAAATCAACTGATGGTGACGCTCACATGGGAGGAAAAGACATTGATCAAGAAATCATCAAATGGATTATTGCTGAATTTAAAAAAGAATCAGGAATTGATGTTTCAAAAGATTCTTTAGCTCTACAAAGACTTGATGAAGCTGCTGAAAAAGCAAAATTGGAACTTTCATCTGCAGTAGATACTGAGATAAACATTCCTTTCATCACATCTGATGAATCTGGTCCAAAGCACCTTCTTCTAAAACTTTCTCGAGCAACTCTAGAAGGACTAGCAAATGATTACATAGAACGATCTATTGAAATTACAAAACGAGCAATCGAAGCTTCTCCATTCAGTATTTCAGACATCGATGAAATTATCCTTGTTGGAGGACAAACTCGAATGCCTAAAATTCAAGAAGAAGTTAAAAAACTTTTCAATGGAAAAGAACCAAACAAATCTATCAACCCAGACGAAGTGGTAGCACTTGGGGCAGCTCTACAAGGAGGAATTATGCAAGGAGATGTAAAAGACGTTCTACTACTAGACGTGATTCCACTTTCACTTGGAATTGAGACTATGGGAAATGTCGCTACAAAACTTATTGAAAAGAACACAACAATTCCTGCAACAAAATCTCAAGTGTTCTCGACTGCAGCAGACAATCAAACTCAAGTAGAAATTCATATCGTTCAAGGAGAACGAGCAATGGCAGCAGACAACAAAAGTCTTGGTAGATTTATATTAGATGGAATTCCACCAGCACCTCGCGGTATGCCTCAGGTAGAAGTTTCTTTTGATGTAGATGCAAATGGTATCTTGAAAGTGACTGCAAAAGATAAGGCAACAAACAAAGAACAATCTATCCGAATCGAAGCAAGCTCAGGACTTTCTGATGAAGAAGTTGAAAAGATGAAGAAAGATGCTGAAGCTCATGCTGATGAGGATGCAAAGAAAAAAGAATTAGCAGATGCACGAAACCTTTCAGAACAACTTATTCACACTGCAGAAAAATCTCTAAAAGACGCAGGAGATAAAGTACCAGCTGACCTAAAATCAAGCATTGAAGAAAAGATTAAGATTGCAAGAGAAGCTCCTGCAAAAGGAAGTCTTGAGGATATTAAAAAAGCCACAGAGGACCTTTCTACTGAAATGCAAAAGATTGGAGAGATTATGCAAAAGCAAGCATCAGAAAATGCTGGTGGCGCAAATCCTGAATCTGGAGAAGATAAAAAAGAGGGAAGTGAAGATATAAAAGAAGCTGAAGTAGAGGAGGAGAAAAAAGACGAAGAAAATAAATAAAAAACCGCACCATACTAGATGTGCGGAATTATGAAATATTATTCATCGACATCAAATCCTCTATGTAAAAGATCTGTCTCAAATACATTCTGACTATCTATGTCTTCAAAATAGACAGAACCAAAAATACTAGGATTAAGAATTGTCCATGATCCAGAATGTCCACCAGAGGCAATGTATTCGGGAGAAGAAGTAATGTATACTCGATGCATGACCACACCATCTCCTGTATCATAGCTTAGATTCAAGAAAGAACCTTCTTTTGGTAGTTCTGAGTCATTCCAGGGAAATTCTCGATGGATCAATATCCTTTTCGTCGTAGGTATGCTCAAGACTCCTTTAACACTTATTGATAGGCACAGTCTAATATTACTCATCGGATTATATTATTTGAATTGAACTTCTTACAAGAAACACTAGACCACATTAGACTAATTGTCAATGTCTTAAAATTCTGTTATAATCCTCAAACATGGCAAACAAGGACCACTATCAAACACTAGGAGTTGCAAAAGGTGCGACTAAAGAAGAAATTAAAAAAGCTTTCAGAAAACTCGCTCAAAAATATCATCCAGATAAACCAGATGGCAATGAAGCAAAGTTTAAAGAAATAAACGAGGCCTACTCTGTATTAGGTGATGACAACAAGAGAGCACAGTACGATCAATTCGGCTCGTCTTTTAACGGTGCAGGAGGAGGTCCAACAGGTGGAGCAGGAGGTTTTGATTTTAGTGGTTTTGATTTTTCTCAATTTAGTGGAGCAAATGGGCAAGGGATGGAATTTGATCTTGGTGATATTTTAGGACAAATGTTTGGAGGAGGGAGAGGGAGGAGAGTTAGAAAAGGAAAAGATATTTATATGGACATAACTCTTACATTCAAAGAGTCTATTCTCGGAACAAGCAAGACTATAAAAGTCCAAAGAGACAACAATGATAGCGAGGAAATTAAATTTTCTATACCTCCAGGAATTGATTCTGGTGAGAGTATGCGAATTAATGGAAAAGGTGAACCGATGAAAGACGGCCAGCCAGGAGATCTATACATAAAGATGCATGTTGAAAATCACCCTACTCTACAAAAAGAAGGTATTCATCTCGTAACACACATACATCTGAAACTATCCGAGGCTTTGCTTGGAACAAAAAAAGAGATTGATTCTGTTGATGGAAAGATGACTATCAAGATACCTGAAGGAGTAAAGCATGGTGAGCAGATGAGAATATCTGGAAAAGGAGTTCCGGTATCTACCCATAGATCAGGTGACCTTTTTGTAATACTACATATTGATCTTCCAAAAAAACTTTCTAAAAAATCAAAAGAGGCAATAGAGATTTTGAGATCAGAGGGATTATAGAATATTCCACAGTTTAAACAAAACAGACATACACTTTTTTATTTCTTGATATACTATAAGCATGTTTTCATTTGGATTCTTGACTTTAGATATCATTATAATAATTGCGCTTGTCGTAATACTTTTTTTGCTTTCCTTAAAGTTTGAAAAAAGAGTACTATCTAAACTCATAATTGTTTTTTATCCAACAACTCTACTTTATACAAATCTTCCTTATATAAATCCAACTGGTGCTTATGCTCAGATTGGAACTTATGTAGGGATATTCGCGGCTATATTTTTCTTGATAAGAAAAAATGCAACAAGCAAAAGAGTTCATTCTGGTTTTAGAAGAACTACAGACGGATTAATTCTTAGTATAATGGTGGTGGTTCAATGGCTCACACTCTATTATCTAATACTCCCACTGGACGAAGCTTATTCTTTTAGTCTTCCTTTTAGTTATATTTTTACAAGCACTATTCCATACGGAATATTGATACTTATCCCGCTAATTGGTTTATTCTTAACAAATAAGATAGATGACTAGTCCTTCAACTTTTCAACTATTGCTAGTTGTTGTTCTGGTTGCTTTCATTGCGACACTTTTTATAATTTTTCTAAATTTAAAATATGCAAAGAAAAATATACGCTCACTGGAGTTTAAAATAATATCTATTGAATTATTGGTACTCACCATATGGACAGCGTCCCTGACAAAAACTTTTTTCTCAACAAGTATTGATTTTATGGGATTAAATCTAGCACTTTTCATACTATCAATAATTTTTGGAGTCAGCCTCATCAAGACAGTTTTAAAAGAAATAAAAACCCAGAAGATGGTAAATGCCTTGGTAAACAATCTTAGAATAATAAATGACAGATTAAGACAACTTGATACTCAGAAATCTGAATTCATTTCACTAGCATCTCATCAAATGAGAGGTCCTGTTACTTCTATACAAGGCTACGCTGGACTTATTTTGGATAATGATTATGGAGAAGTTCCGGAAAAAATGAAAGCTCCTCTTGAACACATACTACATTCAGGAAAAGATTTGAGTGAGATGATAAATGATTTTCTTGATGTTGTAAAAATAGAGAAAGGAGATTTGAAATTTGAAATAGAAAGGATTGATGTCACAAAAATGATTCAAGATATTAAAGAACATTACATTATTCATGCAAATAAAAAAGGTCTTCACTTAAAATCTAAGCTCCCGGACAGTTCTATTTTTATAAAAGCAGACAAAGGAAAAATATACCAAGCTATCACAAATATTTTGGATAATTCATTAAAATACACGAAAGAAGGATCTATCAGTATTGTATTAAATTCTAATAAAGAAAAAGTTTTTATAGATATCACAGATACTGGAATAGGAATTAATAAAAATGAACAAGACTTTTTATTTAAAAAATTTAATCGATTAAGTAATGCAAAGGAGATTGATGTTTCAGGTATTGGATTAGGTTTATTTATAACAAAAGAAATAATAGAATCACACGGAGGAAACATAAGTGTGGAATCTGAAGGAAAAGGAAAGGGTTCTACATTTAAAATAGATATGCCTTTGGTTAAATAGATAATATGCTACTATAGGTAGACAATTATGCACTGGTTTCTGATATCTCTTATACCGCCATTATTTTGGGCAATAACAAACTACATAGATACTTATCTTATAGAGAAACACACCAAGAAGGAGGGGATTGGGGCTTTAATAATATTTTCTGCATTAATAGGATTTATCATTGCGCCAGCTATTTTTGTATTTAATCCAGGAGTATTATCGATACCATTATTTGATATATCAATACTTATAATAACTGGGATCTTCGGGGTATTGTGGGTTATCTTTTATCTTTACGCCCTTGAATCAGATGAAACAACAATAGTTATACCGCTCTTTCAAATAATACCGGTCATGACTTTTGTATTAGGTTTTTTTATTCTCGGAGAAACTCTTACAATAAATCAGGCTATAGGATCAATGGTTATAGTTATTGGGGGATTTTTTCTGGGATTAAACCTAGAAAAAGAAGATGGACTTAGTTTCAAATGGAAACCTTTCATACTGATGATGATTTCTTCTTTTTTCGTAGCGTTAAATGAGGTTTTATTTAAGCTAGTTACAGTACCAGATAGTTTTGTTATATCTACTTTTTGGAGCTATGTTGGGTATATAATCATAGGAATATTCTTATATGTTCTGGTGACTCCGTACAGAATTGCATTCAATAATTTAGTGAGGACAAATACAAAAACTTTTTTTGGACTAAATGCCATAAATGAAGTAGTTAATACCACTGCTGACATAACCATGCGTTTTGCAATACTTCTTGCTCCTGTTGCATTGGTGCAATCTGTGAATTCTTTCCAACCTTTCTATATATTAGTAATTGGAATATTTCTAACAAAATTCTTCCCACACATAAATGAACAAAAAATTGATAGAAAAAGTTTGATACAGAGGATTGTATCAATAGCAATAATTATTATTGGAAGTATTATAGTCGTTTAAAATAACCTAGCTTCTTTAATTTTTTTCTTTCTTCTTTTTCAAAATTCAAACCAATGTCATCTCGATAAAACATTCTTGGTATATGTATCTTATTTATTATTGAATCGATTCTCTTTCTGGCTTTTGAAATATTTTTATGAACACTAGTGACGTAGGCAATATACCCTGTGCAATCTTGTATGTGTAAAATCTTTTCTCCATCAACTTCTCTCATTGCAACATCGCCAAGGTGAATTGATTTTCTTTCTTCTTCGGTCAAGTCATCTAGGTATATTTTGGCACCCTCAAGAAGTTTTGATTCACTATTTGGTTCATATGGATAAGGAGGTGTAGCAATTAAGGTTACAACGCCAAAACCTTTCTTAAAGGTAACATCTATTTGCTCTCCTTTAGCAATGGATATAAGTAAATCGGTCCATCTGACCGTCTGTAATTCTTCTTGTAAATGGACAATAGGGGAGCCGATTCTAGCAGTGGCTTCTAATATAAAAGGTCCTTCTTCTGTGATAATGCAATTTAAAGATATATCTCCTCTAAAATCTGCTTCTATAAGAAAAGGTTTTAGTTTTGCCATAGTTTCCATATAAAGCTTGTTTTTTTCAGGTTTTTTCTCAAACCAAGCAAGAGTACCCATTTCATCTACACAAGGGCAATTTTTATGACCAAACATATATGGATGCTCAAGGTTGACCTCTAGTGGCCCGACCCAATCATTTCCATTAAAATATCTACCGACTCCGATTTCGATACCTTTCAGTCTTTTTTGAATTGTAATCTTTCTATTTGCAGTGTTATTTGATTGGCAATACGTTTCAAGAAGATCTATTACATCGTGGCCATTATCAAATTTGCCGACATAATTTAAAGTCTTTGGATAATGCGCATCATCTTGTTTAGTAACCCAACTAGCTGGATTTTTCTTCATGTAATCTACGGCATCTTTTAGATTTGAAAATGAGATGATATCTGTTGTAGGTAGACCGTATTTATGAAAAATTGTATTTGCAAAAAATCTATCTAATTCTATTTTCTCTCCAAGCTCACTTCCTCCAAAGACATTGTATCCCTCTTTTCTTAGTTCATCCTGTCTCTTTCCATATCCTGTATCATCAAAAACAATGAGTCCGTTTTTGCCGACCCAGTCAAGTTCTTTTTCCCAATCATCTGTTTTTGGAACTATATTATTCAAAACCCTTTTTTGTTTTTCATCTTCTATGTAAAGCTTCAAAGAGTTTCCTTCTTGCTGCAAAATATTAGATAGATTTCCACCGTTTAATTCTTTTGATACAAACAAGATATTCATAACTGTGATACCATTTTAAATATGAGAAAAAAAGAAAAATCTTTATTAATTATTCTTATTCTCCTTATGGTAATTTCGATCGGTTTTACTTTTTATAAAACAATAATATTACAAGACTTCATGATAATTGAATCAGAAGAATAACGCAAACAAGATTATGAAAGAAGTACTTTATTGTTTAGATTCAGAACCAAACCTATTTGGGCTACTAACGACCGAAGTGGCGCCTCCGCTACTTTTTTATTCTTATATACCAATTGCTTTAATTGTCTTACTTCTTTCTGCCTTCATATTGAAGGCAAATAAAGGGAAGATAAGTCCAAAAATACTTTTCGCAATTTCGGTATCTTTTGCAATTTGGGTAACAATAACCCTGGGCCATTGGACTCTGGTAAATGCATCATATGTTCATTTCTCTTGGCAAATACTAGGAATTTTTGAGATAGCGATTTATTTACTATCTATATATCTATCATACGTTTTAGTAAATAAAGAAGATATAAATTTTAAATCAAAGATTTATTTATCATTACTTGCGCTTCCTGTAATCTTAGTCATTCCAACTTCTCTGAATATTCCTTCTTTTGATATCGTGTATTGCGAAGGAGAAAATGGATGGATATGGAAATACATCTACATAATAGAAGCATTGTCTATTTTAATTATTGCAATAAATGGATGGAAAAAATACATAAACAAAGACACACTTCAAGTTACAAAAATGAGAGTCTTGTTTTTCACAATAGCAACAACAGTGTTCCTTTCCGTATTCTGGATAACAAATGCATTAGGGGATTCTACAGGTTTTTATGAAATAAACTTATTCGGTCCTCTTGGGATGTTATTTTTTGTAGGAATGATGTCGTATGCAATGATTCGATACAAGCTATTTAATATAAAGCTACTAGGTACACAGGCTTTGGTTGTAACAGTATGGATGCTTGTATTTGCAATTTTCTTTGTACAAAGATTTGAATACGTAAGAATTATAGTAGGAATAACACTGATAGCACTTACAATAATCGGAATTTTCTTGGTAAGAGGTGTCAAAAATGAAAGAAAGCAGAGAGAGGAAATTGAAAAACTTGCCGTAAATTTAAAAACGGCTAATTCACACTTACTTGAATTAGATGCTCAAAAATCAGAATTCGTTTCATTAGCTTCTCATCAACTTAGAGGACCACTTACATCAATAAGAGGGTACATTTCGCTTATATTAGACGGTGACATGGGAGAAATTCCTAAAGAAGTAGAAGATGCACTTAAGAAAGTTTCAAAATCTAGTACAGACCTTGTAACAATAGTTAGTGATTACCTAGACGTAACAAGAATAGAATTAGGAAAGATGAAATATGATTATTCTATTTTTGATATGAGAGATCTGGTAAATGAGGTCTCTGAGGATTTAAAGCCTGTTATAGAAAAAAGTGGACTGATTTTTAAGTTAAATATAGACAACAAGCAATCTTATAAAATTCATGCTGACAGAAATAAGATGAAGCAGGTTATAGTAAACCTTATAGATAATTCACTGAAATACACCAAGAAAGGTCACATATCAGTAGTCATGACTCGTCTTGGTAAAAATATAAGGTTGAGTATTAAAGACTCAGGAGTAGGAATACCAAAAGATACAGTGAGTAATCTTTTCCAAAAATTCAACAGAGCATCAAATGCAAGTTCTCAGAATATAATAGGAACAGGTCTTGGTCTTTATATAGCAAGGAGGATTATAGAAAACCACGAAGGTAAAATATGGGCAGAATCAGAAGGGGAAGGAAAGGGTTCTGTCTTCAGTATAGAATTAAAAGCAAATGATTAATTGCCCAAGGACTATCTATCTGTTAGGATTTTCAATATGAAAAAAAATCTTTTATCTGGAATAAAATCAACAGGAAGACCTCATATAGGTAATTACTTTGGAGCAATGAAACAGTATTTGGACCTTCAAGACAAATACAAATCTTATATTTTTATAGCAGATTTGCATTCACTCACTACTGTACAAAATAAAGAAGAATTAGAAAAACTGACTCTAGATTTAGCAATAGATTATTTAGCCATAGGTCTTGATCCTAAAAAAGTAGTTTTATTTAAACAATCGGATATACCTCAAGTTACGGAACTTACTTGGATTTTTAATTGCATAACAACTGTTCCGTACATTATGAGAGCCCACGCTTTCAAAGATGCTGAAGCAAAAAACAAAGAAATAAATGTAGGAGTTTTTGATTACCCTGTATTGATGGCTGCAGATATACTTTTACCAAAAGCAGACATTGTTCCTGTTGGAAGTGATCAAAAACAACACGTTGAAATTGCCAGGGACATTGCATTAAAATTTAATAGAACTTTTGGGGAAACATTTAGCATTCCAAAAGAATTCATAAAAGATGATGTCTCTACAGTTCCAGGAATAGATGGACAAAAAATGAGTAAGAGTTACAAAAACACAATTCCACTTTTTGCGACAGATGAAGAAATTAAAAAATTAGTAATGAGTATTCCGACTGATTCAAAAGGAGTTGATGAGCCGAAAGATCCAAAGAGTAATAATATCTTTAATATTCACGCACTCCTACTTGAAGGCGAGGAGCTTAAAAAATTAGAATCAAAATATAAAAATGGCGGAATGGGCTACAAAGAAGCTAAAGATTTATTGATAGATGATTTGAAAAAATTTATATCTCCTCTTCGAGAAAGAAGGGAAGCGATAGCCAGAAATCCCAAAAAAGTTATTGCTATGCTCAAAAAAAATGGAAAGAAAATGTTTAAAGAAAGTGAAAAGACCATGAAAGACATAAGAAACAAGGTTGGATTAAATCTTTATTAAAAAGCCGTTTTCTGATAATATTCTCCTATTAAGAAGTAATTTTAAAAAATATGAAGACCATTCTTTGGATTGTAGTTATTCTAATAGTTATTGCAGGAATGTTTATAGCATTTAATAGTGGTGCGCCGGATGATGTTGAACAAGCCAAGATCACTGACACAACGGAAGGAGACAATATGGAGGAATCTTCATCTCTAGGAATAGAAAACCTTGAAGAAAAAATAAACAACTTTGATCCTGCAAAATTATCTTTGCAATTTACTGGATATGGTCCAGGAAAATCTCATGTAGGGGTATTTAAAAAATATTCTATTAGAGATGTAGAGGTAGGTTCAGATAATATTACAAAAGGAACTATCGTCTTTGATATGACTTCTGTTTCTACAGAAATAGGAAAGTTGGACGAACACTTGTGTACAGATGATTTTTTCGATTGTGCACAATATCCTGAAGCAACTTTTGAACTAGGTTCAATTAAAAAGACTGGGGATTCTAAGTTTGAAATTACAGGAAAATTCACAATGAAAGGAATTTCAAAAGATATAACCTTCAACGTAATGCAAGTAGAAAACAAATATACAGCAGACTTTCTATTAAATACAAATGAGTTTGGATTTAATGTTGCTCTAGCTGATTCTGACGTTAGAATAAATTTTGAAATAGAATTGTAATATAAACAAAAAGTAATGATGTGATATTCTTAATTAACAATGTCTCACAATCATTTCAAAATACAGACAGAACATTTCGAAGGTCCACTGGACCTTCTTCTGTCTTTAATAGAAAAGAGAAAATTACTTATCAATGATATTTCACTTGCCAAAGTTGCTGATGATTATATTTCTCACATAGAAAATCAAGAATCTTTTTCACTTGATCAAACTTCTCATTTTATTTTAATAGCATCAACGCTACTTCTAATAAAATCAAAATCACTTCTCCCGACAATAAACCTTACAAATGAAGAAGAGAAGGATATAAGTGATCTTGAAATTCGTCTAAAGATGCGACAAAAATTTAAAGAAGTTGAAGCTCACATAGAAGAAAGATTTGGTAAAAAGATACAACATGAAAAAAGATACATTACTTTAAAAGAAGTTGTATTTGCTCCAAGCAAACAAATAAGCATAGATTCTCTAAGTGAGACGATTAAACATCTCATCCACTCTCTTCCTAAAAAAGAAAAATTACCGAATATAAAGGTTAAGAAAACGATTAGCTTGGAACAAATGATAGATCGACTTACTCGTAGAATACAAGAAGGTCTACAAACTAGTTTTAGAGAATTCTCTAATTTAGGTAAAGGAGAAAAAGTCGATGTTATTATAAGTTTTTTAGCTATGCTAGAATTGGTAAAGCAGGGAATAATCAATACTCGACAAGATTCAAGATATGACGATATTAAAATGGAGGTTAGAGATGTAACGACACCAAATTATTCTTAGAAATTTTTATGAAATTATCACTAAGCTCACAAATAGAAAGTATCTTATTTTGGAAAGGAGAGGCCATGAGTATTTCTGCTTTATCTAAAATTTTAGGAAAATCAGAAAAGGAAATTACTGAAGCCATATCTAAACTCAAAGAATCTCTAGAAGACAGGGGAATTTCTATGATAGAAAAAGAAGATGAGGTCTTATTGGTAACAAATCCTGAGATGTCTGAAATCTTTGATAAGATAGTCAAAGATGATTTAACAAAAGATTTATCTAGAGCCGCTCTTGAAACATTGTCAATTATCGTGTATCGTGGTCCTATTAAGCGAAGTGAGTTGGACTACATAAGGGGAGTTAATTCACAATTCATCTTGCGAGCATTGCTTGTAAGAGGGCTTATAGAAAAAGTAGTAGATAAAAAAGACGAAAGATCTTATTTATATCAATCTAGTTTTGATCTGTTGCGATTCCTCGGAATAGATAATCAAAAAAATATGCCTGATTATGAATCCGTAGAAAGAGATATAAAATCATTTATTTTAGAAAGAGATGGAAATACAGAAGACAATACACAAGCATAAAGACAGTCTTGTTACAGGTTCACTTCTTTTTGGACCTGTAATTATTTTAATACTTATTTCTTTTGTAAATATTAGAAACAATCCTGAAAAACCTATTTCAAAGAAAGAGGCATTTTTATCTTTTTTTACAAATGAAAAAAATGTTTCAAGCAAAAAAGAATTTCCAGAAGTAAAAACTGAAGCAAAATCAGTCATTGTAAAAAATCTTAGAACAGGAGAGGTGCTTTATGAAAAAGACGCTTATGTCTCTATGCCTTTGGCTTCTATTACAAAAATAATGTCGGCAGTGACTGCTCGAAATATCTTCAAGAAAGATCAAAATGTAGAAATACATCTAGCGGACATCATGACTGAAGGCGATAACTTTTTAATAGTAGGAGAACACTGGAAATTAAGTAAGCTTCTTGATTTTACACTTGTTGGCTCATCAAATGATGGAGCAGCTGCAATTGCAAGCAGTGCGGAGAAAATTTTACGAAGAAACAAAGATGTTTCAAATGATGCAAAACCTTTTGTAACAGAAATGAATACACTTGCAAAAGAAATCGGAATGGAAAAAAGTTATTTTAGAAATGAGTCTGGATTAGATACACCAGAAGGAGTTGGCGGGAAGGGAAGTGCAAATGATATTGCAGTTTTATATGAATACACACTTCGACATCATCCTGATCTATTTGAAGCAACTACGGCATCTAGTTTTTCTGTAAATACAATTGATGGAAACTACCATACAATAGAAAACACAAATGAGATTGTAAATAATCTCCCAAATCTTATTGGCTCTAAGACTGGCTTTACTGATTTGGCTGGTGGAAATCTAGGAGTAATTATTGATCCAAGCTTAAATGATCCTATAGCTATTGTGGTACTTGGTTCATCTAGAGAAGGAAGATTTTCAGATGTTAAAAAATTGTCTGATGCGGTGTTGGAATATTTGAGTGAGGAGTAATTTGTAAAATCCAAATAAAATAAGCTATACTTTCAATATGATTCTAGACATAGTTAAAGTTCTCCTTCCAGCTACTCTTGGTTTCTTTGTAGGAATGGGAATTACTCCAACAATTGCTAATTATCTTTATAAAAATAAAATGTGGAAGAAGACTGTAAAGTCTGTCGCTGTAGACGGTCATGCAACTCCAGTATTTTCTGCACTTCATAAAGACAGGGAAGTGAACACTCCTAGACTCGGTGGAGTTATAATCTGGCTTTCAGCTTTTATTTCCGGAAGCCTTATTTGGGTACTTGCAAAATTTACAACTTTTGAAGTCTTCACAAAGATAGAGTTCATTAGCCGAAACCAAACATGGATTCCTTTCGCTACACTTTTGATTGGAGCATTTGTTGGTCTCATTGATGATATCTTGGAAATAAAAGGGAGTGGCGGGCATATTGCCGGAGGACTTTCTTTGAAAAAAAGACTACTCGCGGTTGGAGCGATTGGATTAATTATTGGATCTTGGTTTTTCTTTAAACTAGATGTTGTATCGATTGGAATTCCATTCTACGGAGATTTGTTTATAGGATGGCTTATCATTCCGCTTTTTATTGTGGTCCTAATGGCAATTTATTCTGGAGGAGTAATAGATGGAATAGATGGTCTGGCTGGGGGAGTTTTTACCATAATGTTTGCAGCTTATGGACTTATTGCATTCTATTTGGATTTAATAGATTTAGCAGCCTTTTCAGCCCTTATTGTGGGCTCTATTTTGGCCTTTCTTTGGTACAACATACCTCCAGCGAGATTTTATATGTCTGAGACTGGTTCTATGGCTCTGACGGTAACTTTGGGCGTTATAGCCTTTATGACAGACTCGCTTGGCGGAGGATTTGGGATACTTTTGCTCTTGATCATAGGAATGCCACTTATTATCACTACAGGATCAGTCATTATCAATGTTACATCTAAAAAATTCCGAAATGGAAAAAAAGTATTTTTATCTACTCCGATTCATCACCATTTTGAAGCATTGGGTTGGCCTCCTTATAAAGTGACGATGCGATATTGGGTTGGTTCTGTTATCTTCGCCGCGCTTGGGGTGATTATTGCGTTGATTGGATAAACAATTACAGAAATTATATTGTGAGTTTTTAATCCAGACACTTCATAAATCAAAAATATAGTCATCTTCATGATAAATATCTCGAGACTCGATTTACAAAATAAAAATAAGAAAGTAGGTGTCTGAAGTGGTTGGGCGTAGGGTCTGGGCTCCAGACACCTACTTTCTTATTTTTATTTTGTAAATCTCAAACAGTCGAGATATTTTCGTTCAGATTCCTTATTTTTTATTTATTCTGGTGTAGGATCAAAAACTCACAATATAATTTCTGTAATTGTTTATCCCCATGCACATTTCTAATCTGATACAATATTCAAATGTCCAAAATCAAAAAAATAGACAAACCTTTTTTGATAATAATCTCCATTCTAGTTTTATTTGGTTTTATAATTTTTCTTTCTGCATCACTTGGAATAACCGCTCGTGAAAATCTAAAATTTTCTTCAATTGTTTTAAATCAATTAGTGCTTGGATTAATTCTCGGGACACTCTCTGCCTTTATAACTTCAAAAATCCATTATTCTTTTTGGAAAAAACATTCTCTGTGGTTTTTTCTTGGATCACTTCTTCTTACGCTTTTAGTTTTTGTCCCGGGAATTGGTTTTGGTTCTGGAGGTGCTCAGAGATGGATTCATGTTGGACCACTTTCTCTACAGCCCGCTGAAATTCTAAAAATTACTTTTATACTTTATTTTGCAACTTGGCTTTCAAATGCAAAACATCACATTCAAACTTTTAAATACGGAGTCATGCCTTTTGGAATAATAGTCGGGATAATAGGAATAATAATGCTACTCCAGCCAGATACAGACACCTTTGTGGTGATGGTAATTGCCGGACTGACTATGTTTTTTGTTGCAGGTGCAAAGTGGAAACACTTGATGATGATTGGGCTTGTGGGGATTTTATGCTTTTCATTTTTAGTAGCAACAAGACCCTATGTCAGACAACGTGTGATGACTTTCATAAATCCAGCGTCAGATCCACTTCAATCTGGATACCAAATTCAACAATCACTCATTGCAATTGGTTCAGGAGGATTTAATGGAAGAGGTTTTGGACAAAGTATTCAAAAATTTAGTTTCTTGCCAGAGCCAATAGGGGATTCTATATTTGCAGTAGCGGCGGAAGAGTTTGGATTTCTTGGTGGAGTAGTTTTACTTTCTCTATTTACTTCTTTTGCAATTAGGGGATACAAAATAGGTACAAATGTTAAAGATTCTTTTGGGAGTTTCGTAATGATTGGACTTGTGACAATTGTCATAACTCAATCATTCATGAATATCGCCTCAATGCTTGGACTAATACCTCTCTCAGGACTACCTTTACTCTTTGTAAGTCATGGAGGTACTGCATTATTTTTCTCTTTAACTGCAGTGGGAATATTGTTGAATATTTCTAAGTACCAAAAAGCTTAAATAAGTTATACACAACTGGGCTTTACTTTATGTGTTTAATGTTTTACTTTTAAGAAAGACCGAGTGAAGCTGCTTGTGTACGATATCAAGTTGGCTTGCTCAACAATTAAACCTGAGTTCAGAGAGTACTCCTTACTGAACTCATGTTTCCGCAAGGCGCGGTCCCTTTTAGGGACCGCGCTCATTACTTATTTTTTTAATAATTCTCATGATATAATAGTTTTTAATTATGAAAATCATCTTTACAGGCGGAGGAACAGGCGGGCACTTTTACCCAATAATTTCAGTAGTAGAAGAAATGCGCCTTATCATAAGGGAAAGAAAATTAATCGATCCTGATTTATATTTTTTAGCACCAGACCCATACGACAAGGCTGTACTTTTTGATAACAACATAGAATACAAAAAAGTAATGTCAGGAAAATGGCGAAGATATTTTTCTATTATGAACGTTGTGGATGTCTTCAAAATAATTATAGGGATTTTTCAAGCACTTTGGGTTGTATTCTGGATATATCCAGATGTAATCTTTAGTAAAGGAGGTTTTGGAAGCATCCCCACAGTTTTTGCTGGAAGAATTCTTGGTATACCTATTGTTATTCATGAATCAGACAGTGCACCAGGTATCGCAAATAAATGGGCAGGAAAATTTGCTACAAAAATTGCAGTATCTTTTCCAGAAGTCGCATCTTATTTTAAAAAAGAAGACAAAGTAGCTTGGACAGGGACGCCTATCAGAAAAGAAATTGCCATTCCAGCAAAACAAGGTGCTCATGAATTCTTGCATTTAGACAAAGACGTTCCTGTCATTTTTGTAATAGGTGGATCATCTGGAGCAAAAAGGATAAATGATGAAATCATAGAAGCATTACCAGAACTCCTAAAAAAATATCAAGTCATTCACCAAGTAGGTAAAAATAATTTTGCAGATGCAAAACAAACTGTTGAAGTAACTCTGTCTACAGAAAATTCAAAAGAAAGATACAAAATGTTTGCATATTTAGATGACCTTGCAATGAGAATGTCTGCAGGTGCAGCAAGTCTCATTATTTCAAGAGCTGGTGCAACTGCTTTGGCTGAAATTGCACAGTGGGGGATTCCAAGTATTATTGTTCCAATATCTGAATCAAATCTAGATCATCAAAGAAAAAATGCTTTTAATTACGCTAGGTCTGGCGCTTGCTCTGTTATTGAAGAATCAAATCTAAAGCCTGAAATACTAAGCGCAGAGATAGAAAGAATATTAACAAATCCATCACTACAAGAAAAAATGAAAGCTGGTGCAAAGAGTTTTTCAAAATCTGATGCTGGAAAAATTATTGCAAATGAAATTATTAACATAGGACTTAAACACGAAAAATAATAAAATGTTCAACTGGTTTTCAAAAAATAAAAATACAAAAAGTAACTCTGGAAATTCTTCTGAAAAAGAAATAATTGTTCGTATTCCTCCTTCACCAACTGGAAATCTTCACACTGGTACCGCGAGAACTGCTTTATTTAATTATCTTTTTGCAAAAAAACATAATGGAAAAATCATTCTAAGATATGAAGATACGGACATAGCGAGAAGCAAAAAAGAATTTGAAAAAAATATAGAAGATGGATTATCTTGGCTAAATATTGAATGCGACGAAACATACAGACAATCTGAAAGAGGGGATATATACAAAAAATATATTCAAAAACTTCTTGATGAGAATAAAGCTTACATTTCTAAAGAAGAAGCAAAAGATGAAAATTCAAGAAGTGAAGTTATACGATTTAAAAATACAAATAAAGTTGTAACTTTTAAAGATGAAATAAGAGGGGAAATTTCTTTTGATACGACAGAACTAGGAGATTTTGTAATAGCAAAATCAATAGACGAACCTTTGTATCATTTGGCTGTCGTAGTAGATGATTTTGAGATGAAAATTTCGCACATCATAAGAGGGGAAGACCATATATCAAATACTCCAAGACAGATCCTAATACAAGAAGCTATAGGAGCTACTTGCCCAATATATGCCCATATTCCACTCATTCTTGGCGCTGATAAGTCTAAACTCTCAAAAAGACACGGAGCTACTGCTTTGACTGATTTTAGAGATCAGGGCTATTTACCAGAAGCATTTATAAACTTCCTTTCTTTGCTTGGATGGAATCCAGGAACAGAACAAGAAATATTTTCTATGAAGGAACTTATCGAAGCATTTGATCTAAAACAGATACAAAAAGGCGGTGCTATTTTCAATCAAGAAAAATTAAATTGGTTCAACAAGCATTATATAAAAGAAATGGATAATGACTTATTTATGCATATCTTTTCAGAAAAGATTCCTAATTTTAAAGTTACAGGAGAGCAAATGTCTAAAATTATTCCAATTGTAAAAGACAGGATTGAAACTCTATCTGATATAAATAAGATGTATGAAGAAGGAGAACTTTCTTATTTTGAATCAATGCCAGAATACGAGACTGATTTACTAAAATGGAAAAAGACTGAAACAATTTCAGAAACAAAAGAGTACCTAAAAGAAGTGCATAATCTTTTATCAAGTGTTTCTGATTTCACAAAAGAATCAATTAAAGAAGCTATATGGAAATTTGCTGAAGAAAAAGGGAAGGGGGATGTTTTATGGCCTTTCAGAGTGGCCTTATCGGGAAAAGAGAAATCTCCTGATCCAATAGAACTTTCTTATATCTTAGAAAAAGAAGAGACTTTAAAAAGGATTGAAAATGCAATTTCAAAAATATCTTAAAAAAAACATATCTATTTTTATGCTTATCTTGGCTGTTTTCCTGGTGCCAATTTTTGGTCTTCATGGAGAAACTGTGGACGAATTAAATTCCAAAATAAGAGAGCAACAGAAAAAAATCCTCGAACTAGATAAACAAATACAAGAACAGCGCCAAAAAGTTCTTCAAGTTGGAGCCGAGAAAAGTGGCGTACAAAGTGTAATAAATCAACTAGAAGCAAGTAGAAAAAAAATTCAATCTAGTATTTCTCAAACTCAAGCCGAGATAAAAGAAAGTGAGCTAACAATCCAAAAATTAGGCCTTGAGATAAATACAAAGGAAGAAAATATTACAGAAAACCAATCTGTAATAGCAAAATCTATACGTAAAATAAATCAATTACAATCAACTTCATTGCTTGAGGTTTTACTTACCAACGAATCGACTTCGAGATTTTGGGATCATGTTTCAAGACTTGAATCTTTCAACATTGAAGTAAGAAACAAAATTAATTCCCTTAGAGACTTAAATGTAGAGTTAAAAGAAAAGCAAGAACTTACAGAAGAAGAAAAAAGGGAATTAGAACTACAAACTGATGAGCTTCGCGGAGAGCATCAATCAGTAGAAGCAACTAAACAAGAAAAAGCGGCAATACTTAAACAAGTTGCTGATAAAGAAAAAACATATCAACAAATACTAGATCAAAAAATTCTTGCAAAAAAACAATTTGAACAAGAACTTACAAATTTTGAATCTCAACTTAAAATAATTCTAGACAAAAGCGCTTTTCCTACTGCAAATAATTCAGTCTTACAGTGGCCAGTAGATAATGTTCGAATTACACAAAATTTTGGAGGAACTGAATTTGCAAAAACAAACCCTGGTATTTATGGAAGACCTTTTCACAATGGAACTGATTTTGGAGTACCAATAGGGGAAAAAGTAAAAGCTTCTTTGTCTGGAACTATTCAAGGAACAGGGAATACAGACGCCTACCCTGGATGCGTATCATGGGGAAGATGGATTCTAGTGAAACATGACAATGGTCTCACTACCCTTTATGCCCACTTATCAAGTACCATTGTCTCCCCTGGTCAAAGAGTTGAAACTGGCCAAACTATTGGATTTAGTGGTAACTCTGGTGCATCAACTGGTCCCCACTTACACTTCACACTGTATGCCTCTCAAGGAGTTACAATCAGACAGTTTAGTGAATTCAAATCTGGTAGCGGATGTGCTGCAACTGGTGCTACTACACCTACAGCACCTCTTGATGCGTATCTAAATCCTATGGATTATCTACCTTCACTTTAATATAAAAAGAGGACGATACATTGCACCTTTTCTAAAATCAAATTCCTTAAATCGCAATTTTGGACGTCGTTTATGTGGCCATATTTCTTATTTAAGAGCATCTTAGATAAATGGAATAAAAATCATAAATTGTTCTAATATATACTGGTAATCCATTAATTTAAAATAAATAATTAAATTTAAAAATAAGAGATCCGGAAAATGAAAAGATAGAAAAATTGAAAAAGATTTAAAAAGGAGAAATGTAGATAAATAGTATTTAAATAGATAAACCGAGATAGAGAATTAATAACTGGAATAATTTACAGGATTATAAGAGTTTATTTATTAGCTTATTTACTCTATATAAGGTCGCAAAAGATATATTGTGCGACATTATAGAGTGAGGCCCCTAAAAGTTATCCACAGGTACCTTTTTATTACAACACAATTAAGAATCCTTTCTTTCATGCTCCATGACTTTGTATCAAAATATCTATCACATCTTTTATGTAGTAAATATAAATTATTTCTAAATACACAAGATGAAGTAGTGCCTCCCCTGCCCTTTGCAAGGGAACTGATTTTTTTAAATAAAAAAACGACCGAAGTCGTTTAGAAGAAATTAAAAAAGGAAAATCCTTTCTGGTACATTTCTTTTTCTTTCTTTTTAAGAGCTTTTAAAATTTGCCTATTTTCTATTGGTATGAATCTTGGCATTGTCCCCCCGTCAATTTCGACATCTTCCATAAACACAGAAAGTGGCCTTATAAAAATTTTAGGTTCACCATACAATGCGCGATATACAACGAGCTTTTCATTTGTCTCGGTATGCATACCAACACCTAATACCTGATATGCGTAGTTATCAAAACCATTCTCGTGGTCGTGTTTGCAATGATAATAAAACCAAGGCTCTGGCTCTCCGTTTTCTGTTATTCTACTCATTTGCGATAATATATCACATTTTTTATATATTAGTTATATAATATTCTTTATGTTCAGAAACTATTACGAATCATCCGAGGTTATAGATATTGTGGATGAAAGACAAGTAGAAGGCCTGATTATACTTTGTAAAGAAATGGTTGGTAAAAGTGAAATAGATAAAGCTGCCCTAGCCGCTCTTCCGCTTGATAAGAAAGTTGTCAAAGAGGCTGTCAGACGAATTTTAAATAGATAGTTTGTGTGATATAAAAAGACAAATGAACGAAGAAGATATTAAAGTTGTTAAGACTTTTTTACATGACCTGATCGAAGACGGATTCTATGTTCTTACAGTTAGAGGGGTGCAAATATCATTAGAGACTGGAGAAGATGCGGAATTCGCATTCAATAGAATGTCTCAGGAAGATGACGAAAACTGGAGGCACCGTGTAAAAGAAGCCAGAGAAGGAGTTAAACGTTTCAAACAAAAGAGAAAGTTACTCGCCATGTAAGTGGTGAGTTTTTATTTTCATCCAAAACAAAAACCGCCCGAAGGTGGTTTTTGTTTTTGTAACTAGATATTATCTAATTACAACTTCACGTGTTTTACTCCAACATTTAGATGAGTGAACCCACGGTCTTGTTCCTTGAGTTTCGTACAAGTAACGACCATAAGCGAGATTACCCTCCAAACTATAGATATCGATACCAAGCTTTAAAGCTGTGGCAGCGTGATACTTCTCATTGATCTGCATCACACCAACATCTTGTGAGTTAACAATACCTCTAAGTACGTTTCCATTACTATCGTGCTGTCTAAATTGTGATTCACAACGAGCAACATCGATCATAATTGGAACATCTTTAAAGTATTCCTCTACACGTTCTTCTGTTGTCAAAGTTTTAAGTTTAATTTGAGTTTCAGCCTCAGTAACTGTCTCTACGATCATTTGCTCTTCATTAATTTCAGTAACATTGGTATTTGGAATAAATCCATATGCCATAGGAGCTACTGTAGACACGAGCATAGTCAATCCGAGTGTCAATTGTATAATAAGCCGATTCTTAAGGATAATCTGTGCATGCAACCGTATTACTCGTACACAGGTTTCAGGAATTCTTCTTTTGTTAAGACCCTTGAAACAAAAAACTCAGAGTGTTTCTGAGATGCATCTATTATAGCAAACCTACAGTCAAAGTCAAGTCTTTTTATCTATTTTTGAACATATATTCCCTATTTATATGGCTCTGTTGAGCCATATCATAGACCAGGACAAGTTTTAGATGGTTCTAGTCCTTTTGCTTCTGCAAGCTCTTTTGTTTTGAAATAGACTTTATTCTCATCTTTTATCCTGGAAGCAGCTGAACACCAGGCAAAATAATATTTTGTTCCATTTTTAGAGGCCACATAATCCCCTTTTTCCTTACTTGTGTCTAGTTTATCCACCGGAATATTATCTTTAGGCTCACTGATATCATTTGTAATAGGGCTAAAATAGCCCTCTATCTTGTAGATATCGGGGTGTTTCTGCTTTATTGGAGCCAAAGTACCTAATTCAAAAGATACGGCAATAATAGCCCCAATAAGTGCCATATGGGATATTTTTCCCCAGATATGCTTGATTTTTTGTATGATATGCGATAGACTCACATTCACTACATATCAAACGTAGGCTAAAGAAATAATAAACTAATTATAAAGTATGTCACATGTAAAGGCCGGTGGGTCAACTAAAAACCTAAGAGATTCAAATCCTAAGTACCTTGGTACCAAGCTTTATGCTGGAGAAAAGGCACAGACTGGATCAATTATCGTTCGACAACGTGGTTCTGTTATTTTAGCTGGAAAAAACGTTGGGATGGGAAAAGACCATACTCTATTTGCTCTTACTGACGGTGTTGTTACTTTTACAACTCGAAGAAAGAGACGTTTTGATAATTCAGTCCACGAGCACAAAGTTGCCAACGTTGGATAATCTCCTAAAAATTAATCCAAAAAAAACCTCGGAATATTCCGAGGTTTTTTGTAACGGATGGAAATAATAAATTACACAGCAGTTAAGATTGTCCGGACACTTCATAAATCAAAAATATAGTCATCTTCACGATAAATATCTCGAGACTCGATTTCTATAATAAAAAAGACAGAAACTAGGTGTTCTGAAGTGGTTGGGCGTAGGGTCTGGGCTTCAGACACCTAGTTTCTGTCTTTTTTATTATAGAAATCTCAAACAGTCGAGATATTTTCGTTCAGATTCCTTATTTTTTATTTACTCTGGTGTAGGACAATCTTAACTGCTGTGTAATTTATTATTTACCTTCCACTATCAATTTCAACTCAGTCTTAATGTGTCCGCACATGACCTCAATATCATGCTCCCCTACTTCTTTCAAATGATCTGGGACCTTTATCCAAGATTCTTCAATATCTATTTTCAATTGATCTTTTATGGCTCTTGAAATATCACTGGCATGAACAGCCTTAAACAAATGTCCTTTTTCATTTGCTGGTAAAGATATCTTTATTCCCTCCCCTTTTATTCCATTAAAAGTTTTTTCCAGTAATTCAGATTTCATTCTCAAAGAATCACGATTTTGTTCTTCTTTTATTGAAGATTGTTTTATAATCCCATCTGTTGCAACTTTTGCTAAACCTTTAGGTAGTAAAAAGTTCTGTACATAACCCTGTGCAACTTCTTTTATGTCACCCTTCTTCCCTATCTTTGGAACATCTTTTAATAAAATTACTTTCATATTCTGTATTTATTATTTTTCTAATAACCATTTAGCCGCTGCCTCAAGTTGCGTATCAACACCATTTTTATATTCTTCAATATCCATTTCTACCACAAAATCAGGTGTAAGTCCCCCATTTGAAATTGAGTTTCCATTAGGAGTGAGCCATCTTGCAATTGTAACCTTAAGTGAAGTTTCATCTGTAATATCAACTAATTCTTGAACTGATCCCTTTCCAAAACTTTGTGTACCAAATAGCTTTGCTTCTCCATGTTCTTGTAGTGCTCCGGCCATAATCTCAGAAGCAGATGCAGATCCTCCGTTTATAAGAATGGCTATTTTTACATTGTCAGTAAATACATCGTAACCCTTACTTCTCAAAACTCTCTCATCCTCATTCTTTCCAAAATCTTCTCTAACAACAACTTTTCCAGCCTCAAGGAACCAACTACTCAAATCCACTGCGCTTTCTAGATATCCTCCAGGATTGCCTCTTAGATCAATAGCCAACCTACTACTCTTTGAAAGAATAAATTCTCTTAGAGCATTTCTAAACAAAGAATTTGATTTTGCATTGAAGCTATATAGAGATATAACAAACACACCATCACTTCTAAGCTCTGTATCTATTGTAGGAATATCAATCACGTCCCTAACCACTGTTATATCAAGTGGTTCTGATTCACCCTCTCTCAATATTTCAAATACTACAGGAGTGCCTCTTTCACCTCTTATTAATTTAACAGCACTCTCAACACTCATACCAATAGAATTTTCATCATCTATTTTAGAAATAACATCACCAGCTTTTATTCCAGCATTCCATGCAGGTGTATTTTTAAGTGGAGATACTACTACAAGCATGTCGTCTCTTATGCCAATCTCCATACCAACACCTTCAAAGTTTCCATTTATACTTTCATTAAAACTTTTATTTTCTTCTGGCGGGAAAAAAGTAGTATATGGATCTCCAAAAGAAGAAGTCAGACCTGATATAGCTCCATACAATTTATCTTCGTCTGAAACCATGTCGGTAGTAGAAGCTGGTACGTATTTTTCATTCAAAATGTACCAAGCCTTCCAAAAAGGCTCCATGTCTACAGGTTCTCCAGCACTAACCATATTTCCATTTACAGAATATCCATCCCTATTATTTCCTACATAGAAACCACTAAAAAATATTATTGCAATTAGGATTGAACTGAAGCCGACAAAAGTTGTATTGCGTGATATTTTTGACATTTTTAGATTTAAATTACTAAATCAGTATCGCAAAATAAAAGAGTGGTGTCAAAATAAAAAAGATTTCAACAGTCTTATAAATTTTGCAAAATTATTAAAAAAATAGTGATACAATAATTCCATATGGTTTATACATACAGACATCGAGATATAACTTGGATAGATTTAGAAAATCCAACTCAAGAAGAAGTTAGAGGAATAATTGAAACTTATTCTGTAGATCCACTCGTTGCAAACGAGCTCCTTACTCCAACAGTTCGACCTCACGTTGATTTGTATGAAAACTTTATTTATCTAATACTTCACTTCCCTTCTCATCACACACATTCAGATAGAAGCCACAAGACAAATATCCAGGAAGTCGATTTTATTATTGGACAAGATTTTATTATTACAACTCGATACGACAATGTAGATGCTTTGCATGAATTTTCAAAAATATTTGAAGTAAATTCAATCTTAGATAAAAGTAATATGGGAGAACATGCAGGATTTATATTCTTTTACATGATGCAACATTTTTATAAAATCATGGTTAGCCGAATCGACAATGTCAGAACTCTTTTGGCAGATGTAGAAGAAGAAATTTTCAATGGAAATGAAAAAAATATGGTTATCGAACTATCTAGATTAAATCGCCTTCTACTTACATACAAAGAATCTCTAATTCTACACAAAGCAATGCTTGAATCATTTGAAATAGCTGGGCGACAATTTTTCCCTGAATCTTTTAGATATTATCTGCGTGGGATTATCGGAGAATATTTCAAGGTCCATAATGCAATGGGAAGCACAAAGGATTATCTAAACGAACTTCGAAATACAAACGACTCACTCCTCACTACAAAGCAAAATGAAATAATGAAGACTCTTACCATCCTTTCTTTTGTTGTATTCCCTCTTTCATTGATTGCGGGAATTTTTGGAATGAATACAGACAATATTCCCTTAGTAGGAAATCCAAATGACTTCGCATACATATTACTCTTGATGCTCTCTTTGACGGTTTTGATGTTTGTATTCTTTAGGTATAGGAAATGGTTGTAAAAAATTAAATAAAAAACCAACGGGATATTGTCCTGTTGGTCTTAGGTCTATTTTAAAGTCTCGGGGATTTCAGCAGAACGCATTGCCTCCGAATGATCACCAGACTTGGTCATGGATCATATTTCTCCAACATCAGATTCCATTTGCCAAGAGATATCCGTCTCAGTCTCAGTCTCAGTTACTTCAATATACCACAGCTCTTTAGATAGATTACTATCGTAACTATCTCCGTAGGAACTCTCAAAATCTAGTATCTGTGCATATATCAAATAGTCGATAAACCAGTCTGAGATATCATCTTTATCGTTATTAAACTGACTGACTTCTCCGTTTTTGTTGTAAATCTTTCCATTGTGAATTATTCCAACAGCTTTCTTTCTCTTAAAAAAGATCAAGAATCTGTATTCACGATATACAGCATATTTTCTACTGCAGACAGATGTCTCTACCAAGATATATGCCTGGCCTCCTTTACGTACTTTAGTCGATTTTCTCTTCATTTTTTCAAGTTCTATTTCAAGATTCTGTCTGAAAATAACACATTTGTTAGATTATGACAAGGTATCATTCAAAAATTCTTGAATAAATAAAAGCAAGATAGATCCATTTTTATGATACGATTTACATATGAATATTTATTTCACAAACACTCTTTCGGGTAAAAAAGAATTATTTAATCCTATTAAAAAAGGAGAAGTTGGGATGTATCACTGTGGACCAACTGTCTACAACCGAGCTCATATTGGAAATATCCGTGCATATATTTTGGCAGATACATTACGTAGATCTTTTGAATATCAAGATTTCAAGGTTAAGCAAGTAATAAACATTACAGACGTTGGACACTTGGTGGCAGATGCGGACGAGGGTGAAGACAAGCTCGAGAAAGCTGCAAAAGAAAAAGGAGAAAATATTCAATATATTGCACAAAAATACACAGATCTTTTTCTTGATGATTTAAAAAAGATGAATATAAAGACAAAAGAAACACTTTTCCCAAAAGCATCAAAGCACGTCCCCGAACAAATAGAACTAATAAAAAAACTTGAAGGCAAAGGTTTTACTTACTCAACTTCAGACGGAGTATATTTTGACACTTCTCTTTTCAAAGATTATGGAAAACTTGGAAATATAAATCTAAAAGGATTAGAAGAAGGAGCTCGCGTGGAAAAGAATCCAGAAAAAAGAAATTTTACAGACTTTGCTTTATGGAAATTCTCAAAGCCGGAAGAAAATCGACAGCAAGAATGGACTTCTCCTTGGGGTATTGGATTTCCTGGATGGCATATAGAATGTTCTGCTATGGCACAAAAATATCTTGGAGAAACTTTTGATATCCATACAAGTGGCGTCGATCACATCCCAACCCACCACAACAATGAAATAGCACAGAGCGAAGGAGCAAATGAAAAACCTCTGGCTAATTTTTGGATTCACTCAAATCACATCACAATAGATGGTACAAAAATGTCCAAATCTCTTGAGAATATTTTCTCACTTGATGACTTAGAAGAAAAAGGTTTCTCTCCCCTAGCCTATCGATACTTTTTACTTAGTGGCAGTTATTCTTCTCTTATAAACTTTACTTGGGAAGCACTTGAAGCATCAAACAATGCTTTGCAAAAATTAGTAGAAAATCTTTCTCGTTTTTCTCCACACGGAAAAATAAATTCTCCTTATAAAGAAAAATTTTTAGAAGCAATAAATAATGATTTAAATACTTCAAGCGCACTTTCTATTGCATGGGAAGTTCTCAAAGATGAGTCTATTTCAAACAATGATAAAAGAGCGACGATTCAAGATTTTGATAAAGTTCTTGGGCTTTCTCTGGAAACTTTAATTAAACAAGAAGATGAGAAAAAATTGAATATTCCACAAAACATTTCAGACCTATCAGACAAAAGAGAATCTGCACGCAAAGAAAAAGATTTCCTAAAAGCAGATGCGATTCGCGAGATGATTGAAAGCGATGGATATGAGGTTATTGATACGGATTCTGGGCCTTTGATTCGGAGGATTTAGCTTCTCCCCACCTTACCAACAAGATATAAACTTTGTCTATAATTCCTCACTGCTTCCCTGTGATACAATCATTTCATGGCAGAAACTTCTATCAAAATCCCTCCTCAGAGCCTCGAAACAGAAAAAGCACTACTTGGATCAATAATGCTGAAACCAGACGCTCTAAACGAGATTTTGGACACTATAGGCAAGCAACATTTCTATGCTCACAAGCATGCACAGATATTTGAAGTTATTTTAGAATTATTTAATAAAGGTAATCCTATCGATATCCTTTCTCTTTCTCATAGACTTCGAGAAAAAAAACTAATAGATCAAATTGGCGGAAACTCTTATCTTACAGAACTAATAGAAGCAACTCCTTCTGCATCAAACATAAGTCACTATGCTGACATTCTTTATAAGAAATATTTAATGCGCCAACTCATAGATGCGTCTCATTTCATAGCATCTCTTGGGTACGCAGAAGAACAAGACATCGAAGAGCTCTTGGATCAAGCAGAAAAACACATCTTCAGTGTTACAAATATTTCTACTTCAAATTCTTTTGTTCCCATCAAAGACACTATTCCAGAAGCTTGGGAAAGACTAGACAGGCTTCACAAATCAGATGGAGCTCTGCGTGGTGTCCCTACTGGTTTCAAAGGACTCGATGATAAACTTTCTGGTTTTCAAAATTCAGACCTTATTATCCTTGCTGCTCGACCTTCTATGGGAAAAACTTCTCTTGCACTTGATATTGCTCGAAAAGCAGCAGTAGATCGCGGAGTATCTGTAGGTATCTTCTCTCTGGAAATGAGTTCGCAACAACTTATAGATCGCATGCTTTCTGCACAAGCTCAAGTTGATGGTTGGAAACTCCGAACAGGAAAGCTTTCTGGTGAAAAAGATTTCGACAGTATTCGAGATGCACTTGATCTTCTTTCTAAGGCGCCGATTTACATAGATGACCAAGCCGGAAACAATATTCTAAAAATGCGTTCTGTTGCACGTCGTCTAAAAAGTGACAAAGGTCTTGGTATGATTATCGTAGACTACTTGCAGTTGATGAGTCCTACCCAAAATAAAAACAGTGACAACGTTGTTCAACAAGTTACTGAAATTTCTCGTTCTTTAAAAGCTCTGGCTCGTGAACTAGATGTACCAGTAATTGCCCTGTCTCAGCTATCTCGTGCCGTTGAAAGCCGTGGTGGACGCCCTAGACTATCTGACCTTCGTGACTCTGGTTCTATTGAGCAAGATGCCGATGTGGTTATGTTTATTCACCGTGAAGACAAATACGACAAAGATTCTGACAGAATTAATATGGCAGAGATTATGATCGAAAAGCACCGAAATGGTCCAACAGGAAGTGTTGAAATGTACTTTGATGACAAGAAAGCTAGTTTCCGAGACGTAGACACTGCACACAGCGGAAGCGCAATTGATAATTTCTAATTATGACTCCGATTGAAAAATTAACAGAATACTTTAGAGAATTTCCCGGTATTGGACCAAGGCAAGCAAAGAGATTTGTTTATTTTCTTTTAAGAAAAGATTTTCAGTATATAAATGAATTAGTTAAGACAATTCCTGAACTTAAAAAAAGCGTTCAACAATGCTCAACTTGTTTTAGGTATTTTTCAAAAAGTCATGTGGCAAATCCTCAATGTGGGACATGTAGAAGTACTCGAGATAAAAGCAAGCTTTTGGTAGTTGCTCGCGATGTTGATTTTGATGCAGTTGAAAAAAGTGGTGAGTATGACGGATATTATTTTATACTTGGCGGACAACTTTCTGTTTTGGAAAAAAATCCAGGACGTTTTATACGGATAGAAGATTTGAAGAAAAATATTTTAGAGAGAAAAGAAAATGGACTTGAGGAAGTGATTCTTGCGATGAGCGCAAATCCAGATGGTGATACAACTGCGGAATATATTAGGAAAGAATTAGAGCCTTTAGAGATCTCTATTTCGACTCTTGGAAGAGGTCTTTCTACTGGGACAGAGCTTGAGTACTCTGACAAGGATACTATTTCAAATGCCTTGAGGAATCGACGTTAGTTTAAATAAAGTAAAGTCACCTAAGGTGTCCAGACACTTCATAAATCAAAAATATAGTCATCTTCACGATAAATATCTCGAGACTCGATTTACAAAATAAAAATAAGAAAGTAGGTGTCTGAAGTGGTTGGGCGTAGGGTCTGGGCTTCAGACACCTACTTTCTTATTTTTATTTTGTAAATCTCAAACAGTCGAGATATTTTCGTTCAGATTCCTTATTTTTTATTTATTCTGGTGTAGGAC